>Ga0268299_1004776_pt1 | contig 10113 bp, 10 predicted proteins | sample NOBtaG_FD_193484 | JGI IMG/M metagenome (GOLD analysis project Ga0268299, IMG submission 193484) | Activated sludge microbial communities from bioreactor in Nijmegen, Gelderland, Netherland - NOB reactor | ecosystem: Engineered > Bioreactor > Aerobic > Activated sludge | place: Netherlands... | reverse complement strand
GGATACTCCCGCCGGGGATCGCGAAGCCCCCGCGACCGCGCCAGCGCGCGGCGACGGGGTGCCCAGCCCGGAGGACTCACCCGATGGCCGGCTCCGACCGCCGTATCGACGCCTACATCGCGAAGGCGGCGCCCTTCGCCCAGCCCGTGCTCGCACGCCTGCGCGAGGACGTGCACGCCGCCTGCCCCGATGCCGAAGAGGCCATCAAGTGGAGCATGCCCTTCTTCATGCATGGCGGGCGCAACCTCGCGCACATGGCCGCCTTCAAGGCGCACTGCGCCTTCGGCTTCGAGTTCGGGCGCGCCGTCGTGGACCTCGGGCGCGAAGCCCAGGCCATGGGGCAGTTCGGCCGCATCACCAAGGTCGACGACCTGCCCACGCGCGCCGAGTTGCGCCGGCTGGTGCGCAAGGCGGTGGCACTGATCGACGCCGGCGAGGTGCCGCCGCGCGCGCCCAAGTCGGGCAACGGCCACGCGCCCGTTTCCGCGAGCGCGGCCGAAGACCGGAATGCCGGCACCCGCCCACGTGCGGAGCATCGCGTCACCGTGCCGCCGATGCCACCCGCCTTCGCCGAGGCGCTGGCGCGTCACGGGGCGGCACGCCGTTACTTCGAGACCCTCGCCCCCGGCCACCGCCGCGACTACATCGCGTGGATCAGCGAAGCCAAGCGCGAAGACACGCGCCAGCGCCGGCTCGCGCAGGCGCTGGCCTGGCTGGCCGAGGGCAAGCGGCGCAACTGGCGATACGAGCGCGGCTGAGGCGCGCCGCCGCGCCCGCGCCGGCGCCTCGTCGTCAGTGGGCCGTCCAGCGCAGCCCGCGGCAGGCAGCGCTCGCGCGGCCCTCCACGAGGCACTTCGCGGCCTGCGGGTCCTTCTTCAGCACGAAGAGCGCGCGCGCCGTGGCCGCGGTGTCGGCGAAGTCGGAGAACAGGCCGTCGACACCGAGCTCGTAGAACGACAGGTACTCGTTCAGCGCGTTCGTGGCGAAGTTGCCCAGCAGCTGCGGCTGCTCGCTGCGGAAGGTGAAGGGGTGCACCACCAGGCCGCGTGCATGCGCCTCGGCCACCACGCGCGTGGGCGGCAGCTGCTTCGAGTCGCGGCTGTCGACCTTGCCGTCGCCGTTGGCGTCGGCGCAGCCGCCGGTGGCGGAGAACGTGATGCAGGCCCAGCTGATGAGGTAGGGCTTCCACGGCCCGATGCCATCGGCGTAGGTGCGCACTTCCGAGAGGCCCGCCGGCGTGAGGAGGTCGCCGAAGGTGCCGGCACGGCCGGCCACCGCCCAGTCGTAGGGCCGGTCGTAGGGCGGCGCGTAGGTGATGGTGCCGTCGGGTGCCACGGCGTCGGCGTCCAGCAGCTGCACCAGGCGCACCGAGGTGCGGCTGCGCAGGTACTTGAGGTTCGCCTGCTCGAAGCTCTGGATGAACACCGGCGCGCCGCGGTGGTTCCAGCCGTGGCGCTGCAGCACGTGCAGCACGCGGTCCTCGAGCGCGAGGTTCAGCCGCTGGTGGTAGGTGGGGTGCTTGGTCTCGGGATAGACGCCGATCGTGCGGCCCACCTCGTGGCCACGGCGCTTGGCCAGCTCGATCACGTCGTCGAAGGTCGGGATCTGGAAGCGCCCGTCGAAGGCCTTGTCGCGCGCGCCGTTGGTCTGCACGGCCCGCAGCTGCTTGATCTCCGCCAGCGTGAAGTCGCTGGCGAACCAGCCCTCCTCCTCGACGCCGTCGACGACGGCCTTGCGCTTGCGGCTCGCGAACTGCGGCAGGTCCTTGACGTTGGTGGTGCTGGTGATGTTCGGCTCGTGGCGCGCGATGAGGTGGCCGTCCTTCGTGGCCACGAGGTCGGGCTCGATGAAGTCGGCGCCGAGCTCGATGGCGAGCGCGTAGCTCTCCAGCGTGTGCTCGGGCAGGTAGCCGCTGGCGCCGCGGTGGCCGATGACGAGCGGCAGCTTCGTGGGCGCCTGGCCGCCGTAGCCGGTGGCCAGCGCGGGCGCCGGGGCGGTGACGGCCATCGTGCCCGCAAGGGCGGCGAGGGCCACCCCGAGCCCGAGGCTGCGCAGGCGCATGCGGCCGGCGGACGGGATGGGGTCGTGGCGGAGGGGGTTGCGACGGACCGGCTCGTTCGGCATGACGTTGTGCTCCTCTTTCGTTGTTGCCGTGGAATGGACACCGCACCCTAGCGGCGTCCATTGTCAGAAGCGTGACAGAGGCGAGTCTTCGAGCCCATCCCACAGGTCTTGACTTCACGGCCTCGGGTCGCAGCCGGCGGCGCTCGTCGCGCCAGGCGCGATTTCGTCGCAGGGCGCTGGCACGGGGGGCGCCGGCGGCACAACATGCGGCCCTCGTCCTGCCCGTTGGCAAGACAGCATGGCGCCCGCCCGGGCGCCTCGCCGGGCGCCGCGAGCGGCCGGTGCGCCACCCTCACGGAGCCCGAATGACTTCAAGCCCCCTACTGCGGCGGCCCGCCGCGTTGGCCATCACTCTCGTCGTCGTGCTGACGCTGGCCGCTTGTGCCGCGCCGAAGGCCGCACGCATGGAACGACCGCCCGGGCTGCAGGCCCTGGCCGAGGAACGCCTCGAAGGGGTCGGCGGTGGCCGCAGCGGCCGCTTCGTGCTCGCCGGGCTCGAAGGCCGCTTCGAGCGTTCGGCCGACCGACTCGACTTCTTCGACGTGGTGGCGCGCGATCGCGCCACGGTGCGCCTGGACTGGCGCGGCGCCGACGGCCAGCCCGCCGAGATGAACTGCAAGGCGGCGCAGACCACCGTCTCGGCCGGCATCGTCAGCGCCGCGGCGCGGCCCCTGGCTGTCGAGTGCACCATGCGCGCCGGCCAAGCCGGCCGCGCCGAGCGCAGTGGCCTGCTGCGCCTGGAGAGCCGCAGCGCCGCGGCGGGCACGCGGCAGGAACGCAGCGGCCGCTGGACACAAGGCGACGTCGCGCTCGACATCCGCTCCGTGCACCGCTTCGAAGGCTCGCCGCTGCCGCAGCCGGCGCCGGTGGGTTACGTCGTCAGCCGCGACGGCACCGCGGTGGGCGCGGTCGAGATGAACGGCCTGCGGCCGCGCGTGTGGCGGCCCGCCCAAGGCACGGCGGCACGCGAGGACGTATCGATCGCGCTCGTGGCGCTGGCGCTGCTGTGGGATCCGGAGCGCTGACCAGCCGCGCGCGCGGCGGCTGAGCCGCTCGAGGCCGCGCCCATCGTCGCGCCCGCGCTAGCGTTTGCCTAACGCCCCAGTCCGACAGTCGCGCCCGAACCGCTTCGGTTCGTCCGCAACGATCGACATGGAGGCACGATGATGGATCTCGCACCCGACATGCTCGCCGGGGCCGTGGCAGCGCACCCCCGGCGCACGGCCTGGTCCCTGGCCCGGCGCTGGCTCGGCGCCGCGGGTGCGTTGCTGCTCGGCGCGTGCGCCGCCAGCCTGCCCTACCAGCCCGCCGAGGGGGGCGACGCGGCCAAGCTGCGGGTTCGGTTGGTGTTCCCGGAACACGACCGCTCGTTCATGAGCGGCTACCAGGTCTCGGGTGAGGTCTCGCCGCGCGCGGTGACGGGTACGGCCTGCGGCAAGGCGGTGGCGGTACCGACGATGTGGTCGACCACGATCGACCCGCTCAAGATGCTCTTCAGGGCCTCGCAATTCCCGCGGGCCGGCATGGCGGGCGGTACGGCGCCGGACCACTCGGAGTCGGTGGAATTGCAGCTCACACCCGGTGTGCATGTCGTCGACCTCAAGACGGTGCGCGCCCTCGGCAACCTCTCCCGACGGATCTGCGAGACACAGGTGGCGCTGCAGCTTGCACCGAACCGCCAGTACGAGATCCTCCTGGGGTTCACGGAGGGAGGCAGCTGCCGAGTGGAGAGCCGCCGAATGGAAGGCAACACCTTCGTGCCGGCACAGGTTCTGAAGCAAAGCCAGCCCGGCCAGATCTGCCAGGGCTCGCAGTTCAAGCCCTAGCGCGGCGGGCCGTGCTTGCGCCCCGGCGCGCGCCAACCGCGCTCGAAGCATCGGCAAGGGCTAGCCGATGACCTCCGGCCACGCGGTGTGGAACCACTCGCCGGCCGGCCGGTCGGTGCGCTCGTAGGTGTGCGCGCCGAAGAAGTCGCGCTGTGCCTGCAGCAGGTTGGCCGGCAGGCGCGCGCTGCGGTAGGCGTCGTAGTAGGCGAGCGAGGCGCTCATCGCCGGCACGGGCACGCCGGCGGTCACGGCCAGCGCCACCACCTCGCGCCAGGCGGCCTGCGCGCGGTTGAGCACGGCTTCGAAGAAGGGCGCGAGCATGAGGTTGGCGGGCACCGAGCCTGCCTCGCCAGCGCCGGCGCGGTAGGCCTCGGCGATGTGGCCGAGGAAGCGCGCGCGGATGATGCAGCCGCCGCGCCAGATGCGCGCGATGGCGCCGAGATCGAGGTTCCAGCCCTTCTTCTCGCTCATCGTGCGCATGAGGTCCAGGCCCTGCGCGTAGCTGACGATCTTGCTCGCATAGAGCGCCTCGTGCAGCTTGGGCACCAGCGCGTCGGCGGCCAGCGCCAGGCGCGGCGCCGGGCCGTGCAGGCGCGCGCTCGCGGCCACGCGCGCCGCCTTCATCGAGCTCAGCACGCGCGCTTCCACCGCCGCGTTGATGGTGCTCACCACCACGGCGTTGTCGGCGGCGCTCATGAGCGTCCACTGGCCAGTGCCCTTCTGGCCGGCCTTGTCGAGGATGACGTCGACGATCGGCGCGCCGGTGAAGGGGTCGCGCTGCGCCAGGATGCGCGAGGTGATCTCGATCAGGTAGCTCTGCAGCTCGCCTTCGTTCCAGCGCGTGAAGACCGCAGCCATCGCCTCGGCACCCATGCCGGCAGCCTGCATCAGCGCATAGGCCTCGCAGATGAGCTGCATGTCGCCATACTCGATGCCGTTGTGCACCATCTTCACGTAGTGGCCGGCACCGCCCGGGCCGATGTGCACGACGCAGGGTTCGCTGCCGTTCACGCCCACGCGCGCGGCGATGCTCTCGAAGATGGGCCGCAGCACCTGCCAGGTGCTGGCCGGCCCGCCGGGCATGATGGAAGGCCCCTTGCGCGCGCCCTCCTCGCCACCCGAGACACCCGCGCCCACGAAGCGCAGGCCGCGCGCCGTGAGCGCGGCGTCGCGGCGCTCGGTGTCGGCGTAGTGGCTGTTGCCGCCGTCGATGACGATGTCGTCCTTGTCCAAGAGCGGCAGCAACTGCTCGATCACCGCGTCCACCGCCGCGCCGGCCTTCACCATCAGCATGATGGTGCGCGGCCGCGCCAGCGAGGCCACGAACTCCGCCAGCGTGCGCGTGCCGTGGATGCGCTTGCCCGGGTGCGCGGCGACGAAGGCCTCGGTCACGTCGGCGCTGCGGTTGAACACGCTCACCGCGAAGCCGCGGCTCTCGACATTGAGCACGAGGTTCTGGCCCATCACGGCCAGGCCGATGAGGCCGAAGGGGTTCTGAGGGGTCATCGCTGCGGCGCCGGGAGCGCAAGGACGGGGTGCCAATGGTGCCTGACAATCTGCCCGAGCATTCCCGGAGCCGCCCCATGATCCAAGGCATGAACCACTTCACCATCACGGCCGAAGACCGTGCGAAGACACTCGACTACTACTGCGGCCTGCTCGGCCTGGTCGAAGGGCACCGCCCCGACCTCGGCTTCCCCGGTGCGTGGCTCTACGCGCCGGGCAGCCGGCAGGCCATCCTGCACATCTACTGGGACCGACCGATGCCCACGCAGCGCACCGGCGTCATCGACCACCTCGCGTTCACCTCACAAGGCCTGAAGGAAGTGAAGGCCCGGTTCGACGCGCGCGGCCTCAAGTACGACCTGCGCCAGCAGGCGGGCGCGGGCACCTGGCAGCTCTTCAGCTACGACCCGAACGGCGCCAAGGTGGAGCTCGACTTCGATCCTTCGGAGACGCTGTAGGGCCGGCGCTCGTTACCTCGTCCCTCTCCTCTCTCCTCCCTCCTCTCGCCCGTTCGCGCCTCCCGCGCCCGGGGCCCGGCATGGCCAAGCTGTACTTCCGCTATGCGGCGATGAACGCCGGCAAGAGCACGGCGCTGTTGCAGGCCGCGCACAACTACGAGGAGCGCGGCATGCAGGTGGCGCTCTTCACCGCCGCGCACGACGACCGCAGCGGCCGCGGCGTCATCGGCTCGCGGCTGGGGCTCACGCGCGGCGCCGCCACCTTCGGGCCCGACACGCACTTCGAACGCGAGGCCCTGCCGGCGGCGCTGGCCTGCCTGCTCATCGACGAGGCGCAGTTCCTCACGCCCGAGCAGGTGGTGCAGCTGCACCGCCTGGCGCACGTCGGTGGTGTCCCCGTGCTGTGCTACGGGCTGCGCGGCGACTTCCGCGGCGAGCCCTTCCCCGGCAGCGCCCGGCTGCTGACGCTGGCCGACGAGCTGGAGGAGATGAAGACCATCTGCGCCTGCGGGCGCAAGGCGAGCATGAACATGCGCATCGACGCCGCCGGGCGGCGCGTGCTGCAGGGCGAGCAGGTGCTGATCGGCGGCAACGACCGCTACCGCGCCGTGTGCCCGTCGTGCTTCTACGCCGACGAGGGCGTGGATATCCATCAGGCGCCGGGTCTTTTCGGCTGAACGAGGCATGCCGCGCGAGCCCGGGCGCGCTAGGATGCCCGGCGCATCGCCCGACGGCGGGCGTACCTTCTGCGCGCTTGGCGCAGGTTCACCGGCGATACGGAGGCCAGCGTGGGCAGGCTGACAGCGTTCCTGGGTGCCTTGATGCTTCTGGGCGCCCCTCTCCAGGCGTGGAGCAACGAGTGCTCTGCGCGCTTCCGCATCTCGTTCGCCGACGGCACGAACTCGTGCCTCACCGACCATGCGCTCGCCAACGACGACGTCGTCGGGCAGTTCGGCGCCGACCTTCGGCGCGTCGTGCCGTCCAACGGCTACTACGCCGTGGCCGCGACGCCCAAGCTGGCGCAATGCAAGCGCGCGGTGGGGCTCGGCACGGTCGACGGGGCGATGGCGCAGCCGAGCCTGACGGCCGACGCCGCGCCGCGCAGCGAGAAGGCGCTGCAGGATTGCCGCCTGCGCGCCCGCGGCGCCACGGAGGACTGCCGCTGCCGGATCGTGCTGGTGGACGGCCGCTCGCCACTGAGCCGCGCCGACTTCGCGCGCTACGCCGACGCGGTGCCGGCTGCGCCGGTGGCCGCGGCGCAAGGCCCCGCAGCGCCCGGCGCCACGGCCCCTGCGCCCTCCACGTCAACCACGGCTGCGCCCCTCCCACCCCGCTCCGCCGACGCCGGCACGGCCGCCTCGGCGCCCACCGTGGGCGGCATGGTGGCCAACCCCTCCCGGCCCGGCGCCACGGCCGAAGAGATCGCGGCGCTCAACCGGCGCGTGGACGAACTGCAGGCCGCCCTGTCGCGCCAGCCGGCGACCTCCCCCACCGCGGAGCCGGCGCGCAAGAAGCAGCGCGCACGGGCGCTCGTCATCGGCAACAGCCGCTACACACACCTCGGCACGCTCGTGAACCCGCGGCGCGATGCCGAGGCCATGGCCGCCAAGCTGCGCGGTTATGGCATCGAGGTGGACCTCGCGCTCGACACCGACCGCCCGGGCCTCGTGAAGGCCCTGTCGACGTTCCAGTCGCGCGCCAGTGGCTACGACGTGAACATCCTCTTCTACGCCGGCCACGGGCTGCAGGTGGCAGGCATCAACTACATCGTGCCGGTGGACATGAACGCCGAGGGCGCCTCGGTGGGCGCCGTCAAGCTCAACGGCGTCTCCCTCGACGATGCGCTCGACTACCTGCCGGCCTCCACGCGCGTCGTCTTCCTCGACGCCTGCCGCGACAACCCGATCTCGCGCTCGCTGCGCAGCACGCGCAGCGGTGCCGGCGTCGGGCTCGCGCCGGTGTCCACGGTGAGCGGCACGCTGCTGTCTTACGCCACGCGCGACGGTGCCACGGCCGAGGACGGCACCGGCACCAACAGCCCCTACACCACGGCGCTGCTGCGGCACCTCGACGCCGAGGAAGACATCGCGCTCGTGCTGCGCCGCGTTCGCCAGGCCGTGCTGGCGGCCACCGGGCAGCGGCAGGAGCCGTGGGAGTACGGCTCGCTGGTGGGCGACCAGCTGGTGCTGTCGCGCCTGGCGAAGTAGGCGCGCTGCCCCTCGGTGGGCGCCATCAGCGCGGTTACAGGATGCCCAGGCGGCGGAAGACGTCCGCCAGCTTCTCGCCGCGCTGCAGCGCCTCGCGCGAGAGGTTCTCGCCCGACACCTTCTCGAGCGCGCGCCGCACCACCTCGGCTTCCACCTCGCGCGGGATGACCACGACGCCGTCGACGTCGCCGAAGACGAGGTCGCCGGGCCGCACGGCCACGCCGGCGCACACCACCGGCACGTCACGCTCGACCATGCGCGCACGGCCCTTGGTGTCGAGCGGCCCGACGCCGCCGCAGAACACCGGGAAGGCCATCTCGCGGATCTGCTTCACGTCGCGCACCAGGCCGTCGGTGACGCAGCCGGCAGCGCCGCGCGCCGCGCTGGCCGTGGAAAGCAGCTCGCCCCAGGGCGCGATGCGCTCGGTAGGGCCGTCGCAGGCGAGCACGGCCACCTCGCCGGGCCGCAGGTCGTCGACGAGCGCGATCTCCACTTCGTAGGGGTTCTCGCCCGCGGCCGGCGGCGCGTAGACGGGCATGTACAGGCCCGTGCGGGCGCGGCCGATGAGCTGCAGCGCCTCGTCCAGAGGGCGCATGAAGGGTTTCATCGCCTGCTGCATGAGTCCGAGGCTGTCGAGCGTGTCGGACAGCACCGCGGCGTTCAGCGCGCGCAGGGCCTGCAGGTCAGGGGTCATGGGCTTCTCCAGAGGCGGCCGGTTGCGCGGGCGAGCATAGCGATGCGTCCGAAGGCTCGTCCCCCCGGTCGGCGCCGATGGGCGCGCAGCGCGGGCTCGTGTACAAGGGTCGGCCCCGCCGACACCGACCACGAACAGGAGACCTTCCCATGAAGAGACGCACGCTCATCGCCGGCACCGCCGCGGCGTCGATCGGCACCACGCTCGCCATGGCGCTCGCCGCCGGCGCGGCGCACGCGCAGGCCGACAAGCCGCCGCTGCGCATCCTGGTGGGCTTCCCGCCGGGCGGCTCGGCCGACACCATCGCCCGGCTGCTGGCCGAGCGCATGCGCGAGCCGCTGGGCGGCCAGAACGTGGTCATCGAGAACAAGCCGGGCGCTGCCGGGCGCATCGCCATCGACCAGCTGAAGGCCTCGGCGCCCGACGGCAACACGGTGCTGATCATGCCGAGCGGCCCGGTGGTGCTGTTCCCGCACGTCTTCAAGCGCCTGAGCTACGACGTCAACAAGGACCTGGCGCCGGTGAGCCAGCTCGCCTCGTTCCAGTTCGCCGTCGTCTCCGGGCCCAAGAGCGGCGTGAAGAACATCGCCGAGATGCTGGCCAAGGCGAAGTCCTCGCCCGACACGGCCAGCTATGGCTCCTCGGGCAACGGCACGGTGCCTCACTTCATCGGCGTCATGCTCGCCGAGGCGGCGGGCGTGCCGCTGCAGCACGTGCCCTACCAGGGCGGCGCGCCGGCGATGACGGCGCTGCTCGGCGGGCACATCGGCTACAACGTCGACGTGGTGAGCGAGTCGCTCGAGCAGCACCGCGCGGGCAAGGTGCGCATCGTCGCCGTCACCGGTGCGCAGCGTTCGCCGCTGCTGCCCGACGTGCCCACGCTGCGCGAGCAGGGCGTGGCGATGGACGCCACGGCCTGGTTCGCGATGTACGGGCCAGGCACCCTGCCCCGCGAGCAGGCGCAGCGGCTGTCGACGGCGGTCGCCGCGGCCATGCGCGACACCGCGCTGCGCAAGCGGCTGGACGACATCGGCCTCGAACCCATCGGCTCCACGCCCGAACAACTTGCCACGGTGCAGAAGGCCGACTTCGAGAAGTGGGCGAAGCCGGTGAAGGCCACCGGCTACCAGGCCGACTGAGCGGGCGGACTGAGCATGCGAACTGACCAGCCCGACCGAGCCGCACACTGACCGCCACCCCACGATGAGAATCTTCGTCGCCGGCATCGCCACCGAGACCAACACCTTCGCCACGCTGCCCACGGGCCTCGGCGGCTTCGAGGCCATGGGCATTCGTCG
>Ga0268299_1004775_pt1 | contig 10113 bp, 9 predicted proteins | sample NOBtaG_FD_193484 | JGI IMG/M metagenome (GOLD analysis project Ga0268299, IMG submission 193484) | Activated sludge microbial communities from bioreactor in Nijmegen, Gelderland, Netherland - NOB reactor | ecosystem: Engineered > Bioreactor > Aerobic > Activated sludge | place: Netherlands... | reverse complement strand
AGACACAAAGCTCCAGACGACCGGAGGCCGGTTCCGTGCTTGGCTCAGGTGACGCTGAACTCCGCACGGCGTCGCCCGCTGAGGCAGACAGGTCCCCTCGTGATCGAGGGGCCTGTCTCCTCGGCGAGAGCCCGCATTGAATCCCACGTCATCGGCCACATACGTGGAGCTCTTCCTGAGGAGGACCACATGACGACCACCATTTTCTGGGTCATGGCGCTGCTAGCCATGAGCTGTGCGATAGGGAGTGTGAACGAGAGACAGCACTTTGCAACAGTTTCTCTACACCGGGGGAGGAGGTAGCAAATGGGGAGACGGACGATCGGACCGCTCATCCTGGTGATCGTAGTGGGGCTCACACTAGCTGCACAATCGGCCCAGTCTCAGCAACTTATGCCGTTGGATCCAGTTCCGGCCGCCTATGCAGACAAACATATGCCTATCGGTTGGTGGACGGATCCGAAGGTCATTAAGGAGGGAAAAGAAATCTATTTTGGTGATGCCCATCCACTGGTTGCCTGTCACTCTTGCCATGGTCAGGATGGACAACCCGTAGGCAGCGGAGGGGGACTCCGGGACCAGAAAAATACCAGTCGGTTCTCCGACAGCTACTGGTATTGGCGAGTGGCTGAAGGCATTCCAAAAACACCAATGACGCCCTGGAAAGCGCTTCTTTCGGAAGAGGAGATCTGGAAGGTGATCGCGTTTATCCATACGTTCTCGCACAAGGGGAAACCCTCGCAACATTCCGACTATAAGCCGGAGGTGCGACCGAAGAAGGTCATCGTCAGGGATAAGGCTCCGATGGTGCTTGTGCAGGCTGGGGAATTCAACATGGGGAGCAACGAAGGACGTGACGATGAAAAACCGGTGCACCGAATTTATCTCGATGCCTACTATATCGATAGGTACGAAGTGACGATCGGGCAATACGGGGAGTTCCTAGAGGCCAACAGCTTTGACCCTCCGCCGTCATGGACAACCATGGCCCAGCCGTCCTATGAGAACCGCCCAGTTGTCAATGTCGATTGGAAGGATGCGAACAACTATTGCCAGTGGGCCGGCAAGCGGCTGCCGACGGAAGCCGAATGGGAGAAGGCGGCACGGGGGACAGATGGGCGGATCTATCCCTGGGGCAACGATCCACCCGATCCGCTCCGAGCCAATTTTGGGAAGGACAGGGCGACGTGGAACAACCACGAGGCGCTCGTACCGGTGGGGCAGTTGAAAGCCGGCGAGAGCCCTTACGGGGTCTCTGATCTCGCGGGCAATGTTTGGGAATGGGTGAACGACTGGTATGACCCAGATTATTATGCGGCGAGCCCATCTCGTAACCCGCAGGGGCCGAGCAGTGGCAAATTCAAAGTGATCCGTGGCGGCTCGTGGGACCTCGCCCCTGAGAACCTACGCTCTGCGCGCCGGGACCTCAACACTCCCTCGACCACCGACTACGACTCGCCGGCGTACCGGAATTTTAACAGTGGGTTCAGGTGTGCAAAGAATCGCTAGTCTTGAGAACCTGGCTCTGCCATCGCCGTCTAGGGAGGCAGAACATACGAGCAAGGTTTCTATTCTGGGCTAAGTTGGCCCAGTCAGGGAAGGGGGAATTATGGCAGGCAAATTACGGCAGTATCTACGCGTGTCCGGCGGTTCCTTATTGATAGGCGCGCTTCTCGCCATAGGAGCGATCACCGTGGTGTTCGGCGGGGAGCATGCGCTTTCCAGAACCGAGTTCTGTGTCAGTTGCCACTCCCAAACCTATCCGTATGAGGAGCTGAAGAAGTCCTCACACTATGGTGCGCTCGGGGCCGATCCGGGCTGCAAAGACTGTCACGTCCCCCAAGGATTAGGGAACTTCCATCTGGCCCTCTGGACACATACCTATGACGGAATCCGCGCGGTGCTAGCGGAAATGAAATACGACTACTCAACGATCGAGAAATTTAACGAGCGCCGGCCAATCATGGCCCACTATGCGCGCATGTCCATAAAAAACTGGGACAGCGTCACCTGTCGGGACTGTCACAAAAATACCAAGCCACCCGGTGCATCGGCGAAGGTCGCGCACCAGAAGATGGAAACTGAGGGTGCTACCTGCATCGATTGCCATCAGAATTTGGTCCATAAGCAAGTTCCGGAGAGCGATCTCAACGCGAGCTTAGCTCAGGGCATGATGGTGTTAAAGGAAACCAGTAAAAAGACGGAGGAAAAAGAGGACTGATCCAGCTCTCTTAGAAGGTGGCTTTCGTAACGGGACTCTACCGAAAGGTTGAACAGATGAGAGATCTATTCATCCACAAGACTACCAAGAGTCGGGTCGGCGAACCTCCGTGGTGGAGAATCTTCTCTCAATTGTCACTAGCGGTTGTTGTGTTCACACTAAAAGGAGGAGGTATCCCATGCGTTCGATTCTAAAATTAGTCGGTGTGATGTCTTGTGCTTGCTTGCTGTGCGTTGGTCTGTCTAGCACTGCGGCACGGGCTTCAGACGATAATATGCAACTTGGTCCGGCTGGTGAGCGCATAGGCGGTCAAGCTGGCCACAAGGCCGAGAAAGAGAAACTGCAGGGAGCAGGAGGCAAAGGTTCCAGTAACAGAGAAGGCGGTCAAGCTGGTATGAAAGGGGCTAAAGATAAGCTGAAGGGCGTAATTGCTGACGATGCTGATCACAGAATGGGCGGTCAAGCCGGTCACAAGGGTGCTGAAGATATGCTGGAGCGCCCCGCAAAAAAGTGACGTCGGCCCAGTTTCGAGACCGGGCGCAACTGTACCAGCGAGTTACCTGACCGAGGATGGCATCTTGTCGTCCTCGGCCTAAGAACAGCCAATGCAGTGGCACCGTCTGGTGCCCACACCTGACAACATGGTTTCGATGAGCGGCTTCTAAGGTCTTTGAACAAACGGAGGGTGCATATGACACGACAGAACACACGACGTGCGGTAGTGCTGACGGGAGTGTTGGCCACGGTCCTCACCACGACGCTGCCTCTCCAGCCGACATTCGGCGAAGGTGGAGCACGGCGGGATAACGTGCGTCAAGAACAAACCATCAAAGATGCCATCAAGCACGCGACGGAAGCAGTGGATCACGGCAAACAGGGTCATGCTGAGAAACTTGTGACCTCTGCCGAAGCCTCGCTGCAGCATGCCCTGAGAGGAGGCGAGAGCCCGCACTTGGCAGTAGCGATTACCAACCTGAAAGAGGCGATTGAGCATGGTAAGGCTGGTCATACCGACGTGGCCACGAAACATGCCGAAAGTGCCGTCACTCACCTCGCTGAAGGCAAGTAACGATTGAACGCCTCTTGCCAAGATTGGTGTGTGCGAGCGGGCAGGGTCACGACACCTGCCCGTTCCCAACCGTGGAACACACAGCTAAATGGCGACAATCCAAACAGGGCTGGAAACCGTGATGATTACCGGCAGCAGTGGGCTGATCGGCAGCGCATTCCTGGCTCACGTCGGAGAACGCTGCCGGGAGCTGTGCCTTGACTCCAAAGGGCCGCCTGTTGTGCCTCCCAAGACGGCCCACATTATCCCTTGCGATCTCACATCAGATGAGAACTTCCACCAGGCGTTGGACGAAGTTCGTCGGCTCGGCCACAGGCGGATTGCTTCAGTTCTTCATCTCGCGGCGTACTATAGCTTCGCAAGTGAGTCCAGTCCCCTATACGAACAGGTAAATGTGCGTGGCACCGAACGGTTGCTGTATGGGCTGCGCGACTTTGAGGTCGAGCAGTTCATGTTCGCGAGCACCATGCTCGTCCACGCGCCCTGTCAGCCAGGAGCGCGTACCAACGAAGATTGGCCGCTCAAACCGAAATGGGAGTATCCCAAGTCGAAGGTCGCGGCGGAGCAACTGATCGTACATGAGAGGGGCGACATGCCGGTGGTACTGATGCCCATCGGCGCCGTGTATGACGATCACTGCCATTCAATTCCCCTTGCACAGCAAATCAGGCGCATTTACGAAGAGCGCTTCATTGCCCGTATGTTCTCCGGCGATGTCGCGCATGGAGTCGCCTTCTTACATATGGAGGATCTGGTCAGGGCGTTGTTGCTCGCAGTCGAACAACGCAAGGCGCTTCCGCAGGTGACGACGCTACTCATCGGCGAATCGGAAACGCTCAGTTACGACGAGCTGCAACATATCATCAGCCGCCAGCTTTACGGCCAGGAATGGAACACGTATCAAATCCCCAAGTCATTGGCCAAGCTTGGCTACCGGCTCCAGAACTTGTTGCCCGGTGCCGACCCGTTCCTCAAGCCGTGGATGATCGAGCTCACTGACGACCATTATGCGTTCGACACCTCCCGCGCCCGCCCGCTTCTTGGCTGGGAGCCGCGCCACTCTCTAGGCATATCATTGCCAGACATCATCAAGGAGCTGAAGCTTGATCCAGTGGGCTGGTACGAGGAAAACCATCTGAGGGCGAATACTCTTCCGTCTCAGTAGTGTCCGGTACAACGCGAACAGATATGGAAGAGTACGGTTAGAAAAAAGTTTCGTGGCGGATCTGGTCAACCTGCATGCCTTTATTGATGAGCAATTGTTTAGCCTCCTCAATCATGGGACGCCCTCCACATAGGTATGCGTCGGTGTTTGAGACCTGGTCGGCAGACACCTGTTCATGAATCAAGTCCGTGACGCGACCTCGCAGTCCATGCCAACCCATCGGGTCCGGTTGTGAGAGGATGATGGTCGGTTCGAACCAGGGGTGGCTCTCTCTCAGATCGCTGAGCAATTTGGTATAGAAGAGGTCAGAGACATTCCGCAATCCGAAGAACAATCGGATCCGTCGCCTGCCGGCCTGTCCAAGAAGAGACAGCAGCATCGATTTGATCGGCGCAATACCGGTTCCCGTCGCGATCAGCAGAATGTCTCGCTGTGACCCGTCGGCCAATCGAAAGTCACCGTAGGGGCCTTCGACCTGGATACACTCCCCTGGGCGGAGCCGATGAATAAAATTAGAACAGAATCCCCCGGACACAGCGCGCACACAAATCTCGAAATGTTTTCTGTCGGCAGGATGTGAAGAAATCGAGTAGGATCGCCGAATGACTTTGTCGAGTCCCGGCACATGAAAGATCATATATTGGCCGGGAGAAAATCTGATTTCCCCAGACTCGATGGCAAATCTCTGCTCACAGACCGTCAAGGTAAGCGGGCGATACTCTTCGACACGTGTCTTGCACAAACCAAGTGAGGTGGCCCTGTGTTGCGTTTTTGCACTTGCTCCCAGGGTCAGCGATCCGTGGACGTCCGCCAGGCACAAGAGTCGATACTGCTTAGGGTCCAGACCATTGCTTTCCAGGGTCCGAATCTCTCGAGCCCTCTGCGGTCCTAAGCTCTCTTCGCCTTGTACAACCTGAGTCGCACAGGTGCCACAGGCGCCGGCTTTACAGGCGAATGGGACCGACGCTCCGGCGGCCTCGCACACGTCATACAACCATTGCCCATCTTCAGCATCGTAGGTAATTCCGTCTTGTTGAAAGCTGACGCGGTGAATTGTTCTCATTAGTCACCCGCGAGAGACGGTTTGCCTCATCAATTGATCCAGCCTGTGATCCAACTCTGCAAAAGTCTCCAGTACCGTGATGTTGTAGCTTAGGAAAAGGTCGCGCATGGCGAGCGCACCATGTCCGCCGACGGCGAGATCGGAGGCGGGGAGCACTGCATCGGCGAGGGCTTGAACCAGCTCAGTCGCATGGGGCTCGGAAAGTGCGACAGGAAATGACATGACGGTCAGATCCGGTTCTACTTGCTTGCAGAGCCTGGTGAGTGAGATGAGAGGTACATCGGCGCCCAAATAGTGGACTCGGCAGCCGCGAACACGACATCGATAGGCAACTGCACACGCAGCAATGTCGTGTTCCTCGCCAGGCGGGCAGGCTACGACGACTTTGGCACCAAATTCAGCCACTGGAAGCTGATTCATAGCCGAGAAAATCTTTTGTTGGATTTGCCTCGTGACGTAATGCTCGATGGCCACGTCCAGCCGACCATCGTGCCAGAGCTGCCCCACCTGTTCCTGAAGCGGGAGCAAGATTCCATGCAGCGCTTCTTCAAATGGAATCACCGCCACGGCGCCGTTCACACGTTTCTCAAAGACCACGCGATTGAAGGGATTCAGGCTGGACAGGAGTTCCTGAATGAGCCGGCTGAATGCATTGTCGACGAATGACACTTGCGGCGTAGTGGCTCGTGCGCGACTCAACAGCTCCTCTCGCCCGAGTCTCGATAGCTCTCCGATCGAGGCTCCTGTATCCAGCTGCTCCTTGAGGAACCTCAGTAACCTGACATCTTCATCAGAATAATTTCGGTAACGATTGGTTGCTCGAGTCGGTTTTAGGATCTCAAACCGCCGCTCCCATACTCGGATCACATCTCTTGAGAGGCCTGTGAGTTTGGCAACTCTGTGAATTCTATATGTATTCATATTCAGCGCCCCAATCCTACAATATAATGTTCAATGTTTGTCAAAATATTTAAAAATAACACTTGACACATTAGACATTTTGGCTCATACTTTAGACATACTTTAGACATACATTGAACTGCAATCAACTGGAGATCATCATGGTTAGAGCGAAAGAAAGCGGTAGCCGGGTCAAAGGCCATGAATCTTACCGTTTCATCTACAGGGAGGGCGTGATGGAAAACAACATGCGAAAAAGAAATCGAAAACTGGTTCCGCTAGTCATGGGGGCCATCGTGCTGGCGGTTATGGGTTTCGATGGGCGATCCGCTGTTCAGGCTACAGATCAGGGTGAAATGCACGTCGATGTGACGATCACAGATCATGGGTATAACGTAAAAGGCCACACGCTGACCGATCAAATGACAGCCATCACGTTCCGCAACGACGGCACCATGCCCCATGGGATCACTTCTCCGGCGTTCTCAACGGGAGTCGGGAAGAAGGAGGGCGATGGTGTTGAGGTGAAAGACGCGAAGGGCAAAGGGTACAAGGCCTTTCAACTTGAACCTGGTAAGACCATGACGTTGCACTTCTACAAGGCAGCTAGTGCGGATCAGTCAACAATGCAGGTTCCCTTCTGGTGCCATCTGCACCCCCATCACAAGGGGGAGTTCCTGGTCGTGGAGACGAGAGGCGAGCTGGGCGGGGGCTGAGCAGCGCTCACCCCGACTAGCCGTTGTTCTCATGATCATGAAGTTTTTAGAATTAAGCGGTTTTCTCCACCAGGATGGGCCTGGTGATAATTCATAGAAAGGGGCGCTTATGCGGAGCCAAACAATTACTCAATTAGTTGTAGGAATGGCGATCACAGCAGGAGTCATCTCGCTTGCGGCGGCAGCTGACCCACCAGGTGGCGACAAAGACATGGTACTCATCTCAAAGGGTGAGTTCACCATGGGGAGCGGTGAGCATTCAGATGAGGCCAAGCACCAGGTCGTACTCGATGCTTATCTCATCGACAAATATGAAGCCTCCAATGCTCGCTATAAGGAGTTCATGAAGGCCACCAGTCATCCCGCACCCGCCTACTGGGATGACCCACGCCTGAGTAAGCCGAACCAGCCTGTCGTCGGGGTGAGCTGGACCGACGCGAACGCCTTCTGCAAGTGGGAGGGAAAACGCCTTCCGACTGAAGCGGAGTGGGAGCGGGCTGCCAAAGGCCCCGAAGGGGACAATCACTACCCCTGGGGTCACAAGCTGGATCCCAAGAAAGCTAACTATGGGCAAAACGTGGGCCGTACGATGCCAGTCGATTCGTACCCCGAAGGCGTGAGCGGCTATGGCGTCTATAACATGGCCGGCAATGTCTTTGAGTGGGTCGAGGATTGGTATGATCTGACTTACTACCAGCAAAGTCCTGCCTTCAATCCGCAAGGCGCTGAGAAAGGCTACAACTTCGCCAACCAGGGACCAGTGAAGGTGTTGCGTGGTGGCTCATGGCTGGCGCCGGAAACCTCCCTCCATACGAGCCATCGATTCTGGAATCAGCCGGACAACAACTCCTATGGGGTCGGTCTCGGCTTCCGTTGCGCGAAGTCGGTAGTCGCGGCGTCCGACGAAGCTATGCAAGAGGGACGGGACGCGTTCATTCAGGCCCTCGTCGCTATGGGGGCTGAGAAGAATGCGGAGGCATTGGCAGCGATCGAGAAGGCGTTGGCGTCGGATCCGGGAAACCAGGAGTATCTGGCAACCCGTGAACTGATCAAGAAGAGCGCGAAGAAGAAATAGTCGACGGACTGACGGAGGGGGGCGATCGCCCTCCCTCCGTTGGCCGAGGTCGTAAGGGAGGTCTCTCGTGAGTACATCTGACAGAACCGGTCCAAGTACATCGACAGCGAACCCAGCAGCGGCCCCCGGGACCTCTCTCATCCTTCTCACTGGTGCGAGCGGGTACATCGGCGGACGCCTCCTGCCTTCATTGGAGCAACAGGGTTACCGTTTACGCTGTCTAGCCAGACATCCAGACATTCTCAAGTCAAAGGTTGGGCCGTCGACGGAAGTTGTCGTCGGTGACGTTCTTGATCGACAAAGTCTCGAGAACGCATTGCGCGGGGTCGACGTGGCCTACTACATGGTCCACTCCATGCGTTCGAGCGGTTCTTTCGAGGAGACCGACCGGAAGGGCGCCAGAAACTTTAGCGAAGCGGCGAAGGCAGCGGGCGTCAAGGGCCTGATCTATGTCGGAGGTCTCGGCAGCGACGAGGAGGAACTCTCAGCGCATCTGCGCAGTCGCCATGAAGTCGGAGACATCTTGAGGCAGTCGGGCATCCCCTTGTGTGAGTTTCGCGCATCGGCTGTGATTGGTTCCGGTAGTGCCTCATTTGAGCTGATTCGTGCCTTGGTAGAACGCTTGCCGATCATGTTCACGCCCAAATGGGTCAAGGGGAAGGCGCAGCCAATCGCCATCGACGACCTGCTGGATTACCTGATCGAAGCGCTTCGAATTCCCTTATCAAAATACCGAATCTATGAGGTCGGCGGTGCCGATCAAGTATCCTACGCGGATATGATGCTTGCCTACGGTCGGCAACGTGGACTCAAGCCTCTCATTATACCAGTGCCGGTCCTCACCCCCTGGCTATCCTCCCTGTGGCTTGGACTGGTCACGCCACTCTATGCCCGCATCGGGCGGGCGATTATTGAGAGCATTGTCCATGTCACGGTGGTACGGGACGACGCCGCACTCACTACCTTCTCCCTACGCCCATTGGGAATCGATGAAGCAATTCACCGTGCCCTGGCCCGTGAAGAGAGACATTTCTCAGAAACCCGTTGGTCCGACGCGCTCTCTTCATCCGGTAGCCCAGCATCGTGGGGGGGGGTTCGGTTCGGTACGCGCATCGTCGATTCGAGAGCGTTAACGGTTGAAGCGTCGCCTGAAGTCGTCTTTCGATGTGTTGAGAGGATCGGCGGTAACCATGGCTGGTATGCGTGCGACTGGCTGTGGAAAATACGTGGCTTCATCGATCTACTTCAAGGGGGTGTCGGCATGGGACGTGGACGGCCTTCTTCTCCGACTCTCCGCGTCGGCGATACAGTTGACTCCTTTCGTGTTGAGGCAATTGAGCCGAATCGCCGCCTTCGGCTTAGGTCCGAGATGAATCTACCAGGGCGGGCCTGGCTGGAGTTTGAGGTGACGGCGACCGGCTCTTCAACACAGATACGACAGACGGCGATCTTTGACCCGGTGGGACTAACCGGGCAGCTGTACTGGTACTCCCTCTATGTGCCGCATGAGTTTGTATTCAACGGAATGCTACGCGGGATTGCACGGGCCGCCTTGCACGAGGTGGGCGCCCGAGATGACCAGCACATTCAGTTTCCGGTAGGCCGTTCACTCGGAGTTCCGAACGATACTCGGTCAAGGAATGATGCCGGATCATCCGGCACCCTGAACCGGATTTCCATCAACCGCGAGCGCCAGGGAACTTCTGCCATGACCACCAAGCTACTGCTACTCTCAGGAGTCACTCTCACCGCGCTACTGACCGCCTCGTCTCTGCTAGCCGGTCCCCTTGAGTCGGCCGATCGCCCGCACCAAGAGAGCCTGAAAGCCGTGCACGACGCCGAACATGAAGTGGACCATGCGTGGGAGGTCTATCACCGAGCAGCCCTGGGTGGGACCGTGGCCT
>Ga0268299_1004774_pt1 | contig 10114 bp, 4 predicted proteins | sample NOBtaG_FD_193484 | JGI IMG/M metagenome (GOLD analysis project Ga0268299, IMG submission 193484) | Activated sludge microbial communities from bioreactor in Nijmegen, Gelderland, Netherland - NOB reactor | ecosystem: Engineered > Bioreactor > Aerobic > Activated sludge | place: Netherlands... | reverse complement strand
GCCGCTCGGCGCGCAGGAGACCCGCTGCGAGCGCGGGGACGTGCAGGTCGACAAGCTCGAGTTCCGCGGGAACACCGCGTTCAACGACGCCACGCTCCTGGCCGGCATCGTGACGACGCCGAGCAGCTGGCTGCGGCGCACGTTCCGCTTCGTGGGCGCGCGGCACTGCCTGGACGCCCGGGAGTTCCCGGACGACCTGCGCCGGCTCGAGGTGTGGTACCGCAACCACGGCTTCACCGATGCGACGGTGGACACGGTCGTCACGCCCACCGGCCCCAACCGCGTGAGCGTGCGGTTCAACATCGTCGAAGGCGAGCCGGTGGTGATCGACACGCTGCGGCTGATCGGCCTGGATGCGGTGCCGGAGCGCGCCGAGCTGATCCGCGACCTCCCGGTGCGGAGCGGTGGGCGCTTCGACCGCTACGCGAACAGCGCGATGCGCGACACGCTCACGCGCCGGCTCCGCGACAACGGCTACCCCGATGCGGAGACGTTCCTCGGCTACGACACGCGCACGCTGTCGCGCACGGCGACGGTGATCTTCACCGTCGTGCCGGGGCCGCGGCGGCGGATCGGCGAGGTGCGGCTCACGCGCGCCGGCCGCGATGGCCGCCCGCCCGAGGTCACGGCTGCGGCGGTGCGCCGCCTCGCCGGCCTCAACGAGGGTGACCTCTACCGCGAACGGAACCTCGAGCGTGCGAAGCGCACGCTCTACCAGAGCGAGGCCTTCTCGCAGGTGGAGGTGCAGCCCGGGCTCGCGCGTGCGGACTCCACCCTGGCGGTGGAAGTGGACGTCACCGAGGGCTACCTGCGCTCGGCGCGGCTCGGCGGGGGATGGGGTACCCTCGACTGCTTCCGCACGACGGGGGAACTCACCGAGTACAACCTCTTCAAGACCGCGACGCGGCTCGAGCTGCGCGGCCGTGTCTCGAAGATCGGCATGGGCGCACCGCTCGACGGTGCCGAGCAACTCTGCAGCAACACCGCGCGCAGCGACCCGTACAGCGTCGACCTGAACTACTACACCAGCGCGACGCTGAGCCAGCCGTCGCTGTTGCGGGCGAGCTTCGTGCCGACGCTGTCGTTGTACTCGGAGCGCCGGTCCGAGTACCAGGCCTTCCTGCGCACGACGCCGGTGGGTGCCAGCCTCCAGGCGAGCCGCGCCCTGCCGCGGCGTACGCATTCGGTGGGGTACAGCATCGAGTTCGGCCGGACGGAGGCGCAGCCGGCGCTGTTCTGCGCCGTGTTCGATGCCTGCGTCGAGGCGGACCGCAACGCCCTGCAGCGCCTGCAGCGCCTCGCCGTGGTGAGTGCCGGCTCGAGCTATGAGCGCACGGACAACGCGGCGGACCCCACGCGCGGGCTCACGGGGCGTGCGGAGCTGCGCTACGCCGCGCGGTCGCTGGGCTCGGAGCAGGGGCTGCAGTTCGCGCGCATGTCGGTGGACGGTGCGCTCTACCGGGCGTTGGGGAGCGACATGGTGCTGGCCACCCGCGTCCGTGTGGGCGTGGTGCTCGACGCGAAGTTCTCGTTCGACGACACCGACAACTTCGTGCCGGCACAGGAGCGGCTCTTCGCCGGTGGCCCCACCACCGTCCGGGGCTTCCGGCAGAACGAACTCGGTCCGTCGGTCTACATCCCGGCGAGCTATGAGATCTTCGACGCCACGAGCGGGGCGCGGCTCGACTCGCTGGCGCCGGGGCAATCCGGCTACTTCCGCGCGGCGGACACCTTGAGCCAGCGGCCGGTGCCGACCGGCGGCAACGCCCTCGTGGTGGCGAACGTCGAACTGCGCATCGTGAGCCCCTTCCTGCCGGAGCTGCTCAAGTGGACGGTGTTCGCTGACGCGGGGCGTGTGTGGAACCGCGGCGCCGGCACCGAACGCCTGCAGTTCAAGGAGATCCGCGTGACACCCGGCGTCGGGGTGCGCATCCGCACCCCGGTGGGTTACCTGCGCGTGGACGTGGCGTACAACGGCTATCCGCGTGCGCCGGGTGCGGCCTACTTCAACGCCCCGGCACGGGAAGGGGGCTCGCTGTACTGCGTGAGCCCCGGCAACACGCTGCTCGCGACGCGCACGGGCAACATCATCACGCAGGCGGCCGGGGTCTGCCCGGGCGACTTCCAGCCGCCGCGCAGCGCGAACTTCTTCAGCCGTCTCACGCCGATGTTCGCCATCGGCCAGGCGTTCTAGTGAAGGGCCGTCGCCGCCTCGTCGTGCTCGTCAGCGCGCTGCTGATGCTGGCCATCGGTGGCGGGCTCGTGGGTGCGTTCGTGGCCGCGACGCAGGGTGAGGACGGTCGCGACTGGATCCGGCGCCTGGTGCAGGCGCAGCTGGCGCGCACGGTGCAGGGCTCGTTCCACATCGGGCGGCTGAGCGGGTCGTTCATCACCGACCTCACCATCGACTCGGTGGAGATCCGCGACCCCGATGACTCGCTGTTCGTCGCCTCGGGTCCGGTCTCGCTCACGTTCGACCCGCGCGACCTGATGGACGGGCGTCTCTTCATCCGCAGCGTGGACGTGACGCGGCCGCGATTCGCCACGCGGCGCGACCAGGCTTCGAAGTGGACCCACGACAAGATCTGGCCCAAGCGCGGTGGGCCCAAGCTCCCGCGCTCACGCACGGCGTTCGGATCGCTGCTGGTGCTCGAGCAGGTGCGGATCAGCGACGGCAGCTTCGCGCTCTCGATGCCCTGGTCGCCGGACGACTCGCTGCGCGGGGTGCGGCGCGATTCGGCGGTCGCCGTCGCGCTCGCGGATTCGAGCATGGAGGTGCGCCGACTGCCGAACGGCCGGTTCCATCGCACCTGGCGCTGGACCGGGCTGCAGGCCACGGTGCCGCGCCTGCGCCTGGCCTACCCGGACTCCACCGGACGGCGCTTCGACATCGCGCGCCTCGACGTGGACGAGAGCAATCCGCCGTTCCGCTTCCGCGAACTCACGGGCCAGGTGCGCTGGGTGGGGGACTCGATCTGGTTCGACCTGCCGCACTTCCGGCTGCCCGCGTCGCGCGGGCACGCGACCGGCAAGGTGTGGTGGGGCAACGACCAGCCGATGCGCTATCGCGTGCGGGTGGTGGGCGACTCGGTCTCGCTCTCCGACGTGGCCTGGATCACGCCGTCGCTGCCCACCGAGGGCGGTGGCACGATGACCCTCGACATCCGCGACGCCCGCGGGATCCGGGACGGCTTCGAGTACGCCCTCTCGGACGTGGACGTGCGCAGCCACCGCTCGCGCATCCGCGGCCGGATGACCTGGATCGTCGGCGGCCCGGTGCTGGAGCTCCGTGACGTGGACCTCGAGGCGGCCCCGGTGGACTTCGCACTGCTCGAGCGCTTCAACACGCAGCCGTTCCCGTATCCGTTCGCGGGCACCATCACCGGGCGCATGCGCGGGCGCGGCGGGCCGCTCAACAACTTCGTGGTGGACGAAGCGCGCGTGCTGTTCCGCGACGCGAACGTCCCGGGGGCAGTGGGCCAGGGAACGGCGCGTGGCACGCTCGACATCCTGCAGCCGGCGTTCACCCGCTTCCTCGGCTTCACGGTCGCGCTCGATTCGTTCGACCTCCGCACGCCGCAGTTCCTCAACCCGGACTTCCCGCGACTCGCCGGGCGCATCGCGGGCAGTGTGGTGCTCGACTCATCGTGGCTCGACGTGCGGTTCCGCGACGCCGACCTCACGCATCGCGACGGCGACCTGCCCGAGTCGCGGTTCCGTGGCACGGGCCGGCTCACCAGCGGCGAGACCGCGATGGCGTACGACGTCGACATGATCGCGCTGCCACTGTCGTTCACCACGCTGGCGCACTCGTTCCCCGCGGTGACGCTCCGTGGCGACTTCAGCGGGATGCTCCGCGCCCGCGGGACGCTCGACGACCTGATCGTCGAGTCGGACCTCTCGGGCGAGAGCGGTCGGCTCGAGGCGAACGTGCGCATGGACGCCGAGGCGCCGCGGTTCCGCCTCACCGGCCGAGGCGCGACGACGGCGCTCGATCCCCGCGCCGCCTTCGAGGACGCGCGCTACCCGACGGGGGAGCTGAGTGCGCGCGTCGTGGTCGATCTCGCCGGTGACTCGCTCGCCGACCTCACCGGGCGCGCGTCGGTGTCGCTGGACCGCTCCACGCTCGACGGCGTGCGCTTCTTCGCGGGCGAGGGACGCTTCCGCTTCGACGACGGCAAGGCCTTCCTCGATTCGCTGCGGGTGGAGTCGACGGCGCTCGAGTTCGGGGCCCGCGGCGCGATCGGCCTGCACGCGGCCCGCAGCGATTCCATCAGCTTCAGCGCGCGCATCGACTCACTGGGCGGCCTGCGGCGCTGGGTCACGAACTCGGCCACCGATTCGCTCGCCGGTGGGCTGCAGCTCGACGGCGTGACCCGCGGCTGGGTGCGTGACTTCGCCCTGGATGCTCGGCTCAACGGCAGCGGATTCCTCGTCGGGAGCTCGACGGCCCGACAGGTCACCGGCAGCGCGGCGCTCAGTCGGCTGCCGGAGACGCCGACCGGTGAACTGACGCTCGCCGCCGACACGGCTGTGGCTGCGGGCTTCGGCATCACGCGCGCCTTCGCCCGGGCCCGACTCGACGGCAGCGGCGAGTCGGACGTGGACCTGCAGTTCGCCGGACGGAGCGGAACCCTGGGCCGCGGCCGTGCCCACGTGGTGCGCCTCGACGACAGCACCCGCGTGCGGCTCGACTCGCTCGTGCTCGCGACCGCGCTGCAGCGCTGGGAGCTGCCGCAGTCGGCGACGTTCGCGTTCGGGACGTCGGGGTTCGCGGTGGACTCGTTCGCCCTGCGCGGGACCAGCGGCGCGAGTGTGCGCCTTGCCGGCTCCCTGCCGGAGACCGGACCGGTGGACCTGCGCTTCGGCGCCGCCGCGTTGCCCATCGCCGACCTCGCGGAGTTGCTGCAGATCTCGGGCGCCGAGGAAGGCCGCATCGAGCTGAGTGGCCGGTTGCAGGGCACGCGCAGCGTCCCGCAGCTGAACGCCGATGCCGCGCTCAACACCGCACTCGTCTGGGGCGTGCGGCTCGACTCCCTGCGCGCGAACGTCCGCGCCGACGCGGACCAGCTCGAGTTCACGGCCTCGCTCGGGGACCGCACGCGGCCCGCGATGCGCGCCGACGGGCGCCTGCCGTACAGCCTCGGCCTCGATGGCGGGCGCAGCGGACTGCGGGACGCCGAGCCGATCCGCGCCACGGTGCGCAGCGACACGGTGAGCCTGCGGCTGTTCGCCCAGCTGGCCGAGGGCTCGGCCAGCAACGCGGGTGACTTCGCCCTGAACCTCGACGTCGGCGGCACCTGGCGGCGTCCACGGTTCGACGGCGCGCTGCTCGTGCGCAACGGCAACCTGCGCATCTCGCCCTTGGGGGACGTCCGGTGGCGGGACATCGCGGCCGACGTGCAGCTCGCCGGGGACAGCATCGCGATCCGCCGGCTGAGTGCGACGTCCAGCACGGCCGGTCGCGGGGGGCGGGCGTCGGTGAGCGGGTGGATCCGCGTGGCCGACCGCGAGAATCCCACCTTCGACGTGACGGTGCGGGCGAACACGTTCCACGTCTACAACGTCCGCGACGTCGCCGACATCGACCTCTCCGACTCGCTGCGCTTCACCGGGGCGCTCACCAGCGCGGTGCTGCGCGGCGCACTCACGGCCGACCGCGCGATCGTCTCCATCCCCGAGATCGCGACGAAGAACGTGATCTCGCTGGAGGAGTTCGACCGCTTCGGGATCGCCGACTCGCTCGAGACCCGCGACCAGGGCCTGGTGCCCCGTCGCTCGTCCGTGTTCCTCGAGAACCTCACCGTGCGCAACGTGCCGGTGCGCATGGGACGCGACGTGTGGCTGCGCTCGGCCGAGGCCAACATCAACCTCGGTGGGGCGGTCTCGATCACGCAGGGCCAGATCACCCGTGGGCGCAACGCCGGCCAGCGGCAGCTCGCACTGACCGGCGCGCTGCAGACGGTGCGCGGGTCGTACCGCCTGAACGTGGGTCCCGTGCAGCGCACCTTCGAGGTGGAGCAGGGTGAGATCCGCTGGTTCGGCGACCCGGACGAGGTGACCAACCCCTCGCTCGACATCGCGGCGCTGCACACCATCCGGCAGTACAGCAAGCAGGGCTCGCAGCCCGACGTGCGCGTGCGGGTCAACCTCGGCGGCACGCTGCTCGAACCCACGGCGGTGCTGTCCACGCCCGACTCGGCGCGCGTGAAGAACGCCGACCTCATCAGCTACCTCGTCACCGGCGGTCCCTCGTTCGAGATCGGCGCGCGGGGCAGCGAGTACTACGCCAACACCACGTATCGTGTGCTGCTCTCGACCTTCAGCAGCGTGCTCGGCGGCAAGCTCGCGGGCGGCGTCTGCGACGATGCGCAGCTCTCGACCTCGGGCGTGGACGGCATCCGCGGCGGCACGAGCGTGATCGAGGGCACACGCTTCAACTGCGCCAAGCAGGTGGGGAACAAGGCGTTCGTGCGGCTGGACGCCGGGCTCTGCCAGGTGGGCAACCTGGTGAACGGCACCTCCGGTGCCGCGAGCGCCTTCGCGCAGTCCATCGGCGTGAAGCTCGACTACCTGCTCGGGCGCGGCTTCACCGTCTCGGGCGGTGTGGAACCGCCGACCAACAGCCTGCTCTGCACGCAGTCGGTGAACGCGCAGGGGTTCGTGCCCACGCCGCAACAGTTCGGCTTGGACCTCTTCCGGGCGTGGCGCTTCTGAGCGGCCGCCACCACACCCCCTCGGGCGCACTGCCGGCGCCGCAACTGCGCGACCTCGTCGCGCTGGCGTCGGATGCCATCTACACGATCGACCCGCAGGGTTTCTTCCTGAGCGCGAACCCGGCGACGGCCGAGTTGCTCGGGGTGCCGCGCAAGGCACTCATCGGCCGCCTGGCGATGGGCTTCATCGACCCCGCCGACCACGCGACCATCGAACAACACGTCCGCGCCGTGCTCGGCGGCGAACCGCGCCGCTACGAATGCACGGTGCTGCGGCCCGACGGCAGCCGACGGCTGGTGTCGGTCGCGAACTCCCCGGTGGTGGAGGACGGCGCGGTGCAGGCCGTGCTCGGCGTGGCCCGCGACGTGACCGACGAGCGCGCGCAGGCGGCCGCGCTCGAACGGGCCGAGGCGCGCTATGCGCGGCTGGTCGACGCGGCCAGCGATTCGATCGTCACCCTGGACGAGGAAGGCAACATCACCTCGGCCAACCGCGCGCTCGAGCTCGCGGTGGGCATCCCGCGCGAGGCGCTGCTCGGCACACACTTCGTGGACTACCTCGACCCGATGGAACGCACGAAGATGTGGCACATGTTCGCCGCGACGCTGGCGGGGGAGCGGCTGCGTCGTGAGTTGCGCTACGCGTATCCGGACGGCAGCGTCGGCACCTCGACCGTGCTCTCGGCGCCGATCGTCGAGCGCGACCGTGTGACGGGTGTGCTGGCCATCATCCGCGACGTCACCGAGGAGCGCAACCTCGTGGAGCAGGTGGTGCGCCGCGAGAAGCTGGCGGCACTCGGCGAGCTGGTGGGCGGCGTGGCGCACGAGATCAACACTCCCTTGACCGGGATCCTCGCGTTCGCCCAGTTGCTCAAGGCGCAGGCCGCCTTGGACGAGAATGGGAAGCAGGCGGCGGACACGATCGTGACCGAGGCCAAGCGGGCCGCGCGCATCGTCGGGAAGCTCCTGACCTTCGCGCGGCAGACACCGCCGGAGCGGCTGCCGTCGGATCTCAATCAGGTCCTGCAGGACACCATCGAGCTCCGGCGGTTCGCCCTCCGCAGCGCGGGTGTGACGCTGGACGTCGAGTTGGACCCGAAGCTGCCGGTCACGTGGGCGGATCCGTCGCAGTTGCAGCAGGTCTTCCTGAACCTGTTGGCCAATGCCGAACAGGCGGTGATCGAGGGGGGTGCGGAGCGTCGCATCACCGTGCGCACCCGGCGGGAGGGCGAGTACCTGGTGGTGGCGATCGGGGATTCCGGCCGTGGCATTGCGCCGGAGCATCTCCCATACATCTTCAATCCATTCTATACCACGAAGCCGCGGGGGATCGGCACGGGCCTCGGCCTCTCCATCTCCGACGGGATCATCCGGGAGCACGGCGGGAATCTCCGGGTGCGATCCGAGCCTGGGCAAGGCGCGCTCTTCGAGGTCCTTCTGCCGCGGCTGTCCCCACCAGCCACCGACTCCGCGTGAGAGCATGGCGAGTATCCTGATCATCGATGACGAAGTCGCGATCGCCACGGCGTTCGCGATGTTCTTCCGCCACGACGGCGCGCACCAGGTGACGGAAGCGCATACCGGCGCCGACGGCATCGCCGCGTACCGTCGCCTGCGCCCGGACCTGGTGCTGCTGGACGTGCGCCTGCCGGACATGACCGGGTTCGACGTGTTGAGCGCGATCCGCGACGACAATCCGGTGGTCATCATGGTCACGGCCTACGGCGACGTGCCGATGGCGGTGGATGCGCTGCACAAGGGCGCCGAGAACTTCCTCACCAAGCCGGTGGACCTGAGCCACCTCTCGGCCGCCGCCGAGCGCGCGTTGGAGAAGGCGCAGCTGCGGCGCCTGAGTCGCTGGCTCACCAGCAAGCGCGGGGCGGGCCCCGAGGTGGTGTTCGGATCGTCGCACGAGATGCGCGAGCTCTCGGCGCAGATCGGCCTGCTCGCCGGGAGCGAGCGCACGACCGCATTGGTGCTCGGGGAGAGCGGCGTGGGCAAGGGGCGGCTCGCCGAGCTGCTGCACGCACAGAGCCCGCGCGCGGGCAAGCCGTTCGTCGAGGTGAACTGCGCGACCCTGCGGCCGGAGTCGCTCGACTCGGAGCTGTTCGGCGTCGAGGCCAACGCGACCAACGGGGGCCAGACGGCACGCGGCGCGTTCGAGATCGCGGACGGCGGCACGCTCTTCCTCGACGAGATCAGCGACCTCGACCCGGTGCTGCAGCCCAAGCTGCTGCGCGTGCTCGAGGGCAAGGGGTTCCGGCGCGTGGGTGGCAGCGTCGAGATCACGCCGAACGTGCGCGTGATCGCGGCGTCGTCCAAGGACCTGGCCAGCGAGGTCGGGGCGGGCCGCTTCCGGGAGGACCTCTACTACCGGCTCGCGGTGATGCCCATCAAGCTGCCGCCGCTGCGCAGCCGCAACCGGGAGGACTTCGTCGCGCTCATCGCGAGCGTGCAGGACACGCTCGCCGGCGACCTGCCCGGCGGACCGAACCAACTCACGGATGCCGCGCTCGATGCGCTGTTGCGCTACAGCTGGCCGGGCAACGTGCGCGAGCTGCGCAACGTGCTCGAGCGCGCGATGCTCATGGCCCGCGGGCACCAGGCCGTCGACGTGGTGCACCTGCCGCGCGAGGTGCAGGGCGCGAGCGGGGCCGAGGTCTCGCACCACGAACCGCGCTCACTGGCCGAGGTGGAGCGCGCACACATCGACCGCACCCTGCGGGCCCACCAGCACAACCGCACGCATGCGGCGCGTGAGCTCGGCATCTCGCGCGCGACGTTGATCAAGAAGATCCGCGAGTTCGACCTCGCGGAGCGCCCACGCTGAGCCAGGGGCCGCCGGCCCGCACGGAGGACCGATGAGCGAACGCGACGTGATGATCTGCCGGGCCTGCGGGAAGGAGGAGCGTGCGTCGGAGGGATATCCCTGCGAGCGCTGCGGCACCTTCGTGTGCCAGATCTGCAACCTCCGCGGCGTCACGCTCTGCGCCTCCTGCGCGGTCCTCGAGGAGAAGGGTGAGGATGCACCGTCGCCCTCCTGACCGCACACGGACCCGTCCATGACCACGGCACGTGACGCGGGAAGCGTCGACCTCACGCGATTCGACCTCGCCGTCGGGCACGCAGGTGATGCCGCCGGCGCGACCGGCTGCACGGTCATCCGTGGCGTGCGTGGCGCCCATCGGGCCGGCCACGCCGTGCTCGGACGTGCCACCGGATCGCGCGAGCTCGCGCTGCTCGAGCCGGGGCATCTGGTGGACCGCATCGACGCGATCGTGCTCGCGGGGGGCTCGGCCTACGGGCTCGACGCGGCGGGCGGCGTGATGCGCTGGATGGAAGCGCGCGGACGCGGCTTCCCGGTGGGCGGCGGGGTGGTGCCGATCGTGCCGGCGGCG
>Ga0268299_1004773_pt1 | contig 10115 bp, 6 predicted proteins | sample NOBtaG_FD_193484 | JGI IMG/M metagenome (GOLD analysis project Ga0268299, IMG submission 193484) | Activated sludge microbial communities from bioreactor in Nijmegen, Gelderland, Netherland - NOB reactor | ecosystem: Engineered > Bioreactor > Aerobic > Activated sludge | place: Netherlands... | reverse complement strand
ACCGCCGTTCTCGATGTCTGCGGCAGCCCTGCACAACCAGCGATCAACACCAACCCTGCCATCGCTACCCACGTTCCTCGCATATTCAGCCTCCTTCCTGAAATGGTAGACACAGGTTGCTCCGTCGTCCGATAGCCCGACGAGACGTTCATCAAGGCCGGACTGCGCGAAACCGTTCTTTTTTCACTATACCAAGCGCGATGCGCGAGAAGCGAACAGGGGGCGACATGTTTTCCTACAATACCTGAACCACGTTACCGGACTCGGGTCACTCGATTCGCATCGATGTGATGGAACAGTTCGTCGCGGCCCTTCATCTTGAGCTGCGTGTCTTCGCTGTAGCTGAAGCTGTCGCGGCCGTGCACGGTCACCGTGAGCTCGTAGCGCACGGTCTTAAATTCCCGATCGAGAAACTTGTTGGAGCAAATCCCATACGTGTCAGACCCGGCCTCCGCGGCAATTTGAAACGACGTGGCCTCCGGTTCCACGGTACCCCCGGCCAGCACCGTGACTCCCCGCGGCACGATAAAACACCGGAGCACCTGTTTTGCGGCCGCATCCCAGAGCCAGTAGCCGGTCTCCTCGTGAAACGGCGCGTCCTCGCCCAGACGCCAGGCCACGGTCGAGTATCGCAAGCCGTAGAGTTGCTGTTCATGGTTATTCACGGGGCCGAACGGCTCGAACGTCATCCGCTCACGGAATTGGTTGCGCTCCGTGCCGCGATCGTCCGACGGCGCCACGTCGTCCCCCTTGTCGCCTTCCCACACACCGGCCAGCACAGCCAGCGGACCAAGATACTTCAACAGATCGTCACTCATCGCGCATTCCTCCTCGATGTTTGTTGGAGCCCGGCAGCCACTTCCCGAAAAGACGCTAAGGCTGCCTCCAGGTGATCAATAATTTCTTGCTGCAACACGTCAGGCGGCGGGAGGGCATCCAGATTCTCCAAGCTCTCATCCTTCAGCCAAAAGATATCCAGACTCGCCTTGTCCCGCGCCATCAAGTCTTGATAGGTGAAGTACTTGAAACGCTCTGTGTCGCTGCGCTCATGCCTGTTGTCCGGGTTGTAGCAGGCGATGAACTCCTGCAGATCGTCACGTTTCAGCGGCCGGGTCTTCAGTGTGAAATGCTTGTTGGTCCGCAAGTCGTAGAACCACACTCCCGCAGTATGAATCCGGCCATCCTTCGGCTTGGCATCGAAAAACACCACGTTCGCCTTCACCCCTTGCGCATAAAACATACCGGTCGGCAGACGCAGAATGGTATGCACGTCGCACGTCTCCAGCAGCTTGCGGCGGATTTTTTCACCGGCGCCACCTTCAAACAGCACATTATCCGGCAACACTACAGCCGCTTTGCCGTCTACTTTCAGCATGCTGACAATGTGCTGCAGGAAATTGAGCTGCTTGTTCGAGGTGGTTTCCCAGAAGTCTTGCCGCTCATAGGTCAGCGCGTCTTTGTCTTCTTCACCTTCCTCGTTGGTGATCGTCATGCTGCTCTTCTTGCCGAAGGGCGGATTCGCCAAGACGTAGTTCACCTTCTGCTTGGGTTCCGCAATCAGTGCGTCTGACCGCTCGACAGAAGGCTTGCCGTCCAGCTCACCGATGTTGTGCAGAAATAGATTCATCAGGCACATGCGGCGCGTGTTCGGCACGATCTCGTTACCGTGGAAGGTCTTGTCGCGCAGAAACTCCTTTTGACGCTTGTTCAGCGTGGCACCGGGGCGAGTCAACCAGTTGTAGGCGCCGAGAAAAAACCCGCCCGTCCCACAGGCCGGATCGGCGATCGTCTTCAGAGGTTCCGGCTGGACACAGGCCACCATCGCTTCGATCAGCGCGCGCGGCGTGAAATACTGGCCGGCGCCGCTTTTCGTGTCTTCGGCGTTCTTCTGCAGCAGCCCCTCATACAAATCGCCCTTGGTGTCGGCGTCGAGGCTGATCCAGTTCTCCGCGTCGATCAGCTGCACCAGGCGCGACAGCTTGGCCGGATCCTGAATCTTATTCTGCGCTTTGAAGAAGATCGCACCGAGCATCCCTGGCTCCTGACCCAGCCTATGGAGCGTGGCCAGGTACTGCGCTTCCAGCGGCTCACCTGTTTTCGCTCTGAGGCTGGCCCAGTCGTGGTCCTTGGGAATGTGCGTATCGCGCTTGTAGGGCTCCTGCGCATATTCATGCGCCAGCTTCAGGAACAGCAGATAGGTCAGCTGCTCAAGGTAGTCGCCGTAACTGACACCGTCATCGCGCAGGGTATGACAGAAGTTCCAGACTTTTTGGACGAGGGTAGAGGTGTTCATGGGGCTGTCGCGGGACAGGAGGCAATTTTGGATAATGAGCGCGCGGTTATCTTTCGTATAATCAATGCGTTACGAGATTTTACATTTCATTATCCAGCCGCCTGGATAATGAAACAAGAGCGAACCAAGTGTCCGGTGATTATGAGGTGCTCCACTCAACTGTCCGGTGGCTCGGATAACAGCGATGTCTTAAAAGGCGCCTCGGTATCGGACACCGGCTTGTGATACACAACATGGCGTTTGCCCCGGCTAGTATCGGGAACCAACAAACCTTGCTCAACCCAGCGCTTCAAGAGCTTCGAAGCCTTCAACGTATCCAGGCCAGCAATACCGCACAGATCGCTGTTCGCCAAAGGCCCTTGGCGATCGATCCAGTCGCTCACCTGTTCCCAAATGGGAGGGCGTGCTTCGTTGAACAGCACCACGGAAATGGCCTCCTGCGCCTGCTCCTTGAGCTCCCGATATAGCGGGGGATAGAGATTGCCTGCCCGCATCAGGCTGAACATCATTCGCACCCCTTCGCCGGCATCCACGTTTGGCGGCTCCGGAAACTCCCGCAGGTTTCCGGCCAGCATTGGGTTACGCGCGAACGAGCCTGTGCGCTGCACGGAGGCCGCCGTGATGCGGCCGGGAAACAAACCAGGACTGACGACTTCAATCCGGTTGTCGAAGATACGAATCTGCACATCCCGGTTCATCCGGTAATCGCGGTGGATGATCGCGTTGGTAATGGCCTCCTTGATGACGCGTTCAGGATACCGATGCACCGTACGAAAGCCCGAGGTGGCCAGCGTGAGGCCGCTAGCCAGCTCATCCAATACATAGGCATGGGCCTGCGCAATCAGACGGTATAGCGGCCCAGAAAGAGTCTTCGGTGGCTTCTTGAGATTGGGCACTGCGCCAGAAATGATAGCGTTGCCCTGATAATGGAAGACGCGCACATCCGCCCGCGTGCCGGTCGCCGCCAGCAACGCGCCCGGTTGGTCAGCAAACAACAGGACGGCAGCGCGCAGAGGCCGCAACTCGCCGCCAACCTTTTTTGCCAACCCCGCGCGATAGAGCTGATCGGCAATGCCCGTGGGCGCAAGCCCGCGCCCACGCAGATACAGTCGCCACGTATCAGTCTCCAGCAGCTCAAAATCCACATCGACCGGCTCCGACTCCGCGCTCCGCACACCTCGACGGTACGACAGCTCTGTGATTTCCGACGCCGTCATTTCGCGGTTGCTTCTCTGCCCACGTGTCCAGGTGCCGTCGTCGAGAATGGAATGCACCGCGGCGCTGGCCGGCACGTACAGCGCCACCAGAAATCCTTCGTTTCCGTCACGTAAGGTACATGGTACACGTACTGCCCGCAGGCCCTCGACCGCCGGTAACACGTGCGTGATCACCTTGCGCAAGAGTTCGTCCACAGCCTCCGGGTTTTCCGCAATACCATAGAGCCGTTGTGGACCCTGTGCTTTGGCGGCATCTTCCACGCCCAGCACCAACCATCCACCTTGCGTGTTGGCGAAGGCGCACACGGTCTCAAGCGCCTTGCCGACCATTTTCCCGGACACACGCTTGGTTTCACGCTGATCGGTTTCCGGACCGGATAACACCCAAGTCAGCAAGGTGTCGATCCAGCCCTGATCGGTCACGGAGGTGAGGTTCATGAGGTAGTCCTCGCGCGTATTCCTCGCCGGGGCTGAGCTGCGCGGTGTACCCGTTCGGCGCGGATGCGCGCCAGCAGCACGCTTGCCGGTTCGTCGTTCGGATCTTGCGGCACCAGTTGACCGGAGAAGGCGGCTTTGAGGAGGTTTTTACGTTGAGCGATGGATTGCTTAAACAAAAGGCGGGCCTGGGATTCCACGTCCTTTGTCGCATGCCATACAAGCTCCAGCCGCTTGATGATCTCCTTTTGCTCAGCGTCTGGCGGCAACGGTATGCATACCGACTCAATCTGGTCAAAGCTCAGGTGAGGACGCCCTGCGCCATAGTTCATCTCACGGAACTGGCGCTGCCCATGCCCTTCACTGTTAAGCACAGCATTAACGAATTCGGACAATCCAGGTTGTACAAGCCGAATCAGAGCCACGCTTTGGCAAACAAAATGTGAGCTCAAGGCCTCGTGTATACGACACGCCTGACCGGTGTTTGCCCCAACGATCGTAACAAGCAAATCATCTTTTTTGATTTCCGAACGAGCACGATCACGGTCATCTGGGGGCGGATCAACGTACTGTCGAAATGCGAAATCCGGCCGCCATGGACGTACATTCTGCGCCATGACGAAGGTACAGCTACCGCGGTCGTAGTATGGAGCCCAATCTCGCGAACCGCTGGTCAATCCTTCCAGCAACTGCCCAAGCGAAGCCCACACCCAGCCATCCGGCAGCTTCGGTAGATTGGTGGTATCCGGCTGTACCGGCTCGGGATATTTCTTCTGCCAATCCTTGGGCGGAGTTTTGCCTTGCTCTTTGAATTTGGCGAGTTGTTTCGCCTCCCAGCGCGCGCGGCGTTCGGTCAGGATGCGCTGCAGCAGTTGCGCGCCTGTTTCAATTGGCTTGTTGTGTTTGCGCCAGTCGGCCGTAAGGCTGCCTTCGACAGCGGCTTTCAGCAGTGATTGGCGGTATTGCGCGAGCTTCTTCTGCGCAGTCCTGAGTTCGGCCACCCCGGCATCGAGGTCGGACAGCAACTCTTCGAGTTTCTCGACAATGCGAGTTTGTTCTTCAGATGGTGCAACCGGAATAGTGGTGTCAGATAACCAACTGGCAGACACGCGCAGCTGTCCAGCGCTTCCAGTCATATTTTGCCGCGCGAATCGACGAAACTCAGACTGATAGAGATAGTAGGCCAACCAAGCTGCTCGAATTCCATCCTGAGCCCGCAAGACATGAAACTCTGTTGATCCGAATGCAACATGATTAGACAACGCAGGAACAACGGCTACCTTCCCGTTTTCCATGCACGGTGTGATTTTGGCAAACAGGATGTCGTCGGACAGAAATGAAGTGTAGCCCTTCTGGACCTCACCCAGTGGTCGCTTCTGGGAAACGTTGATGCCGCCAAACTCTTCCTCCACTGCGCTCATCGGCACAAAATGAACCAGTTCATCGACTGCGCTAGGCAATGGACAGAACGACCGGATGTTAACATCTGCAATGTGCGAAATCGGGGCCATCACCCAACTTTTCGGCAGCTTCTCTGGCTCGATCACACCACCAACTCCTCATTCATCTCCTGCATCAGCGTATCCAGCTCGTTGCCGAACAGGCCCCACACTTTCTGCAGGCCGCCCTTGTCGGCCAGCTCAGCGTAGTCGAAATCCTCGCGGCTAATGGAGCAACTGCCCGCGATATGGTCTTTCATGAGCCGCAGCCATTCGGTCTGTTCGGCACTAAACGCCGTACCGCGCTGGGCGTTGTGACGAAAGATCCATTCCTGGAAACGTTTGTCCACTTGCTCGCTGAAGGGTTTGAGTTCACTGTCCATGCCCAGCGCAAAACGCACCAGCGACACCAGATCGGTGAGCTGGCGGCGGCTCGTCGCGCCCTTCACCTGACTGGCCTGCACGCGGGCATAGGCGCTCCAGAGCCGCTCGGTGGTGAGCATGAGCGGTGGCTTGCTTAACCGCTCATGGAGATCTTCGATCATCTGGAACGTGAGCGGACGACGCTGATAGGGCTGCTGGTAAAAAAAGCTCAGTGCGACGATATCGTCCTTGTGCCGGGCAATGTAGTCGGCAAAGGTCTGGATCACGGCCTTGGCCTGGCTGTCGGCCTGCTCGCTGAACCCGGAGAACGTCACCTGATCCGGATTGAGGTGGTCGATGATCTGCTCGCGTTCGCGCCGCGCGGCTTCAATTTCATTGCGCAGTTCCGGCTTATCGAACGGGGCGCAGGCGGCTGCGACACGTTCGGCCCTGGCGACTGCGAGTTCGTCCGGCAAGAGCGTGTCTTCGGTACGGGTGATACCCTTGGCTTTGGCCGTGGCGAGTGCCGCCGCCACGATGGCATCAGGGTTGAGCGCATCAATCAGGGCTTTACCCAGGCTACCAACAGACAGGCCGCCGGAGACCTGCTTGATACGCGCCTGTGCCTTCTCATCCAGTTGTTTGGCCAGGCGCACCAGGCGGTTGGCGAGTGACAGCACCGTGTCTTCGTCACGGTGGCCCAGAGCCACGCCCTGCAGCAGATCCTTGAGGGGCATGCCGGGCTTCTTCTCCAGCGGACGGCTTTCGGTTTTGAGCGACTTCTCCACGCCCACGGCATCGATCAAGACGAAGCGGGTCTTGGCGCCATCGGCGCTGTTGCTGACGCGCTTGAGACTGTCGCCATCGAGCGCGCGCACGCCACGCCCTTTCATCTGTTCATAGTAGCCCTTGCTCCGCACGTCACGCATGAACAGCAAGACTTCCAGCGGTTTCACATCGGTACCGGTGGCAATCATGTCCACCGTCACGGCGATGCGCGGATGGTAGTCGTTGCGAAAGCCGGCCAACACGCCGTCGGCATCCTTCTCGCTATACGTCACCTTGCGGCAGAAGGCGTTTCCTTGGCCGTAGACCTCGCGCACGATGTTGATGATGTCGTCGGCGTGGCTGTCGGTTTTGGCAAAGATCAGGGTCTTGGGCGTTTCCTTGCGAGTCGGGAAGATGTGCGTTTCAACGGCGGTTTTCATGGCTTGAACGACATGGCGAATCTGGCTGGGGTTGACCACGGAACGGTCCAGCTCCTTGCCGGTGTAGACGGTGTCCTCCTCGACTTCGGCCCAGCGTTTCTTGCGAGTTTGCCGGTCGCGGTGGTCGACCCATTCCTTGGCCTTGACCTTAGCGCCCTTCTGCGTGACCTCGGTTTCGATCTCGTACACGTCGTAGCCCACGTTGACGCCGTCGGCCACGGATTGCTCGTAGGTGTACTCGGCCACGATGTTCTCATTGAAAAAGCCGAACGTGCGTTGGTCGGGCGTGGCGGTGAGACCGATCAGGTAGGCATCGAAATAGTCGAGCACCTGCTTCCATAGGTTATAGATGCTGCGGTGGCATTCGTCGATGATGATGAAATCGAAGGTCTCGATCGGCACCGCCGGATTGTAGCGCACGAGCTTTTCCTGTTTGGCGGTCTGCTGCACTTCGTTGAGCGACAGATCTTCCGCCGACTCATCGATCGGCTCGCCGGATAAAATCGAATACATGCGCTGGATCGTACTGATACACACCTGCGCATGCGGATCGATGGTGGAGGAGGCCAGCCGCTGCACGTTGTACAGCTCAGTGAATTTACGCGCGTCATCAGGCGGCTGATACGCCATGAATTCCTGGTGTGCCTGCTTGCCGAGGTTGCGGGTATCGACCAGAAAGAGAATGCGTGTGGCCCCGCCGAATTTGAGCAACCGGTACACCGAGGTGATCGCGGTGAAGGTTTTACCCGCGCCGGTGGCCATGTGGATCAAGGCACGCGGCTTATTCAGCCTCAAGGATTCTTCCAGCCCTTTGACGGCGCTGATCTGGCATTCACGCAAATTGTGCTCGGGAAGCCCCGGCATCTGCTCCGCCAACCGCCGACGCAGACTGTGCGGTTGAGCCCGATGAGCGCCCAAGGTTTCAGGTTCGAAGAAGTGGAAGATTTCCCGCGAACGAGGGTTGGGGTCGGCACCGTCCGTAAAGCGGATGATCTGCCCGGTGGCTTCGAACAGGAAGCGTAGCGGGCTGTTGTCTTTGCGCCATTTAAGGTCGGCGTTCGCGTACCGCTCGGTTTGGCGTTCAGTGACGGTGATGTTTTCGCCCGCACTGTCCTTCTTGGCTTCGATGACCCCGACGGCCTGGCGATTCACAAACAACACGTAATCGGCCGGGCCTGTATCGGTAGGATACTCGCGCACGGCCACCCCCGGGCCTGCCGACAGATTGAGCTGGCTCATATCCTGTACGACCCAGCCGGCCTGTTCGAGCTTACGATCGATCTGCTGGCGAGCCTTGGCTTCCGGAGTCATGCGTACTTCCCCGTGTGCGGGTCTATCGCCCATGCTTGGTCACCTATGGCCGATAGAAGTCTTTGATTCATTGGGGCGAGCCGCCGTATCGCCCACTGTCTATCGTCCAGCTATCGCCGATAGCAAGCTGTTTGTCCGATAGCCTGTTCATGACACCGCCCAGTAGCGACGCCAACGGTAGTTGCCTTCGAAGCGCACCGCCCCACGCCCGATCAAGTCTTCCAGCGCACGTTTGACTTGCTTAGGATGGATCTCACCGCCAATGCGCTGGTGAATGTCGCCAATGGCAGACTCGGTGTAGCGCTCCAGGTCTTCCAGGATTAAGGCCGCCAGACGATGCGGCTCAATACGCTTGAGCGTGGTCGGCCCGTCGAAATCCAGGCTCCGCAGCAAGCCCGGATCGACGAAGTAGCACGTGGCCCGAGTGCGACCGGCACATCGCACCAATTTCCAGTCCAGCAGGCGCTTGAGCCAGGGTGGCAAGACATCGACCGATGACAACTCCAGCCTGGCGGCGAGCTCGCGGGCGGTCAGCGCATCGTGCTGAGCCAGCAATCCTAATGCAATGCGCTCCCGCTGGGTAAGTTGGTAGGTTTCGTCGGCCTTAGCGATGAAGTCGATGACTTCAGGTTTGAGAATACGACGGCGTACGATGACCTGAACACGGTCGTGTGATTCAATGATCTCCGGTGCGGGACGGCCTTGAGAGAGCAGTACTTCAAAAATCTTGTCGAACCCGCTGCCTTCGCGCTCCATCAACTTGAGATCATGGAAAAGACGAGCAAGATGCTCATTACGGCGCACGGTGGTGTGCAGCACGTTCTGCGGTGTCACCCCGAGCGGCAATGGACCAGGGTTGACGACTTCCAGCCGGTCGGGATACAGGTTGAGAAAGATGTCACCACGCTGAGTGTAGGGACGGTGCACAAGGGCGTTCACCAGCAATTCACGCACCACGATTTCATCAAAGGCCGGTACGTTTTGACGATACAGGCCATCGGGTAGTTCGTAGCGCTCCCGAAAATCCGGCACCTCCTGCCAGACCGCCTCGATCAGCTCTATCGGATTTTTCGTGTGGTCGTCCCAGACCAGCTTGTTTACTTTTTGGCCGTGCTCGTCATACTTGATGAACTGAATGACGGGAGCCGTAGCCAATTGAGCCCGATGGAACTGACGCCCCAGAAAAAGAATGCCCAAATGGGTCAGGTGGGTGCCTTGTGCCAGTTGGTAATGGTCAAGCAGTTCATCGTCGGATTTTTCCTTAACCGAGGACTTAACGCGATCGGATGCACGGAGGGCCTGCACCAACGTATTCCGTTCGGCAGCGTCTGTGTCAGTCCTAGAAATATGCAGTGTGATCTGGGTTTCCCAAGGGAGCGCGGAGCGCTCGCTGGCCAGCCGCATCACATCGTCGCCAGTGACAGGCTTGCTCTGGTCTGCCACGCGCAGAAAGTAGCGGCCATCAGTGGTAGAGGCCACCGCTGTCGAACGCGGAATGCTTACGTCAATGTATTGGCCTCCGTTAGAAGCAGTGGTCACCGCGGGAAGCACGTTCACATTGACAGTGCGATCCATCAATTTCCGGCGTAGGATGTCGGGCAGATCAGCGGGGATATGTTGCCCGGCTGGAGGAGCATCCTGTGCATCCTCAAATCCAATCAGAAGACGACCACCACTAGCGTTAGCAAAAGCGACGCAATCCTTGGCAAGTTCAGTCCAATCAGCAGTCTTGCCGGTAATTGCGCGCAAAGACTTTCGATCGAGGAGTTGTCCTTCCAGGCTCAAATACAGCCTCCCCAGGTCCGGTTCGTTTTCTTAGGCCTGATTCAAACCGGCGCCAGTCTATCAG
>Ga0268299_1004772_pt1 | contig 10116 bp, 9 predicted proteins | sample NOBtaG_FD_193484 | JGI IMG/M metagenome (GOLD analysis project Ga0268299, IMG submission 193484) | Activated sludge microbial communities from bioreactor in Nijmegen, Gelderland, Netherland - NOB reactor | ecosystem: Engineered > Bioreactor > Aerobic > Activated sludge | place: Netherlands... | reverse complement strand
CAGCTCCTGCGCGCGCAGCGCCTTCTTCAGGCCCATCGGTGCGACGGTGCCGCCTTTGATGCCGCTGTCGCTGGCCGAGATCAGCACGCGCTTGGCCGCCACGACGCCGATGCCGACGATGCTGCCGCCGCCCATCACGCTCTTCTTGCCGTCGTCGTCGTGCATGCCGAGGCCGGCGAGCGTGGAGAGCTCGAGGAACTCGCTGCCGCGGTCGATGAGGCGCGCCACGCGCTCGCGCGGCAGCAGCTGGCCGCGCTCCTCGAACTTCTTGCGCTTGCTCTCGCTCTCGGCCACCACCTGCGCCTCGAGCCGGCGCACTTCGGCCAGCCGCTCGTGCATGCGCGCGGCGTTGGCCTGGAAGGCGGCCGAGGCCGGGTTCAGCGTGCTGCTCAGTGCAGGCATATTCGAGCCGTCAAGTCCGGGCCGTCACGTCTTGAAGACCTCGGGCGTGACGGCGCGATGGAAGCCTTCGAAGGGCTTCGAGTTCGAGGCGTCCTGCAGCGGGAAGATCGCGCTGCCGAGCGAGGCGGCGCCGTCGATCTGCACCGTGACGCCGGTGACGAACGCGGCCGCCGGCGAGAGCAGGAAGCAGATGACGCCGCTCACCTCCGCCTCCAGGCCCATGCGCTTGAGCGGCACCGCGCCCTTGAGCTTCTTCAGCAGCGGCTGCATCGCAGGGCCGTAGGTGTCCATGCCGCTGGAGGCGATCCAGCCCGGCGCCACGGCGTTCACGCGCACGCCGGCGTAGGCCCATTCGAAGGCCGCGGTCATCGTGAGGTTGCTCATGCCGGCGCGCGCCGCGCCGCTGTGCCCCATGCCGGGCATGCCGTTGCGGAAATCGGCCGTCATGTTGACGATGGCGCCTCCGTGCTTCTCCATGCACTGCGCATAGAGCTCGCGCATCATCAGGAAGCCGCCGGTGAGGTTGTTGGCCACCACCGCGTCGAAGCCCTTCTTCGAGATGGCGGCCAGCGGCGAAGGGAACTGACCGCCGGCGTTGTTGACGAGGCCCGCCACCGGCCCGTGCGCGGCGATGACCTGCGCGACGCCGGCCTTCACGGCTTCCTCGTCACGGATGTCGAAGGCGACGGTGTGGCAGCGGCCGCCGTCCTCGGCGATCTCGGCCGCGACGCGCTCGAGCTTCTCGAGCTTGCGCCCGCTGATCACCACCGTGGCGCCGAGCGAGGCCAACTCGTGCGCGACGCAGCGGCCGATGCCGCTGCCGCCCCCGGTGACCCACAGCACCTGCCCTGCGAACAGGTCGGGGCGGAAGACGCTGCGGTAGCCGGCAGCGCCGGCGCGGGAAGGGGCGTTCATCGACACCGATTGGAACGGGGGGTGACGTTAACGTCAACGGGGTGACATCTAGGGGATTGCGAGGGGGTTAACGGCATGTGCGGCCGCTAGCATCACCTTCATGCAGGGCCTGGCCCCTGCGCAGCCGTTCGCAGCCTCTTCAAGCCCCTCACCCGAAAGCCCGAGCCATGGACATGCAAGCCATCACCGAAGCCCTGCGCGCCAAGGTGGGCGAGTCGAGCGGGCTCAACGCCACGCTGAAGTTCGACTGCGGCGCCGACGGCGTGGTGGTGATCGACGGCAAGAGCACGCCCAACACGGTGGACAACACCGACCGCGAGACCGACTGCACCGTGGCCATCTCGCACGAGAACCTGGTGGCGCTGATCACCGGCGAGCTGGAGCCGGCCACGGGTTTCATGATGGGCCGGTTCAAGGTCTCGGGCGACATGAGCGTGGCGCTGAAGCTGCAGCGCGTGGTCTGACGGGGCCGCGGCGGTGCTGCAGCGCGTGGCACGCAAGCCGGCCGGCCGCGAGGCGGCGGCCACCCCCGGCGCTGCCGGCCCGCATGGGTCACATGGCTCACAGGGCTCGAACGGCCCGAACGGGGCCAGCGCGCCCTCGCCGCGCGAGGTGGTGGCCTCGCACCGTGAGGCCGACACCGGCGAGCTCTTCGGCATCACCGAGCTGTGCCGCGACTTCGGCATCACGCTGCGCACCATCCGCTTCTACGAGGACAAGGGCCTGCTCGCGCCACGCCGCGTGAACGGCACGCGCGTCTACACGCGGCGCGACCGTGCGCGGCTGGCGCTCATCCTGCGCAGCAAGGCCATCGGGGCTTCGCTCGCCGACATCAAGCACTACCTCGACCTCTACGGCGCCGATGGCGAAGGCCGCGTGCAGCAGCTGAAGTGGGTGCTGGGCAAGACCGACGCCGCGCTGGTGGAGCTAGAGCAGAAGCGCGCCCACATCGACGCCACGCTGGCCGAGCTGCGGCTCATCAACGCCGAGGTGCGCAAGCAGCTCGACAGCCGCGGCCACCCCTGATCGACACTCGCAGCGCGCAAGGACTGCCGATGGCCCTGCCGACCTTCCCCTCGTCCTGGATGACCGAGGAGCACGAGATGCTCCGCGAGTCGGTGCAGCGCTACATCGAGCAGAAGTGGGTGCCGCGCGCTGCCGAGTTCCGTGAGCTCGGCAAGATGCCGCCCGAGGTGTGGCGCGAGGCGGCGGCGAACGGGCTGCTGTGCGTCTCCACGCCCACCGAGTACGGCGGCGGCGGTGGCGACTTCGGCCACGAGGCCGTGATCCTGCTGGAGCAGGCGCGCGCCAATCTCAGTGGCTGGGGCGGCGGGTTGCACTCGGCCATCGTCGCGCCCTACGTGCTGCATCACGGCACCGAGGAGCAGAAGCGGCGCTGGCTGCCGAAGATGGCGACGGCCGAGCTCATCACGGCCATTGCGATGACCGAACCCGGCACGGGCAGCGACCTGCAGAGCGTGCGCACGACGGCGCGCCGCGACGGCGACCACTACGTGATCAACGGCGCCAAGACCTTCATCACCAACGGCCAGAACGCCAACCTGATCGCCGTGGTGTGCCGCACGGGCGACGGCGGTGCCAAGGGCATGTCGCTGGTCTTCGTCGAGACGGACGCTGCCACCGGCGCTCGTGATTCCACGCCCGGCTTCCGCCGCGGCCGCCACCTCGACAAGGTGGGCATGAAGGCGCAGGACACGAGCGAGCTCTTCTTCGACGACGTGCGCGTGTCGGCCGAGAACCTGCTCGGCATGAAGGAAGGGCAGGGCTTCTTCCAGCTGATGCAGGAGCTGCCGCAGGAGCGCCTGATCATCGCCGTGAGCGGCATCGGCGCGATGGAGCGAGCGCTCGAGGAGACGCTGAAGTACACGAAGGAGCGCAAGGCCTTCGGCAAGACGGTGTGGGACTTCCAGAACACGAAGTTCAAGCTCGCCGAGGTGCAGGCCACGGTGCTGGCCACGCGCGCCTTCGTCGACGCCTGCATGGTGGCGCACCTGAGGGGCGAACTCGACGCGGCGCGTGCCGCGCTGGCCAAGGCCTGGGTGAGCGAGCAGCAGTGCAAGGTGATGGACGAGTGCCTGCAGCTCTTCGGCGGCTACGGCTACATGATGGAGTACCCCATCGCCGAGCTGTACGTGGACGCGCGCGTGCAGCGCATCTACGGCGGCACCAACGAGATCATGAAGGAGCTCGCATCGCGCTTCATGTGAGGCGCGGTGTGAGACGTGGTGTGAGGCGCGGTGGGAACCGGTACGGCGGCGTCGCGCTCCGGCCGGCGCGACAGCGGGCTTGAGCGGCGCGACACGCGCCAGGAGGCGAAGCGATGAACGTGAACGACCTGCCCCTCGCCGAGCGTCTGCAGTCCGCTCTCGCCCTGCAGCGCGCGGCCTATCACGCGAACCCGGTGCCCTCGCTGGCCGAGCGCAAGGACGACCTGAAGCGCCTGCGCGCGTTCCTGCGCGAGCACGCCGACGAGATCACCGCCGCGATCAGCGCCGACTACGGCCACCGCTCGGTGCACGAAACCCGGTTGGCCGAACTGGTGCCGGCCATCGACGGCATCGGGCATGTGCTGGGCCACCTGCGCCGCTGGATGCGGCCGCAGCGCCGCGGCGTGGACTGGATGACCTTCCCGATGGCGCGCAACCGCGTCATTCCGCAGCCCCTGGGCGTGGTGGGCGCCATCGTGCCGTGGAACTTCCCGGTCAACCTGAGCTTCATTCCGTTGACCTACATCTTCGCCGCCGGCAACCGCGCGATGGTGAAGATGAGCGAGAACTCGCGCCGCCTGGCCGCGCTGCTGATCGAGAAGACGCCGGCCTACTTCCCGCCCGAGAAGCTGCAGTTCTTCGACGAGACGGGCGGCGTGGGCATCGAGTTCTCGAAGCTGCCGTTCGACCACCTGCTGTTCACGGGCTCGGGCACCACCGGCCGCGCGGTGATGGCCGCCGCGGCCGCCAACCTTTGCCCGGTGACGCTGGAGCTCGGCGGCAAGGCGCCGGCCATCGTGTGCGACGACTTTCCGCTGCAGACGGCGGCCGAGCGCATCCTGTTCGTGAAGTGCCTGAACGCCGGGCAGATCTGCACGACGGTCGACCACGCCTGGCTGCCCGAGGCCAAGGTGGACGAGTTCGTGCGGCTGGCGCAGGCCATCGTGCCGGCGCGCTTTGCGTCGCTGGCCTCGCCCGACTACACGTCGATCATCGACCCGCGCTCGTTCGACCGCCTGCTGCGTGCACTGGACGAAGCGCGCGAGCGCGGCGCGCGCGTGCTGCCGCTGCTGCCCGGGCCGGCCTTCGATGCGGCCACGCGCAAGATGGCGCCGCACATCGTGCTCGACGCGCCGGCCGACTGCGCGCTGATGCAGCGCGAGATCTTCGGGCCGATCCTGCCCATCCGTCCGTACCGCCAGCTCGACGAAGTGGTGCGCGCCGTGAACGCGGGCGACCGGCCGCTGGCCATCTACCCCTTCAGCAAGGATTCGCGCACGGTGCAGCATCTGCTGGACCACGTGATGAGCGGCGGCGTGTCGGTCAACGATGCGCTCTTCCACGTCGGCCAGCACGACCTGCCGTTTGGCGGCGTGGGCCCGTCGGGCATGGGGCACTACCACGGCCGCGAGGGCTTCGAGACCTTCTCCAAGCTGCGGCCGGTGTTCTACCAGGCACCGGTGTCGGCGCTGAAGTGGATGGGGCCACCCTACGGGCGCTTTGCCGACACGCTGCTGAAGTTCCTGATGAACAAGTGAGTTCGACGTTCCGACGACCTGCGAGGACATGATGACCGAGGCCTACATCTACGACCATGTGCGCACCCCGCGCGGCAAGGGCAAGAAGGACGGCAGCCTGCACCAGGCGACGCCGGTGTGGCTGCTGCGCACGCTGCTGCAGGCGATGCAGCAGCGCTCGCAGCTTGATACAGCCCTCGTCGACGACGTGGTGCTCGGCTGCGTGACGCCGGTGGGCGAGCAAGGCGCCGACATCGCGCGCACGGCGGTGCTCGACGCCGAGTGGGCGCAGACGGTGGCCGGCGTGACGCAGAGCCGCTTCTGCGCCAGTGGCCTGGAGAGCGTGAACCTCGCGGCGGCCAAGGTGAAGAGTGGCTTCGAGGACCTCGTCGTCGCCGGCGGCGTGGAGAGCATGAGCCGCTGGGCCATGGGCAGCGACGGCGGGGCCTGGGTGATGGACCCGCGCATCAACCAGAAGACGGGCTTCGTGCCGCAGGGCATCGGCGCCGACCTGATCGGCACGCTCGAAGGCTGGGGCCGCGCCGACGTGGATGGCTTCGCGCTGCGTTCGCACCAGAAGGCGGCCGCGGCGCGCGCCGAAGGCCGCTTCGCGAAGAGCGTGGTGCCGGTGCACGACATCGCCGGCCTGCTGATGCTCGATCGCGACGAGACGATCCGCGACAACGCGAGCATGGACGCGATGGCCAAGCTCGAGCCGAGCTTCGCGATGATCGGCCAGATGGGCTTCGACTCGACGGCGCTGCGCCGCTACACGACGGTGGAGCGCATCGTGCACATGCACCATGCCGGCAACAGCAGCGGCATCGTCGATGGTGCGGCGATGATGCTCGTGGGCAGCCAGGAGGGCGGTGCCAAGGCGGGCCTGAAGCCGCGCGCGCGCATCCGGGCGGCGGCGGTGATCGGCAGCGAGCCGACGATCATGCTCACGGGGCCGACGCCCGCGTGTCGCAAGGCGCTGGCCAAGGCCGGCATGGCGCCGAAGGACATCGACCTCTGGGAGGTGAACGAGGCCTTCGCCGTGGTGCCGATGAAGACGGCGCGGGACCTCGGCGTGGACCCCGACCGCGTCAACGTGAACGGCGGCTCGATCGCGATGGGGCATCCGCTGGGGGCCACGGGCTGCATCATCCTCGGCACCCTGCTCGACGAACTGGAGCGCCGCAACCTGAGCACCGGCCTCGCCACGCTGTGCGTGGGCGGCGGCATGGGCATCGCCACCATCATCGAGAGGGTCTGAGCATGTCGAACGCAGTCAAGCTCGAATTGGGCAGCGACGGCATCCTCGTCGCGACGATGGACCTGCCGGGCCGGCCGATGAACGTGGTCGGCGACGCGCTGATGGACGGCATCGTGCAGGCGATGGCGAAGCTCGCCGACCCGGCGGTGAAGGGCATGGTCCTCACGAGTGGCAAGGCCGACTTCTGCGCCGGCGGCGACCTCGACCGCATGAGCAAGTGGACGAAGCCGGAGGAACCGTTCGAGGGCTCGATGGCGATGAAGAAGGTGCTGCGCCAGCTGGAGCTGCAGGGCAAGCCGGTGGTGGCCGCGCTCAACGGGCACACGCTGGGCGGTGGGCTCGAGATCGCGCTGGCTTGCCATGCGCGCTTCGCGATCGACGACGCGCGGCTCAAGATCGGCCAGCCCGAGGTGAAGCTCGGCCTGCTGCCGGGCGGCGGCGGCACGGTGCGCCTGCCGCGGTTGGTGGGCATCCAGACCGCGTTGCAGATCTGCGGTGAGGGCAACGACATCGCGCCAGGCAAGGCGAAGGACATGGGCCTGCTGGCGGACCTCGCGAAGGACCGCGAGGAGCTGATGGCCAAGGCGCGCGCCTGGATCGCCGCCAACCCGAAGGCGAAGCAGCCCTGGGACCAGCCGAAGTTCAGGTTCCCCGGCGGTGACAGCCGCTCGCCGGCGGTGGTGCAGATGTGGGCCATCGCGCCTTCCATCGCCAGCCAGAAGACCTGGGGCAACTACCCGGCGGTGCGGCACATTATGAGCAGCATCTTCGAGGGCGGGTTGCTCGACTTCGAGGCCGCGAGCGTGGTGGAGAGCCGCTACTTCGCCGCCTGCGTGATGTCGCAGGAGTCGAAGAACGTCATCCACACGCTGTGGTACCAGCTCAACGCCATCAAGAAGGGGGCTTCACGGCCCGCGGGCGTGCCGGCCTCGAAGGTGAAGAAGCTCGGCATCCTGGGGGCCGGCATGATGGGCGGCGGCATCGCCTATGTCTCGGCGAAGGCGGGCATGGACGTGGTGCTGCTCGATACCACCCAAGAGGCGGCCGACAAAGGCAAGGCCTACTCGCAGGGGCTGCTCGACAAGGCGGTGAAGAAGGGCCGCAGCACCGCCGAGAAGCGCGACGCGCTGCTGGCGAAGATCGCGCCGACGACGAAGTACGAAGAGCTCGCCGGCTGCGACCTCGTCATCGAGGCCGTGTTCGAGGACCGCGCCATCAAGGCCGACGTCACGAAGAAGGCCGAGGCCGTGCTGGCCGCCGACAAGGTGTTCGCGTCCAACACCAGCACGCTGCCCATCACCGGCCTCGCGCAAGCAAGCGCGCGGCCGAAGAACTTCATCGGCCTGCACTTCTTCAGCCCGGTGGACAAGATGCCGCTGGTGGAGATCATCGTCGGCGCGGAGACCTCCGACGAGACGCTCGCCAAGGGCTTCGACTACGTGCTGCAGATCGGCAAGACGCCCATCGTGGTGAACGACAGCCGTGGCTTCTACACGAGCCGCGTCTTCGCGACCTACGTGATGGAGGGCATCGCGATGCTGAAGGAGGGCGTGCACCCGCGCAGCATCGAGGTGGCGGGGCTGCAGGCGGGCATGCCGATGCCGCCGCTGGCGCTGCAGGACGAGGTGTCGCTCAGTCTCTCGATGCACGTGGCCGAGCAGACGAAGAAGGACCTCGCGGCCGAGGGAAAGAGCGTGCCCGAGCACCCGGGCTACGGCGTCATCAAGCAGCTGTGCGAGATCGGCCGCATCGGCAAGAAGGCGGGCAAGGGCTTCTACGACTACACCGAGGATGGCAAGGCGTTGTGGCCCGAGCTGACGAAGCTCTACCCGGTGGCGGCGCAGCAGCCCGAGCAGCGCGAGTTGATCGACCGGCTCATGTTCGCGCAGGCCAACGAGGCGGCGCGCTGCCTCGAGGAGAAGGTGCTGCGCTCGGTGGCCGACGGCAACATCGGCAGCATCTTCGGCTGGGGTTTCGCGCCGTTCCACGGTGGCGCGCTGCAGTTCATCAATGCCATGGGCGCGAAGGCCTTCGTGGCGAGGGCGCGCGAGCTGGCCGCGAAGTTCGGGCCGCGCTTCGAGCCGGCGGCCGTGGTGGTGAAGCAGGCGGAGTCGGGCGGGCGGTTCGCCGACGCGGGCTGAGCGACGGGGCGGCGAGCCGGCGGGGCCTGGCGCCGCGGGCCCGCGCACTTCCCGCGCACTTGGTGGCGGGCGCCTTGCCGCAGCTATGCTGCGGCCATGCAGGATCCTGAGGCGCCGGCCGGCGATGCGGCGGCACTGGAGCGGGCGCGGGCGGCGCTGGCTCGAGTGCCGCGCGTCGCCGTGCTCACCGGCGCCGGCATGAGTGCCGAGAGCGGCATTCCGACCTTCCGCGATGCGCTCACGGGCCTGTGGGCTCGCTTCGACCCGCAGGACCTGGCGAGCATCGAAGGCTTCCGCGCCGACCCGCCACGCGTGTGGGACTGGTACGCCGAGCGGCAGGAGGGCGTGCGCCGCGCGCAGCCGAACGCGGGCCACGAGGCGCTGGCCGCCTGGGCGCGTGCGCATCCGGGGCGCATGTGTGTGGTGACGCAGAACGTGGACGACCTGCACCAGCGCGCCGGCCAGCCCGACGTGGTGCGGCTGCACGGCGACATCCTGGCCCGGCAGTGGCTGGACGAAGCCGGCTGCCGCGAGCGGCTGCGCTGCGATCCGGCCTCGGCCGCGCCCGGGCGGCCGCCCCGGTGCGAGCGTTGTGGCGCCCTGGTGCGCCCCGGGGTGGTGTGGTTCGGCGAGGAGCTCCCGCGCGCGGCGCTGGAACGGGCGCAGCAGGTGGCCGCGCGGTGCGCCCTGCTTCTGGTGGTGGGCACCTCCGGCTCGGTGTGGCCGGCCGCGGGCCTGGCCGGGCTTGCACGGCGCAGCGGGGCGACGGTGGTGATCGTCAACCCGCACGAGAGCGACATCGATGCGCAGGCGCACGAGGTGCTGCGCGGCACGGCCGCCCGGGTGCTGCCGGCCCTGCTGGCCTCGGGTTGAGCGGAAGGGGCGTGCCGCGTGATCCGGCCCTGGCCAGCCGCCCCCGAAAGTCCTGATCTGGACTATCATCGGCGGACAGTTCATCCCTGGAATCTGCGATGAGTGCCTTGCCGGCCCCCGAGGTCGCCCTGCGTTCCTTCTCGCCCGAGCAGCTGGCGGCGCCCGGCCTGCGGGCGTTCGAGCGCATCGCGATGGCCTGGCAGCTCAGCGTCGACGAGCAGCTGCGCCTGCTCGGCCAGCCGCCGCGCAGCACGTTCTTCGCCTGGCGCAAGCAGCCGGAGCGCGCCAGCCTGCCGCGCGACACGCTCGAGCGGCTGTCCTACCTGCTCGGCATCTGGAAGAGCCTGCAGATCCTGCTGCCGGACACGGGTGCCGCCGACGCCTGGGTGCGCCAGCCGAACAGTGCGCCCGCGTTCGGGGGCCGCAGCGCACTCGAGCGCATGCTGGCCGGCAACGTGAGCGACCTGCATGCCGTGCGCACCTACCTCGACGGCGTGCGGGGCGGCGGCTGGTCTTGAGCCGCCGGGCCGATGCGCCGGGGGTGGTGGGCAGGATGCCGCCGCAGCCCGCCGATCCGGAGTCCGCCGCGGGGGAGGCCGGCCCCGAGCTGCGCCGCGTGCGTTGGGCGGCGGCCTGCCGCATCGTGCCGACGCGCCATCCGCCCGAGAACCTCTTCGACCGCGTGGCCGATGCGGCCGACTTCGACGCGCTCTACGCCCTGGAGGCGATGACCAACGAGCGTGTGCGCCAGGAACTGGGCGAGATCGACCGCGTGCCGCGGG
>Ga0268299_1004771_pt1 | contig 10121 bp, 8 predicted proteins | sample NOBtaG_FD_193484 | JGI IMG/M metagenome (GOLD analysis project Ga0268299, IMG submission 193484) | Activated sludge microbial communities from bioreactor in Nijmegen, Gelderland, Netherland - NOB reactor | ecosystem: Engineered > Bioreactor > Aerobic > Activated sludge | place: Netherlands... | reverse complement strand
AGCGGCCTGGTAATTCGCCCGACCTGTCGCTACGCATGAGCACCACGGGTCATACGCTCGAGTTCCTTACCTATGCCCTGAATGACGAGGAGCTCAAGCAGCCCTGGGTCACCGCGGCCGTGGTGCGACTTTGCAAGATATTCGACCAGACGCGCGATCTGCCGATGGAATGTGGTGGTCTCTACCATTCGTCGCGTGCGCTGCAAAACTATCGCCTACGACGCTTTGGCGCTCCCGCCTTCGGCGGCGACGCCGTCGCCGATGGCAGTTCGACATCCGTCGAACAGGCAACCGATGCCACGGCGGCCGAGCCGGCCGCCGCGGATCCGGTTGCCAGGTAGGCCCTCTTTAGCCGCCCACGCGAGCTTTGTCGTCGATCCCCGAGTCGCGGACGATAGCGATTCGCGCTGGCGTCACGGTGAGCGAATTTCTGATCCGCGTCTTTCGCCGTGCGAGTGGGTCATTTAAGCTGGCACGTCGGCCCGAAAAGGCCTGCCGCCCTTACCGCTTGGGAAGCGCGGGCACTAGCTCTCCACCGGCGGCAACTAGCGAATTGACTCGCGTCCTAGTGTATGTTGGATTAGAGGTTTACGACCGCATCGGGGGATTCCTGCCCATTCCGTGGCGAACGGATGCGGCTCCGCTCTGACGTGCGTTTCGAGGAATGTATGCAGCCGAATCTGCGCGCCGCCACGGCCGCTTTCCGTTCCAAGCCTGTTGCCATGCCGGCCTGTTCTTCGCGCGCCGCGCGCCGTCGACGCGATCGTCGCGGCATATCGCGCGCGGTGATCACAGGTATTCTCGTCGGTGTGCTGTTGCTGCTTTGCGTGGCCGTGGCCTGGTCGGTCCTGAGTAACTCCGTCGAACCTTATCGACCCACGGAGTATCAGTTTCCCCCCTTCGCGCAATACGCCAGCCAATACGAAACCGTCGGACGAGAAATCGAACGCGGCTTTCGCGACAAGAATCCCAAGCTGCTCGATGAGCGTATGGATTGGGACGCGATGTTCGCTGAAGCAACCCAGGGATTCGACGACGCCCCGGAATTGCGGACGGGCTTTGTGACGAACTTGTTCTCGCCCGATCGTTGGGGCACCGATATTGTCGGCGCGATGGGCGAATCGGGCAGCTACCGCTTGCTGCGCGTGCGCGAAGTGGAGGGGGAGCCGCGAATTGTTTTCCGCCTGGTGCGTGCGAACGGTCAGCCCGACTACCACGAGTACGTGCCGTTCGTCGACGCGGAAGGCAAGGTCAAGTTCGTCGACGTCTACGTCCAATCCTTTGGTGAAAAACTCACCCGCACGTTGCGCCGTGCCGTGCTGCCCATTTTGACACTCACGCACCGGAGCGTGCTGGCAAGCCTCTTCGGCCGCCCCGACGAGTACATCGATAGTTGCGACAAGATCGTTGAAATCGCCAAACTGGCCGACTCGGGTGAGCCCAACCAGGTCGCGACAGCGGTCGACATCTACAATCGTCTGCCACCGTCGGTACAAAAAGACAAGAACATGCTCATCACGCGCTTGCAGATCGCCGAGGCACAGGGCGGGCAGAACTATCGGCGCACGATGAATCGCATCGAGACCGATCTGGCGGACGATCCCGCGACCGACCTGCTGTTCCTGCGGCATCGCATCGTGGGGCGCGAAACAAGCAAGATCCAGCCGTCCTTACAGCGGCTCGACGAGCGCATCGGCGGCGATCCTTACATCAAGGTGATTCAAGGCAACTTGCTGCTCAGCTACGCCTACGAAGCGCTCATCATCGTCTCGCTTCGCGAACGCGAATTTGGCGAGACGGCACGCCTGCTCCGCGAGTACGAGTTGAAGACGGGCGTGCGGCTGGGAGATCTCAAGTCGGCGCCGCAGTACAGCGACTTCGTCAAGACGCGCGAGTATCGCGAATGGCTCCAGTCTCGGCCGCGACGTACGGAAACGTCGAGCAATCCCTAGTTGCTGCCTGATCAGGGCGTGCTTGACTCGGCCGGTGCTGCTTCGTCGGCCGGTGGGTTATCTTCCGCGGGAGGCGTTGCTTCCCCCTCAGGCTTGGCCGGCTCGCCTGTTCCGTTTCCACGCAACGAGGCCGTCAGATAGAAGTGCGGCTTCCCTTCGGCATCAAAGCTCACTAGCGTGCCCGAGCCTTTGGAATCGTGCGTCATGTAGACGAGCCTCTTCGCATTTTCGGTGAAGGTCTCGACCGATCCACCTGCTTTATTCCCCACCAGCACCACAGCGGGGGTCTCCGCTCCGCCGAAGACGGCCAAGGTTCCGGCACTGCTCGCGGCATGGGTCAGATAGACCAAACGCTGGCCCGCTTCGGTCTGGGTCGCGACGGTACCGGCCCCTTCATCGGCGGCGATCACCACCAGCGGTAACTCGGGTGAATTGCCGAAGATCGCGATTTCGCCGGCTTGCTTCTTTTCGTCGCTGCCGAATGCCACGCGGCGTTTGCCGTCCCCACCCAGTAACTGAAACTGTCCCGCGTCGGTCACGCCTGTATCGAGCTGAATCCGGCTCTCCCCGCCCGGCGCGGTGACACTGACCACGTGTGCGGTCAGGCCGCGCTCGCTGAGCGATGCCTGCTCTTGCCCATTGGCACCCAACACACGAACTCGTCGGCACTCGAGCACGTCGCAATGCACCACGCTGGTATCAACCTGCTCGGAGATGGCCACTCGGTTGTACAATGCCAAACCGATCGAAAAGAACAAGAGAGGATAAACCGTCCAGCGCTCGCGGCTCGACATGGCAGAAACCTCGGCAGGAAAAATTTGAATTTTGTTCGACGGCGAGTTCGTATCCAGCACCTGGCGTCGCGGTCGGACCAGGCTGGATCCTGACAGGGGCTGATTGTGACAGTCCGACTTTGCACTGAGAAGGGTGTCGCCCCCTCGCCACGCGCGATTTACCGCGTATCTTGCGCCTCGATCGGTCGCTAGAATCGCACCTGACAGACGCGAATCGGTCCTCTTTGTCCGCGCCAGATGAACAAAAGCGATTTCATCGCCTCCCATCCTGATTTCCCCTGGCTGTCGGCCGACGATGCGCCGGGCGTCGAGCGGTTCTTGAAAGAACGCCGGTGGCTCGACTCGGGCGAACGCGTGCTAAGCGTCTGCGTGGCTGGCGACGGCAATATGAACCTTACGCTGCGCGTCACCACGGACCGTCGCACGGCGATCGTCAAGCAGGCGCGGCCCTGGGTGGAAAAGTACGATCACATCCCTGCCCCTTGGGAACGTGCCACCGTCGAACAGCGCTTCTACCAACAGATCGCCACGATCGAAGGAGTGGCCAGTCGCATGCCCCGCCTGCTGGCCGCCGATAATCCGACCCGCACGCTGCTGCTGGAAGATCTTGGCTCGGCGGCCGATTTGACGGCGCTCTACACCGGCGGAACAATCACCGCCGCCGAGATCGAAGCGTTGGCCGCGTACGCCGCCGCCCTACACACGTCCACTCGGGGCACGACTCTGGCCGGTTTTGAAAACCGCGCCATGCGTACCTTGAATCACTTGCACATCTACGAGCTGCCACTCGCCCCGAGTAATGGACTGGAAATCGAGCGATTCGAACCTGGCCTGACGCAATGTGCGGAGCAACTCCGCTCGGACGACGCCTTTCGTGACGTGGTCACGGAAACCGGCGAGCGCTACCTCGCCGATGGCGATACCCTGCTCCACGGCGATTACTTTCCCGGCAGTTGGCTGCGCACGGACGATGGCCTCAAGATCATTGATCCCGAATTCTGTTTCGCCGGCGATCCCGAGTTCGACTTGGGCGTCGCCATGGCGCACTTCGCGCTGGCAGGCGTGCCGATCGAGGCGGCATCGCAACTTCTGGCAGAATACATGCATCTGGCCGATCGCGTGACAATCGATGCCGAATGGCTCGCGCGGTACGCGGCGTGCGAGGTCATGCGCCGCTTGATCGGCGTCGCGCAACTTCCCTTGCCACCCTCGAGCGGCCGCCGCGCCGAACTACTACAGCGTTCGCGAGATGCCGCCCTAGCAGGTCGCTGGAGCATATTATGGCCCTCTTAACCGCCAATCGCCTCGTGCGCCGCCTCACCGTGATCGTCGGCATCGCCACGGCACTTCACGCCCTGGCGCACCCGGCAATCGCCGCCGAACCGACCAAACCAGACCAGCCGATCGATGTCTGGCTCGACGTGGATACGGCCACTGGTTTTGGTGATGTTGACGATGGCCTGATGGTCATCCAGGCGTTTCATTCGCCCGAAGTTAACATTCGCGGGATCAGCGTGGTCTTTGGCAACACCACGCTCGAACGAGCCGTGCCGATCGCACGCGAGATTGTCGCACGCTTCGGCCCCGCCGGTTTGAAGGTGCATGCCGGCGCCGCCTCGGCCGAAGAGCTGGGCCAGGCCACAGATGCGACTCGCGCGCTCGCGGCAGCACTCAAGGAACGCACGCTCACCATTCTGGCCGTCGGCCCGGTGACCAACATCGGCACCTTGCTCCAGCGGCACCCGGAACTGGACACGCGCATCGAACGCATCGTCATGGTGGCCGGACGCCGGCCGGGGCAACGTTTTGTGAGCAGCGATACGCAAAAGGTTCCACATCGCGACTTCAACTTCGAACTCGATCCGGCCGCGATGCAAGTGATTCTCAACACCAGCATCCCGCTGGTCTTTGCGCCGTGGGAGGTCTCGTCGCACGTCTGGATCGGGCGTGAAGAACTCTCGCAGTTGCGCTCGGCGGGAGACACGGGACAATGGATCGCGGAGACGTCCGAATACTGGATCGCCCTGTGGGAGCGTGACATCACGAAGCGCGGCTTCAACCCTTTCGATACGCTGGCGCTCGGCTGGGTAACGCACCCTCACTTGATCCAGGCCATGCCAGTCACCGCGCAAATCGTCCAGGCGGAAGACGACCGCGCCTCGGCCGGGGAGGTCGCCGCAGGCAAGAAGAAACCCTACCTGCACGTGCAGCCGCTGGTGGTTGGCGCGTCGGCCGCGCGCTCGGTGATCTACTGCCACACGCCTCGGTCGGAGTTCACACACCTCTTGCTCGAACGCCTGTCGGGCAACGCGCAGTGAGTTGGTCGGCGAGGTAATCTCGATGCCGCGTTGGTTGCGTTGGAAACCCCGTCGCGCGGTTGAGCGGCTGCTTATCTTGGCACGCTTCCCTCAGCCGGGCAGGGCGAAGACTCGGTTGATTCCGACGCTGGGTGCCGCGCCCGCGGCGCGGCTGCACACCGAAATGGTGTGGCACACACTGGCCTGGGCCGATGACCTCGCGCGGCTCACGGCGGTGCAGGTCGAGATCCACTTTGCCGGCGGCGACGAAGCCCGCATGCGTGCGCAGTTCGGCTCGAATCGCTACTATCGTGAGCAGGTGGGTGAAGAGCTAGGCGCCCGCATGGTACACGCCTGCGAGGTGGCTTTCGGCGCAGGTGCGCAGCGCGTCGTCATCGTAGGGACCGACTGTCCCGATCTCTCCGCGGAACGCGCGTCCGAGGCCTTCCGTGCTCTTACGACGCACGACGTCGTGCTCGGACCAGCCCTCGATGGAGGCTACTACCTGATCGGCCTTTCGCAGCCGCGGCCCAGCTTGTTCTCTGGAATCGATTGGGGAACAGAACGCGTCCTGGCACAAACCGTCGCGGCCGCCCAGTGCGAGCATCTCTCGATCGCTCAACTCGAGCGACTGGCCGATGTCGACGTACCGCAGGATCTTCCCACCTGGGAACGCGCGCGGACCGCGACTCGTAGTGGCACGATTTCGATCATCATTCCCACGCTCAACGAAGGGGCCAACCTGGCGGCCACGCTCGCGGCAATACGTAGGGGAGTTTCTCCGTACGGCGATGTCGAGTTGATCGTGGTCGACGGCGGCAGTCGGGACGATACGGTCGAAATCGCCACCGAGGGAGGCGCACAGGTAATTACATCAGAACCTGGGCGTGCACGACAAATGAACAAGGGTTCCGTTACGGCACGTGGCGAGATTCTGCTCTTCCTGCACGCCGATACACGTTTGCCGACGGACTTCGATCTCGAAATTCACGCCTCGCTGGTGGACCCTGCGGTGGTCGTTGGCGCGTTCCGCTTGGGCATCGACGGAAGCGGGATCGGCCTGCGTCTCGTCGAACGCATGGCCAACTGGCGCGCTCGCTGGCGTGGCCTTCCCTACGGTGACCAGGCTCTGTTTATCCCGAGGTGGATTTTTCGTACGGTGGGTGGCTTCCCCGAACTCGACCTAATGGAAGACTTCGCCCTGGTCGATGCGCTACGCCGGCGAGGACTTGTAGCCCTCGCTAAGAGTTCGGTCTGCACTTCGGCGCGTCGCTGGCAACGGCTCGGCGTCGCGCGCACGACCCTGGTCAATCAAATGCTCATCGCCGGGTATCGCCTAGGGGTTTCCCCCCAACGGCTGGCGGCATGGTACCGCAACAGCGGGAAACAAGTCTGAGCATCCAAGGCGTAACCAGCAGCGTCACAAACGATATGCCGTGACTTTCTTTCCCCCTATTCTGGGGACGCTGATCGGATCAAGGCGCGCCGAATTGAATTGCGACCTATCCTTTTGCAGTGCGGGGGGGACCAACGGCGCGACGCCTACACTCGGCGAAATTCTATCCGCCGGGTACAGGATCTCTCGTCTTGCAAGTGAGGTCGACCTCGGATCGCCAACGACAAAGGGCCAGCATGAATCAATCAGCTCCTCTCGATTGTCGCGTGCTGATCGCGGATGACACCGGCGACACGCAACGACTTTTCGCCTGCATTCTGCGAACGGCCGGGGCCAAGGTGACCATCTCGCGCGACGGCGTCGAGGCGGTCGAGCTGGCACTCGCACTGCCGGTCGATTTCGCCGATGGTCGGCGCGTCTTGAGCGAGCCGTACGATGTGATCCTCATGGACATGCACATGCCGATCATGAACGGCTACGAAGCGACCAAGCAACTCCGCGCCGCCGGCTATAGCGGTCCGATCATCGCACTGACCGCCCATGTCGAGGAGCACGATCGGGAAAGCTGTCTCGAAGCAGGCTGCGACGAGTACGTCACCAAGCCGATCGAGCGGCACGAACTGATCGAGCTCGTCCGGCGGCATGTCCCAGGTTCAAATACGCACGCAGCCGTCACGAGCGACGCGCTCAACTAGCCAACGAAGCCGCTAGTTGACCCGAAACGTCGCCTGCACGGGATAATGATCTGACAGCGGGCGGGCCGGGTCCGGCGATTCCAGCCGCTGCCACGTGAGCGCCTCGATACCCGCGCCATGATAGAAGATGTGGTCGATGCGGATGTTGTCATCAAACATCGTAGTGATGTTGTCGTCGCGGCCATCGTCCGAGGCGATGTCCGATACGACGTAGGAATCGCGCCAACCATTCGAAGTCAAACGCGGATAATCGCCACGCTTCTGGGTGGTATTGAAGTCGCCGAAGAAGAACATCGGCAGTTTCTTTTCCAAAAAAGGCACGAACTGCTTCTCGCATAGTTCGGCCATCCGCTCCTGGCTGGGGGCCGAGTTGTCGAAGTGCGTGTTGAACGCATAAAGCTCGCGCCCCGTCGGCCGATGCTTCAACTTCGCCCACACCAGGATCCGCGGCAACGCATTGCCGAACCCCACGGAAACACGATCGGGCGTGGGCGACAGCCACCAGTGGCCGCGCTCGAGCAGCTCGAAGAGATCCTTCTTGTAGAACAAGGTCGCGTCCGTATAGCCAGGCTTCTTCTCGTCGTAGAACACCGCCTCATATTCCGGCAACGCCTCACGGAGTTGAGTCACCTGGCGGGGCGTTGGTTCCTGAAATCCGATCAAGTCGGGGTTCTTTTCGCGCAGCAACTGCACGCAGAGATCTTTACGATCCTTCCACGGGCCGACTCCCTTGGGCACCGACAGCTCGACCAGGATATTGAACGTGATAATGTTCAAGTCGAATGGCTTTTGCTCTTCGGCGGCCCGCGCAGGGCCCGCGCCACCTGGAACATGGGCCAACAGCAATACGGCAACAAACGGAACGGCCAAAAATCGAGACACGCCTACTTCTCCGCGAACGCGGCGTCGAACGCCACGCGACTGGGGGTGAAATCAATTCGGCGGACGAATTCGCACGCTTCGCGTGCGCCCGCCTCGCGATCCATGCCACTGTCTTCCCATTCGACCGACAGGGGACCATCGTAACCTAAGACATTGAGCGCGCGGATGATTTCCTCGAAATTCACCCCACCCCGGCCGGGTGAGCGAAAGTCCCAACCGCGTCGCGGATCGCCGAAGTTCAAATGGCTCGACAAGATACCGCTGCGGCCGTTGAGCGTCACAATCGCATCCTTCACGTGTACATGATAGATGCGGTCCGGAAACGCCCGGAGAAACTCGACCGGATCCACCCCCTGCCACAGCAGGTGACTGGGATCGAAGTTGAAGCCGAACTCCTCGCGACGCTCGATCGCCGCGAGCGTCCGCTCGGCCGTCACGATATCGAAGGCGATCTCCGTCGGGTGTACCTCGAGCGCAAAACGCACGCCGCACTCGCCGAAGACGTCGAGTATCGGATTGAACCGCTCGGCGAACAGCGCGTAACCCGCGGCGATCGTCGCCTCGCTCACCGGCGGAAACGAATACAGGAATGGCCAGATGCTCGAACCGGTGAAGCCGTTCACCACGCCCACACCCAGCTTTTGTGCGGCCTTGGCGGTGCGCTTCAATTCTTCTGCCGCGCGGGCGTTGACCCCCTCAGGCTTGCCATCGCCCCAAACGTACGGCGGCAGGATCGACTTGTGCCGCACGTCGATTGTGTCGAGCACGGCTTGCCCGACCAGGTGCGTACTGACGGCAAAGACATCGAGGTCGTAGCGCTCGAGCAGATCGCGTTTGGCGGCGCAGTAGCCTTCGTCGGCCAAGGCCTTGTCCACCTCGAAGTGATCGCCCCAGCAAGCCAACTCGAGCCCCTGGTAGCCGAACTCATTCGCGCGGCGGGCGAGATCCTCGAGCTTCATGTCGGCCCATTGGCCGGTAAAGAGCGTGACGGGGCGCGGCATAGTGGTCCTTCCTGGATCGTGTTGTTCGCATCGAGCGGAGGAATTCGCGAATCGCCCGTCATTCTGCCAGATCCCGCCACGCCTGCAACCAAGCGGCATGGTGCTATACTTGCTGGAGCGGTGCGTAGGAGTGGCGAAACTCTTTCCGGTGCAGCACGTGCTAGCAGAATCTCCTCACCAGCGTGAAACCGCGTGGCACTGCTGGCCGGGTACCGACGGCGCACGCCGTTGGTCGCAGCAGTGGAGACGCGTTCGAGTAGCTTGCGTCGCTGGCTTGTGCCTGCTTCTCGCGCCACTGGTGGCCCAGGCCGCCAACCGCGTCGAATTCATCATTGGCACCGATCCAGGGGTGCAATCTGTCTCGCTGCAGCAGTGGTACCGCCTGGTGACCGAGGCTGGCGGCGCGAAGGTGGAGATTCGCGGCGCGCGCGCCGGGGAGCAGATCGAGATCGTCACGCGCGAAGCCAGCACCGGCACGACCTACGAAGTACACGGCCGACTCTCCTCGCGTGGCGAGCTGGTCTTGCCGGGCGCACGCTTCCGCGCCAATGACCGCTCGAAGCTCACCGAATGGATTAAGGACATCGCAGGCTCCGGCCCCCCTGCCGCGCCCGGCGAGTCGCGCCCCTTCAAGCTCTCGCCCACTGATTTCGCCAAGGTCCGCGACGACCTCTCGAAGCCTTGCGCCGTCACAACTCGAGGAGTTGAGCGGCGCACCGCCATCGACCAATTGCAGAGGGACCTCGCCGTCAAGCTGGTCGATCGTGGACAACTCAATGCCGCTATCGCGCCGCAGGATCTGGTGAACGACGAATTACGCGATCTTTCGCGCGGTACGGCACTCGCCTGTCTATTACGTCCGGCGGGCCTGGTGTTGCAGCCGAAGCGCGATCCCTCGGGTGAACTCGAGTATCTCGTCGTGAGTGCCGAACGTGCCGACACAGGCTGGCCGGTCGGCCTTCCCGCCGAAGAGAACCCGCGCGAGACACTGCCCGAGCTGTTCGACTTTCTCACCGCTGAAGTCAGCGGCCGACCGGCCACCGACGTAATCGCTGCCGTGCAGGCGCACATCAAGGCCCCCGTGCTTATCGATCACTATGCCCT
>Ga0268299_1004770_pt1 | contig 10121 bp, 3 predicted proteins | sample NOBtaG_FD_193484 | JGI IMG/M metagenome (GOLD analysis project Ga0268299, IMG submission 193484) | Activated sludge microbial communities from bioreactor in Nijmegen, Gelderland, Netherland - NOB reactor | ecosystem: Engineered > Bioreactor > Aerobic > Activated sludge | place: Netherlands... | reverse complement strand
GACAGGTTGGGGAAGGCTAACAGGAATAAGTTGTATTGGGGGCGGTTTAATAACTTTTTCTCGATTTACTTCTGCAACAAATCTTTCAATTATATTAGATTTATAACCTTCTTTTGATGCTTCAATTCGATATTCTCCAGCAGGTAAAAAATCAATACGATAGATGCCTTGTAAGTCTGTTTTTTTAGCATAAACAAAACCATTGCTTAAATGGGTGACTCTTACAACTACACCAACTAAAGGAGTTAAACTTTCATCAATTACTCGCCCAGAAAGAGTTCCTGTAATGGTTTGCCAAGCTAGAACTGGAGCGCAAAAAAGAAGTTGAAACACTAATAACAAAGAAATATAAAATCTCAAAACTACCCCCAAAAAACAACAATTAATTCTTATTTTAGTTATAACAATAGACGCGCAATTTATTTACACTTTCTATCTTTTATTATCCAGTCAAAGCCACTTTCTATCTTTTCGGAAAAACTTTTAAGAAAGCTGATAGGGTTTTTAATTTTTTTGCGCGTCCCTAAATGAAAACAAATAATTTCATCTAGGGAGATAGTTTAATGAAGTCAAATAATATGTTATGCAATTATCGCCTACAAGTTTTTGCTTTCCTTTTAATATTGTTTAGTGCTTTTTCAACTGTAACACAAGATTCTTATAATAAAGTTTATGCACAACAAAATTCAGTACCAGAAATTAGCCAACTTAGCGAAACATCTTTTAGAATGGATAGCCTTTCAGAAATAGTTATTACTGGACGTAATTTTACTAATGATAGTTTAATAGTTTTTGGAGATCAATTAATTAAAAATCCAACTATTAGCTCTACACAAATAAGATTTGGCTTACCTCCCCAAAGTTTTGCTGGTGTAAAAACACTCTCTGTTATTACTCGTGCTGGCATAGCACAACAAGAAATAAATATTACAGCTAAACCAGTATCAGAATTAGCTGTAGGTGAAATAACAACTGTAGCAGGTGGAACATTTTCTTATGGTGATGGGCAAATAGCTAGTAAAGCTAATATAGCTGGTATCGAAACAGTATTGTTTGACAAAGCTGGCAATATTTATTTTGCAGATACTTTTGGCGGTAGAGTTCGCCGCATTGACGCACAAACAAAAGTTGTTACAACTGTTGCTGGAGGGGGAAAAGTAGCAGAAGATGGACAATTAGCTTTACTTTCAAGTATTAGACCACGTGGACTTGCTTTAGATAATACTGGTAATCTATTGATTGCAGATGATTTAACAAAATCTATCAAACGAGTTGATATATTAACAAACGCTATTAACACATTAGCTGGAGGTATAGAAGGCCCTGCATTTGGGGATGGCGATTTAGCTATAAAAGCTTCTTTAGGTAAATTGGTTTCTGATGTAGCAGTTGATCAAAACAACAATATTTACATTGCTACAGAAGGTCGAATCCGTCGAATTGATGCTAAAACAGGGATTATCACAACTTTTGCAGGTAATGGTGAAAAATTATTCTCTGGTGATGGCGCATTAGCAACTAATGCTGGACTAGGTGAATTCTTAAAAATTGCAGTTGATCAAAAAGGAAATCTTTTTATTTTATCAACTGAAAATAATAGAGTTAGAAAAGTAGATCCAACAACAAATATTATTACAACTGTTGCTGGTAATGGAAAAAGTCCTTTTGGGTCTAGCAATCCACTTGGGGATCGTGATGGAAAATTAGCTACAGAAATTCCAATTTCTCCTTTTGCACTTTCACTAGATAAAGATAGTAATTTAATAATTATTGGTGTAGGGTTTGGCAAAATAGATTTTCAAACAGGTATTTATAATGAATTACAAACTAAATTTGTAGGTGCTAAAGATGATGGATTACTAATTAGTGGAGGAATAGCAGTTGATGCTAATGGCAATATTTTAATTAGTTCACAAACAGCTTTACTCTTAAGGGATGCTAGTACAGCAGAAGGCATTACTCAAATTATTGCTGGTAATAGACGGGTAAATTCTCGCGGAACTGAAGGACAAGCTAGCAATGCTTCTATTGGCTTGGCACTATCAGCCGTTAGTGATCCAGTAGGAAACTTATTTGTTGGGGATCTCCAAAACAACCTTATTTATAAAATAGATGCAACTACAGGAAATTTATTAACTGTTGCAGGTTCAGGGCCAAAACTAATTTTTAACAGTGGCGGTGGTGATGGAAAAGTTGCTACTGACTCAGACGTATCTTTTGCACTAACTAATATTACTGTAGATAATTCAGGAAATATTTTTATTGTAGATAGTCTTGATGAGCGTGTCCGTAGAGTTGATGCACGTACCAAAATTATTACAACTGTTGCAGGTGCTTTTAGTCAAAGAATGGTTGCTGATGGTGAACTTGCTACGGCTGGAAGTATTGGAGCCGTCACAGATGCTTTGGTAGATGATCAAGGTAATTTGTTAATTTCAACAGGTGGGCGTATTCGCCGAGTAGATGCTAGAACTAATATCATTACTACAATTGCTGGTACAGGTCAAAAAGGTTCTAGCGGCGATGGAGGGGTAGCAACTAAAGCAACAATTTTCCCAACTGCTTTAGCAATGGACGGTAATAAAAATGTTTTCTTGGTAAATAATGACCGCATTCGTCGAATTGATGCTAAAACCAATATTATTACTACGGTTGCTGGAAATGGGGAAACACGCTTTAGCGGTGAAGGTGGACTAGCTACTAATGCTGGACTAGGTTTTGTTTCTAATGTAAGTATTGGCGCAGATGGAGACTTGTTTATTAGTGCAGTTGATTTTGACCCTCAATCATTTAGAACTACTCAACGCATTTGGCGGGTTGATTCACAAACAAACGTTATTTCTAACTTTATTAGCGGTGATGAATCTATAGCTAAAGGTGATGGCGGGCCAGTTTCACAAGCAACCCTAAGTGGTTTTGGTGGTAGGGTATCTGCTGATAAAGATGGTAATTTATTAATTAGCACTTTTTCTGACGCTTCTTCTAATGTCCGTTTTGTTAAACTTTCAGAAAATGTTAGAAGCACTATGCAAATAGTTGCAGGTAGTGTTAGTTATCAAAAACAAGTTTTAACAATTAATGGTCGTGGTTTTGATGATGACACTAAAGTAACAATTAATGGTAAAGATGTAACAAGCTTAATGATGAACAAATCAGAAGATAAGCTTGATCTTCGAGGAAGTCGTAAGCAATTAAACCTTAGTAAAGCTAAAAATGAATTAGTAATTACTAATGCAGTAGGTGGTAGTTCAAGAATTTCTTTCTAAATTTTGTTTGGTGAAGGTGAATAAGGGGCAGTCTTTCGAGGCTGCCTTTTTATTTTTGTAACTTATATTTAATTTCTTTTGATTTTTTCTGGACTAGCACTTTGAAATGATCACTAATGCCACCAGGTATAAAGAAGTTTTTTAATGCCAGTCGAGTTTTTAATGACTTAAAACTATCAGGATCTTGTGTTATTAATTGCTCTAGCCGTTCTAGTAAACCTAACTTAATTAAAAAATCTGCTTGCCTAGTAAAAACCAAGTTTTCTAGCCCAAATTCTTGTCCATAATAAATTAATGCAGAAAAATTTACATCAGAAGTGATATCTTGTTCTCCAATATTTTCAAAAACTTGAGTGTTAAGTTTATGTTTAGAAAAACATTTTATTGTTCCTGTTAAATTTTCTGGGCTATAAAGATGATCTGACAAATCACCATAATCAATAGTAATTATAAAGCCTTCTACTAGTGAGTTAACAAGGGTTTTAAGCCATTTCACAGCATCTAAATTAATTTCAATTATTTGATTTTCAATTAATTCAATTTTTAATTTTCTTAAGTATTCTTCTAGTTCAGCCGTTTTAGCCTTTTGCCAAAAGGGTTTTAAGCTCTCGCCATCGCTATTTAAGTAAAGCTCTTCTAGCTTACCTTTGGAAAACTGCACTTTGTGAACTGCAAAAGCGTCCACAACTTCATTAGCAATAATAATTGCTGTTTGAGGATTTTCTTGTAACTCATTGTAATTTAACCATTTAACCTGGCCTAGAAATGGAACAAGTTTTTCTTTTTGTAGTGTTTGCATTGTGGGGCTGATTTCGCAAACCGTGTATTGAATATTATTTTGAGGAAAATTATTTTCTGTAATTAAACTATAAATAATATCAAAAGCAAGTTGTCCGGTGCCAGCACCTATTTCTAAAATATTGATTTTCTGGGAGTTAGAATCTAATTGTTTATAAAGCCGTAAACATTCTTTAGCTAGCAATGCTCCAAAGCTAGCATCAACGTTTGCTGAGGTGTAATAATCGCCACGCACACCAATTTTTTCTTTATCATTAAAATAATAGCCTAAATTTTTATGATAAAGTGCTGTTTGCATAAACTCGTAAAAGGTAATAGCACCAGTGTTTTTTATTTGCTCAGTTAGTTTTGCTGTTAGCTCATTCATAAGCAAAATAGAAATATAGAATTATTGCCATTTGCCCGGAGCTAGCATAGCTGCCATTCGTGCAGGGTTTTTAATTTCTTGATCAATCATCCAAGTGCTAGCATCCTTACTTAGTTCTTGACCTTGAGGACTGTTCATTAAAAGTCCTCGGTTATATCTAGCAGCAGCAGAATAAAGTGACATTTCTAAACTATCAAAAATGACTTCTGCTTCAGCCAATAATTCAATAGCTTTTTTATTATCTCGGCGCATTGTAGCTAAACTAGCTCGTATCAAGCCAGCTAAAGCATTGCCCCAAGACATTTTTTCTTGCTCAATTCTTTTTATATCTTGTTGTGCTTGACGTAAAAATTCTTCATTGTTATCAATAGTTTGCGCCATTGCTAGGGCTACACGGGCGTGTAAATGGTAGGTTTCAATAAGAAAAACTTGGATTCTAAACAGTAAAGACTTGTTTAAGCTTTGCCAGCAGTCATTTAATTTTTGCCAAGCTTGCTGAACATCTCCACTATAAAGAGCTACTTCTATTTCTCCAAATAACTCCCAGTAATGTTGTAATTGAAAATCACTTTCCTGCGAAGATTGCTTAATAGCTAAATTAAGCCCTTTTTTAGCATCTAAAACGCTATCTTGTGCCAAATTTATAATATAGTAGCGTGTATGTAGTAGTGTAATCGCAGATAAATCACCACGTTCTTTAGCATCTCTTAACAGCGGCGGCAAGCGGTGAATAAGCTCTTTTATCTCGCCCATAAAATATAATGAGCGTAATAAATAGATTTGAATTACATCTAACTCCCAGAAAATTCTAGTGTAATTTTCTCGTAGTGTTGTTTCTGCACGTTCTAACAACTCCTTAGCTTTTGCCCAATTGCCTACAAAATAAGCTGCCGCGCCAGCAGTTAAAGTTGCTACACCTAAAGCGTGTGGGTGGTGTATTCGCTCAGCTAAAGCTAAAGCAGTTTGAACTAGTTTTTCGGTCTCTTCTTTAGCGTGTCCACCTGCGCTTGCTGAATGAATAACATCTAAAGCAATAGCTCTTGCTACTCGGTATGGTTCACCTAAGTTCAACGCATACAACAAATGCCTAACTTGAAAATCTGCTGCTCGTACTGGATCAACAAATGTTAATCCAATTGTTACTGACCATAAAGTATCAACTTTTGCTAAATCTTCGTCTGATAAGTCATTAGCTTCTCGTTCTTGAAAACTTAAACCACGCACTTTTAAGTAAGTGCGTCTCAAGAAAGCAGAAAAAAAAGCTCTTTGTGGAGTTTTAGCAAAGCCTATATCTAAGGTTTTAAGAAGGTCTTGCAAAATAGTTACACCTTGGTCAACATAGCCATTAACTAAAAACTGCTCGCTTGCAAGTCGTTGTAAAGTAAGCTTTTGGGTAGACTCTGCTTTTTCTGCTGCTGCCAAATAAGCTTGTGCTGCTTCTAGTCCATGACCAGCATTTGCAAGAGCATCACCTAGTTTTACCCAAGTAGGCTGTTTTTTATCCTCATAATTAGAAAGTGAATCAATAATAAACCTATAAAGTTGAATTGCTCTATCAAAGGCTAATGCCTCAATAGCTTGTTCTGCGGCTAGTTCGCTATATTTAATGGTATTTTCCAAATCTCCAGCATCACGAAAATGAGCCATTAGTACTTCAGCATCTTGACATTGTGTTGCTTCTAGGGCCAAAGCAAGCTTTAAGTGATAATTTTTTAACTCTTCAGGAGTTAACTTAGATAAAATTATTTCTCTAATGCGATTATGATAAGGCTCTACAGTGTCACCTTGTGGGGTTCGTCGGACACGAATTAGCCTAGCAGATCGTAAAGTTGCCATTACCATAGGCTCTTCAGCACCTAATTGTATTGCTCGGCGAATTACTTCAACTTCTATTGGGCTACCATTAACTACAATTAATTGCAAAAATTCTTTTGCTGAAGGGGAAATACTTGCAAATCTAGCTTCAACTATATTATCTAGGCTAACTATTGTTTCAACTAACTTTAATTCAGCACTAATATTTTTGCTCTTTTTCTTTTCTTTTTCTGTTAACTCAAACCTAACTAATTCATCTATAAAATAAGGGTTTCCTTTAGATTCACGAGCAATTTTTTTAATTTTTTCTGGTGCAATTGTTTCTTTATCTTCTAGCAGTGCATAAATTAATTCTTCAGCCTCATCTAGGCTTAATTCTCCTACTTCTAGCTTACGTACTTCTAACTTGTAGTTATGGTCTGCCAAAAAAGCTAGAAGCTCTTTTAACATTGGGCTAGTTTCTGTTTCTTCGCTTCGGTAAGTAGCAATTAAAAATATTGCTGGAGGCTCAGGATGGCGCAGCAATTCTGCCATCAAAGCAGCACTATCAGCATCTCCCCAATGAAGATCATCAATAAACATTACTAGCATTTCACGGTCTGCTAGCCTAACTAATAATTCACGTAGCGCAGTAAAAGAACGGCGGCGAAGTTCCCTAGTATCAGGGCTATTTAGTATTCGACGGCGTGCAGCAGCAACAACTTCTAGCTGTCTTAAAACAGGGAATAAGCGAACTAAAGCAAGTACATCATGAGGCAAAATAGCTTCTAACTCATTTGGTGTAAGCCCTTTAAGATAACGACTTAGAGCATCAACAATGCTATCTAGAGCTTTATAGGGGACAGATTCACGCTCATAGCAGCGGCCAGATAACACTAATGCTTTTGCTTCAAGTGATTGAATTGCATCAATATAATGGCGTGCCAACGCACTTTTACCTAAACCAGAACCTCCATGCACTAGAACTGTTACACCTTTTCCTTCTTTCATCTTTAAGAAGGCTTCATCCAAATTATTTAAAAGTTCTTCACGACCAACAAAGGGAAGAGATTCAATTGGAGAAAGTTGGGTTAGCTGAGTTAGGCTTTTTCTAAGATCTGAAGTATGACCAGTAAAAATGCGTTTTAAGATTTCTTTACCCTTTGGCCGATCTTCTGGCAGTCGCCTAAGTAAATCAATGCAAATTTCGTCTAAATCTCTTGGCACGCCAGAAACTAGATCGCTTGGTGGGAGTGGTTCACGGCGTTGTTTTTTTAGCATTATTTCTGCTGATGAGCCAGTAAAGGGAAGTTGACCAGTCAAAGCTTGAAAAAGCATTACACCAAAACTATACCAATCACTTGCTTCTGTTCCAGGCATTCCGCAAGCTTGTTCAGGTGACATAAATTGAGGTGTTCCAACTACTCTAGAAGCTTGTTCATTGCTGCTTTTTCGGCTTAACTCTATTGCTAGGCCAAAATCTAAGATAACAACTCTACCTTCCTTAGTTACTAAAACATTAGAAGGTTTTAAGTCTCGGTGTAATTTTCCTGCTGAGTGCAGTGCCATAACTCCCATAGCTAGTTGTCTTATTAAATCTCTTAACTGCTCTAAATCAATTATGCAGGGTGGGACTAATTCTTTAACTAGTTTTGTGGTTAATGCTTTAGTTGGAGTTTTTTTAGCTATGGCAGGCGAAAAAGCTATAGAAGCTAAGTTAGCTGGAAAATTATGTGTAGGGTCAGACATAGTTAGAGTTTCTGTTTCTACTTTTCTTGCTGCTGTTGCTCGTTTTCCTCCATCAGGCTTTACCGTTGCATCTCCTCGAATATATCTAAGAAAGTTTACTCCTTGAACTAATTCCATGGTAAAAAACCATTGATCCCCCTCACAAATTAGTTCATAAAGTGCAGCTAAGTTTCTATGGGTAATGTCTGCTAAGGCACGAAACTCTTGCTTAAAACGATAAATTGCTTCTGAATCGCTATTATGTAAAGTTTTAAGTGCTACAGGGGCATTACGTTCTCGGTCAAAAGCTTCATAAACCACGCCAAAGCCGCCTGAGCCTAAGCGTTGTTTAATTTCAAAGCGTTCTGTTCCAGCAAAATCTTTTTCTACACTACCCATAAAACCTTACCTCAATACTCCAATATTCCTAAAATTGTATCCTGCAATTTATTTAATGACTTTTATGCATGAACATGATCAAAAACTATTGCTCGTTTGCCATCAGGTAGCTTTTTAGTAAAAGACTCTAGTTGTGCTAATTGCTGACGTGCTTGGAGTTGAAAAGAACGTAAGTCCATAGTTTGACTAATAGAATGTTCTACTAGACTAAGCTCTTTTACTATAGTTCTACACATAGTGGATTGTTCGCAATAAGAAGCACCATCAGGGCCAATAATTTCTTGTTCTGGATAAATATTTTTGTAATACCAAGAGAGCAAAGCATAGTATTGTAATAAATGTTGATTACTTTGTTTAACCCATTCTCGGCGACTTCTTGCCTGATAAACTAATTGTTCTCTTACTCTTTGGTCACGCTGTAATTCAAGTAAAGCCTTGGTTTCTACTCCAAGCATTCGCCGTTGTTCATTTAATCCAATCATTTCTGTATATTGATAAACAATCCGTTTACCATCAGTGACTGCTTGAATACAATCCAGCATTACACCTACTAGAAAACACTCATGAGCTTCTTCTAAAGTTTTACGACCTTGATCATCTAGCACCACAATATCATTAAATTTTGTTTCGTAACGGTTAATATGAAGTTCTTCCACTAGATGAAGGTTTTGATAATGGAGTTTCATATTTAGGATTTCATCAGCAAAATTTATTGGAATGCCACCTGTTTCATTATAAAAAACAATTTCTGCTGTTTCAGGAAGTGAAAAAATAGAAGGGCTAGGATCGCCTGGCAAAGGAATTTTATTTATTAAGAGTCGCTTTAGCTCTTGTAAATTTGTAGCATCGGCACGTTCAGGAAGCCCAATTAATAAGCGGTTGCGCTCATTGGTTAAGCGAAAACTTCTTTGTTGTCCACCTCCATGAAGCCAAAACTTAGCATTATCATAAACTAGGCGAAGTTGTGCTTCTCGGTCTTCAGTACGCTTAAATTTATCCCATAAAGCTTCTACTACATTAAAATCACGTCCTAAATCAGTAAAAACACTGCCAGTAAGATTAACTATTTGTTCTTCAACGCTGGCTAAACCTTCGGCTGAGACTTTACGCGGCAAATCCATTACAGTAGCACCAAGTTTTTGTAAAACCTGGTCGCCAACATCAGACACTTTTTTACTTGCGCTGTCTGGACTGCCTAAATATTTAGGATAGAATTTTTGTTCTATATCTTCTCGGCTATAAAGTAGCAGGGAAAGTTCTTGGCTTGGGACATCTGAAAAATAGTCGTATTTGGCAAGCAAGCCTTTTTTTAGATTAAGTAAATCGCTACCTAAAGTGTAGATTCTACCAATTAAGCCTTCAGTATTTACTTGACCGCTATCTAGTTTATTAATTGCTCCAATGTGTTTAACTAGCTCATCAACAACATTTGCAGCAGCTAAACGGACGCGACGATGAAGAATATTTTTTAAGTGTTCTTGGACGAGTTTTTCAAAACGGGTAATGTCATAGCGAATAATAATTGATTTGCGTCCATCCCAATTGCTACGACGTTCATGAGTTGCAATTTCAGCTAGCAGAGAATTAATTGCACGAGTAGAACGCTCAATTCGTCGGGCTAGCTCTTCGCTATCTGCTAGAAATTGGGCGCGGTAATTATGGGCCTTGTCAGTAAGAACAAAAGAAACTTGATTTAGCACATCAATAGCATAACCTACGCTTTGATGCTGTTGGTTAATTACTTTAGCTATTTCTCGCTCAACAGCTTG
>Ga0268299_1004769_pt1 | contig 10122 bp, 10 predicted proteins | sample NOBtaG_FD_193484 | JGI IMG/M metagenome (GOLD analysis project Ga0268299, IMG submission 193484) | Activated sludge microbial communities from bioreactor in Nijmegen, Gelderland, Netherland - NOB reactor | ecosystem: Engineered > Bioreactor > Aerobic > Activated sludge | place: Netherlands... | reverse complement strand
GCGAATATCGACAATCTGGAGACGCAGGATGCTCGCCGGTTGTTGCCGGGTACCTGTTTTTCGATTGAGCCCGGGATCTACCTGCCCAAGGATTTCGGTATTCGAAGTGAATTGGATGTCTATCTCTCTCCCCACGATGCGGTGGTGTACGGACAGCCGGTTCAAGCTGATCTTGTCCCCATTCCTGTGCCGTTCAACTAGTTTGTACGATCGCGCAGCCGGGTGGGCCTGGGCCCTCCGCCTTTCTTGACACCCTTTGCATCGGGCAGCTATCGTGGGAGTTCGGATGGCCGAAGAGGCCCTCTGGCGCTGGATTGACTCCTATCTGCCGAGGAAGGATATCGAACATGTTTGGCACTATGGGATTTTCCGAGTTGATTATCATCCTGGTCATTGTGTTGATCATTTTTGGGGCCGGGAAACTTCCGCAAATCGGCGAGGGGGTTGGCAAGGCGCTCAAAGGGTTTAAGAAGGAGGTGAATGATATTCCACCTCCTGAAAGCGCTCCCGAACAAAACGAGGTCGCCGCAACGCCTGGTCAAATCCAAGCTCAGCCAGCGACAGACATCACACAGGTTGCGCAGCCCACCTCCGTTGCGCCGGCGGCATCTGCTCCTAAAGCCACCTCTCCGTACACGCCGGGGCCCGAGCTGACTCCAGGTACGACTGCGGCGCTAATGGCTGCGGCTGGGCCCCAGGGCCCGCAATCGACCCAACCGGCAAAACCGCGGGTGGCGACGGTCACGCCCGGGCAAGCGGCAGCGGGATCGGCGGTTGCGCACAGCCACCAGCCTCCCACGATGGAAGATCGTATGGCGGCTCCGGCACCTGTGATGCGGGCGCAGTATCCGCCCCTTCCTGCCGGGGCTCAGAGCAAGCCGGTGGCCAAGCGTCCGTCGGCGATTGTGAACAAAGATGCCGTGGCTCGGGTGCAGGCGGCTCAGGCAGCCATGCGGGCAAAAGCGGCTCAGGCTCAACCATCTGGCTTATCTCCCCAAGATATGCAGGGTTTAGGGGAAGGATTGGGGGATGCCGTGCGCACCTTCCGTCAGGCGGTTGCGGATGTACGAAGTTCGGTTGATCCTGAAATGCGAACAATTCGGGCCGAGATGGATTCGGCGCAAAAGGAACTGGAGCAGTCCATCGAAGCAGCTAAGCAGGCACCTGTGCTGGACGATGATGCCCCCGCAAAATCGGTTTAGAAGACGCTGGAGAAGTCTCTGCCTTTCTGTGGATCAAGTGGGTGTGTAGCTGGTTGGAGGATGTCGACCGAGTCTATTTCCACCGGTATCGTGTTGATCGGTGTTTGGGGCAATCCTGCCAAACACGTCGTCTCAGTTCTCCTCCAGTTTCGTGGAAATGTATGGTCTAGGGTTAGTTTCTGTCTGCTTGGATGGCTGTTTCAATTCCGTTGAATTCGGTCATTCCTATACGTCGTGCTCCTTCAATGCGTGCTTATGTTCCATTCCATTTCCTCGTCTACCTGCTGCTGTGCTCCGTGGTGTATGGGTGTTACGTCGATACTCCATCGGTGGAGCCGGAGACGGTATCTCGACGCCTTATGGAGTTGCTTGCCGACCCGGACTCGGATGTCCGGCGCACTGCGGCAGAGGCTTTGGGGAAGGTCGGCCATAAGTCTTCCACTGGCAGTCTGATCGTGGCGCTCGATGATCCGGACGCTCGTGTCCGGGAAGCCGCGGCTCTCGCACTGGGTCGGCTGGGTGACGGGAAGAGTGGGATGGCGCTGGCGGGGCATTTGGCCGATTCTGCTGAGCCGGTTCGGATGGCATCGGCGCTGGCTCTCGGTGAAATTGAGTTTTCTGCGGATCGTGAGGCTCAGACTCTTGCGGTTCTTCGGCATCCGCAGGGGTCTGCTCGTATTGCCGCAACTCGGGCGTTGCTCAGCCTCGATACCGTGTCGCTCTCTGCTGATCTGATCAATGCGCTTCGAGATTCGGATGCGCGTGTGCGTCAAGGAGCCGCGGCGGCACTAGGGGAGACAGGGAATCTTGGTGCCGTTTCTCACCTTCGTTCACTGCTCAGGACAGATGTGGCGGCAAGCGTTCGCGCGGAGGCCGCGTTTCGTCTAGGCAAAATCGGTGATCACGCAGTCTTGGCGGAGCTGTCAAGGGTGGTTGAGGTGGATCCAGATATGAGGGTCCGTGGGTGGGCTCGATGGGCTGTGCAGCAGATTACGCTGTCGCACGAGTTCGGTTCAGAGAGGCAACCAAGTCAATGAGCCGTGCCTGGGCTTCCGGGTCAATATCGGTGAACTGAATGCCCATCCCGGGAAATAACAAGTATCGTTCTGGTTTTGAACGCGTCCATGCCACCTTCGCGCGCGTTTCGAATTTCTGACTCGGCCGGTCGGGCAAGGCAAATTCAATCTTCAAGTCAGTGCCGGGTGCTAACGGCGCACTACTTTCTATAAATAGTCCCCCCCCGCCGATCCCGCCGGTCAGACTGTCGAAGCGTTTTCCATCGGTGGTGGTGCAGTGTACCTTGATTGCGAGCGGCGCTCGGGGATGCACACGGCTATGCGCGAAGCGTGCGTCTTCGTCAACCGAGAGCATGTGTTCGATCAACGTGCCCCAGGTAAGTATGCAGAGGCGTTGCCCGGTGGCATCGAATAAAGAGAGGGTTTCTTGGTCGCAGTCAATGCTGAGCGTCTTCCCTTGGTGTTCGCGAGTGGCGGTAACGGGAAACTTCATCCTTGGCTCAGATCTCTTGCCTGTGTATTAGGAGGTTTGAATTGCGGTTCTGAACGGGAGTTATTTACTTTGGTTCGTCCGAGGGGATGCCCTTGACGGAATGGACCAGGCTGAGTACTCGATTCCGTGTTTCCGTCGCGATGTCGCTGAAGCGGACGCCCATCCCCGGGCTAAATGTATATTGGTCGGCCTTCGGACAAACCCACGCGATCACTCCTTTGGCCGACAACCACTCGCCCGGACTTTCCGGCAGGGTAAACTCCATGGCGAGCTTGGTTCCTACGGCTAAGGGCGTAAAGCTCTCGATAAATAGTCCCCCTCCGCCGATCCCGCCCGCTCGACTTTCGAACTGAGTGCCCTCTGGGGTGTGGTATTTGACCCGTATGGAGAGCGAGATGCGGGGCTCAGACCGCGCCTCACGGGACTGCTGTGGTTTCCGGTAGGTCAGAATTTGATCGACGAGAAAGTCCCATGCCAAGCTTCCCATTGGCTCGCCGTTGATACCCACTAAGGTGATCACTTCTTTGGAGGAATCAATCTCAAGCGTCTTGCCCTTGTGTCTATTGCTCGATACGACTGGGAATTTCACATGCGCCGCCCTTCGGAAAAGGCACCAGTGGGGGGATATCCATCTTTCCGCAAGTATACCGCACGAAATGGTCTTGTCGACAAAAACCTGACATTTTGGGGAGTGGGTTGCCTAGGGGGCAGGCCGGAGGCGCCACTGGGGGAGCTAAAAAATGAGGGGGCGCTAGGCCCCCTCTGGAACGGTAACGGCAGTCATGTGAATGAGCTGGCAGGGGTAAGCTAGGCGCTTTTCACGTCCTTATCCTGCTCAAAGATCCGGATCGGAGCGTGTTTTCCGCTGATAGCGTCTTCGGTTATGACGACTTCCTTAATTTGCTTCTGCGAAGGCGCATCGTACATCACGTCGAGCATGGCCTCTTCTAGAATTGAGCGTAACCCGCGCGCGCCGGTCTTTTGTGTGAAGGCTTTCCGTGCAACAGCGCTCAGGGCTCCCTCTGTAAAACGGAGCTTGACCTTCTCGAAGGAAAGCAACTTTTCATATTGCTTGGTGAGCGCATTTCGGGGCTCGGTAAGGATGCGAATCAACGCCTGCTCGTCGAGTTCATCCAGGGTGGCGACGACCGGTAAGCGGCCGATGAACTCCGGGATCAAGCCATACTTCAGGAGATCTTCTGGTTGGACATGTGGCAGCAATTCACCCAATCGGATGTCGTTGCGGCCTCGGACTTCCGCTCCGAACCCCATTGATTTTCTGTTCATCCGTTGCTCGATGATATGCTCGAGCCCGACAAATGCCCCGCCGCAGATGAACAAGATATTTGAGGTGTTGACCTGAATGAACTCTTGATGCGGGTGTTTGCGCCCACCTTGTGGCGGCACGTTTGCGACGGTCCCTTCAATAAGTTTCAGGAGCGCCTGCTGAACGCCCTCACCGGAGACATCCCTCGTAATGGAAGGGCTATCGCTCTTTCTACTAATCTTGTCGATTTCGTCGATATACACAATCCCGCGCTCAGCGCGTTCGACATCGTAGTCGGCGGCCTGAAGCAGTTTTAGGATAATGTTCTCAACGTCTTCACCGACATAGCCTGCTTCTGTAAGCGTGGTGGCATCCGCAAGGGTGAACGGGACGTCAAGGAATTTGGCCAGGGTTTGAGCCAGGAGTGTTTTGCCGGTGCCGGTTGGGCCTATGACCAGAATATTGCCTTTTTGGAGTTCGACATCGTCGACGTCTTTCTCCTTGGCGGAAATGCGCTTGTAGTGGTTGTGGACGGCAACGGAGAGGATTCGCTTGGCACGATCCTGCCCGACCACGTATTGATCAAGGTGGTGTTTGATTTCGGCAGGTTTCTTCAGCTTTGAAGATATTTCCTCCTTCGCCTCCTCCCAATCCTCCGCAATGATATCGTTGCAGAGGTTGACGCATTCATCGCAGATGTAGACAGTGGGACCGGCGATGAGCTTACGCACTTCGTCACGGCTTTTTCCGCAAAACGAGCATCGCAGGTGCCGATCAATCTTTTCTTGCTTAGCCATGCTGCCTCCTGTACACCAAAGGTCAACTAGCTCTTGCCGCCGTCCTTCCCTGAGTCCGTGGACCCTACGGGCTTGAGGCTCTTCAGGGGGCGCGTGATGACTTCATCGATCAATCCATATCGCTTTGCTTCTTCGCTCGACATGAAATAGTCTCGCTCGGTGTCCTGCGAAATTTTGTCGAGTGGCTGCCCGGTGTGCTTCGCCATAATTTCGTTCAGACGTTCGCGAATCTTCAGGATCTCTCGCGCGTGAATATCGATCTCCGTGGCCTGACCCTGAAATCCTCCCATGGGCTGATGGATCATGACTCGGGCATTCGGCAAGGCGTAGCGCTTGCCCTTTGTGCCGGCTGTCAGGAGGAAGGCGCCCATGCTGGCAGCCTGGCCTAAGCAGATCGTATTGATGGCAGGTTTGACGTATTGCATCGTATCGTAGATGCCAAGTCCAGCCGTGACACTTCCCCCGGGCGAATTGATGTACAGATTGATATCCTTTTCAGGGTCTTCGGCTTCCAGGAACAGCAATTGAGCGATAATCAGGTTTGCAAAGACGTCATCGATCGGTGCGCCAAGAAAGATGATGCGGTCTTTAAGTAGGCGCGAGTAAATGTCATAGGCACGTTCGCCGCGGTTCGTCTGTTCGATGACAATCGGAACTAGCATTCAGCTGAATCCTTTCCGCTAGAGGCCTGACAGGTGGAAACTCTTCAGTTTACCATACTCATTTAACCTGGATTTTGGTGATCACCGTCCGGTTAACCAGTGCTGCGACCATGGCAGCCGACTATGCTACCCCTGGATCATTGCGTGCTTGTAGACAAAATCCAAAGCTTTATCGGCCAAAATCCGGGATCGAAGGTCGTCCAGGGTGTCTTGCCCACCGGCCTGAATCATGCGAGTCACTTCTTCGACCGAGAGTTTGACCTCTGCAGCGAGCCTCGTGATTTCGTTGCTAAGATCCTCACTCGTGACGGTGATGCTTTCCTTTGCCGCCAGTGCCTCAAGGATAAGTCCGACCTTGACGCGCCGTTCGGCCTCCGGGCGCAGTTCCTCTTGAAGTTTCTTGGCATCCTCTGTCTGAGGCGAGGTAGGTGAAGTGTCAGATTGGTCGCCGGATTTCCGCTGGCGGGACTGTAATTGTTGCCGGACCATGGCTGACAGCTCTCGTTCGACCAGTGTTCCGGGAAGTTCGAAATGATGGGTTTCAGCCAGGCGCTTTAAGATGGTGTCTTTGTAACTATCCTCGATATCTTTCTTTAGGGCCCGTTCCATTTCGGCGCGAAGCTTCTCCCGGATTTCTTGCAAAGATTGGTAGGGCCCGCAATCCTTTGCGAACTCGTCGTCTAGCGCGGGGAGCTGTTTCTGCTTTACGGATTTGATGGTACAGCGAAAGTTCACGGTCTTGCCAGCGACGCGAGTATCAGGGTGTGTCGCGGGATAGGCTTGTGGAACAGTTATCGACTCACCTTCCTTTTTGCCTGGGAGATGAGCTTCAATGTCGATGCCCAGCACGGAGGCATGTGAGCCCATTTTGTGAAGGTGCCCTTCTTTGGTCGTTCCTTCGAGCGCTTTGCCATCCAAGGTCCCTTCAATATCTAGGACCGCATAGTCGCCATCGGCCAATGTTGTTCCGGCGGGAGCTGGGTGTAATTGGGCCATTTGCTCGCGGAGAACGTTGAGGGCTTTTTCGACCTGTTCATCCGTGACGGTTCTCTGGTCCTGCTTCAGAGAGATAGGATTCGGAGCCTTGTAATCTCGAAGCTCGATGGTCGGCTTGATTTCAACGGTTGCGGTAAAGCTAAAGGGCGTGTCTTTTTTGACTTTGACCCGTTCCAGTGGAGGAATTTCCACGAGAACCGGAACGATGCCCGCCTGGCGGATGGCTCGATCATAATAATCCGGGACCAGGCTGCGAATCACATCCTCTTCGATCGTTTTTGCATACCGCTTCTCGAGCAACTGGAGCGGAGCCTTACCCGGTCTGAATCCGGGAATGCGAACCTGCCGGTTCAATTCGGAGTAGGCCTGAACAAATCGCAGGTTCACTTCATCTGCCGGGACTTCAATTTTGAGGGCCCGCTTCATGGGGCCGAGTTCGGTCATTTCCATTTTCATAAAGCTGTTCACGTCCTCCGGGTCCGAAAAGTTATTTGCGCCATGCGGATCTGTGAGAGGTGGTGCGAGAGGGGGGACTTGAACCCCCACGGTTACCCACGAGATCCTAAGTCTCGCGCGTCTGCCAGTTCCGCCACTCTCGCGCGACGCTGAGTACTAGGTTGCTCACCGATGCTACATATGGAATGTGCCTGCGCGTGGAAAGACAGGATCAATAATGACATTTTGTACCGTCGATCGAGTCTGCCTGTCAACCCATACACAGGTGGGGCCTGCGCGTTGGCATGTCGGTCGGAGTGGAAAAAGGATGCTGATGATAAGGCGCTGGGCGGGGGGCTATGCCCTATCGGTTCCGTGGCGATGTTTAGCGCTCCTTCCGTAGAGTCCGGAGGCCCTGGAGCGTATAATGAAGCGTCCATTCTTTGTTGGCGACCTTCATTCAAGGCCCTATTGGAAAAGGAGGATGTCCAAATGGCGCGGAGCACTTTCTTTGCCGCAGCTATCTACCCTCTGCTTCTCCTTGGCATCGGCTCTTCAGCATGGGCCTATCGAGACTACTTCAGTGAAACGCAAAAGGCGCAATTGGCACATATCCAGACCGTGCTCGTTGAGGTGGTCGCGCTTACTGATACGGGCGCCGGTAGTCCCGATGGAATCAGAGAAGTCGTGATGCGACGCATGAAGGAAATGGGCTATGGAGTCATTGCGGATCCGGCCGTTCCACACGATGTCGTCGTCCGGGTAAAGTGTGAGCAACGTAAGACGTGGGAAGGTACCGCGGCGGCCGGTGGAGATAATGATTTGCCGGATGCCCCTTCTCGCCTGTGGAAGGGACCGGCGTGTCAGGTGACATATGCTTTGGGAGGCATGAAGATCAAATGGCAGAAAGAGGTTCGTACGGAATTTGAAGATGCCAATCAGGCCGCTCAATTGGCTCAGGAGGGCGCGCCCGGCTCCTATGCCCTGGCTGCGCTTAAGGGCGAGTTAGAGAAATATGAATTTCCGCTCTTCTTGACGGCCGAATGGGGGCAACCGGATCGATTGCTGAAGCTAATGGATTCTCCGGACACCGGCCAGCTTCGGAAATTGAATATCATTTCCCTCTTGGGAGAGATGGTGGCCGATGAAGCACTGCCTCATCTGACAGAGGCGTTGAAGGATAAAGACTTGGCAAAGCAAGCGGCGGTGGCGCTGGGCAATATGGGGAAGGAGGGAATCCCAGTGCTCATCGATATCCTGAAGCATTCCAAACAGCCAGATTTGCAGGCCGCGGCGGCTAAGGGGTTGGGCGATCTTGGGAATACCCATAGTGACCCGAGAGTGGTTCCGCCGCTTCTTGAGATGTTGGACGCACCTGGCATCGACATTGTTGTTCAAACAGAGATTGCGTGGGCGTTGGGGCGGGTTCCCGACCGACGATCGGTTGAGCCACTGTTTGCACTCGATAGGAAACTGCAGAAGATCCGCAACGATCCCCCCGACCCTCAGATCAAGAAGCTAAAAGAGGCAGTGTTCTGGTCGATTAAGCAGGTCTATACGGAAGACCAGTACAGCTAACCCGTGATTCACACTCTCCCGGTTATTTCTTGCCGTTCCATCGGCGGTTACCGGGATGGAGCCTGAGATGTGTGTTCTCAGTCCCGCTTCGTCCTCTTGCCACAACCAGCGAAGGATATTTGAATCCCCCGCACGCCAGGAGGATTCTCGTCCGACTCTCCCAGTTGTTTTGACAACCATCATTTACGAGGGCTATACCTCGCCCATTGTGAGAGCAGATCGTCGTCCCAGAGGTCTAACTTCGTGCTACGAAAACATAGATGACTCTGTGAAGAGAGAAAATTCCTCTCGGTGCGATCACGGCTTAACCATCGGGGTCGCGCTGCATGAGAGGGCAAATGAAAACCAGGGGGGATCAAGTGTATGAATAGGATCTCACGCAGGCGTTTCTTGCAACTATCAGCCATGACCAGCGGCGCGTTGCTCTGTGGCGACTTCGTCGACCGAGTGCTCGGTGCGTCGCCCGGTCAAGCGGTGGCCTCCGCGGCAGAGCCGATCAAGATCGGGATCCTGGATCCGCTCTCGAGCCCTTACAAGACCTCTTCCATTCATGATGTGCATGGGGCCAATGTGGCCGTCGATCTGTTCAATAAACGTGGCGGTGTGTTAGGGCGGCCGGTGGTGATTCTCGAAGGCGATGATGCCTCGAATCCTGAGACGGCGATCAAAGTTGCCACAAAGTTTGTGCGGGACGATCAGGTTGATGTCCTGATGGGCACGTTTAATGCGGATTGTGCGCTCGTGGTTTCGGAGTTGGCGAAGAAGGAGAACAAATTGTTCATGGTCACGGGCTCCCTTCTCCCCGAACTGACCGGAGCCGCGTGCAACTCGCACACGTTCGTGTTTATGCCGAATGCCTCGATGATGGCGCAAGCTGTCGTGCCCCACTTGGTGAAGGCCTACGGCACCCGCTGGTATATGCTGACGACCAGCTCATTGGACGGCAAAGCCATGGCGCAGGCTATGGTGACGGCCGGCCAGGCTCATGGCGTTGAGTTTGTGGGGGAGACACTAGTGCCTTTCGGGGCGACGGACTTCACTGCGGCGTTCACGGCCGCCAAGGACAAACATCCGACGCTGGTGGTGCTCAATCTCTATGGGTGGGATTTGGTCCATGCATTGAAGGCGTACAGCAAACTTGAGTTTGCGAAGGAGAAGATCGGCGTGGGTGGGATGATTGCGGGTGAACAAATTGGACGGCCCCTCGGTTATGCCAACAATGCCGGCATTTGGGGGCTCATCTGGGATCCAAAGGTCAACACGGAAGGATCCAAGCAGTTTATTCGAGCAGTTGTCGACAAATACAATCACACGCCAACTTCGCGCTGCTATCTTGGGTACGCCGCCATGACGCAGATTCTTGAGGCGATTCAACGAGCAGGAACGACGGACGCTGCCGCACTCATTAAGGTGTTGGAGGGGCGCGAGTTTGACGGGCTGAAAGAGGGACGGTCCTACTTCCAGGCCTCAAACCATCAGCATGTGCAGGATGTGCTGGTCGGGGAAGCCTACGGGAAGGAACTGGGGCTTGGGCATTACAAGATTCTGGCGACGGTTCCAGGCGACAGTCTTGCGGCGCCTGTTGACGCTGGTGTCTGTCAGTTATAGCGAACAGGCCGTGATGTGACGGTGGTGAGTCGTCAGTACGCGGCGATTCGGTTTGCGTGACAGACTAG
>Ga0268299_1004767_pt1 | contig 10127 bp, 8 predicted proteins | sample NOBtaG_FD_193484 | JGI IMG/M metagenome (GOLD analysis project Ga0268299, IMG submission 193484) | Activated sludge microbial communities from bioreactor in Nijmegen, Gelderland, Netherland - NOB reactor | ecosystem: Engineered > Bioreactor > Aerobic > Activated sludge | place: Netherlands... | reverse complement strand
CCCTCGTTTCCGCCAGCCACCGTTCGTCCACGAGCCAGGCCCCACTCCTGAATTCGCCGGACAGCGCGCCGGTACGCATGATCGCCTCCTCGCGCGAAAGCCCATACGGCGACTCGCGAACCAACGCCGCCACCCGCTCGGCCACCTTCGCGCCGGCCAGTCCCGCCGTTCTCCGCGCCAATGCCACGCGACGCATGCGCAGCGGGCCGTCGATATCCACTACCATTCCCCCGCCCACCGTCACCGGGGGCGCGAACGTCCGTAAAATGAACCGGTCTCCCGGCAACAACAACACTGGGTGCTCCAACTCCACGCGCGCCCACCCCCGCCCGCCCGGTTGCAGCGCGTTCGTCTCCAACAACTTCACCTTTGCCGTGGATTCCGACGTCCAGGCGTGAAAGTGCAACGGCGCCCCGTGCTTCAGCGCACGCGCCGACGGGAGCAGCTCGATCTCCGCATCCAGTCGCGTTGCCGCCCGCAAAACGCCCGGCTCGGCCAGCGTCATCCCCCGCGCCAACTCCGTTGCCTCGACCCCCGCCAGGTTCACCGCCGTCCGCTGCCCCGCCTTCGCCTCCGCGGCGCTCTCGCCATGCACCTGCAACCCGCGCACCCGAAGCACCCGGCCCGTTGGATGCGCCTCCACTTCCTGCTCCGCGCGAATCCGCCCCGATACCAGCGTCCCTGTCACAACCGTGCCGAATCCCTTGAGCGTGAATGAGCGGTCCACCGGCAATCGCAGATGCCGCCCCGCGTCCTTGCCCTCCACCCTTCCAGCCAGTTCGCGAAGTGCACGCTTCAACTCTTCCAGTCCAGCTCCGGTCTTCGCGCTCACCGCCACCACGGGCGCTCCCTCCAGGAACGAGCCGCGAACGAATTCCTCTACTTCCATCCGCGCCATGTCGAGCAACTCCGCGCTCACCAGATCGCACTTGGTCAGCGCCACGACGCCATGCCGTACTCCCAAAAGCCGGCAGATGTCGAAGTGCTCTCTCGTTTGCGGCATGATGGATTCGTCGGCGGCGACGGCAAGCATCACCGCGTCGATTCCGCCGGCGCCCGCGAGCATGTTGCGAATGAACCGTTCGTGGCCGGGAACATCGATGAACGCAATCCGCAGTGAATCTCCGCTGGCCGGCGCATCCAACGTGAGGTGCGCGAATCCAAGATCGATCGTGATCCCGCGTCTGCGCTCCTCCTCCCAGCGATCCGGCTCGATGCCCGTGAGCGCGCGCACGAGCGCGGATTTCCCATGGTCGATGTGTCCGGCGGTTCCAATCACGAGGTGCTTCATGCGAATGTGGATCCTACTAGTATTGGCCGCAACCGCGTTCGCGCAGTTTCCGCCCGCCCCGCAACCGTCCGCTCCGCCGCCGTCGCCCTCCGACGCTCCATCGCCACCGCAACCCTCCGAACCCGCCACCTTCACGGCCGGAGTCTCCATCGTTCGCGTCGACGCCCAGGTCGTCGAAGGCCGCCGCGCGATCCCCGATCTAGCCAAGGACGATTTCGAGGTTCTCGACGAAGGCGCTCCTCGCCCGATCGAATATTTCGGCCGCGAAGCCGAACCTCTCCACCTCGTCCTGCTCCTCGACGTCAGTGGAAGCATGAAGAAGTTGCTCGACCAGATGGCCGCGGCATCCAAACATGCGCTCGCTCAGCTCAACCCGGATGATTCGGTCGCCGTGATCGCTTTCGGCCGCACCTCGGTCGTCAAGCTCGACTTCTCACGCGACAAGGGCGATGGGGCCGCCGCCGTTGGCGCCGCGCGATTCGAGAAGAGCGTAGGCGCGGGCACACTTCTCAATCCGGCGTTGATCGAAACGGCCGCCTATATTCGCGATAGAGCCGCGGGCAAGCCCGGACGCCGCGCCATTATCGTCCTCACCGACAACGACTCGGTGAACTACCAGTCGCCGGACCAGCAGGCTCTCGAAGCGCTCTATGGCGCCGACACGGTGCTCAACGCCATCGTCACTCCCGGCGCGAAGCCGCCCGACCCGCGCAAGTCTTCCTTCGCCAACCCCGATTTCTCGCCCGCAGACGTCTTCAAGCTCGCGCGCGAATCCGGCGGCGAGGTGATTGAGGCCGGCAAGTCCAGCGAATCCCTGCGTGAAATGATCGAACGAATCCGAACCCGCTATAGCCTGCACTATCGCGCTCCGGACGGCGGCGCCGGACCAACCGGCTCTCCCCGCTTCCGCCGCATCGAAGTTCGCCTTACCCCCGCCGCGCGCGCTCGTCTCAAAAAGGCCGAAGTCCGCGCCCGCGCGGGCTATGTGGCGCGATAGAGGCGCTGAAGCCGCTGCGTCGCATCTTCGTTTGCCAGATTCAGGTCGAACATATTGAGCGGGCCGTGGCACGCTCGTCGCGCTAACTCGACCATCGGGCAATCGGAGAATCCAAGCGCCGGCGCCTCGCTTCGCGCTCATTCGGCCGGGCTCTCCACTCCCCCCCTCTGCTACGCTTCATCTCATGATCGACCGCATGGATGAGGTTCTGCGCCGCAAAGCCGCCGCGCTCGCGGGCGGAGGGCCCGAACGCGCCGCCCGCCAGCACGCCGAAGGAAAGTTGACCGCGCGCGAACGCATCGAGCTGCTCCTCGACGAAGGCACGTTCGAAGAGATGGACGCCCTTGTCCGGCACCGCTGCCAGGACTTCGGCATGAACGAACAGGTGATCGACGGCGACGGCTTCGTCACCGGCTATGGCCACATCCACGGCCGGCTCGCCTACGTCTACGCGCAGGACTTTACCGTATTCGGCGGCTCGCTTTCGGAAACCAACGCCCGCAAGATCTGCAAGATCATGGACCTTGCGCTGAAGAACGGCGCGCCCATCATCGGCCTCAACGACTCCGGCGGAGCGCGAATCCAGGAAGGCGTCGTTTCGCTCGGCGGATATGCGGATATTTTCCTCAGGAATACGCTCGCCAGCGGCGTCGTTCCGCAAGTGTCCGCCATCATGGGCCCCTGCGCCGGCGGCGCCGTCTATTCGCCCGCCATAACCGATTTCGTTTTCATGGTCGCCGGCTCCAGCTACATGTTCGTCACGGGTCCGGACGTGATTAAGACTGTCACGCACGAAGAGGTCACTAAGGAGGAACTGGGAGGCGCGCACACGCACAACGCCGTCAGCGGTGTGGCCCACTTTCAATCCGCCGGTGACGCCGCCTGCCTCCGCCAGATTCGCCGCCTGTTCACCTACATCCCGCAGAACAATCAGGACAACCCTCCGTTGCGTCCGACGAACGACCCCACTGAACGGGAAGATCCCGCGCTCGACCACCTTGTTCCCCTCGAATCCAACCTCCCGTACAACATCAAGGACGTGATTCACCGCATCGCCGACGACGGCGAATTCTTTGAGGTTCACGAACACTACGCCCGCAATATCGTGGTCGGCTTTGCGCACCTCGACGGACGCTCCGTGGGCGTCGTCGCCAACCAGCCCGCCCACCTCGCCGGCTGTCTCGACATCGACTCATCAGTCAAAGGCGCACGCTTCGTCCGCTTCTGCGACGCGTTCAACATCCCCATCGTCACTTTTGAAGACGTTCCGGGCTTCCTTCCCGGGACGGGGCAGGAGTTCGGCGGCATCATCCGCCAGGGAGCCAAGCTGCTGTATGCGTATGCCGAGGCCACCGTGCCGAAGATCACCGTGATTACCCGCAAAGCCTATGGCGGCGCGTATTGCGTGATGGGCTCCAAGCACATTCGCACCGACATCAACTACGCATGGCCCACCGCCGAGATTGCCGTAATGGGCGCCGAGGGCGCCGTGAATATCGTCTACCGGCGCGAGTTGGCCTCCGCCGAAGACAAGGACTCCGTGCGCAAGTCCAAGGTCGACGAGTTTAACAACCGCTTTGCAAGCCCGTTCGTCGCCGCCGAAAATGGCTTCATCGACGACGTGATCGTTCCCCGGCAGACTCGCGCCAAACTCATCCGCGCGCTACGCATGCTGGAGAACAAGGTCGACTCGATGCCGCGCAAAAAGCACGGCAATATTCCGTTGTGAACCGCTCGCCCTACACGAGCCGCTTCACCGTGATGCGATCGTACACCGCGCGCGTCTTTTCGAGACCGGCGAAGCTCACGCCCGGCAGTTCCGCCGACGCCGTGCCCGCCGCCACGCCCCACCGCGCCGCATCCACGAAGTCGTCCTTTTGCATCATCGCCCACGCGAAGGCCGCGTCGAGCGCGTCGCCCGCGCCGATAGGGCACACGGCGTCCACCGGCGGCGGCGTGATCTCGTACGCCGACGAGCCGTCGAACACCAACGCGCCCCGGCTGCCCAGCGAGAGCAGCCCGTACGACGCTCCCATGCGCTGAATCCGCTCCACCGCTTCGCGAAAATGCTGTCTGGTGATGAGCGACTTGTTCAGCAGCGCCTCAGCCTCCTGCTGATTGGGCGCCACCACCGTCGGTTGCTCCTCCAGGATCGCCTGCAGAAACTCACCATCCGTATCGACGTACGTCTTCACGTTCCGCCGCCTCGCTGCGCGGATGAGATGAAGATAGAAGTCCACTTTCACGCCGGGCGGCAGGCTGCCGCACAGCAACAGCCACTTGGCTTGCGGTAGCGCATGTTCGACGGCCGCCTCGAAGCGCTTCAGTTCTCTCGACGTAATGTGCGGACCCGGTTCGTTCAGCTTTACGGTGAGCCCGTGTTTGTCCGTGATGATGAAGTTCGAGCGAATGGACTGTTTGATCGGAACCGCGACGTAGGGAAATCCCAGGCGCTTCAAGTCCTCCTCGAAGCGCCGCCCGCTGGCGCCCCCGCTGGGCACGATGGCGAGCGTCGGCGCGCCAAAGCTGTGCACGACGATGGAAGAGTTCAATCCGCGTCCGCCCGCCGCTTCGCCGCGCGAGAGGATGTAGCCGCGGTCTTCGAAAGCAAGCCGGTCGACGCTGATAATACGGTCGATCGCCGGGTTGATGGTGACAGTGACGATCAAACACCACATTGTAGCGAACTGCCTCACAACCCGCCGCCGGCATGATCGGATACTATATGGCATAGCCATGAAGCGACGAGACCTTTTCCGGGCCACGTCCGCGGCCGCTGCCGTGGGCACACTGCAACTGCCGTCGGCCGCGCAGTCGGCGCCGGCACGGGAGGCCACCGCGGCCGCCTGGACGCCGCAACTCTTCGACAGCCATCAGAACGAAACGGTGATCGCGCTCACCGAGTTGATCATTCCCAAGACGGACACTCCCGGCGCGAAGGAGACCCTCGTCAACCGGCATTTGGACAAGTTGCTCGCCGACGGGCCGGCGGCCCAGCGCGCGGCCTTCCTCGATGGCTTGAACTGGTTGGACGGTTTCGCGTTGTCGAAGCATACAAAGCCGTTCGTCGCCTGTTCGCCCGCTGAGCAGACGGCGATTCTCCAGTCTCTCGACAGCGGCACAGGCGCCGAGCTCGAGAGCGGCCGCCGGTTCTTCCGCATGGCGAAGGGATGGACCGCGAACATCTACTACAAGACCGCCGCTGGATTTCAGGAATTGAACAAGGGTGGACGCGTTCCGAAGTCCTATGGCTGCACCCATCCCGAGCACGCCTGAAGGAAACTCCGCAGCCGCACTCCCGACCTCACGCCCGCTTGGGCTTCGCGATCTGGTCCTCTTCAATCTCGCCGCCGTCACGTCGACGCGAGCGTTGGCCGCCGCCGCGCACACCGGTTCCGGCTCGGTGTGGCTGTGGCTCTCGGCGTGCGCCTTGTTCTTTATTCCCTCCGCCCTGTGCGTCTCCGCGCTGGCGCGCCGCATGCCGCAAGAAGGAGGACTCTATGTGTGGACGCGCGAGAGTTTCGGCCCCTGGCACGGCTTCGTCTGCGGCTACTGCTATTGGGTCAGCAACCTGTTCTACTTCCCAAGCCTGATCCTCGCCGGTGCGGCGATGTCGGCGTTCGCCATCGGCAGCGGCGGCGCGGCGCTGTCGGAATCCCCGGCGTATGCGCTCACCCTATCGATCGCCGTTCTATGGGCCGTGACGTGGCTCAACATTCGCGGACTGCGAATCGGCAAGTGGCTCGGAAACGTGGGTGGACTCTCGACCATGGCCACGGGCGGGCTTGTGATCCTCCTCGCAGTGTGCGTCCTATTCGTGCGGCCGCCTGCCTCTGCGTTCGATTGGCGCTTGGACTGGAATTGGGAGAAGTTGAACTTCTGGCCGCAGATCGCCTTAGCGTTTGGAGGGCTTGAACTCGGAGCCATCATGGGTGGAGAGGTTCGCGACCCCGAACGTACGATTCCGCGCGCGGCGTGGACCAGCGGCGCGCTCGTTTCGGCGTTCTACCTGGCTGGCACCGTAAGCCTCCTCGTGCTGCTCACGCCCGAAGCGATCAGCCCGGTTACCGGTCTGACGCAAGCGGCCAGCGCGGCGGGCGGTGCGTTTGGATTGGCTTGGCTCTCTCCATTGGCGGCTCTCCTTCTCTCCGCCGGAATCTTCGGCCAGTTCAGCGTGTGGCTGGCGGGTAGCGCGCGGCTTCCGTTCGTCCTGGGCGCGGACCGGCATATGCCCGCCGCCTTCGCCCGTCCACATCCCCACTATGGCACGCCCGTAACGGCGCTTCTGTTTCAAGCAGCCGCCTGTTCGGCGTTTCTACTGCTCATGCACGCCGGCGAGAACGTGCGGAACGGTTATCAACTGCTGGTCGACATGACGGTCATTACTTACTTCATCCCGTTTCTCTATTTGTTCGCCTCCGCCTGGAAACAGCGCTTCTCGCTCGCGGCGGTCTGCGGACTCGGCGTAACGCTGCTCGCCGTCGGTTTGTCTTTCGTGCCGCCCGGCAGTTCGGACCACCCATGGCTCTTCCTGGGCAAACTGGTGGGCGGTACTGCAATCATGCTCGGGTTTGCGCGATTCTGGTATGGCCGCAACGCAGCCGCATGAAGACCTACCCCGACTCGGTCCGCTTCCTCTACTCGCTCGGAAACGAAGTCAAAACCATCAAGCTGGGCCTCGAACGCATGGACGCGCTGATGGCCGAGTTGGGTCATCCGGAGCGCGGCTACCGCGTCGTACACGTCGCGGGCACAAACGGCAAGGGCTCCACTTGCGCCATGATCGAGTCCGGCCTGCGCGCGGCGGGCCACAGGACGGGACTCACCATTTCTCCGCACTTACTGGAGCCCACGGAACGAATCCAGATCGACCGGCAACCCGTGAGCGAGGAGGAGTTCACGCGGGCCTTCGAACATGTTCACGAAACCGCGCTGCGCATGGTGGACGCCGGCGCTCTCGACGGGCATCCAACCTACTTCGAGACCGTGACGGCCATGGCCTTTTGGCTGTTCCGCCAGCAAGGCGTCGAATGGGCCGTCGTGGAGACCGGTCTCGGCGGCAGGCTCGATGCGACTAACGTTGTGCAACCCTCCTTGTGCGTGATCGCGCCGGTTGATTTCGACCACGAGGCGTGGCTTGGCTCTTCCATCGAACAGATAGCCTTCGAGAAGGCGGGCATCCTCAAGCCCGGGGCTCAGGCCGTGTTCGCGCCGATGCGGCCCGATGCCGCCGAAGTGCTGGAACAACGGGCCCGAGCGATCGGGGTGACGGGCGTGCGCGCGGCGGACACGGCGATCGAAGATCTTCACGTGGACGCGCGCGGCTGCCGCTATACCGCCGCTACGCCGGCGAGATACCGCATCGAGTGCCCGCTTGCGGGCGAACACCAGGTGGACAATTCGCGAACGGCGATGACGGCGCTGCATCTGCTGGGAGTCCCTCGTGAGGCCATCGAACGCGGGATTCGCGAAGCCCGCTGGCCGGGGAGGCTCGACCGCATTCGCACGGCGCCGGACATCATTCTCGACGGCGCGCACAACCCCGCCGGCGTGCGTGCGCTGGCGCGCTACATCACGTCCCATTTCGCCGGACGGCGTGTCTGGCTGATCTATGGCGCCATGCGCGACAAGTCCGTGGACGAGATCGGCGACGTGCTTTCTCCGGTCGCCGGCGAGATCATCCTCACCGCGGCCGATTCCCCGCGCGCCCTGCGCCCCGATGCGCTTGCGCCTTTGTTCGATCATCCGAGCGTGCGCACCGCCCCGCGTCTGGCCGATGCTCTTTCGATCGTCGCGGCGGCCTCTCCGGAAGACGCGATCTTTATTACCGGGTCGCTGCTTCTGGTCGGTGAAGCCTACTCCTTACTTGCATGAGACCCTTTGCACTGTTCACGTCGATCATTGCCTTGACCGGCTTCTACATGGAGGGCCTGTACGTGCGGCTGCGCCGGTTGGGCCACACGCGCATGCACCTGGTGGCGCGCCGGTGGGGCGCAAGGATTCTGCGCTGGCCGGGCGTGATCGTCGAGGTGGAGGGTTCCGAACACATTCCGCGCGGCGTTCCCTGTCTGTTCGTCGCCAACCATGTCTCCTACTCCGACACGCCTATCCTGATGGCGCATCTGCCGGTGGACTTCCGCTTCCTGGCCAAGGCGTCGCTGTTCAAGGTGCCCATTATCGGAACACACCTGCGTCACGGCGGTCATGTGGGCGTGGAGCGGGACGATCCGCGCGCGGCGGTCGACTCGCTCGCCCGGGCCGCGCGAATCCTCAAGGATTTGGGCACGAGCGTGGTGATCTTCGCCGAGGGCACACGCTCGCACGGCGAAGGAATGCGGGAGTTCCGCTCCGGCGCCGCGCATCTGGCGATTCAGACGCACGCGCCCGTTGTGCCGCTCGCCATCATGGGCTCGGCTGAAGCGCTTCCCAAGGATTACCTCTCCCTCCAGCGCGCGCAGGTGCGGGTTGTCATCGGCGAGCCGATTCCGTCGAGCGGCTTGACTCGCCGCGATCGCGACGCTTTCACCAACCGGCTTCAGGCGGCGGTTACGTCGTTGATGGAACGCGCCGGGGCGTAACCTCCTGCGCCGCGGCCTCGCCTTCCCCTATACTGGCATTGCAAATGCGCTTCATCCTCGCTCTGTTGGCAGCTCCGGTCCTATACGGCCAGTCCATGACCTTTGAGGAGTACCAGCCCAAGACCGGGTTGGTGGTTCCCGAGCATCCGGTTGCCCGCGCGAAGTTCCCGTTCATCGATGTGCATGGGCATCCGCGCAACATGCTCTCGCCGGACAGGTTCGACCAGCTCGTCAAGGAGATGGACGGCATCAACATGCGCGGCATGGTGAACCTGGACGGTCGTTCGGGCGAGAGGCTGAAACAGACAGTGGATCTGGTTCGAGCCAAGTATCCCGGCCGTTTCGTGGTGTTCGCGAACCTTGATTTCGCCAACATCGATTCGCCCGAATGGACGAAGAAAGCCGTCAAGCATCTGGAAGAGGACGTGAGGAACGGCGCGTCCGGCCTGAAGATCTACAAGAACCTTGGAATGGATCTGAAGGACTCGCGCGGCAACCGTGTGCGCACCGACGACCCGCGCTTCGACCCCGTGTGGGCCGCCTGCGGGCGGTTGAAAATTCCCGTCCTCATTCATACCGGCGAACCGCGCCAGTTCTTCGAGCCGGCCGACAAGCACAACGAACGCTGGCTGGAGCTGAAGGAGTTTCCCGGCCGCGCAAGGCCTCGCGACCGCTATCCATCGTGGGAAACCATCATGGGCGAACAACACCGCGTGTTCGAACGCCACCGCGGCACAATCTTTATCAATGCCCACCTCGGCTGGATGGGCGGCGACCTCGCCGAACTCGGCAAAATGCTCGACCGCATGCCGAACGTCTATACCGAAATCGGCGCCGTGCTCGCCGAACTCGGCCGCCAGCCGCGCTTCGCCCGGCAATGGTTCCTGCGCTATCAGGATCGTGTGATGTTCGGCAAGGACAGCTACAATCCGGTGGAGTATCGCACCTACTTCCGAGTCCTGGAATCGAGCGACGAATATTTCGATTACTACCGCCGCCGCCACGCCTTCTGGAAGATGTACGGTCTCGACTTGCCGGACGAAGTATTGAAGAAGCTGTACTTCAAGAACGCACTTCGCGTCATTCCGGGATTCGACGCCAAGCTGTTCGCTCCGAAACCCTGAGCCGCGGCTACGTCCTGAGCAATCCGAGGCGCGCCCGCGCGGCCTGGAATTGCGGGAACGCGCTCGCCGCGCACGAATCGCCCATGTGCCCGGCGATGGTTTCGGCGAGCACGTCGCGGAAGTCGGTGGTGATCGCC
>Ga0268299_1004766_pt1 | contig 10127 bp, 10 predicted proteins | sample NOBtaG_FD_193484 | JGI IMG/M metagenome (GOLD analysis project Ga0268299, IMG submission 193484) | Activated sludge microbial communities from bioreactor in Nijmegen, Gelderland, Netherland - NOB reactor | ecosystem: Engineered > Bioreactor > Aerobic > Activated sludge | place: Netherlands... | reverse complement strand
AACCAGTCCTCGAGCGCCGCCTTCATGGGCAACACCGGCTTCGTCGAGACCGAGGACCCCGAGAAGCCGTCGCCCCCGTTCCACTACAGCGTCTCGAAGATCGGCGTGGTCGGCCTCACCAAGTACTTCGCCGGCGCGCTCGGGCCGTGGGGCATCAACGTCAACACCATCGCGCCCGGCGTGACCATGACCGAGGCGACCCGCTCGGTGGTGCCGGAGGAGATGATCAGCGCCCTGGTGATGTACACCGCGCTGCGCAAGCCGCTGCAGCCCGACGACCTCACCGGGACCGCCGTCTACCTCGCCTCCTCCGACAGCGACCTGATGACCGGTCAGTGCCTGGTGGTCGACGGCGGCATGTTCATGCTGGGCTGACGGCCGCGCTTCAGGCGCTCGCCGACTCCACCACGTCGACCAGCTCTTCGACCGCCGCCGTCGGCGGCTCGGCGCGCAGCGCCTGTTGCACCTCGTCGAGATCCTCGAAGCGGGCCATCCACTCCCGCACCTGCGGCACCGCCTCGAGCAGCCGGCGCTCGTCGTAGCGCGACATCCAGGCGAGCTGCGCGAACACCGCGATGTCCGCCAGCGTCGCGTACTTCCCCAGCAGGAACGGGTTCTCGCCGAGCAGATCCTGGAGAGCGCGGAGATTCTCGCTCATCCGCGCCTCGAGGTGCGGCAGACTGGCGGCGGTGTAGCCGGCGGCGCGGTAGCGGCGCACGACCCGCTGCCGCACCAGGAAGGTCACCAGCCAGGCGGGCACGATCCCGCTCGCCATCTCGCCGGTCACCTCGCGCACCCGGCCGCGGTTGGCGGGGTTGAGGAACTTGAAGGCGCCGACGATGAAGTAGAGCGACTCGTCCGCCCACTCCTCCAGCACGTGACCGTAGGCGCGCGCCGAGGGGTCCTTGGGGATCAGCGCCGGACGCGGGAAGCGCTCCTCCAGCAGCCGCGCGATCGCGCTCGAGTCGGGGGTCGGGGTGCCGTTGGCGACCAGCACCGGGACCTTGGCGAGGGGGTTCAGGCGGCGCAACTCGCCGAGGCGCGAGAGGGTCAGCACCACGCGCTCGTAGGGCACGCCCTTGAGCGCCAGGCAGATGCGCGCCTTCATGCAGAAGGGCGAGTCCAGCAGGTCGTACAACCGGTACGCTTCAGCCACGCCGTCCCTCACTCGTCGATCACCTCGCCGCCACCCACTCCAGCGCGCGCGACGCTACTCGTCTCGTGCGGCGAAAGCAACGTCGCTCGCCGAAAGCGCGAGGGCCGTTGCAAAGGCAGTGCGGCCCCGGTAAAGCCTGAGGGCTACGGCGGCGTACCCAAGTGGCTAAGGGAGAGGTCTGCAAAACCTCCATGCAGCGGTTCGAACCCGCTCGCCGCCTCTCTTTCTCTCCTACGCTCGGCGCTCTTGCCGGGCTTCCATCACCTGGCGCACCAGGGTCGGCAGCGAGCGCGCCTCCATCTTGCGCATGACGCGCCCGCGGTGGACCTCCACCGTCTTCGGGCTCAGGCCGAGATCGGCGGCAATCGCCTTGGTTGGCTTGCCGGCGATCATCAGCTCCATCACCTCGCGCTCGCGCGGGCTCAGGCGAGCGAGCTTCTGCGTCACCGACGAGATCTGCTCCTCCGCCTGCCGGTTGCTCTTGTCGAGGTCGATCGCGCGGCGGACGCACTCCAGCAGGGCCTCGTCGCTGAAGGGCTTCTCGAGGAAGTCGAAGGCCCCGGTCTTGAGCGCGCGCACCGCCGTCGGCACCTCGGCGTAGCCGGTGAGGAAGATGATGGGCACGCTGACCTTCCGGATCGCCAACTCGTGCTGCAGGTCGAGCCCGCTCTTGCCCGGCAACCTCAGGTCGAGCAGCAGGCAGGCGGGCCGAGTCGTGTGCTGATGGTCGAGGAAATGCTCCGCGCTCTCGAAGGTCTGCACGGCCAGGCCCGCCGACTGCAGCAGCCAGGAGAGGGATTCCCGCATCGCCGGGTCGTCGTCGACCACGAACACGGTTACGTCACTGCGCGGCTTGGGCGCCTGCAAGCGGGTGTCTTTCGTAGACGTCTGCGCTCTCATCGTGTCCATTCTGACCCATCCGGGTCGTGAAAGTCATGCAAAAACTTCGGGCCCGAGCTCACGCCCAGCGCTCCTTCAGGTAGGCGCCGATGCGCCCGATCGCCTCGCGCGCCTCCGGCAGCACGAAGGCGAAGGCCTGGAACACGTGGATCATGTCCTCCCACTTCTCCAAGCTCACGTCGACGCCGGCGGCGCGCGCCCGCTCGGCGAAGCGGGTGGAGTCGTCCAGCAGGGTCTCCGCCGTGCCCACCTGGATCAGCAGCGGCGGCAGGCCCTCGAGCTTGGCGAACAGCGGCGAGGCCAGCGGCGTCCGTGGATCCTTGCCGCCGACGTAGGCGGCCGCCAACTTGTCGAGACCGTCCTTCTGGACCATCGGGTCGACCGCGGCCTTGGTCTTCATCGAGTCGCCGCTGCCGGTCATGTCGGTCCAGGGCGACAGGCAGACGCCGGCCGCGGGCAGGGGGGTGCCGCCGTCGCGCAGAGCCAGCAGGGTGGCCAGCGTCAGGCCGCCGCCGGCCGAGTCGCCCGCGATCGCCAACTGCGCCGGCTTCCTGCCCTGCTCGAGCAGCCAACGGTACGCCGCCACGGCATCCTCGACGGCCGCCGGGAAGGGCGCCTCCGGGGCCAGGCGGTAGTCGAGCGAGAGAACCGCGGCACCGCTCGCGCGCGACAACTCCGCGACCAGAGCGCGGTGGGTCACGATCGACCCCAGGCAGTAGCCGCCGCCGTGCAGGTAGAGGAGGGTGTGGGCGTCCGACGACCCCGGCGCGTGCGTCCATTCCGCTGGCACGCCGCCGGCCTTCACCGGCTCGAAGCGGACGTCCGCCGGCGGCTGCATCGCCGCCGTCGCCGCCTCCATGCCGGCGCGCATCTGATCGATGCTCGCGTTCGGGTCGATCATCGCGCTGGTGCGCAGCATGTCGAGAATCATCTGCAACTCGGCGCTCGCCATCGGCACGTCCTCCCTGGCGGCGTGTCATATCGTGGAATCCTCGCCGCGTCACGCCCATCCTCCGCCCCTGGCCAGCCTGCTTGCGCCCCCTTCCTCGAAGGGGTAACCCGGCCGCGCGGAGGAGGGTTTCGATGAGCGCGATCGGTCGGACAGCGGTTCGGGCAGTGGTGGGCATGGGACTGGGGGCGATGCTGGCGGTCACGACGGCGGGCTGTGGCAGCGACGACGGCGGCGGCGCCGACCTGCCGCCCTTCGAGAGTCTGCCGGCGACCATCGAGCCCGGCTCCTGAGGCGTGTCGGCGCAACTCGCGACCCTCGCTCTGGCGCTCCTGCTGGTCACGCCCGCTCCGCCCGACGGGCACCGGCAGATGCTGGAGCGGCTCGAGCAGGTGGCGGCGGAGTCCGCCGACGCCAACCCCTACACCGGCGATCTCCAGGCGCGTACCTTCCGGCGCTTCGCCGCGACGCCCAGCGGCGGCGGCGGGCTGCGGCGTTGGACGGTGCTGCGCGAGCTCGGTCACCACGAGCTCCGCCTCGGCAACGAGGCCGTCGCCGCGGAGCGCTTCGCCGAGGCCTGGGAGATGGTGCCGTCGCTGGGCGTGGCGTTGCGGCCGGAGGACGTCGACCGCATCCAGCTCGACCTCGCCATCGCCCACCTGCGCTGGGGCGAGAGCCGCAACTGCGTCGCGCGGCATACCGCCGAGAGCTGCATCGCGCCGCTCGCCGCCAGCGCCGTGCACCAGGACCAGGAGGGCTCGCGCCGCGCCATCGCGAAGCTCGAGAGCCTGCTGCGCCGCCGCCCGGATCACCTGACGGCGCGCTGGCTGCTGAACGTCGCGTACATGACCATCGGCGGCTACCCCGACCAGGTGCCGGCCGAGTGGCGGGTACCGCCAGCGGTGTTCGAGAGCGAGGAGACCTTCCCGCGCTTCGTCGACCGCGGCCGCGATGCCGGCCTCGGCGCGCCCGATCTCGGCGGCGGCGCGGCGGTCGACGATTTCGACGGCGACGGCCGACTCGACCTCGTGCTCAGCTCACCCGATCCGACCTGCGACCTGCGCCTGCACGCCGGCACGCCCGGCGGTTTCGAGGACCGCAGCGCCGCCGCCGGTCTGGTCGGCCTGCGCGGCGGCGCCAATCTCGTCCTCGGCGACTACGACAACGACGGCGACGCCGACCTGCTGGTGCTGCGCGGCGCCTGGCTCGGCCGCAACGGCCAGCATCCGCGCTCGCTGTTGCGCAACGACGGTGGCGGCCGCTTCGTCGACGTCACCTTCGCCGCCGGCCTGGGCGAGCCGTTCCGTCCCTCGCAGACCGCCGCCTGGGCCGACTACGACAACGACGGCGACCTCGACCTCTACGTCGGCAACGAATGGAGCGACAACCAGCGCTTCCCGGCACAGCTCTACCGCAATCGCGGCGACGGCACCTTCGAGGACGTCGCCGCCCTGGCCGGGGTCGAGAACCGCCGCCTCGCCAAGGGCGTCGCCTGGGTCGACGTCGACGCCGATCGCTTCCCCGATCTCTACGTCTCGAACCTCAACGGCGACAACCGCCTCTACCGCAACCGGGGCGACGGCACCTTCGAGGACATCGCCGCGGCGGCGGGCGTGACGCGGCCGTGGAGCAGCCTGGCGGTGGCCGTGCTCGACTTCGACAACGACGGCCAGAGCGATCTCTTCGTCGGCGCCACCTCGCCGGGCCACGGCACCGAGGTCGTCGGCAACCGCAGCGACGAGCTCGCGCCGCTCTCCGGCGCGGTCGCGCTCGCGCTCGGCGACGCCTCCGCGGCCAAGTCGGTCGAGACCTCGCGTCTCTATCGCGGCCTCGGCGGCGGCCGCTTCGAAGACGTCAGCCAGGCGCAGGGCCTCGGGCGTGCCGTCCTCACCGGCGGCATCGGCGTCGGCGACCTGGACGCCGACGGCTTCACCGACCTCTACCTCGGCAAGGTCTATCCCGGCTTCGAAGGCCTGCTGCCGAACAAGCTCTATCGCAACCGCGGCGGCGCGGGCTTCGCGGACGTCACCACGGCGGCGGGCATGGGACATCTGCAGAAGGCGGGCGGGATCGCGGTTGCCGACCTCGACGGCGACGGCGACCAGGACGTCCTGGTCAACGCCGGCGGGATGTACCGCGGCGACACCTTCGGCGATCTGCTGTTCTCCAACCCCGGCAACGGCAACCACTGGCTCGAGATCCGCCTCGTCGGACGCCGCTCCAATCGCGCCGGGGTGGGCGCGCGCGTGCGGGCGCGGGTGACGGACGGCGGTGGCACGCGCTGGATCGAGGGCACCGCCGGCGCCGGCGGCAGCTTCGGAGCGAACCCGCGCACCGTTCGCCTGGGGCTCGGCCGCGCCGCCGTGGTCGACGAGTTGCAGGTCTACTGGCCGACGAGCGATCGCAGGCAGGAGCTGCGCCAGGTCGCCGCCGATCGCACGATCGAGATCGTCGAACCGGGGAGCGAGCCGCTCGCGCCAGCCGGCGAGTGAGCCCGGTGCCGGTGCGGGTCTCGACCATCATCCCGACGGTGTCGCGGCCTTCCCTGGCGCGCGCCGTCGACAGCGCGCTGGCCCAGGATCTGGAGGGCCACGAGGTCATCGTCGTCAACGACAGCGGCGCTGCCCTGCCGCCGGCCGCGTGGATGGCGTCCGCGCGCGTGCGTGTGCTCGCCACCGATCGCCGCGAGCGCTCCGTCGCCCGCAACGCCGGCGCGGCGGCGGCCGCCGGGCGCTTCCTGCACTTCCTCGACGACGACGATCATCTCCTGCCCGGTGGGCTCGCGGCCCTGCTCGAGGCCGCGCTCGCGCGCGGCGCGGTGTGGGTCTACGGCGGGCTGCAGCGGATGGACGACCAAGGCCGGCCGCTCTCGATCGACCACCCGACGGTGCGCGGCAACATCATGGTGGAGTTGGTCGGCGGCGATGCCCTGCACCCGTCGCCGTCGCTCATCGGGGCAGCCGAGTTCGCGCGCGCCGGCGGTTTCGATCCGGGGTTGTCGATGTGCGAGGACCGCGACCTGGAGGTGCGCCTGGCGATGCAGCACGACGTCGCGCGTTGCGACCGGGTGGTCGCCTGCGTGCGCGTCGGCGCCACCGGGGCATCGACCTCGGACTGGTCGCGCATGACCCGGAACAGCCGGCTGGTGCGCGAGCGCGCCCTGGACCAGCCCGGCGCGCTCGCTCGCCTGCTCGACTCCGCCGGCGGCGAGTCCTACCGCCGCGGGCGGGTGGTGCGCGCCTATGCCCTGTCGCTGTTGCAGCAGGCAGCCGCGGGGCGGCTCGCGGTCGCCGCGCGGCGGCTGGCGCCGATGGTGCGCATGGCGGCGTACCACCCCGTCCATCGCTCCTTCTGGGCCGGACTCCGCACGCGCGCCTGACGCGAGTGCGGGGAGACCTCCCACCCCCGGCTGCATTCGCAGCGGTGGGAACGAAGCGCCGGCCAAGCCGGCGTGGCTTCGCTGCGTGGCAGGCGGAGCGAATCTTGCACACCCGAGCGACGACGAAGACGAGAAAGAGGAAGCGCCAATCGTGCTGGTCGGAGTTCCGAAGGAGATCTTTGCGGGAGAGCGCCGCGTCGCGCTCGTGCCGGCATCGCTGCCGCTGCTGGCGCGCGCCGGCTGCGAAGTCCTGATCGAGCGCGACGCGGGCTATCTGGCGGGCTACCCCGACGCGCTCTACGAGGCCAAGGGCGGACGGATCGCGGCGACGCGGGCGGAGGTGTTCGGCGCCGCCGACGCGATCGTGCAGGTCGTCGGGCCGGGTGCGAACCCGGCCGGTGGCGCCGCCGACCTGCCGCTCCTCCGTCCCGGCCAGGTGCTGGTGGGATTCCTGCGCGCGCTCGGCAACCCCGAGGCGCTGCTCGAGCTGGCGCGCACCGGGGTCGCGGGGTTCGCGGTCGAGATGATGCCGCGACTCTCGCGGGCGCAGGGGATGGACGCGCTCTCCTCGATGGCGACCATCGCGGGCTACAAGGCCGTGCTGCTGGCGGCCGACTCGCTCGCCAAGATGTTTCCGCTGATGATGACGGCCGCCGGCACGTTGTCGCCCGCGCGCGTGCTGATCGTCGGCGTCGGCGTCAGCGGCCTGCAGGCGATCGCCACGGCCAAGCGGATCGGCGCGGTGGTCTCCGCCTACGACGTTCGCCCGGCGGCGAAGCAGGAGGCGCAGAGCCTGGGCGCCAAGTTCGTCGAGCTGCCGCTCGACACGCGCGATGCCGAGGGCGAGGGCGGCTACGCCCGCGCCCAGGACGAGGACTTCTACCGCCGCCAGCGCGAGCTGATGGCGCGCGCGGTGGCCGAGCACGATGTGGTCATCACCACCGCCAACGTCCCGGGGCGCCGCGCGCCGGTGCTGCTGACCGAGGAGATGGTCGCCGGCATGGCGCCGGGCTCGGTGATCGTCGACCTGGCGGCCGAGCGCGGCGGCAACTGCGCCCTGACGCGCGCCGGCGAGACGGTGGTGGCGCACGGCGTGACCATCCTCGGGCCGGTGAACATCGCCAGCCTGGTGCCGTTCCACGCCAGCCAGATGTACTCGGGCAACGTCACCGCCTTTCTGAAGCACCTGACGCGCGACGGCCGCATGGCCTTCGACCTCGACGACGAGATCACGCGCGAGACCCTGGTGGTGCGCGCCGGCGAGGTGGTGCACGCGCGCGTTCGCGAGGCGCTGGCGCAGGCCCCGGGGGAGCGAAAGGAGCCCTGAATGGAAGCGCTCGCGACCGCCCTCACCATCTTCGTGCTGGCGATCTTCGTCGGCTTCGAGGTGATCACGAAGGTGCCGCCGACCCTGCACACGCCGCTGATGTCGGGCTCGAACGCGATCTCCGGCATCACGCTGGTCGGGGCGATCCTCTCGGCCGGCATGCAGCACACCGCGCTCACCGGCGCGCTCGGTTTCGTCGCGATCGTCTTCGCGACGATCAACGTGGTCGGCGGCTTCCTGGTGACGCACCGCATGCTGGGAATGTTCCGCCGGCGAGGATGAGCCGTGAGCGTCAGTCTGATCAACCTGGCCTACCTGGTCGCCTCGGTCCTCTTCATCCTCGGGCTGAAGGGGCTGAGCCATCCGCGCACCGCGGTGCGCGGCAACCTGTTGGGCGCGGTCGGGATGCTGATCGCGGTGCTGGCGACGATGCTCGACCGCCAGATCCTCGGCTTCGGCACGATCCTGGCCGGCATCGCGCTCGGCTCGCTGGCGGGGGCGCTGCTGGCGCTGCGGATCCAGATGACGGCGATGCCGCAGATGGTGGCGCTGCTCAACGGCTTCGGCGGCGGCGCCTCGGTGCTGGTCGCGGGCGCGGCCCTGATCGAAGCGGTGGGCATCGTCGAGCGCCCGGTGACGGCGCAGTTGACGGTCGCGACCGGTCTGTCCGGCCTGATCGGCGCGGTGACCTTCTGGGGCAGCCTGGTCGCCTTCGCCAAGCTGCAGGAGGTGATCTCGGGCAACCCGGTGGTGTTCGCCGGCCAGCACGCGCTCAACGCCGCGCTGGCGCTGGTCGCGTTGCTGTTGGGCGCGGGCGTGGCGCTGCAGCCCGAGAGCCAGGGCTTCTACTGGGCGCTGGTGGCGGTGTCCTCGCTGCTGGGCGTGCTCACCGTGATCCCGATCGGCGGCGCCGACATGCCGGTGGTGATCTCGCTGCTCAACTCGTACTCGGGGCTGGCGGCGGCGGCGACCGGCTTCGTGCTGAACAACAACATGCTGATCATCACCGGCTCGCTGGTCGGCGCTTCGGGCATCATCCTGTCGCAGATCATGTGCAAGGCGATGAACCGCTCGCTCGCCAATGTGCTGTTCGGCGGCGTGGGCGGGGTGGCCGCCGGCGCCGCCAGCGACGACGAGGTCTACGCCGGCCGCATCAAGGGGGCGGCGCCGGAGGAGATCGGCCTGATCCTGGAGACGGCGCGCAAGGTGATGATCGTACCGGGCTACGGCATGGCGGTGTCGCAGGCGCAGCACGCCGTGCGCGACCTGACCCGGCTGCTTGAGTCGCGCGGGGCGGAGGTGCGTTTCGCCATCCACCCGGTGGCCGGCCGCATGCCCGGCCACATGAACGTGCTGCTGGCGGAGGCCGACATCCCCTACGACAGCCTGCTGACGATGGACGAAGCCAATCCGCAGTTCGAGCAGACGGACGTCGCGATCGTGCTGGGGGCCAACGACGTCGTCAACCCGGTGGCGCGCGAGCAGCGCAACAGCCCGATCGCCGGCATGCCGATCCTGGACGTCGACAAGGCGCGCACGGTGATCGTGGTGAAGCGCTCGCTCTCGCCCGGCTTCGCCGGCATCCCCAACCCGCTGTTCGCCGCCGACAACACGCTGATGTACTTCGCCGACGGCCGCAAGGCGATCGTCGATCTGATCACCGCGATCAAGGAGGGGTAGGGCGCGCATCGTCGAGAGTGGGCCGGGTCCGCGGCGCACGGTGCGCCGGGCGCGCCCTTCGGCACGGGCTCTTCCACGATCGTCGCCGCCCGCCGCCGCGTCGCGGCGCCGTGCCTCTTGCATTGCGACCCCGCCCGGTGCGAGGTGGGCGCATGCAGACCGAGTTCCACCTCCGCACGCAGCGCAAGGAAGAGATCCTCGACATCACCGAGCGCGTGCGCGCCTTCGTCGCCGAGTCGGGCGTCGACGAGGGCCTGTGTTCCGTCTGGGTGGCGCACGCCACCGCGGCGGTGGTGGTCAACGAGAACGCCGATCCCAACGTCGGCCTGGACGTGCTCGACGCCCTCGGCCGCCTCGTTCCCGAGGGCGGCTGGCGCCACGACCGCATCGACGACAACGCCGCCGCCCACATCAAGGCCTCGATCCTCGGCCCGAGCGAGACCATCCCGGTGCGCGCCGGCAAGCTCCTCCTCGGCACCTGGCAGACCATCCTGGTCGTCGAGCTCGACGGCCCGAAGGAGCGCCGCGTCGTCCTCACCGTCCGCTGACCCCGGCCGGTAGTGCACCGCGGCGCGATTGCGCTACAGTCCCCCCGCACGCCGGGGTGGTGGAACTGGCAGACACAGGGGACTTAAAAGCGTGCTTGTTGAGCGGGAAATGCTTGATCCGCGCGGGGTTGGCGTTGGTTGACGTGTGGTGAAGAGTTGCGACTTTCGGTGGTCGCGGGCACAATTCC
>Ga0268299_1004765_pt1 | contig 10127 bp, 19 predicted proteins | sample NOBtaG_FD_193484 | JGI IMG/M metagenome (GOLD analysis project Ga0268299, IMG submission 193484) | Activated sludge microbial communities from bioreactor in Nijmegen, Gelderland, Netherland - NOB reactor | ecosystem: Engineered > Bioreactor > Aerobic > Activated sludge | place: Netherlands... | reverse complement strand
AAACGCGGCTCCGTGATTCCGTCTCGTTCGCTTCATTGCCTTGCTCCTTTGGTGCGCCACCACTCGGTGGCATCGGTGAAGCCAGGCTACCACTTAGCATACTGTCCGAATTTCCGGAGCCCTCTCTAGCCCTTTCCCCGCAAGGCGTCTAGCTGGGCCTTCAGACTCACCGGCAGTTGAATCAGAATTCTAGTCTGTTGCATCGTGCCTCCGTTCTGCTGGGTTGATAGCAGTATATCAATGTATATATCTATCACTCAAGCTAGAGTGTTGACCTGCTAGCAGTCAATCTTGTACCGTCCCGCCCATGGCTAAAGAAAAAGCAGAAGGCAGAAAGAGTTATGGATTGCGGCTCGACCAGGCGCTGATGCGTGAGCTGTCGCACTTGGGCGTAGATGAGGACCGCTGGGTGAATGAACTCGTGGAAGAAGCCGTGCGGGATTTATTGAAGAAGTACAAGGATAGGCGCAAATAGCTTAGGCCTCTTCATGGCTGAGGAGATCCCCCGGCAGCGCTGGCGTTACATCAAGAGCTTCTACTGGCGGTATCGGGACTGAACCCTCGCGATTGATAATGACCCGAATTGATCGATCCGCATGGAGATCTATTTCTTGCCTTGCCCTGCCAAAACCTCGGTCGAGCAGTTCGCGAGAGGCCGCAAACTGCACCTGCTCAGATTCGGCGTTATCACGCAACCAGACGAGACGTTCAATCGACGCCGCTCCCTGATCGCAAGCGAGCTCCTTCACCGGTCGCGTCAGCTTGTTGAGTGCCCCTCTTGGTCGCCCCGCGCCGGCCCTGCGCCCGCCATGTGCACCCGTGTTCCGCTCTTTCATTGCCGCTCCTTGTTATGATTTTGTTGATAGGCATTCAACGCCTATGAATCCACATCTTGAATCGCTGGCATCCGCCTGCCTGTGCGGTTACGTCTTCACCTAACGAAAGAAACGAATTTGACGAAAAAATGATGGTCGAATGCGCATTATTTCGTTAATTTCGTGAGCGCGTGTCTTCTCGGGTGATGGCTCACTCCTCTTTGAGCCTCCGCATCGCGGTCACATGTTTCGTATTCACCGCTATCCACCCGTCGAGCAACGTGACAAATGCCCACACAGTGCCCTCGTCATCAGCGTGAAACATGTCCACCTGGGCCGGACCTCTGATCCGCCCTTTACCGTCTATCCATGTAATCTGGAACGCAGGGGTATTCGTCTCACAGCTTGCCTGTTCACTTGACTGTCCTCTTCGAGCGGCTTCTACCCGTCGGATAATGTCCAGATATCCCATACTGGTTCTCCTGCTTGACTGACGAATTAAACGAAATACACGAATTTATTCTTGGGGAATGCCGATTAATTCGTTTCATTCGTCTTTTTCGTACCTAGATGCCACACGGTCTTGTGGCGCCCGCCTCCCTCGTTCGACTCCGTGACCGGATGAGCCAGCCCGGCGCGAGTGAGGAGGGCCTTAGCCTGGGCCAGTCGGGCGGCAGACACGTTGCGGGAAAATAGAGCGGAAATGCTGGTGTCATCCAAGGTGCCCTGTGTGCGAAGCGCGCGCAGAATGGTATCGGCGTGCGGGTCACCCGTACTGTCTCCAAAGATGTAGCGAGTCGAGGCCTCAGCGTAGCCCCAGAGTGCACAGGCGGCCGACAGATGGATGGACTCAATGAGTGCCTGTCCATCGAGTACGGCATAGAGGGCCGCGAGGCGCATCACTTGGGCTTCTGCGCGTCCAAGGAGATCGCCTGCCATCCCCGGCCGTTCTTGCGAGAGGGCATGATATAGGGCGGCCCAGACGGGGCGAGCGTCCGGGGAAAGTGCTACTTGGGACATGGAGCGGCCACCTTGGATGCGCGCGCGCAGCCGTCGGCTCAACGCGTCTCGCTCATCTGGATCGGGACTGGATGAGAAGGGCAATTCATGGGCGGCCTTTTGAACCGCAAACCAGACAAACCGATTCCCGAATCCATTACAGGCCTCGGTGCTCGTCAGGTTTCGCAAGAGCTCATTCTGCGTCACATGTCCGACAATTCCGACATGAGGCGCTGTCGCACGTATTCGGTTGCCCTTCGTCATGGGAGCCAAGTCCTTTCCATCCCAAGCGTCCCGCAACACGCCAGACAGGCTATTGCCGTCTCGCTCCATAACTCTGAGGACCGCCCCAAATTCGGTTTGCACGAGTAAGAGCCGCTTGTCTTCGACACCACCATCAACGAGAACGGTGTGTGTCTCACCGGTTGATTTGCCGTCCTTCCTGATCGGCTCTTCTTTGTATTGAGGGTCACGAACCGAGAAGGCTAGCCCTTCGCCACTGGACAGCGTGCCGCGACATTCACCACGGGTCCACACGGGATCGACGAACTGGCAAAACCCCTCAATGCGTTTATCGGCCGTACCCTTGCGGCTCTTGCTGGACTTCCCCACGAGTACGGGCCAAAACAGCAACGGGTGATATCCGCCGTCCAGGATGAGATGTGGCGCGCGACCTAACATGGTGCCCACTTCCGATAGCAGTGAGACGAGCAGCGCAACCGGCGCGGCTTCGGTGTGAGGTTCGTACAGTCGCACCACTTCACCTGCCAATCCGTGGAACGCTTCTTCGTTCAACGTCGGCCAAGGATCCGTGAGGGGAGGGGGGGCGATGTCTTGGGGAAGTAATGGTGCAATCTGGTCGAGAAGGTGATTATGAACCAGCTCCGTGTCGGTCTGGTTGAATCGATCGACCTGCTGAACGAAGGCTGTCTCACGCATAGTGGAGGTTTTCCATTTCCAGTAATTGCCAAGCGCGGCCGACCGCATCGATGGCCGTGTCGAGTTCGTTGTCTGTCCAAGCTGCGATAGAGAGGCCTCGCGCCGAGTAGACCAGTCGTTCGGCCTCTCGGAGTGCATCCGCCTGTTGGCCTCGAAAAATCTGCGCAGCATGTTCGGCGGCTCGTACTCGTCCGCGTTGTTCTATGGCGAGCCGTCGCTTGCTCGTATCTTGTTCCCTGCTATCAAAGAACAGATCCGAGAGTTTCAGTCCAAGGGCTTGGACGATGTCTGCCGCGCGACATCCGGCCCAGCATTTCAGCAACAGGCCACGCTCGCCTTCTTTGACGCTGAGGGATGGCGAATGGTCATCATGCGCCGGGCAACGAGCTTTCCATCCTCGAGAGTTCGGACTGACTTGACTGAGCAGTGGGATGAACTCGGTGATTGTCATAACGTGCTGTCTCCGTACTCCCGAAGGTCGCGCAAGCTAGCGAGGTTTCGATGCGCTTCACGGAAAAAGACTTGCTCCGGCACAGTAAAGGATTGCTGACGCCATTCGCGCTCCAGCCATTCGAGCGTGCAGGAAAGCGCTCTTATAAACACTGCGGAAGACTGCTTCTTGAAATTGGACGGGAAAGGTTGTACGTGTTGCATGCGCGTGCCCTTTCGATTACGCCGCCGTGGAGGTCAGAGCCCACGGCGGTTCCGTTTGTTCCCAGACCTAATACCTCCGTGATCATTTCTTGACGGTTTGCTGAGCCAACGCCTTCAACGCTTCCTTCACTTCCTCCAGATCAAATCGACGACCCCGTAATCGAGGCCCTGCGGCATACGACGGAATGAGTCCAGCCTGCGCTAAACGATAAACGCTGCTCGTGGCTTGGCCTAATTTGCTGGCTACGGTTCTCGCATCAACAAGAGTGGGTTCCATGATTCGCCCTCCTATTCTGCCGACTCCCAATGAGGCGTCATTAAGGGCATTGTATTTCGCTGACGCGTAGCGTCTCTGGTTCAAAATACGTGAGATGAAAACGTTGGAATGGTAGATCTGGAGAGGTGTCTAGCGCTGACGGGGGGTTCGCGGAACTAGAAGTTTATTGCAGACTCGACGACAGGTTCCCTCACATTGCGGGGTCCAAGGAATGGATTGGCGTTTATCTCGATACTCATGCAGATTGCGCAACGTGTGATGAAACCAGTGCAATGTTAGCTTCAGAGCATTTCGTTTGGCATCCTGAGTTGTGAGATCGAGCCAATTGACGGAAAAATGTGATCTGCTTTCAATACGTCCGTTACGATTCACGCAAGTTGAGACGCTTGGATTGTCTGAATCGTCCAGTGGACTAGGCATTTGGTAGATATGCCTGCGTGAAGGGGAAATGTATTTGCCGCCGCCCCCAAGAAGTTTGATCGCTTGATTTCGATAACAACGGTAAATCCGTTGTTCATTTCCGGTCCTTTCATCAGCCGATGGCGGATTATCAATGTAGTTCTCGAATCTACCCACATCATCCGCAATCTCGCTGAGAAGGTTGCTCCAAGTGCGCTGACGTTGGGGTTCCGGCCGCTTGCTACGTCTTGGCCATTTTCTTCTTTCTAACTGATTGATAGCCGCGCGCTGGGATGACGACAAGCCTCTTTTTACTTCTTGGGCAGTCTCATCGCCGTACCATTCCTTATCGTTCTCGACAAAGAAACGAAGCGCGAAATAGCGTCGATCTTTCATCGCTGACAGAAGTTTGTGAAGCCACGGACGTATGTCTCTTTCCCAGATCTCAGGGGTCGCATTAAGCAGTAGGTGAAAGGTTTGCTGAATATGCTGATGGGCGGCTGATTTCCCCCGTCTTGCTGTCCAACATTCCTCTGGAAAATCGCCAAGGCGTTGGAAGGTATCAGCTTGCTGCTGCAGGGTGCGAGGGGATGCAATATCGAATTCCCAATAATTGAAGTGGGTAATCTGGCGGGGAAGGAACCGTTCATCTTTCGGCATGTCCCCTCCTGTAGGGTTCCTGGATGAAGGGAGAGGCACGGGCGCCAGGAACGCCCGCCGGCTGGTTCATGAGGCCAGCCGTTGCCTCAGGTCAGTTTATCTCCGACGCTTCGCCGCGCGCCGCTTTGCGCGCCGAATGTCCCGTATCTGTCGCGAGAAAAACTCTCGCATCGCCTCGCTGATTGACGACACGTCCGCTTCAGTCGCGCCCACTGCAGTAGCGACATACGAGTGATGACGAGCCAGAGCCTCTGGATCGACATCCACCGTTTCTAATCCCTGCAGCGTTTCACTGGGATCGACAAGTGCCTCGTCCAAGGCTTTACCACGCGATTGAAAGTACTGCTGGATGGCGATCGAATGTGGCCATGGTTCGCCCGCCGCGACAATCCGGTTTACGAGCTCCATCGAGAAACCCGTCCGCTTCGCAATGAATTGCACAATGTCGGATGCTTCGGCTGCCATCTCATCTCCACTGTTTGCGGTATCGTGCCTTGGCGACGGGTCCTTTTCAAGAGCAGTTCACAAAGACCAAGCACCATCCTGTACTCATCGCCGCCAATCGGCTGATGCCGCCTCATGAAATCCGGTATTCAGCATTCAGAGCGAGGCGCATGATCGGAGGACCCCAGCTCAGCCCGTACGAGGTAGCGGCTCGTCTTCGCCCAATGTAGCCCGAGCTCGGTTAATCGTGCACTCTGAATAGATACCTGCCAGCGGAACAATTCGGGATATTCCTCGATCGTCACCCACACACGATGAAGCGGCCAGTGTGTGAGGATTTCAAACATGAAGCGCGCGCGTTCCGTACTCGCCACCGGATACTCACACAGCTGTAGGCAGACTGCCAGCAGTGTGGACTGCCCGGTGTCTCGGCGCCATTGTGCCCGCTGGTTCTTGTCCTTCATCCCGGCCATTCCATTTCCTCACCATGGTCGACCGCCGGAGCCGGCGCGGTAGGCGGCTGGGACGGTGTGAGCTTCACTTCCGGCCGTCCCCCTCGCATGACAAATGCGCTGTGCTCCTCCAGCGCGGCTTGGACAACCTCCGGCATCGCCTGCACGTAGCGCGAGGTATGCTGCATATTGCTATGTGCCAAAATACCCTTACTGATGACGCCGAGATTCGTGCCACGGTTAGCCAGTATGGTCGCGGCTTAACGGCGGAGGTCATACCCCCACAAGTCCTCGATCCCGATCCGTCGACGAATCCTTACCCACGCCTTCCACACAACGGAATAAGACAGCGGGCCAGGCTCCAGACGGCGGCAATGCGTTTGGTCGCCGGGAAAGCACCATTCTGAATTGCGGTCCAGTTCCTGAAAGCGCATCACCAAATCCGAGGGAAGCGGCACCTCGTGCTTGATTTTCGTTTTCGTCTGAAACTTTCGCCACAACCCCCGCCAGACCAGTTCTCCGGTAGCAGAATCGCGTTCCTGCTAGAATTTTACGTCTGACCATCGAAGCTCTCGGGCTTCAACTGGCCGACACCCGACAACCAAACTCAACAAAAAGATCAGCTGAAAGGGCCTCGGTTCCTCGGCGATCGAGTCCATCACGGCAGGCAATTCATTATAGTGAATGAAGCGCGTCCGAGGCTTGCCGCCAGGAAACTTCCGCATGCCGACCGTCGGATTGTGGCCTTCGTGCCAGCCCCACTCAATCATTTTATTGAAGACAAATTTCAGTTCCTTCAACACGTCATTCGCCACGAGGGGACCTCGTTCGCGGCCCAACTGTTGAAACCACGGTGCAATCATGCGGCGTGTGAGCGCATCAGGCGCAATGTCCTCCAGTTCTCCCCAGGCCCGCCGGAACCGAGCCGCCCGGTTCGCCCCGTCCTTCATGCTGGAGAGGTGATAGCGTTTGAAAATCTCCATCCACTCACGCAACCGCCATGTCTTCTGACAGCGAGCCAGCATGACAGCATCATTCACGGCCGGAAACCGTCGTCCGGCGAGACAGTCCGCCTGATATTGTGCCCGATCAACTTTGGGATCGGCCATGGAGGGACCAGGCAAGGTTTGACGTGCGTACATGTGCGAGCCTCAGTGCGAATAGTGAACCGTGACCGGCTGCAGGCGGAGGAATAAATAGAGCTGCTCAATCGAGGAACGACTCCTTCCCTCCACCAAAACTGGCACCGCGAGGTTGTCCTTGTGAAACAGTGCAAAATCATCGGGTGTTTTCACGAACAGCCGTGCTCGCGGCCGTCGCACTGTATATCCACGCTTCGCGGCGACTTGCCGCACGGCATTCAATCCGCCATCGTCAGGCAGAGCGGCCGCAATCCGTTCGCGCTTCAAATAATCCTCGATCACTTCCAGTGAAGCGTCAAAGTCTTGGCCTAACAACACACGGTTTGCTGCCAGATCTGTTAAACGATAGCCTCCGCGATCTACGTCAGTCCGTTTCGGTCGTGAAACGCGGCATTTCGCGGGTTGCGCCATTCGAGACACGCGACTGTGGAGAAGTCTTTCGTCGGTTGCCATGGGTTGGGTCTCCTTTCCGGACTGACGTGTGTTAGCCCTTCTTTTTCCGCTTCAGCTGCGATTCCAGGCGTGCCACGTCAATCGGACTCAGCTTCGTGATGTCATGGCGGACGAGGTAGGCCCACGGTTTCCGTCGGCGTTCTTGCTTCAGGTCGCGGACGGCTTCTCGCAGATCGTCGTGAATGGTGCCGCAGGATTCGAACGGGCCATACTCGGCGGAATCGGTGCAGACCTCGTAGGAGACTTTGGTCAGTGGATTGTCGTGCACCATGGTGGAGTTGTCCTTTTTCATCTCTTGCCTGCCTTTCTGCCCTGTTCGGGCGTTGCAAAGTATTGATTGAGTAGGCGCCGAATGAGCCCGCTGGTCGTGATGCCTTCGGCGCGTAGGGCATCGAGCTTGGCCTTGAGAGGTTGGGAGATGTGTACCAATAGTTTGACCGTGTTCATATGGCCTCCATATATTATGGTACCATTATATCTAAATATGTCATATGATGTCAAACTATTCCAATTGCTAGATATGGGTCTGTGCGGGTATCCTTCCGCCCATGCCTCGCCCTAAAGCCCCAGAGCCTCGCAAACAATTTGGGCTTCGCCTCCGAATTCGCCTCATCCGGGAGCTTCGGCATGTGGCCGTGGATCAGGAGAAGAACCTTAACGATATGGTCGAGGAAGCAATCGAAGATCTCTTAAAGAAGTTCGCGAGCGCGAAGAAGAGAGGTTAGGAGGTGCCATTGTAGATGGAGGATTACTTAAAACCACCTGGACTCCAACTGATCGCAGCTATCGACGGTTGGAGATTCTATGAAGCGGAATGGATGTGTAAATCTTCGCGTGGCTTATCGACCGTGACCAAGCGACGTATCATTACGCTCTTACTCCTGCTCACCACTCTGGCTAGCGGGTGCCAAAGTTTGCCTTCGGCACTCGGCGGGTCTGGATCTGAATCCGACGACTGTATTTATGTAAGAAATAGTTGGTCTATGCTTCGGTTGGCTTTACCGGTTGTCGGTTCCGGGCGTCAGCCTGCCCTGATTACATCCCCCAAAGAATTTGCTTCCCAAAAATGCAAGGCTCGTCACGTCAGAGCCTTCGTGCAGGACAATGAACATCCCGTGATTGTGGATGACAACGTCGTACAGATGACGGTCGAAGGAGACATTTGTAGCGTCATTCCAAAGTTCGTGATTTATCAAGCCCCTCCCTCACAAGGTAAGCGGGGGAAAGAGATCCGTCCCGACACCTGGCAAGCTCAAGCACCCGCAGTCGCCGGTGCCATCGCCGTCACGATGAAACGATGCGGTACGCAACCCAAGGAGATGGATTTTGTCCATCGGACGGTCCCTCCGCTGCCACCGGAGATTAGTGGACCCGCAGGGGCTGGTAAAATTAGCCACGTACCCTTTAACCACACTGACGTATTTCTGGGACGAATCTCTCCAAGGAATGACTTTGAGATTCAACATACACTTCATCAACGGCCGGTTGAGACTGAGGAAGCGCGACAACGCAGAACACAGCGTCTCGCGGAGCAGCGAGAATTCAAGAAGACTGTTGGTGGATTATTGGCGCTGTTAATTGTTGGCGCTCTGTTAGATCCACCGACGACTGTGAATTCTCAACCCGGACGCATAGGCGAGGTGATGCTCCGCGTCTGCAATGAAGGCACGATTCCCTTATATGTCGCCGTCGTTGAGGTTCCAGATTTGACTCATGATCACAACCTGTCCGCCTGGTACACCATCACACCTAATAACACGGGACCTCTAGGAGGTTGTCCAGCTTTTTTTGTCGGCAACTCCAGCAATAACTTTTACTATTTGGCGTTTGCCATCCGTAAAAAAGACGGGAGGTTTGGGAGCGTTCGATACGTGCCGAATGGAAGCGAAGGAATGGATGACATTCGGTACTGTCTCGGGCGAGACCACGTAAAAAGGACTGGCAGCCTCTCAGAGCTTACGACATGCCGTGGCAAGGAAAAGTTAACTCCATTCACTGCGGGGGTCCGAATCTATCGAAACGGCACCCTTGATGTGACATTACGGCCTCATTTTGACGAAGAACATGAGATCGAAGTGTATTTGGAACGAACCGAGTAGAAATACAACATCATGACCTTCATCCTAACTTCACGTGCCACCCCATGCTCAATGCAGGGTCCTATTCGTGCCTGGACAAATTTCTCACTGAGGAACTTGCCGTCCCCGCCGGCGAAAAATGTCCCCGCTGTGGCAGCGTCATGAAGCAGAGTCCTGGCACTCAGCCTGGCGCTGAGATCTGGATCTGTGTGCGCTGCAGAATATAAAGCCCAAGAAGCGGGAATAGAAGGAGGTCTATAGATGTTAATGGAAATATTGTGAAGCGCGATTGGGAACTTGTCCGAAAAATTTTGCTCCGCATCGAGGAGCTTCCGGCATCGCGAGGTGAGTCCGTCTCATCCGACAGCTTTAATGGATATGCGGCCGAATTCGTCTCATATCACATGGAAATGATGCACGAGGCTGGACTCATAAAGGCGTTAACCTCTAGGACAATCAATGCGCCTGCCTTCTCAAGGGGCTTATCCTTGACTTGGGATGGACATGAGTTTCTTGACAACATTAGAAGTGAAACAGTCTGGAATAAAATAAAAGGGGTAGCGAAAAACAAAGGTATTGATCTGTCACTTGACACGATTAAAGACTTGGCGAAAATTGCCATTACTTCACTATTGTCGTGACGTGTGGGGAATGCGAAAAAGGCAAATCGATGCGCCGCGATCGATTCCTAGTCCCGGTTGACTTGAGCAGTGTTGGGTCTACACTATAAGCGCATACCGGCGACAGCCGAATACCATTTAAGTGAGATAAAGTATGGCAAAAGCTTTTGATGTGGCAAAGTTATTAATTGAACT
>Ga0268299_1004764_pt1 | contig 10135 bp, 8 predicted proteins | sample NOBtaG_FD_193484 | JGI IMG/M metagenome (GOLD analysis project Ga0268299, IMG submission 193484) | Activated sludge microbial communities from bioreactor in Nijmegen, Gelderland, Netherland - NOB reactor | ecosystem: Engineered > Bioreactor > Aerobic > Activated sludge | place: Netherlands... | reverse complement strand
CCCACGCCCTGGGCTCGTTCCGGAACCTGCTCAAGGCCACGGCCCACGCTCCGGCCATGCTGGCCTACCTCGACAACGACACGAGCAACGCCAACTCCAGGCAGGGGATCAACGAGAACTACGGCCGGGAGCTGCTCGAGCTGCACACCCTCGGCATCGCCCCCGACGGCTCGCACGTCTACACCGAGGCCGACGTGAGGGCCGCTGCCATGGCCATGACCGGCTGGTCCACGGTGTCGGACCGCAAGGCGGCCGACTTCTCGGCCTTCGTGTTCCGGCCCCAGTACCAGCACACCGGGGACATCTCGCTGCTCAACGGGGCCTGGACCCGGGGCGGCGCCCAGGGCAAGGCGGTGGGCGACTCCCTCCTCGAGTTCCTCGTCACCCACCCCAGCACGGCCCGCCACGTGGCCCGCCGGATCTGCCGCCGCCTGGTGGCCGACAACCCGCCGGCCTCCCTGGTGGAGTCGACGGCCCAGGTCTACCTGGCCAACGACACCCAGCTCGTGCCCACCGTGCGCCATGTGCTCGACAGCGCCGAGCTCGCCTCCTCCGGTGGCCAGAAGCTGCGCCGCCCGTTCGAGCACCTGGCAGCCATGCTGCGGGCGCTGGGCACGGTGCTGCCCACCGATCCGGCCTCCGAGGGGGCGGTCGCCCTCCAGCGCCATCTGGAACGCACCGACCACCTCCCCTGGTCGTGGCCCCAGCCCGACGGCTTCCCCGACACCGCAGCCCACTGGCTCAACACCGGTGCGCTGCTCTACCGGTGGAGCGCGGCGGGCCAGCTGACGGGCAACCGGATCAAGGGCGTCCAGACCGACCTGGGGGCGCTCACCGCCGGCGGCGGCACCGTGGCCGACCTGATAGGCCGCCTGGCCACCCGCTTCGGCCTCGGGCCCCGGACGACCGAGGAGATCGCGGCGTTGGCCGCCGCGGTCCGCAAGGCGCCAGGCGATCCGGCCGACGCCATCGATCCCAAGCTGGCGCCCGCCATCCCCGGCCTGCTGCTGTCGCACCCGATCTTCCAGACCCGATGAGCCCGATGAGCCCCCGCCCGACGAACACCGGCCCGAAGCGAGCACCGATGCCCGACCTGTCCCGCCGTACCTTCCTGGCCGGTGCCGGCCTCGGCCTGGCCGGCGCCGCCACCCTGGCCGTCACGAACCTGGGAACCCGCCTGGCCCTGGCCGCTCCCGGATCGCCCCAGACCGGCGACACGCTGGTGGTGGTCTTCCTGCGGGGCGGTGCCGACGGGCTCAGCATCTCCCCGCCCTACGGATACCCGTCGTACCGCAAGCTACGTCCCACGATCGCCATCGCCCCGCCGGGCGAGCCCAACGGCGCCCTCCCGCTCGACGGGTCCAACCCCAACGCCGTCTTCCCCACCGGGCTGGCCGGCGTGGTCGGCCTCCACCCGGCGTTCAAGCCGATCCACGACACCCTGTGGCGCGACGGCAAGCTGGCCGTGCTACCGGCCACCGGGCTCCCGCCGTCGGAGAGCGCCAGCCGCAGCCACTTCTCGGCCACCCGCTACGTGCAGGCCGGCTCGGCCTCGGCCGCGGTGGGAGGGGGCTGGCTGGCACGCATGATCAACACCATGGGCGCGTCGGCCCCGGGCGGCGTGATCCCGGCGGTGGACACCTCGGCCCGCTCCGACCTCCTGCGGGGCGGCAGGGGAGCGGCCGTGATCCCCAACCTGGCCTCGTTCGGGGTGAACGGCTTCCCCGACCGGGACCGCACCACCGCCGCGCTGCGGGCCCTCCACGCCGCCTCCGACAGCATCGCCGGGCAGGGCCGCACCGCCCTGGACACGGCGGCCCGGGTGGGCAGCATCAGCACCGAGCTCCGCCCCGGCTACCCCACGGGCGCCCTGGCCAAGACGTTCAGCGAGCTGTCGTCGATGCTCGAGGCGGGGCTCGGCATCCAGGCCGCCGTGATCGATTACGGCGGTTGGGACCAGCACTCGAACCTGGGAACGGTGGGGGCGGGCCGGTTCCACGACCGGGCCACCGAGCTGGCCGCCGCCCTGCGGGCCTTCTCCGACGACACCAACGGGTTGGAGGAGATCACCGTGCTGGTGATGACCGAGTTCGGGCGAACGATCAACGAGAACGGCAGCCGGGCACCGATCACGGGCGGGGCACCACCTACCTGGCCATGGGGGCGGGCATCAGGGGCGGCGTCTTCGGCGACGACTTCCCCGACGAGATCGCCGATGAGCCCACCTACGGCGACCTGGCTGTGCTCACCGATTACCGCAAGCCGGTCGCCGAGATCGTCACCCACCGGGCCGGGGTGGCGGACCTGGGCGTCGTGTTCCCCACCTACCGGGCCTCGGGGGCGGCCCTCGGGCTGACACGGTGAACTCCGCCCGGGTCGGCTCCGCACCCCGGCCCGGGCGGTCTCTATTGCGAAACGATGTCGGTGATCACTACCATCCGGGTCAACCGGGCAGCTGGAGGAAGTTTTTCTCGGCAGCCGGTATCGCGATGGGGCGGCGAGACCGGTCTGGTCACCGGATGACCGGGTTCTCGACGATGGTGGATGGATTGACGACAGCACGGTGGCCCCGCCCCTCGGCACGCCCGCGCCCATGGAGGGCACCGGCGTGACCCAGATCGTGCCGATCGACGAGCGCCCGCCGCCGTCGTCCTTCGCCGGCGTGATACAGGCCGCCACGGCCGGCGAGGGCTGGGCCATCGACAGCCTGGCCGCCCAGTGCCTGCCCCGTCTCACCAGCTTCGCCGAGGCCCGGGGCGCCATCGACCCCGGCGGCATCGCCGATCTCGTGCTGATCGAGCTGCTCCACCGCCTCGGCTCGCTCCAGTTCGACACGCCGGCCCAGCTCTGGTCCTACATCTACCGCATCGCCCGCAGCCGTATCGCCGACGAGCGCCGCTCGGTCAAGCCGGTGGAGCTGGTGGAGCACGTGGCGATCGAGCGGCTGGCCGCTCCCGCCCCCGGTTTCGACCAGCAGGTGGCCGATCGCCACTGGGTGCACGGGCTGTTGGCGGAGCTGACCTCGGAGCAACGCGAGGTTCTGGAGATGCGCTTCCTCGACGACCTGTCGATCGAGGAGACGGCAAGTCGCACCGGGCGCACGCTCACCGCGGTGAAGGGCCTGCAGCGCCGGGCCATCCGGGCCCTGTCGGCCGCCGCCCTCGTGGTTGTGGTGGTCGTCGTGGGCTGGCTGTTCTGGTGGCTCCTGCGCAGCGACGCCCCGTCCACCATCGTGCCCGGCCCGGCCGACCAGCCATCCACCACGCCGTCCACCGGGTCCGAGGCGGGCCTGCCCGTCGGCGACGAGCTGCGGGCCATCGGTGACGTGGCCCCCGTCCCGGCCGCCGTCACCATCACCAACCTGGCCCCGGCGCCCGGCGACCCACGCTCGGCCGTGGCCACCTTCGAGCCGGCGGAGGGCCTGGTGGCCGACGGGTTCAACTGCCGCCTCGACGGCGAGGCCTGGAGCCGGTGCACCAGCCCGGTCACCTTCCGCAACCTGGGCGACGGGAGCCACGTGCTCGAGATCCAGCCGGTCGATGCCTCCGGCTCCGCCCAGGCCCCGGCCGTGCCGGTCGTGTGGAAGGTGGCGGTCACCCAACCCCCCGGCACCCCGGCCGGGGTGGATCTCAACGCCCTGCGGGCGGCCGGCGCCGTTGTCGAGTGCAACGGCAAGACCGGCACGCTCGACCAGCTGGAGGCGGCGGGATTCGACGTCATGGTGGGCACCGAGGGCGACGACGTGATCGACGTGAGCGCCGGGGACCGGCCCGATCTCGTGATCTCCTACGACGGCAACGACACGATCCGCACCGGTCCGGGCGACGACCAGATCTGTGCCGGTGGTGGCAACGACACCATCGAGACGGGAGCTGGAAAAGACCGGATCGCCGCCGGCAGCGGGAACGACTCGATCTCCGCCGGCGCCGGCGACGACACGGTCTACGCCGGCGGCGGCAACGACACCGTGCTGGGTGGGCCCGACAAGGACGTGCTGCGGGGCGAGGGCGGGATCGATCTCCTCCAGGGCGACGACGGCGACGATCAGCTCTCGGGCGACAACGAGCTCGACGTCGTGATCGGTGGGGCCGGCACCGACGCCTGTGGCCCGCCCGACGCCGGCACGACGGCCGACCCCAGCTGCGAGACGGCCGCCGCCACCACGACCACCGTCCGGCCCGCAGCCACCACCACCCCGTCGGCCAAGGGCACGACGACCACGGGCGCCGCCACCACCCGATCACCGTCCGCGTCGGCCACCACCGCCACCACCCGGACGACCTGAGCCGTGTCCCCCCGCTCCCGTGCCCTGTCCCGCACCGCCCGTGTCACAGCGCTACCATCGACACCGATCATGGCGACGAGACCGACCTCGGCTGCCGGGCGACGCACCCCGGCGAAGGGTCGCCGGCCCAACCGGTCGGCGACGGTCCAGTGGCTCGCCCTGGGCATCGTGGTGGCGCTGGCCATCCTGGCCGCCTTCGTGTTCTTCAGCAGCGGCTCCACCGTTCTCACCCAGTAGGATTGCCCGTGCCCATGACCTGGTCCGACGTTCTCTCCGGTGACTTCACCCGGTCCGGTTGGGCGGCGCCGGCCGCTCGGCCCCATCCGGCCCGCCAGACCCGCCGGGTGCTGGGCGTGGCGGGGGCGTCGTGCTTCGTGAGCCTGGTCTGGGTCATCTCGGCCGAGGCCGAGACACCGGTTCCCTACAACGTCACCGCCGCCCTCCAGCCGCCGTCCACGCCGGCGGCCTCGACCGCGCCGGCGCTCCTGCTCTCGGGAGGCGCCACCCCGGCCACCAGCGCCGCCCCGGCCACGGCGGCACCCGCCACCACCCCTCCACCGGCCGTCACCGCCGCCCCCGGGGCCACCACCGGTCCGGCCCCCTCCTCCACGGCGCCACCGGCGGCCACGGCTGCGCCCACCCAGACCGCGGCGCCGGCCACCACCGCACCGCCCGACGGTGGCGGCGGCGGGGACCACGGCGGCGACCATGGCGGGGTCATCACGATCCCGCCCACCTCGAACGGCACGTTCGACACCTCCAGCGGCGGGAGCTGATGGCCGTCCCGGGTCCGGCATCCCGGGGCAGCGCACCGACGGCGGACGGGGCTCGTGACCACCGCTTCCGGGCCATGGGCACCGACGTGCACGTACGCGTGGTCGGCGGGCCCCCGGGCCTGGCCGCCAAGGCCCAGCGGGCCGTGGAGAGCCGGGAGGCCCGATGGAGCCGGTTCCTGGCCCACTCGGAGCTGTCGAGGCTGAACAGCGCCGGTGGCGGGCGGCCCGTGATCGTCAGCCCCGACACCTTCGCCCTGGTGGCGGCGGCGGTGGAGGCGTGCCTGCTCACCGGGGGCGCCTTCGACCCGACGGTGCTCACCAGCCTCCTGGCCGCCGGGTACGACCGCCCGCTCGGCCAGCTCACACCGCCCGATCCCGCTCCGGGGCCGGCCCCGGCCGGCGCCGGCTCGATCCCGCCCGCCCCCGGCGTCGACGGCATCGAGCTGCATCCGGCCGCCTCCGCCGTGGTCCTGCCGCCGGGTGTGGGCCTCGACCTCGGCGGGATCGCCAAGGGGGCCACCGCCGATGCCGTCTCCGAGGAGTTGCTGGCCGCCGGTGCCGCCGGTTGTTGCGTGAACGTCGGCGGCGACCTGCGTGTTCGGGGCACCGCCCCCGACGGCGAAGGATGGGTGATCGGGCTGGAGTGCCCCGGCGCCACCGGGGCGGCCGGGCTCCGGGTGCGCCTGGCCGACGGGGCCGTGTGTACCTCCACCGTCCTGTCCCGGCGCTGGCGCGGGCCCGGCAGGGGTGCCACCGAGCACCATCTCCGCCACCCCGCCACCGGGTCGGCGCTGGACACCGGGCTGTGGTCGGTCACGGTGGTGGGAGCGTCGGCCACCCAGGCCGAGGTGCTGACCAAGGCGGCCTTCGTGGCCGGGGTCGACGGGGCGGCGGCCCTGATCGGGCGCCATGGGGCCACCGGTGTGCTGGTGGCCGACGACGGCAGCGTGGTGCCGGTGGGCGGCCTCGACCCGTTCCTGGTCCGGTGAGCGACCAGATCTTCTGGTACGCCACCCGGGCCGCCGGAATCCTGGCCTGGTTCGCCGCCTGCCTGTCGGTGCTGGTGGGCGTGCTGATGTCGTCCCGGTTCCTGGGCCGGCGCCCCACGTTGCCGTGGCTGACCGATCTCCACCGGTTCTTGGCCGGCATGTCCCTGGTCTTCGTCGCGCTCCACATGCTCACGTTGTGGGCCGACGAGTTCGTCTCGTTCTCGTGGCGGGAGCTGCTGATCCCGTGGGAGGCCGAGGTGCGGGGGCTGAGCCGGCTGGCGCTGGCCATGGGCGTGGTCGCCGCCTGGGTGATGGCCCTGGTGGAGCTCACGTCGCTGGTGAAACGCCAGCTCCCACCCCGCTTGTGGCACGGGGTGCACCTCGGTTCCTACGGCGTGGTGGTGCTGTCGACCATCCACGCCTGGATGGTGGGCTCCGACCCCACGAACCCCCTGCTGTTCAGCTTCTCGGTGTCGATGCTGGCCGCCGTGGGCTTCGTGACGGTGGTGCGGGTGCTGCGCCTGCTCGACGAGCGCAAACGCCGCTACGACCTGGCTCTCACGGGGGCCGCCGACGACCCGACCGCGGTGCGGATCCCGGTGGCCGTCGGGAGCCGGCGGACCGGCACCCGCTCACGGGGCCCCCGGGTCGAACCCCCCGACGCGCCTGATCCCGTCCTCGTCGATCCATACCGCCCGGTGCCCCCGGTTCCCCCCGACCCGTCGCTGATCGACCCGAACCGGCCCGTACCCCCGCCTCCGCCCGACCCGTCGCTGATCGACCCGAACCGGCCCGTGCCCCCACCTCCGCCCGACCCGTCGCTGGTCGACCCCGGTCGTCCGGTCCCACCGGAACCACCGCCCAACGTCCCGCTCGCCACCTGGCCTCCGTCGCCTCCCGCCACCGGGTCCGCGGCCGACCACCCCGGCCCGGTGCCGTCCCGCCCTCCGGCACCGTCCCACCGTTCCCGCCGGGACCGTCGCCGCTGACGGCCACGCCACACTTTTTCACCGACGACGCCACCGGCGACGCCCTGGATGAAAAGTCGGCGGGCCCAACCAGGGATCAGGCGAGGCGGGTGATGGCGGCGGTGTAGGCCTGGCGGACGGCGGCGGCGTCGATGGGACGGGGCTCGACCACGTGGCCGGCGCCGAGACCCCAGCGAGCGGCCACCGCCCCCGGTTCCTCCCCACCCACCACGGCGGCGGCCTGCACGCAGGCCCCGGTGGCCACCGTCTCGTCGGTGTCGGGCACGATGACGGGCCGGCCGGCCAGATCGGCCAGCGTCCGGCGGTAGGCCTCGGCCCGGGCTCCGCCCCCCGTGAGCAGCAGCCTGCCCTCGGTGACCATCCCCACCCGGCCCATGGCGTCGAGCCCGTCGAGCAGGCCGCACACCACCCCCTCGTAGCCGGCCCGGGCGAGCTGGGGCCGGCTCACGTCGGAGCGAAGGCCCAGCACGGCACCGGTGGCGTCGGGGCGGTTGGGGGTGCGCTCCCCGTCGAAGTAGGGGACGAGCACGACGCCCCCTGCGCCCGCCTCGGCGGTGAGGGCCAGCAGGCTGGCCTGTTCGTGGTCGAGGCCGAGCAGGCGGGCCACGGCGTCGGTCACCTTGGTGGCGTTGAGCGTGCAGACCAGCGGCAGGAAGTGGCCGCTGGCGTCGGCGAAGCCGGCCACCGCCCCCGTTCCGTCGTGGGTGGGGGCGGGAGAGACGCCGTAGACGGTGCCCGACGTGCCGATGGACACCGCCACATCGCCCGGGCCCAGCCCCAGGCCCAGCGCCCCGGCCATGTTGTCGCCGGTGCCGGGGCCGACCACCACCCCGGCCCCCAGGCCCCGGGCCCGGGCGTCGGCCGCGGCGACGGTGCCGGCCGCCTCGGTGGGGGCGAGCACCTCGGGTAGCAGCGGGGCGAGGCGGCCGGGGTCGCCGACCAGAGCCAGGAGATCGGGGTCGTAGCGACCCGCCGGCGACCACCAGCCGGTGCCGGAGGCGTCGCCCCGGTCGGTGACGTGACGGCCGGTCAGGCGCCAGGTGAGGTAGTCGTGAGGCAGCATGACCCGCGTCGCCCGGGCCAGCACGTCGGGCTCGTGGGCCGCCACCCAGGCCAGCTTGGTGATGGTGAACGAGGCCGTGGGCACGCTCCCGCACGCCCCGGCCCAGCCGTCGGGACCGAGTCGCCGGGTGAGCTCCTCGGCTTCGGGGGCCGACGTGGTGTCGTTCCACAGCTTGGCCGGCCGCAGGGCCGCTCCGGCTTCGTCGGTCAGCACCAGGCCGTGCTGCTGGCCGGCCACCGCCGCCGCCACCACCACCGGCAGGTGGGCGGCCACCTGGTCGAGGGCGCTCAACAGGGCCTGCCACCACGCCTCGGGGTCCTGCTCGCTGCGGGGTGGGGTGGTGGGCGGGTGGGCGGCCCGTCCCAGCGCCACCAGCTCGCCGGTTTCGAGGTGACGGAGCTCCACCTTGGTCGACTGGGTGGACGAGTCGATCCCGAGAACGAGCGGGGCGGAATCGGTGGCGGTCATGGCGTGGTCTCCCTCCAGCGGATCTCGAACCAGGCGGTCAGTGTCTCGCCCGACGCCAACTCCCGGCGGGGGTGACGGTTGGCGGCGTCGGGGGCGTCGGACTGGGGCTCCACGCACAGGGCGTGGGCCGGCCGGTTGTACACCACCCAGCACGGGCAGCTCGACGTCAGCGTGAGCTGCACGGCGCCGGCCCATGCGATCGTCGGCGGCCCGGCCAGGTCGGTGAAGCAGTCGTCCCAGGGGCCGGGTGGAGGGGGGACCAGGCGCCCGGTGGGGATGCCCTCGCCGTCGAGCTCGACCATGTGGGCGGCCTCGAACCGTAGCTCGGCGTCCGCGTCGCCCACCTGCCGCCGGAACCAGGGGTGCCACCCGATCGAGGCCGGCATCGGGTCCGAGCCCGCCGGTGCGCCGTCGGTCAGGGCCAGCTCCAGGCGCAGGCGGTCGGGCGACAGCTCGATCCGCTGGTCGACCCGGATGGCCCAGGGCCAGGGGTCCCCCAGGTCCACGGTCAGGTCGGCCTCATCGGCGGCCGCGCTCACGACCCGCCAGCCGGCCGAGGTGTAGGCCGTGCCGTGGATGGCGTGGGGCGGCAGCGTCAGGGGCAGGCGGTGCTCGACCCCGCCGACGGTGAAGCGGCCGTGGGCGATCCGCCCGGCCCACGGCGCCATCGGGTACAGGCCCCAGGCGATCGGTTCGGGCCCCTCCGGGCCGGCGTCGGGCACGTCCTGCGGCCCGATCAGCAGCTCGCGCCCGTCGATCGCCAGGGAGCTCAGGCGCCCGCCCGCCGCCGGCTCGATGGTGACGGTGACCCCGCCTGCGGCCAGCTCGATGCGTTCACCCGACGACGTCGCGACCACGGCGCCAAGCCTACGGGAACCCTTCGGGTTCCTCGGGTTCGTCTCCGACGAACACCCCACGGGAACCCTTCGGGTTCCTCGGGTTCGTCTCCGACGAACACCCCACGGGAACCCTTCGGGTTCCTCGGGTTCGTCTCCGACGAACACCCCACGGGAACCCTTCGGGTTCCTCGGGTTCGTACGTACTCGGGGTTCAGGCTCGGGCGGCCCAGACGGCGTAGAGGGGGTCGCCGGGGGTACCGGGCGGGGTGGCCAGACTGGCCTGGATCTCGCCCCAGGGGCCGCTGAGCTGGAAGTAGCGCCCGACGATGGCCACGTGGCCCCGGTCGTCGGTCGACAGCCAGCCGTGGATGGCCTTGGTGGGGAAGCACCGGTTGGAGAACGTGCAACAGAAGATCCCGCCGGGGGCCAGCACCCGGGCCACCTCGTCGAACACCTCCAGCGGCTGGACCAGGTAGTCGACCGAGACGCAGCAGGTGACGGCGTCGAACGAGGCGTCGGCGAAGGGCAGGCCGGGGGAGCGGTTGAGGTCGGCCACCACCGCCCCCGCCGCCTGGGGGTTGGCCGCCAGCTCGACCGGGTTCATGCCCAGCGCCACCAGGCCGGCCGGGGCCTGGCGGAAGTGGGAGATCCACGAGCTCATGAGGTCGAGCACCCGGCCCTCCAGGCCCAGCTCGTCATAGACGGCGCCGACAGCGTCGATGGCGC
>Ga0268299_1004763_pt1 | contig 10139 bp, 8 predicted proteins | sample NOBtaG_FD_193484 | JGI IMG/M metagenome (GOLD analysis project Ga0268299, IMG submission 193484) | Activated sludge microbial communities from bioreactor in Nijmegen, Gelderland, Netherland - NOB reactor | ecosystem: Engineered > Bioreactor > Aerobic > Activated sludge | place: Netherlands... | reverse complement strand
CACGGCGGCTCAATTCCACAGTTCTGCCTGGATTTATCTTAAAAAGTGCGGCGAAGGCTTTTTGAGCTTTTTCGAAATGGTGCAATTTGGCTGCCATACAGGCGAGTTCCGCCTGCGCATTTTGCGAGTCAGGCGCTAATTGAGCCGCTTTTTCATAGTCTGCCTCGGCTCTATCCAGCCGCCCAAGTCCCATATTGGCTGCGCCTCGCAGCATGTAAGCTTTTTCGGAAGGCTTCAAATTGATGGAATTGGAGGCATCTGCGACTGCCGACTCCAAATTCAAATACTTAGTATGTAATTCAGCCCGTTTTAAGTACAGATCGGGGTTTTTAGGGCTAGCCTCGATTTTCTCCGTGAGCATGCGCATCGGAGGTCTGTTTTCGCCCTCTGCATGAGCTTTTGAGCAGAAAGTCAGAAGCGATCCGGCGGCAAGCGCCAGCACGCAGAAGTTTTTCCTGGTCAATCTCGATATCAAGATTAAATGCCTCGTCAGGCCCATAATACCGGACTTCTGATGTAACACCACAGATGGTGCGGTTTACTTGACCTTGCCGATTTTGACACCATCAAAGAATTCAGGCGGAAGTTTCGAAACCTTGTAGTTTTTGCCGCCCGCGAAGAACAAGTATTGAAGACCAGCAGAGACGCATACAATCGCTTTGGAAGGATTTCCTCCAGCGTCCGCTAGTGTGTACTCCTGAGCCGTCAATCCCTGGAAATTGAAATCCTGTTCGAGCTTGGGCTTTCTGCCCTGGCTTACAGTCGAGATCAATTTGGCCATCGCTTGCTTGCGCTGTTCGTCAGTTATGGCTGCAGCAGTCGGTTGGTGCACGGAAACAAGGTAGTCGACGCCATCAGCACTTCCTTTCCAGGTGGTTGTGGCTTTGTCAGGGCTGACCGCCGATTTGCCCCCCTGCGGGAATCGGAAAGACACCCTGCTTTCCGGGCGAACGACGGTCGCCCAGGCGTAAGTCGGGGCTGCTTTGGCCGGAGTTTCCGGTTCTGCTGGTGCCGTGCTCGCGGCGGACGTTTCTTCCTTTGTTGCTTCGGGTGCCGGCTTATCGCTTGCATTAAAGGCGTTTATGAGGATTTTGAACCGTTCCTTAAAAGCGGAATTAGCGTCCTCGGGAAAAATAACTCTGGCAAAAAGGTGCGAATTCTGGCGCTTCGAGTAGGGTGCCATGGTAAGAACTTCGTAGAATCCATTTGGTTTCTCGGAAGGAATAGTGCTTTTATCCGGTCCGTCGTATTCACCGGGCGACAGTGTCACGGTGCCGACAATTCCTCCATCGGCAGGGACCATTGCCGGTCTATCCGGGTAAAAGCCATTTTTCTTGTGAGCTTTGTAGCTAAACTCGATTTCGCTGCGTCCCTTGTTAATGATCGCCCTGGGATAGAACTCACGGACGAGTTTTTCGACCGCCGAGCCCGGATCATGCAAAACCGTCTCAAGATTATCGGCAGCTTTGGCTGAGGGTGCTGTTGTGGAAAACAGCGACATTACCGTTATAAAACCGCTCAGAATGGATAAAAAGACCGAGTTTGAGTGCTTCGCCAACATATATCTCTCTCCTACTCTTATCAATGTTCTTTTGCCTCAAACGCGTCGCTTTTAGACAAAGGGAGTGACGTTTTTTCGCCACACGCAATAAGACTGTATTCACTTCGTCACGTCTTTCCATGACGAACTTATTGGAGCGCAAAATTCCTAGATGCTGGGAAACTGAAGTTTGAGAAAGATGATGCTTTCATTTATCATTCATGCTTTGCGGAGAACTCTAAGTGAATGAAGAAGAACGGGGCGAACCCATCATTCAACTCGATCAGTTTTTGAAATTGGAAGGACTGACTCAATCCGGCGGTGAAGCAAAACACCTCATTCAGTCAGGCGAAGTCAAAGTAAATGGTGAGACTGATACGCGACGCAAACGCAAATTGAGAGCCGGTGACATCGTGGAAGTGTTCGGCAAGACTTATGCTGTTGCAGATAGGCTCGAACAGCGTTAATCGGAACTTTCCCCCAGAAAACGTTTCGAATAACAAGATATCGGCTGAAACCGAACCGCTCAATTTCACCAGAATCAGGAAATCCATATAGAATAGGCGGCTTAGCGCTCAGACAAGGAGATAGAGATGGTTACCCTGAAAGATGCCAAAGCAATAATTGAAGCTGCTGAAAAGAAGGCAGAAGCAATCGGACAGCCTATGAACATCGCAGTTGCCGATTCAGGCGGCAATCTTGTCGCTCATGTGCGAATGGACAATGCCTGGCTGGGAAGCATTGATATCTCCATCAAGAAGGCATTTACTTCGCGCGCTTTCGACATTTCCACCAAGGATTTGGCTGCCTATTGCCAACCAGGAAAGGATTTTTACGGTCTCAATACGTCCAATGACGGAAAAATCATGATCTTCGCAGGCGGAGTACCTTTGAAACGTGATGGAAAGGTCGTAGGCGCTGTCGGCGTCAGTGGCGGCTCCGGCGAACAAGATCACGCGGTTGCCGAAGCCGGTGCTGCCGCTTTCAAGTAAACCCTGGTTCTCAAGATGGCTTACATTGCCGCGTCCCGTGTTTTAGAATGATGTCCGCCAGATATCAACTAAGTTCACGGAGCCGAACAATGCAAATTTTCGCACCTGCCAAGACCACCGCATCCTCCTTTGAAAAGTACGAATCGCTTATCAAAGACGCCATAGACGCAGTGCATAAGCGCGAGCATTACACTCCATTTCCGGAGATGCCGTCGCCTGCCGATTACGGTGAAGGTGCTGAAGCGGCGCAGAAATCGGCATTCGAAGCCCAACTGGGCAACAAATTCGAGCGTTTGCTCCAGAGTTCTAACTCCTGGATGGAAAGCGACGAAGAAAGTCCGTACACCGGAAAGGCGCTGAAAATCAGCTATCCGGTCTTCTCCGATGTTGAAAGCTATATCGCTGCCTCGCAGAAAGCCAATGAGAAGTGGAAACTCGCCGACGCGAAAACTCGCGCCGGACTTCTTGTCGAGACTCTCCATCAATTGAAGTCGCATTTCTATGAACTCGCCTTTGCGACAATGCACACCACCGGTCAGTCGTACTTGATGAGCTTCCAGGCGAGCGGTCCTCATGCAGCCGATCGCGCGCTCGAATCAATTGCGCTTGGATATTCCGAATTGACGCGCTTTGCGGACAAAATTTCCTGGGAAAAACCGGCTGGAAAGTTCAATTTGAAACTGGAAAAGTTTGGCATGAACATCGGCCGCGGTCTGGCACTGGCGATTGGATGCAGTACTTTTCCTACCTGGAATACACTTCCGGGCGTATATGCAAGTTTGATCACCGGCAATGCCGTGATTGTAAAACCGCACCCGAAAGCGATTTATCCGATTGCCCTCGTCATCGGCGTGATTCAGTCAGTTCTCAAGGAAAATGGATTTGATCCGAATTTGGTTTTGCTGGCCAGCGACAAATCAGATAGTCAAATAACCAAGAAATTGGCTGAGCATCCTGCAGTCAAAATTATCGACTTCACCGGAAGCAACTCTTTCGGCAATTATGTTGAAGGGTTGCCGGGCAAAGTTGTTTTCACAGAAAAGGCCGGCGTAAACAGCATCATTATCGACAGCATAGATGATGTGGAAGCGATGGCGAAGAACATTGCATTCAGCATCAGTCTTTACAGCGGACAAATGTGCACTGCTCCACAGAACATCTATGTACCGGAGTCGGGTATTGCTGCAAAAGACGGCAACGTTTCATTCGACGATGTGAAGAAAGCGATTGTTGAGCAGACACGCGGATTGGTAGAACATCCGAAGGCCGGTCACGCTGTTGCCGGAGCCATTCAAAGCAAAGCGACGATGGAGCGAGTTTTGAAAGCGAAGGACATCGGCGGCAAAGTTTTGCTGGAAAACAAAGCAATCAGCAATCCTGAGTTTCCCGATGCGCACACACAAAGCCCGATCATTATCGAATTGAACAGAGACAGCCGCAGTCTCGTCAAAGGTGAGATGTTCGGCCCCATTGTTTTCATTATCCCCACAAAGGATACGAATGAGAGTTTGGAACTAGCCTCGAAAGCCGCACGTGAACACGGTGCCATTACATGCAGTGCCTACACTCAGAATGAAGACACGATGCACAAGATTGCCCTGGAAATGGCTGAGGCAGGAACACCTGTTTCGTTCAATTTGACCGGCGGCGTGTATGTGAATCAGAATGCCGGTTTCTCGGACTTCCACGTGACCGGCGGCAACCCTGCCGGCAACGCGTCTTTCACGAACCCGGAGTTCATAGTTAAGCGCTTCGTGAGAGTGCAATCGAGAATCTTCGTGAAATAAGTGAAAGTCATCTGTCCTTTTCTGGACGCATGAATTAAAAACATGCAAAAAGCCGCTTCCGATGAAGCGGCTTTCTTGTCTTATGTTGGTTCAACTTAGGCCGAGCGTTTTCTCGCGTTAGAGCGCTTTCTAGCAGGTGCCCGTTTTGTATCGAGCGCCTTGATTTGTTCGACTTCTTCGCCTTCCTCTTCCTCCTCTTCGCCGATTTCCAGCGTTGCATTCATCGATGGCAAAGGCTCCGCCATCAGCTCTTCTTTTCTTTCCTTCGCTTGTTCGGCAAGATCTTCCAGATCCGCTCCGCTCTCGCGCAATTTCTTGAACATCTCTTTTTCTTCTTCGCGAACATGATGTTTAACCAGTTCGCAAAGCACGGTCACTTTTGCATCCAGTTCTTCATCTTCGCCGGACATTTGTGACAGTTCCGCCATCAAATATTTGATCATCTTATGCTCGACTTCGGCCTCGCCAACAAGCTCCTCACCTTCTTCTGCTTCGTTCTCAACAGTCGGATAGACAACTTCTTCCTCGACCTTGGCGTGTACGTGAAGTTCGGTAAGAATTTGTTTTACGAGATCTTCTTTTTCGCTTTCATCTTCCGCTTTTGAAAATTGGAAGAAGAGTTCGCTAACCTTCATATGATCTTCATGCAGAAATTCAGTAACATCCATCGCTGCTTTAGCTTTTCCTCGCGGCATTGCAATTTACCTCTTCAATAGTGTTCAGTTTCCATATTCAGTTTTGATTGTTTGTTTCGGTGAATCTATGGGTGTGACTCTGAGCGAAGTGGCTAGTTCCTAAAATATCCAAAGTTTCACAGCCGCGAAATATCGCGGACTGAGACCTCCCGAATAGTGTGCGAGAAGTTTAATGAAGGATATGCAGTTCGAACAGGAACTTTTCAGACATCCCCCACTCTAGCGATTGGTACTCTGGCAAATTAGCTATTGATGGAGATTTTAAGATGCGCCACTTGACCGGTCGTACTCAACGCCTTCTGGCACTTTCCCTGGTTTTGACTACGAACTCTGCGGCTGTGCTCGCTGCTGTGCCTGATCCGTTAAATACCTCGGACAAGGGCACGAGCGTTACCGGTCAGCCAGGCATGGAGACCGGCTCCGCAGGAGAAACCCACCAGACTGCCGCGGATAGGCTGCCCACAATGACGACACAGCAGGGCATGCCGATTTCCGATAACCAGAATAGTTTGTCCGCTGGACCCAGGGGTCCCTCTTTGTTGGAAGATCATGTGGCGCGCAATAAGTTGTTCAGCTTCGACCATGAGAGAATTCCCGAGCGCGTTGTGCATGCTCGCGGTTTTGGCGCACATGGATACTTTGAACTGGAAAAATCGCTTTCGGACATAACCAGAGCCGACGTCTTTCAGCGCGTCGGAGAAAAAACTCCGGTTTTTGTTCGCTTCTCGACAGTCGCGGGAGCAAAAGGATCGGCCGATCTTGCGCGCGATGTTCGCGGTTTTGCCACAAAGTTCTATACAAAAGAAGGCAATTGGGATCTTGTGGGAAACAATATTCCGGTGTTTTTCATTCAAGACGGCATGAAATTTCCCGATCTCGTCCACTCGGTGAAAGAGGAGCCGGACAGAGGATTTCCTCAAGCAGCTAGTGCACACGATAACTTCTGGGATTTCATCTCTTTGACTCCAGAATCTATGCACATGATAATGTGGGCGATGTCCGATCGCGCAATTCCAAGATCGTTGAGATTCATGGAAGGCTTCGGTGTCCATACTTTCAGATTTGTAAATGCGCAAGGAAAGAGCACCTTCGTCAAGTTTCACTGGAAGCCCAAGCAAGGGATGCAGTCTGTTTTGTGGAATGAAGCCGTCAAAATCAACGGCGCAGATCCTGATTTCCACCGCCGCGATCTTTGGAATGCAATTCAAGCCGGAAGTTATCCTGAATGGGAACTCGGCATTCAAACATTCGATGAAGACTTCGCCAGGAAGTTTGATTTCGATGTTCTCGATGCCACCAAACTGATTCCTGAGGAGTTGGTGCCGGTGCGCAGAGTCGGTCGCCTGGTATTGAATCGCACCGTCGATAACTTCTTTGCCGAAACGGAGCAAGTTGCCTTTTGCACTCAAAACATTGTGCCGGGAATTGATTTTACGGACGACCCGCTTCTTCAATTGCGGAACTTCTCTTATCTGGACACGCAGCTTAAGAGACTTGGTTCACCCAATTTTCATCTGCTGCCGATAAATGCGCCAAAGTGCCCGGTCATGAACTTTATGCAGGACGGACATATGGCGATGAATAATCCGAAAGGTCAGATCAATTACGAGCCTAATTCGGCAGGCGGACCGCGCGAAAATCCAGTAAGTGGTTTCCGCAGTTTTTCACAGCCAATTAATGGACACAAAATCAGAGTGCGACCGGAATCATTTGCAGACCATTACAGTCAGGCAAGACAGTTCTACATCAGCCAAACTCCGATTGAGCAGGGGCACATTTCTGATGCTCTCGTATTCGAACTTTCCAAAGTGAAAAAATCGCACGTACGGGCAAGAATTGTCGGGCATCTGGAAAACATCGACAAAGATCTCGCATCTAAAGTCGCAAATGGACTGGGTCTTGCATCTTTGCCTCCAGCCGTGCAGGCCGCCCGACCAACCAGAACCGATCTGGCTCCTTCGACCGCGCTCAGCATTCTCAAAAACGGCCCGACTTCATTCAAGGGCAGGCACCTGGGAATTTTGATAACAGATGGAGTGGAAGCCAGAATGGTCGCTGCATTGAAAGCCGCCGCCGTCAAAGAGGGCGCCAGCGTATCGATTATCGCGCCGAAAATCGAAGGGGTCACTGCCAGTGATGGCAGCAAAATAAAAGCTGACGAAAAGATCAACGGCGGTCCGTCAGTTCTATTCGATGCTGTTGCCGTTCTCGCTTCGAAAGAAGGCGCATTGAAGTTGGCGCAGGAGCCATCGGCGCGTGATTTCGTCACCGACGCTTATGCTCATCTCAAGTTTGTGGCCTACAACGCACTTGCATTGCCTCTGTTTGATAAGGCAGGTGTGACTGCATCGATGGACAGCGGATTTATACAGCTCAAAAATCCTTCCGATGCAGGTGGTTTTATAGCTGCCTGCCGCAAACTCAGATTATGGGCTAGAGAAGACAAAGCAAAATTGCCCTCTTAAAAGATGCTCAATCCGAATTTCCGCGCGCTGTTTGTGTATGATGTCTAACTGAGTACACAGGTATCCAAGTTGCCCGACGAGAACGCTTTTGCTGTTTTGGAAATCGCTGATTACAGGCGATTGCTGATCAGCAGACTGATGGTCACTGTCGCAGTGCAGGTTCAGGCCATTGCGGTGGGCTGGCAAATCTATGCCATCACCAATAACCCGCTTTTTCTTGGTTTTGCCGGGCTGGCTGAAGCGATTCCGGCAATCGGCGTGGCACTTTATGCGGGACATGTTGCGGATGTTGTCGACCGCAAAAAGATAGTCTTGGCTTCGGTGGCAACGCTGGTTATCAGTCTGGCACTGCTCTGGGGCTGCACAGCCATGTTGCCTGCTGATTGGACGCTTGTAACTTGCCTCTTTTCGGTCATCGCAATTACAGGCATCGCGCGTGGGTTTTATGGTCCTGCAATCTTCGGAACCGTGTCGGACATCGTTCCCAGACCGCTGATGGGCAATGCCGCGGCGTGGAACAGCACAGTTTGGCAAGCTTCCGCAGTAGTCGGTCCGATTTTAGGAGGCTTGCTTTACGGATGGGTTCAAGCCGCCAACACGTACATGTTTTCGACAATATTGCTCGCCTGCGCGTTCGTCAGTTTTTGTCTCATCAAAGCCAAGTCCGATATCAATCCCAACAAACATGACAGTGTGCTGGAAAACATCAAAGAAGGACTGCAGTTTGTCTTCTCTAATCAGATAATTCTTGGAGCGATGGCGCTGGATCTGTTCGCGGTGCTTTTCGGTGGTGCCGTTGCATTAATGCCAATCTTTGCAAAGGATGTTTTTCATTGCGGTCCGCAAGTGCTTGGAATTTTGCGCGCAGCACCATCGGTCGGCAGCGTGATCACTGCGATTTTGCTGACGCGCTATCCAATTACGCATAATTCCGGAAAAATCTTTATGCTGGCTGCTGCAGGATTTGGTCTATGTATCATTGGCTTTGGACTGTCTACCAATTTGTATTTGTCCCTGGCTCTGCTTGCAATATCCGGAGCGCTTGATGGAATCAGCATTTGGGTGCGCAGCACTATTTTTCAATTGGCGACACCGAACGATATGAAGGGGCGTGTCGCCGCCGTCAACAGCATGTTCATCGGCTCGTCCAATGAGATTGGTGAATTCGAATCCGGTACCGCTGCAAAACTTATGGGTCTTGTTCCCTCCGTAGTCTTTGGTGGCGTGATGACACTACTGGTGGTGTTGTTCACCAGTATACGCGCGCCCAAATTGCGCAATCTGCACATTCACGAATTGTACAAAGAAGCCGCCTGAGTCAGTGGGTTTTCTCAGCTTCTCGAAGTTGTTTGCGCAAGTATTCCATTTGCGGATAGATTGACGGTTTGGCAACAGTCAGGCGCAGCCCGCTGAAAAGACGGAAGTCGAACCCGCTCAATCCCGGCGCGCCATGAGCACCCCAATTCCAAATCGGCTCCGCGCGCACAAATACATCCACTCCGGGAAGTCGTTTTCGTGAGAGCGGGCGTGCCAATTCAAAATCGCAAATAATCGCATTGTTGCTGATAGGTGGAACAGCATTGCGATTTCTGAAATTGTTGACGAGTGTTCCTGTCGATGTAAGTGACCATACACCTCTGCGCAAAACAAGACCGACAGTGTAGAACGGATCTATTTCGCGAGTCGGACCTTCGAAAAGGCTTTGACTGCGCATCTGCAATTGCGAGTTGAAAAAGCCGATCGCATTAGGGGTGAATGAATGAGTGAGTGTCACGCCCGGCAACAAATCTGCCTGATACAATCCGCGTGCCTGCCACAATTGCCGTGCCTGGAAGTTGAGCTGCATGTTGGTTTTTTGTCCTAACCGAACATCCTGCAGGATGCCGCCAGACAGGGACTGAAAAGTCGAACGATTAAGTAGCGGCGTGTTCGAAAACACATCCTTGATCATGAAGTAGTTTGCATAGATACTTGTCTTCGGGCGAAGGTTATAGCCAAGAGTGACGTTTGGCAAAACCCGAAATACATAATCGCGCTGCGGATTTCTGGCGCTGCTCAGTACGTTGCTCTCGAAGCGCTGCGTGACTTCAGTAACGGATGTGAAATACATTCGCTCAGGCAATTTTTCAAGCACCTTAAACTTCAAGGGCGTTGAAAATAATTGCCGCTCATCACCAATGTGCGTCGTTGTTTGGTCGGTTGGAATAATGGACGGAGCAGGTCTTACCGGATATTGCGCACTGCTGTGCAGCGTTACCGGCGAGAGCAATCCGGAATTCGTGGCGACATATGGATTGGCTGATTGGGCATAACTTGCTGTCGCGGTCGCGAAAAACGCCGACGCCAGATAACTGCATAAACTGACCAATTTCCACTTCTGTAACAATGGCGTCAAGAATCTGATTTCCTTCCGTAAAATAGAATCTGCCTTAGCGTGCTGATTGATCCGGTCTGCCACCAACTACTGGTGCCTGATAGAAGCTCTCGCCGCTATTGGATGTGGCTGAATGGGCTGCTGCGGCTTTCAGAAAGCCGTGTTCAAGTTTTTTATCGTATGAGCTCCGGCGTTTCCAACTACGCAATAAATGTGGACTGGTGAGAATTGAAAGTACGGAAAATGTGGTTGTCGCTGCCGTTACCTGTTTGCCGTCGAGGTCGTG
>Ga0268299_1004762_pt1 | contig 10140 bp, 12 predicted proteins | sample NOBtaG_FD_193484 | JGI IMG/M metagenome (GOLD analysis project Ga0268299, IMG submission 193484) | Activated sludge microbial communities from bioreactor in Nijmegen, Gelderland, Netherland - NOB reactor | ecosystem: Engineered > Bioreactor > Aerobic > Activated sludge | place: Netherlands... | reverse complement strand
TCCAGATCCCCTGTAGCTCAATGGTAGAGCGGGCGGCTGTTAACCGCCAGGTTGCTGGTTCGAGCCCAGCCGGGGGAGTTCAACGGCCCGCCCAAAGTTGGGGCGGGCCGTGTCGTTTACAGCCGGCAAAACGCACTTTTGGCCCGTCGCGACGCGTGGCGAGGGGGTCTGCGCTCTCGGCTTTGAAGCAAGAGTTGAGGGGCCCGATCGCAACACCCCGTCGCGGTACAAAAATACCCCAGACTCTCGCGCTCTCCAACTCTCCGTTTACAGCTCTCCGGGATCGGGGGCCCGATCGGAACAGACTTCGAAGCACCCACAAAATCTCTCCGATACAGGTCGGTACTCTGACCTAGGAAGTTAGCCCCGACACTGGAGGATCGCTGATGAGGACTTTCAAGGCCGGAATGGTCGTCGCTTTGGTCTCAGGCGGCCCGCCAATGACGATTAGTCGCACGAGGAGGAGTCGCAGCCTCGCAGAGTGCATCTGGTTCGATCTCGAAGGTCGAATGAGGAGGCATACTTTTCCGCTCGCCTTACTTCATCCAGTAGCCGCAGCTCACTCCACTTCAGATGTCGAACGGCTTCCTCAACCTGACCGGAGTGATGGGCCTTCAACCGTCGCGGATAGTGAGGTTCCGTTCTGAGGCCGCCAGCGATGACGATGTTCTCTGTTGGTGACTTGGTGCGGCTTCGATCCGGCGGACCTCTTATGGTTGTCGCGGCCACCGATGCTTTGGGTCGGTGGATTCGATGCATGTGGTTCGACATGGGGTCTCGACTGCATCGTGTGCGCCTAACCGTTCGGTCAGTCACATTGAGCGCCCAGGATGAGGTGAACAATCCTTGGTTGTCGTGGCGGCAGGGAGCTCAAGCCAAGCTCGGTTGCGCCCATGACTTGTGGACCACGCCTGGTCCCGAGACAGAGTTACACATCTGGGAACAGGAGGGGGTCGCGGATTGGGAGCCGGACGAGGACGACGAGCCCGAAGACGAGGATGACGCGTACTCCATCGATGATGCCATTGCGTTCGAGGACTATCTCGACGAGATGGACATCGAATCGGAGTCGTACGCGAGATGTCACGAGGAAGGCTGGTTCTATGGTGACGAGATCGATGACACGTTGTGCACGGAAGAAGACGACGAAGGCAGTGAGGAGGACGAACGGGAATGAGAGACAGTGGTCTCTGCTCGCTTTATCGAACGCCCGCGTCTTTGAAAAGACATCCTCGGACGGGAAGCGGTTTCAATTGAGCAAGGTAGCTACTGCCCTCCGTAAGTGGTCACATAGAGGGAGTCGGAACGATCTCCGGGGTAACCTCGCCTCGCTCTTCGAGCATCAACTCTAGGTCGCAGGATGAATGACTTCAGCACCGATGCACGATTTGCCTTGGCACTCCTGAGCCTGGAGGGCATTGGGCGGAGTTCAGCGGTAGAGGTAATGAGATCCGTCATCTCTGTTCCCTCGACCGGTGCAGAGCTGCATGATGCCGTACTTCGGTTCGCCGGTCGGCGCGGCGCTGGAGTCAGCCGCAGCCAAGTAGATCTCGCGCTACTCTCTGCGGACGAGACTCTCGCGCGGTCTGCACAGCATGGCGTGCGTGCCGTTTCGCTCATGTCGGCGGACTATCCTTTACTGCTCGCGAGAATCAAGAACCCTCCAGCGGTGCTCTATGTTCGGGGTTCAGTCTCCAACGTGGCTCGGATGGACTCAATTGCGGTAATCGGTACACGAGAGCCGACACCTTTCGGGGAGTCCGCAGCGTTGAAGATCGCACAGCGATGTGCCGAGTCGAGTTTGGTGGTAGTGAGCGGCTTGGCCTTAGGGTGCGATACGAAGGCGCACGAAGGGTGCCTTCTTGGTCTAGGTGTGACAATCGCGGTGCTCGCTCACGGCTTAGATACCGTCCAACCGGCGGCGAATCGCGCCCTTGCCCACCGGGTCCTCGACTCTGGTGGCTCTTGGGTCAGCGAGTACCCGGTCGGGGAACCGGCTCGCAGAACCTATTTCGTGGAGCGAGATCGCATTCAGAGCGGGTTGAGCCACGCGGTCGTCGTGATTGAGACCGACATTAAAGGGGGATCGATGCACACGGCACGCTTCGCAAGGGAGCAAGGGCGGCTTCTTGCAGTAATCAAGCATCCGGCTCATCTTGGCGACGCGCCGAAGTCTCAAGGTAACCAAGCGCTGATGCGCGAGAACGACGCTGTTCCACTAGGTAATGCAGAGGACCTTTCAGCACTGATCGCGCGCGTCAAGGAACTTGCTGGCACCTACAGCTCTTCGCCAGGGACTCGGCCGTCCTCCACGGCTGAGCAACTTGACCTTTGGAGCTACTAAACGGCATGGGGGTGATCGTCGATCTTGACATGACGCTGGTTGATTCCAGCGCAGCCGCCGAGGCGCGACGCGCTCGCGATTGGCCACGTGTCTACGCACTCGTGCCGAAGTTCCGGGTCTACGACGGCATCCCGCAACTCCTGGCGGAACTCGCCGCTGCGCGCTCCAAAGTCTGCATCGTGACGTCGTCCCCCCGGCCCTATCTCGAACGGGTCGCGCACCGGTTCGGCCTGCCGACTACGCCGTCCGTCTGCTACCACGACACCGCACTTCACAAACCTCATCCCGCTCCGATTCTCCGTGCTCTTGACCTGCTCGGCATAGCGCCGGCGCGTGCGGTATCGATAGGCGATGACCCAAGAGATATTGAGGCATCGCTGGCCGCCGGAACAACCGCGGTCGCTGCTCTGTGGGGGAGCGCAGACCCAGTGGGGATAGTCGCCGCCAAGCCGAGTCAGGTCTGCCGCACCCCGGCGGAACTGGGACAGTTCCTCCGTGGCTGGATAGCGTAGCCATGCCTCCACACTCGAAGGTCATCGGCCGATTCCTCTACTTTCAGCGCCTCGACCGCTCCAATGCTCTGTCGGGCGCGCTCTGTCTGGGGTACCGCTTCACCGATGAAGGCGAGGAGCTCTGGACGCGCTTCGTGAACCGGTTCAAGGAGAAGGAGCCAGTGGCCGTCCAACGGGCATCACAGATACTGGCAGAGTCGGTGGGGCTGCTGTCCTTCATGCGCCGCCCCGTCGTAGTGGTGCCGGTGCTTCCATCAGGCGCGACATCGGCGGCTGCGGATCATCCAGTGACGCTGCTAGCGGCTGCGATCGCGAAGCTCTCTGGTTTCGTGCCAGCGATGAATCTGCTGTCCAAGCGCATTCACAGGCCGCTTCACGGCATTTACGACGCCGACACCCGAGATGCCGAGGTCGGTGGAGCGTACGCGGCACGCCGCTTCCCCGACATCGGAATCACCGCCGTCGGAACGGTGATACTCGTCGACGACATGTGCACGAGAGGGGCAACTTTCAACGATGCCGCGCGGGCCATCCGCGCTGCAAATGGTTCGAGGGCTGTCTATGGAGTCGCGCTGGCGAAGACGGAGCGGAAGTCCTACTGGAATGGGGCGATCGACAATGGTCATCTTGACCCGGCGCTGAAACGCGTCGCGCGGCTGTAGCCGCGCCCGTCCCGAGCCAATGCTGCGACTGCTCGCGACGGCTTCGCCCTTGCTGCAGATGTAGAGGGATGCCACCCGCCCGTTGACAGCGGGGGCGGAAGGACATCCCTATGCACGGAAGCAGCGGCCCCGCGCGGCCAAGGACATCGCGCGCCACCAACATGTCGGCCCGCCAGCGCCGGAGCGAACTCGCGGCGATCATCGCCATTGGAATCGCGCGAGCCTTCGCGGCCCGGGCGGAACCTCGCGAAGAGCTGGCAGATCCTGCCGTTGACGGCCTTGCACTCTCGGCGGGATTGAGGCTCAGTGTGCCACTGGCTGGACCAACCGCCCGCGCCGGGCGCGCGTCCGAAGCCGGAGAGCAGGCATGATCGAGACCTCAACCGAGACCGTCCCAAAGCAGATCGCCGCCCTCGAGCGCATGACCGTCGGGCAGCTCCAGAAGCGATACGCCGAGGTCTTCGGCGAGCCCGCCCGCTCGGGCAACAAGCAGTGGCTCTTCCGCCGCGTGGCGTGGCGGATTCAAGCTCTCGCCGAAGGCGATCTCGCCGCCCGCGCAATCGAGCGCTCGCGATCGCTGGCCCGCCACTTGGCCCGTGACGCCGACCTCCGCCTTCGACCGCCACCGGTGCCGCCACCAACGCTTCGCGCCGGTGCCGTCGCCACGGCGCCGCTTGCCGTGCAACGCGACGGTCGCGTACCGCCGCCAGGTGCGTTGCTCACGCGCCGCTTCAAGGGCCGGGACTTCAAGGTCACCGTCCTGCCGAACGGCTTCGAGTACGAAGGCGAGATCTACCGCTCGCTCAGCGCCGTGGCCCACGCGATCACCGGGTCGCACTGGAACGGCCTGCACTTCTTCGGGCTCACCAAGGCGAAGGAAGGCGCGCACGCATGAGCAAGCGGCCCACCGACGCAACGCCTGCGAAGACCGTGCGCTGCGCGATTTACACGCGCAAGTCGAGCGAAGAAGGCCTCGACCAGGACTTCAACTCTCTCGACGCTCAGCGCGAGGCGGCCGAGTCCTTCATCGCAAGCCAGCGCGCCGAGGGCTGGCTGTGCCTGCCCACGCGCTATGACGACGGCGGATTCACAGGCGGCAACATCGATCGGCCCGCCGTGCAGCGCCTTCTCGCCGACATCGACGCCGGGTTGATCGACTGCGTGATCGTCTACAAGGTCGATCGCCTCAGCCGTTCGCTTCTCGACTTCGCGCGCATGATGGAGAAGTTCGAACGGCATGGCGTTTCCTTCGTCTCAGTCACCCAGCAGTTCAACACGACCCACTCGATGGGTCGGCTCACGCTGAACATCCTTCTCTCCTTCGCCCAGTTCGAGCGCGAGATCATCTCCGAGCGCACGCGCGACAAGATCGCTGCGACGAAGCGCAAGGGCATGTGGAGCGGCGGGCGCCCGATCCTCGGCTACGACATCGATCGGCTACCCGGCGGCAATCGCCTCGCGGTCAACGCTGCCGAGGCCGATCGCGTGCGACGCATCTACGAGCTGTACCTCGAGTGCGGCTCCGTGCTCAAGACGATGCGCCGACTCGACGAGATGGGCTGGAAGAACAAGGCGTGGACGACCAAGGCGGGCGCTTCGAAGGGCGGAGGAGTCTTCGAACCACCACAGCTCCTGGCTCTGCTCACGAATGTTGCCTACCTCGGCAAGGTGAAGCACAAGGACGATGTCTACGACGGACTGCATGACGCGATCGTCGAAGAGGAGCTGTTCGAGCAGGTGTCGCAGCTGCTGAAGTCGAACCGAAGCGGCGATGGTCGCGGCAGCGGCAACAAGCACGGCGCAATGCTCAAGGGACTCGTCCGCTGCAAGGCGTGCGGCTGCGCAATGATCCACCATTACGCGAGTGACCGCCAGAAGAACGGCGCCGAGAAGCGCTACCGCTACTACGTCTGCACCCACGCCCAGAAGCGCGGCTGGAGCGAATGCCCTGCCCCGTCGCTTCCGGCTCAGGAACTGGAGCGATTCGTGGTGGACCAGCTTCGATCGCTCGGGCGCGACGAGGCCTTGATGGCGGAGGCGGTTCGCGGCGCGCAGATGCAACTGCGGCAGCGCGTCGCCGAGCTGGAGGCCGAGCGCGGACGCATCTCTGAGCACCATCTCGCCGCACGCGACGAACTGCGTGACCTGGTTGACTCGGGCCATGCGCAGAACGGTTCGGCCGCGAGGGCGAGCGGCCTGCGAGAGGAGATCCGCGTGCTGACCGCCGATGCGCGTCGCCTCGATGCCAGAGCGACCGCAATGCGCGAGCGCCTGCTGGACGAGGATGAGTTGGCTGGCGCGCTCGAGGCGTTCGATCCGATGTGGAATGCGCTCGCACCGCTCGAGCGTGAGCGGCTGGTGCACTTGCTCGTTCAGCGTGTCGAGTACGACGCGAAGGGCGAAACGATCAGCGTGACCTTCCACGCGCAGGACGACGCGGCTCCCAAGGAGGCGACATGCGCGGCATGACGGTGACCAAGGAGATTCACTTTGCGAAGCGCACGCGCCGCTGCCGCGAGATCGTCGCGGGACCACGGCCGCTTGCCGCAGTCACCGACGAACGGCGCGTGCCACGCGTCGCGCGCTTGATGGCGCTTGCCATCAAGATCGATGGACTGATCGCCTCGGGCGTGATTCCTGATCAAACTGCGGCGTCACAGGTCGGTCATGTCACGCGCGCCCGACTGACGCAGATCATGAACCTGCTGCTGCTCGCGCCTGACATTCAGCTGGCGATTCTGGAGCTGCCGCCGACTACGCAGGGGCGCGATCCGATCGTCGAGACGCACCTGCGGGCGGTCGTGGGTGAGACCAAGTGGAGCGCGCAGCGCGCTCTGTGGCGCAGGCTCGCGGCGCGTCCCGGGCCGGCAAGATCCTGACTCTTGCGATGGGTTCCGTGGCGCCCGTTCTGATTGCCATTGGCTAGCCATTCCTTTCCGTTCTAAATCGTTCTATGGCAGTGCTTTCCTCACGACATGTAAACAAGTTGTCGCGACCCGTACAGGGCACGAACGAGGTGATATTCTCGGGGCTCCTTCGAACAACCCGCACCCCGGCGCTTCCAACAGGAAGCAGGAGCAATCCAATGGCCCGATCCAGGTATCTCACGCGCGTCACCGACCCTACTGTCCTCGGCTCGCTTGAGCGTAACCGACTCCTGCGGCTGCTTCGTCCGCACGCACCTTTTTTCGCGGCGCACGGCGTGGTGTTGCCGAGCGACCCTGAGCTTCTCGACCTCGGCGCTGTCATCCAGGTGCTCGTCGCCAAACACGACGACACGCCGTTCGACTTGGTTGACGCGCTGACGCACGTCGATGAGATGGCCACCGAGGTCGGTATGGATCGGCTCGAACGCGCGGCCGCCAGAGCCGGCATCGTGCTCGAAGGCGATCCCAATCGGTCTCCTGCGGATCTTGCCCTCGAGCTCTGGCTCACCGCGCCGGAAGTTCTTCGTCGCCAGCATGCGATGTGTGTGGTGCATCGCCAGCGCTCCCGGCACTCCTTCGTTCCCGATGCCAATTCGCCCCGACTTCGCGCGAGTGATCTCTCCGCCGCACGCGCGCTGATCGATGAACGTGTCCCGGAGTGGTACGACTCGCGGGGCCGCGGCGAGGGCGCCGCCGTCATTCACTTCGAGGACAGCGATGAGGAACTTCAAATCGTCATCCAGCACGGCGGCCCCTATGCGCGGCACGGATGTATCCATGCGGGGCGACCGAGCACGGTGCACTTCCGCCCGCTCAAGTTCGTGCCAGTCACTCTCGACTGGCATCGCTTCGAACTCTCGCTGAACAGCAGCGACAGTCACGAAACCGACTTCATCCGCCGACTCATCGGTGAGGCGATCTTCGGTCAGGCGGCATTCTTCGCGGACGCGAATCGCTACACGCTTCAACCGCTGCGAATCGGACGCGCGAGCCTGCGCTGGGCCGGCATCCCGGGCATTCGATCGGTGCGTGTAGAGATGCTCGAGTTGGCCAAAGGCGGCTCTTACGGTCGAATCGACATCATTCGTGCCGACGATGTCTTCGCCGACTTCGAAGAGAACGGCGAGACCATCCCGCAAACGGCGGAGCCCGTGGCAGCGAGGTTCGTGTTCGAATTCGCCGACTCGCGCAAGGAGCGATCGGTGCTCCTTCGCGCCGGCAACCGCGCGAGCTACACCCGTGACGGCGACAGCAGAATCGTCGAGGCGTTCTTCCTGGCGAACGGATTCAAGCGCGAGGTGACCGGTGGAATCACTGTTGCGACTGCTTGAGGATCAGCGAGCAGTCGCTGGCGTTGACGCGGATTGGCGGCGATGGTTCGGTGACGATGTCGAAGCCATCAGGCGATGGCGACGGCGCGGTGAAAGCCTGGCGCGATCGCTTCCCTCGCAGGGTTGGCAGCGCAGGCGAATCGTCGAGCTTGACGACGAGACGATCGTCGCGATCGATGACGAGACTGGCCACGAGATCGTCCTTGCCGAGGAAGATCGCATCGTCCACGAGCTCGACCTCGATCGACTGACTGCCGAAGTGGCTGCGGCGATCGAACTTGATGGCGCGACCGAGACGATCGAGCGCGGTCTCATCCGACTCGGCGATCACCTCGGAGTCGGCGGCTCGGTGCTGCCGGTCTTCTTCGCCATTGCTCAAGATCCCGAGGCGCTGGTTGCATTGGCCAGCAGGTGCGCGGCGCGGGAGGCCAGGCGACTCGCCTTGATCACGCCGACGATGCGTCTCTGGTCTGAGCCGCTGCGCGCGCTTCTCCGATCGCGGGATTCACTCTTGATCACCGCCGGACAGCTGCTTGAAGTGCGCGGCGGCGCCCTCGTTTGCATCGCGCCGTTGGCATCACTGCTGAATCCGAAAGCGACAGGACCGGCGAAGCTGAGGGCGCCGGCGCCGCGCTTCCCCACACCGCCGCGATCGACCTGGCGTGATGTGCGGATTAAGTTCCTGGACGGTGACAGGGTTTCAATCAAGGTGGGTGTAGCGACGCAGGTCTACACCTACACCGAGATGGGGTTCATCGACCACAGAGATAAGAGCGCCGACCTTCAATGGGAGCTGTTGAGAGTTTTCGCTCGTTCAAGAGGTGAGCTTTGCTGGTCCAACCACGCCTCAACACGTCGGAACAAGGCACGCGCTGCACGGCTTCGCAGGGCCCTGCGACAGTTCTTCGGGATTGCAGGCGATCCGGTCGTCCATGATGAAGCGCTGCAGGGGTGGAGGCTCGCATTCGAGATCGAGTCGGACTGTTCCAGCGACATGTAACTCGCGCCCGGGTTGGATTTCGAGAATTCATGACCTGCCTAAGCCCCTCCTTGGCAGCAGCTTGCGCTGGCATTTTGTCACTGCGCCTCGGCACAAAGCGACATGTTGCCAGTCGGTGGTGACAGGCCGGCACCCGTCACTCACTGATCGGACCGCAGGCATCGCCGGACCTGTCTGCCTGCGGACCAAGTCACCCATGACAGGTCCAACGAATGACAGAACAAGCTGCTCTCCTCGATGCCCCTCCCGCCACCACCACCGACTCGACCCATCACCCAGACGCGCCGCCCACGATCGGAATCGATCCCGCCGTCCTGATCGATGAGTTCGTCGACGAGCGCGTCACCTTCACCGTTGGAACGATCGGCGAGGCATACCGCCTTTCGCATCACGATCGCGAAGACCTCTCGCAGAACCTCTACACCGCGCTCTCCAAGGCGGCACCGCGCTATGACCCGGCGAAGGCGCAGCAACACACCTTCGCATGTCGTGTGATTCTTCGTGCGGCTGCCCATGAAGCCCGAACCATTCGGAACGCTCGGCGGAACCGCGCGCGATCGCCACTCCTGCTGAGCGACCTTCAGCGCAACGGGCGCTGCATCCAGATTCGGGCACCGCGATGGTCGGAGCCAAGCGCCCGAGATCTTGCGATCGACCTTCGCTCTGGCCTTTCTCGCCTCAGCCGCCGACAGCAGTTTCTTGCAGAGGCCCTGAAGACGCTTCGCGTCTCAGAGATCGCGGCAGAGAAGGGCCAGCATCGAAGCACGGTCCATCGCGACCTGGCGGAGATGCGCCGCACGCTCTCGGCAAGCGGACTTGACCCATCACTTTGATCACTTCCGTGCGACGGGATCGGGCCGCCTGCAGATGTAGAGGTTCGGTGCCGTCCACGCATCTCGATTCAGAACGCCCCGCGGCAGCACCACTCGTCCGACTCGGCCAAGGCGACTTCGTCCGCGATGTCTGGCCGACCGACTTCGATGCACATGCAACACACACCGGAGAACACATGCCACTGCTCGACACACTGATCACGACCACGACACCAGCGCCGCCGAAGGTCCTGTTGTACGGCGGCGCCGGAGTCGGAAAGACAACGCTCGCCCAAGGCGCCGACGCGCTTCTCATCGACTGCGAGAACGGCGCCGGCGCGATTCCAGGTCTTACACGCACACCGTTCATTCGAAGCTGGCCCGAGGCGCTTGCCTGGCTCAGTGAGATCGAGAGCAACGCGCCGGAAGGCCTGCGTGTCGTCGCCATCGACACGCTCGACTGGCTGCTCCAACGCATCGTCGAGTTCGTGGTGATGGACCTCGACAAGAAGAGCCGCGGCGATGTGACGAACACGCTGTCATCCGCGCATG
>Ga0268299_1004761_pt1 | contig 10143 bp, 9 predicted proteins | sample NOBtaG_FD_193484 | JGI IMG/M metagenome (GOLD analysis project Ga0268299, IMG submission 193484) | Activated sludge microbial communities from bioreactor in Nijmegen, Gelderland, Netherland - NOB reactor | ecosystem: Engineered > Bioreactor > Aerobic > Activated sludge | place: Netherlands... | reverse complement strand
ATCGACCCGAAGCGCGCGCAGGACTTCGGCCCCGGCCACCTGCCCCAGGGCGGCACCATCTACCTCACCGCCGCCGACGAGAGCGGCATGATGGTGAGCTTCATCCAGAGCAACTACATGGGCTTCGGCTCGGGCGTGGTGGTGCCGGGCTACGGCGTGAGCCTGCAGAACCGCGGCCACGGCTTCACGCTCGACCGCAGCCGCGCCAACGTGGTGGCGCCGGGCAAGCGGCCCTTCCACACCATCATTCCGGCCTTCCTCACGAAGGACGGCCGGCCGCAGATGAGCTTCGGGGTCATGGGCGGCGACATGCAGCCGCAGGGCCACCTGCAGACGCTGGTGCGCATGCTCGACTACCGCCAGCAGCCGCAGGCCGCCTGCGACGCGCCGCGCTGGCGCGTCAACACCGGCATCGTCAACAACGAACACGGCTTTCCCGAAGCCACGGCGGCGGGCCTGCGCGCGCTCGGCCATCGCGTCGAGCCTTTCGCCGACAGCTACCAGGACTACGGCGCCGGCCAGTTCATCTGGCGCCTGGGCGATCCGCGCATCGAGGGTTACGCGGCAGCGAGCGATCCGCGCCGCGACGGGCAAGCCTCAGGGTTCTGAGTGCAGCCCGCCGGCGGCACACCGCCGCCCGCCCCGGACCCGCGCGCCGGCAACGTCCGCCGCTTCCTGCGCAGCCGCGGCCTGAAGGTGCCGCCGGCGGCGCCGGCGGGCCTGGGCGCCGGCATCGCGCTGGCGGCCTTCGGTGCCATCGCCTTCTCGGGCAAGGCCATCATCGTCAAGCTTGCCTACCGGTACGGCGTGGACGCGGTGACGGTGCTCATGTACCGCATGCTCTTCGCGCTGCCGATGTTCGTGCTGCTGGCCTGGTGGGGCGGGCGCGGCCGGCCCTCGCTGAAGCGCGACGACTGGGTGGCGGTGCTGGCGCTCGGCTTCTTCGGCTACTACCTCGCGAGCTTCCTCGACTTCGCCGGCCTGCAGTATGTGAGCGCCAGCCTCGAGCGGCTGGTGCTCTACCTCAACCCCACGCTCGTGCTGCTGCTCGGCTGGCTGCTCTTTCGGCGCTCGGTGCGGCCCACGCAGCTGGGCGCGATGGCAGTGAGCTACGCCGGCATCGCGCTCGCGTTCGGGCACGAGCTGCGCTTCGAGGGCGCCGACCTGAAGGCGAGCGCGCTCGGCGCGGCGTTGATCTTCGCCAGTGCGCTGTCGTACGCCGTCTACCTCGTCTACAGCGGCCAGGTGGTGAGCCGCATCGGCTCGCTGCGGCTCACCGGCGCGGCCACCACGGTGGCCTGCGTGCTTTGCATCGGGCAGTTCCTGGTGCTGCGGCCGCTCGACGCCGCGGCGGTGCCCGAGCCGGTGATCTGGCTGTCGCTGCTCAACGCCGTCGCCTGCACCTTCGTGCCGGTGCTGGCGGTGATGCTGGCCATCGAGCGCGCGGGTGCGGCGGTGGCGGCGCAAGCCGGTATGGTGGGCCCGCTGGCCACGGTGGCGATGGGCGTGGGCATCCTCGGCGAACCGCTCAACGCCTGGATCATCGGCGGCACGGCGCTGGTGCTGGCCGGCGTGTGGCTGCTGGCGCGCGGGCGCTGAGCGGCGTCAACCGCGAGTCAACCGCTAGCATCGGCCGACTCGAACTCGCCGACTGCCATCACCGGCATTCGACCCTTCACCTTCCTCGAGGAGAGCAAGACATGGATCTGGGCATCGCAGGCAAGTGGGCGCTGGTGTGCGCCGCGAGCAAGGGCCTCGGCAAGGGCTGCGCCGAGGCGCTCGTGCGCGAGGGCGTCAACGTCGTGGTCACGGCGCGCGGCGCCGAAGCGCTGGAGGCCACGGCGGCTGCCTTGCGCGCGCTGAACGGCGCCGTGCAGGTGCGGGCGGTGGCCGGCGACATCACCACCGAGGCCGGGCGCACGGCGGCGCTGGCCGCGGCGCCGCAGGTCGACATCCTGGTGAACAACGCCGGCGGCCCACCGCCCGGCGACTTCCGCGACTGGCGGCGCGAGCAGTGGCTGGCTGCGGTGGAAGGCAACATGATCACGCCCATCGAGCTCATCCGCCTCACGGTGGACGGCATGGCCGACCGCGGCTTCGGGCGTGTCGTCAACATCACCTCGAGCGCGGTGAAGGCGCCGATCGACTTCCTCGGCCTGTCCAACGGCGCGCGCAGCGGCCTCACGGGCTTCGTGGCCGGCACGGCGCGGCAGGCGCGGCTCGCCTCGCGCAACGTGACCATCAACAACCTGCTGCCCGGCAGCTTCGACACCGACCGCCTGCGCTCGGGCTTCACCACGCAGGCCGGCAAGGCCGGCGTGCCGGTGGAGCAGGTGCGAGAGGCGCGGCGCAAGACGGTGCCGGCGCAGCGCTTCGGCACGGCCGAGGAGTTCGGCGCCTACTGCGCGTGGCTGTGCAGCGCGCAGGCCAGCTACATCACCGGGCAGAACCTGCTCATCGACGGCGGCGCCTACCCGGGCACCTACTGAGATCCGGGCGGCCGGCACGCGGCCGGCCCTCGCTGCGGCCTCGGTCCGCCTCCGGTCTGCCGTCAGCGGATGAACTGGTCGATGTAGCCCTCGCCCAGGCCGTTGGCCGCGTAGTGCCGGCGGCACTTGTCGATGCGCGTGAAGACGTCGTCGTAGCCGGTGCAGTTGCCGTCGGGGTCGGTGTAGATCATCGCGCCGTTCACCTGGAACATCGTGATCATCTCCTCCACGTGCGGGTCGACCACCAGCGTGTGTGTCTCGCCCGGCGCCTCGTAGACGTAGCTGCCCTCGGTGGCCACCCAAGCGTGCTCGAGGTAGCGCCACTGGCCCTTGATGACGTAGCCGTGCACCGGCTGCGGATGGCGGTGGCGCGAGAGCACGCCGGCGCGCTTCACGCGCAGCAGGTTCATCCAGTAGCCGCGCGTGGCCGAGAGGCACAGCGGGCGGAACCAGACGTTGTCGTCCACCGGCACCCACACGCGCTCGTCCTTGGGCAGCACGTCGGGCACCACCAACTCGGGCGGCGACTCCTTGGGCATCGGGTGCCTGTAGGGCTGCCACTTCTGCGAATCGGGGGGCACGGGCTGCGTCATCTCGGGGGCTTCCGGGTGGAGGGATCGAACGTTCGGTGCTTCAGGTGCTTCAGGCAATCAGGTAGCCGCCATCGACCGGCAGCACCACGCCGGTGACGAAGCGCGCCGCGGCGCTGCACAGGAAGAGCACGGGCCCGGCCACGTCGTCGGGCGTGCCCCAGCGGCCGAGCGGCGTGCGCGCGAGGATGGGTGCCGAGCGGGCCGGGTCGTCCTGCAGCGCCTGCGTGAGCGGCGTGGCGATCCAGCCCGGTGCGACGGCGTTGACGCGGATGCCGTCGGCGGCGTAGGCGATGGCCAGGCTCTTGGTGAGCTGCGCCACGCCGCCCTTGCTGGCGCTGTAGCCGGGCACGAGGCCGCCACCGAAGAAGCTGAGCATCGACGCGGTGTTGACGATGCAGCCGCGGCGCTCCTTGAGGCCGGGGCGTGCCGCCGTGCACACGCGCATCGTGCCGGTGAGGTTGATCTCCAGCGTCTGTGCGAAGACCTCGGGGTCGTGCTCCTGGCCGCGGCGGATGACACCGGCGCAGTTCACCACCGCGTCCAGCGGCGGCAGCGAGGCGACGAGCGCCTGCACCGCGCCGGCCTCGCGCACGTCGAGCACGGCGTGGCGGAGGCCGGGCACGGCGGCGGCGGCCTGCACCTCGGCCTCGGTGGCGCCGGTGGCGGTGACGGTGTCGCCAGCCGCGGCAAAGGCGCGCGCGATGCCGGCGCCGATGCCGCTCGTGCCGCCGGTGACGAGGACGTGGCGTGGAGGGGTGCTGCTCATGCGTGCATCATGCCTGCAAGCGAGCCGGCCCCCGCTGCGGCGATCAGGGGGACGGTCCCGCCGTGCCGCAGTTCCAGCAGATCTCGAACGCGCCCTCGATCACCTCGCCGCAGCCGGGGCAGGCCCAACGGCGCTCCGGCGGGTGCATCCAGCGCTCGAACACCGCCTTCGCCTCGGCGTGGTGGTGGTCGTCGTCGAGCCACACTTCGGGCAGCGCCTGGTCGGGCGGGATCTCGCCGGCGATGCCGCTGGCGTAGGCGCGCATCACGCGCGCCGCGAAGCCGGCCGCCGTGAGCTGGTCGGCCCACAGCGTGGCCAGGGCGAGGTTGGGGGCCTGCAGCAGGCGCTTCATGCGGCACCATGTTGCCATGTCCACCGCGCTGCTGGCCGACGCCGTGCTCGTGCTGCACGGCCTGTTCATCGTGTGGGTGATGGTGGGCGCCTTCGCCGTGGCGCGCTGGCCTTGGCTGGCCTGGGCGCACCTGCCAGCGGTGGCCTGGGGCGTGTGGATCGAGTGGTCGGGGCGCATCTGCCCGCTCACGCCGCTGGAGTGGCGGCTGCGCGCGCTGTCGGGCGCAGGTGGCGGCGGCGCGCCGGCGCCAGAGCGCGGCTTCATCGAGCACTACCTCACCGCTGCCATCTACCCCGAAGGGCTGACGCGCGAGATCCAGCTCGCGCTCGGCGCCCTCGTGCTGCTCGTCAACCTCGCGCTCTACCTCAGGGCCTTGCGCCGCTGGCGTGCAGGGCGTGCGCGCATCGCTTAACCTCGCCGCCCCCACCCAGAGGAGATCGGCACCCATGTCCGTCAAAGCCATCCAGATCCGCGCCCACGGCGGCCCCGAGCAGATGCAGCTGGTCGACGTCGAGGTCGGCGCGCCGGGCCCGGGCGAGATCCGCATCCGCCACCACGCCTGCGGCCTCAACTTCATCGACGTCTACCAGCGCACGGGCCTGTACCAGCTGACGATGCCGCACAACCTGGGCATGGAAGGTGCGGGCGTCGTCGAGGCGGTGGGCGAGGGCGTCACGCACCTGAAGGCCGGAGATCGCGCCGCCTACGCCAGCAACCCGCCGGGCAGCTACAGCCAGGCGCGCGTGATGCCGGCGAAGAACGTCGTCAAGCTGCCCGACGGCATCGCCTTCGACACCGCGGCCGGCATGATGCTCAAGGGCCTGACGGCGCAGTACCTGCTGAAGAAGACGCTGCCGGTGGAGGGCCTGCAGAAGGGCGACCACGTGCTCTTCCACGCCGCGGCGGGTGGCGTGGGCCTCATCGCCTGCCAGTGGGCCCAGGCGCTGGGCCTGCAGCTCATCGGTACCGCGGGCGGGCCGGCCAAGTGCGCGCTCGCCAAGGAGCACGGCGCCGCGCACGTCATCGACTACACGAAGGAGGACTTCGTGGCGCGCGTCAAGGAGATCACCGGCGGCAAGGGCGTGAAGGTGGTGTACGACTCGATCGGCAAGGACACCTTCGAGGGCAGCCTCAACTGCCTGCGCCCCTTCGGCCTGCTGGCGAGCTTCGGCAACGCGTCCGGGCCCGTGGCGCCGTTTGCGCCGGGCATCCTCGGGCCGAAGGGCTCGCTGTACGTCACGCGGGCCACGCTGTTCACGCACATCGCCACGCGCGAGGCGACGCAGGCCATGGCCGACGACCTCTTCGCGGTGGTGCTGAGTGGCGCCGTGAAGATCCGCATCGACCAGCGCTACCCGCTGGCCGAGGCGGCGCAGGCGCACCGCGACCTCGAGGCGCGCAAGACGACCGGCAGCACCGTGCTGATTCCCTGAAGCCTCCCCTGCAGCGCGGGCCCGCAGCAGCCGCGCCGGGCCTGCGTCGCTAGCATGCCTCGCCACGGGGTGGCTTCGGAAGGCAGGGCATGCGCGGGGTGGCAGAGCGGGCGGTTCGTGGAGCGTGGTGGAGAGGGTGGGCGGCCGCGGCCGCGTTGCTGATGCCGGCAGGCTGGCCCACCACGGCGGTGGCGCAGGCCGACGCCGAACCGGCCGCCGTGGCCGAGCCGGAAGCGCCGGCCGGCGGTGCGCGCCTCAGCACCGAAGAGGCGCAGCGGCTGCTGCAGGTGCCGCTGCCGGACGCCTCCGCCAGCCCCGACGCGCGCTACACGGTGCTGCAGCAGCACTACCGCGCCGCCATGCGGCTGGACGACCGCCCGCGGGCCATCGAGGCCGCGCGCCGGCTGGTGGAGGCGGGTCGGGGCCGCCCCGGCGGCGAGACGTGGATTCGCCTCTACCTGAGCGCCGAGTTCACCTGGGGCAGCTCGGGCAAGGCGCTCGAGGCGGCCGAGACCTTCATCGGCGACCACACGCTCTCGCTGCCGACGCGCGCCACGGCGGCGCTAAGGCAGACCTATTACGCCGCCCAGGGGGGCGACCGCGCCATCGTGGCCAGACTGTGGTCGCGCGCCGACAGGCTGGCGCGCCAGGCCATCGAGCAGACCGGCGAGGGCGCGCTGCAGCTGCGGCTCGACCACCTGCAGGTGCGCGCCGAGACGCAGCGCCTGGCGGGCGACTCCACCGGCGCCGTGGCCACGCTGCGCGAGTCCATCGGCATCGGCCGCCGGCATCTGGAGTCGGTGCGCGGCGCCGTGCGGCCGGGCGACCCGCTCTTCAACGAGGCCATCGGCCTGCTCGACGGCAGCTTCGGCGTGCTCGTCTACACGCTGGTGCAGAACGGCCGGCCGCAAGAGGCGATCGAGATCGCCCGCGGCAATGTCGCGCTGTGGCGCAGCGGCCAGATGAGCGAGTCGGCCGCCGCGCGCTGGCTGTACCGTCTCGCGGCGGGCCTCGTGGCCACGCAGCAGTACGAGCCCGCGCTGGCCGCGGCGCGCGAGAGCGACCAGTTGCTCGGCCGCATCGGTGCCGGCGGCGCCAGCCACACGCGCTGGCTGGCGCAGCAGGAGGTGGTGCGTTCGCTCATCGGCCTCGGCCGCTGGCAGGAGGCCGATGCCGCCTACCGCGGTTTCCTGGCCGCCATGCCGCCCGATACGCTGGCGCGCACACGCGCTTCCGACAACCGGCTGCTGGCGCTGCTGGCGGCCAAGAACGGCCGCTTCGAGGAGGCGATCGATCTCGCCGAGCGCATGCACCGCTTCCGCATGCGCCTGTACGGACCGAGCCATGCGCAGACGCAGGAGGCGGCCGGCCTGCGCGCCGTGGTGCGCCTGCTGCGCGGCGAGGTCTCGGCCGCCATGGCCGACTACGAGGTGCTCTTCGCGGCCACGCTCGACACGCCGGCTGGCTGGACCGACCTCGACGCTCGCGGCGTGCGCGGCTACGTGCTCGGCATCGCCTTCGACGAGTTCATGCAGTTCGTTGCCGCGCGGGCGCTGAAGGGCGAGCGCCTCGACCGCGACATCACCGACCGCGCCTTCCAGGTGGCCGACCGCCTGGGCCTGGGCGTCACGCAGCGCGCGCTGGCCGACAGCACCACACGCGTGCTGGCGGCCACGCCGGCGCTGCGCGCGCTGCTCGAGGCCGAGCAGGTGCAGCGGCAGGCCGTGGCGGCGGCGTTCTCGCAGATCAACCTCGCCCTCGGCGAGGAGGACGCGCTGCGCCGCGAGACGCAGACCGACGCCTTCAAGGCGAAGCCCGAGCCCGAGCGGCGCGCACACGCCGAACGGCTGCGCGGCAAACGCGAGGAGGTGAGGAAGCTGCAGGCCGTGGCGACGGCGGCGCGCGCGGCGCTCGAGGAGAAGCGCCAGCAGGTGACGCGCGAGTTCCCGGACTACGCCGAGCTCGTGACGCCCACCATCGCCAGCCCGCGCGCGCTGCGGCGGCTGCTCGCGCCGGGCGAGGCGATGCTCGTCGTGCACCCGCTGGCGCAGGCGACGCTCGTGTGGGTGCTGCCGCCCGAAGGGCCGGTGGCCTTCGCCGCCAGCGCGCTGACGCGCGACGCGCTGGCAGCCCGCGTGACGGCGCTGCGCGAGATGCTCGACATCGGCGCCGCGCCGGCCGGGCGCCGCCCGGCACTGCAGCCGGCCCTGCTGCACGCACTGTGGCAAGAGCTGCTGGGCCCGGTGGAGCCGGCGCTGCGCGACGTGCGCAGCCTCGTCGTGGCCACCCAGGGCGCGCTGGCGGCATTGCCGTTCGCCGCGCTTGTCACCGAAGCACCCGCCGCGGGCGCGCCGGTGCCCTGGCTCGCGCGCCGCATGGCCGTGGCGCAACTGCCGGCGCCCGCCTCGCTGCATGCGCTGCGCCGCGTGGCGCAGCCACCGGTGGCGGCCAAGGCGCTCATCGGCTTCGGCGACCCGGTGTTCGACCTCAAGGCCGCGCCGCGCGCCGCGCCCGCAGCCGCGCCCGCAGCCTCGAGCGCCGGCCGCCGCATCCGCGCCGCGGGCGAGGCCGGCCGCTACGACGCCGAGACGGGCTTCCGCTATGCCGACATCCCGCCGCTGCCCGAGACGCGCCAGGAGCTGCTCGCCGTGGCCGAGGCGCTTGGGGCCAGCGCCGGCGCCGACCTCGTGCTCGGCGAGCGCGCCACGCGCCGCGCCGTGCTCGCCACGCCGCTGGCGGACCGGCGCGTGGTGGCCTTCGCCACGCACGGCCTGCTGCCCGGCGAGTTGCCGGGTGTGAGCAAGCCGGCGCTGGCCATGGCCGCCGAGGCCGACCCGAAGGAGTCGCCGCTGCTCGAGCTGGACGACGTGCTCGGCCTGCGCCTGAACGCGCAGTGGGTGCTGCTCTCGGCGTGCAACACCGCGGCCGGCGAGCAGGAAGGGGCGGCGATGTCGGGCCTGGTGCGCGGCTTCTTCTTCGCCGGAGCGCGCTCGGTGCTGGCCACGCACTGGGCGGTGGAGACGGAATCGGCGGCGGCGCTCAGCGCGGCCACGTTCCGCCACCAGCGGCAGGGGGAGCGCTCGGGCGGCGATGTGTCGCGCGCCGAGGCGCTGCGCCGCGCGCAGTTGGCGCTGGCCGACGGCACGCAGGGCGGTGGGCGCTGGACGCACCCGTACTTCTGGGCCCCCTACGCGCTCTTCGGCGACCCGGTGAAGTGACGCGATCGCCGGGTCGACCGCCGGGAGATCGCCGGGCGACCGCGGCGCGGCCGTCGCGATCGCCGCGCGAGGTTAGTTCGCGCCGCCGAACTTGTAGTCGGTCTTCGCCTTGGCGCGCAGCTCTTCCTGGTAGGCCTGCACCTTCATCTGCTCCAGGCGCTGCTTGATCTGGCCCTTCACGTCCTCGAACGCGGGGAAGGGGGCCTCGCGCGTCTCTTCGAGCTTGATGATGTGGAAGCCGAACTGGCTCTTCACCGGCGCCTCGGTCATCTCGCCCTTCTTCAGCGCCACCAGGGCCTTGCCGAACTCGGGCACGTAGCTGTCGGGCTTGGCGAAGTCGAGGTCGCCGCCCTTCTCGCCCGAGCCCGTGTCCTTGCTGTGCTTCTTGGCCAGCTCGTCGAACTTGGCGCCGCCCTTGAGCTGCACGATGAGCGCCTTGGCCTCCTCTTCCTTCTCGACGAGGATGTGGCGGGCGCGGTACTCGGTGCCGCTGGCCTGGGCCTTGAACTTGTTGTACTCCACCATCGCCTGCTCGTCGGTGACGGGGTTCTTCTTCTGGTACTCGGAGAAGAGCTCGCGGATGAGGATGCTCTGGCGCGCGAGTTCCATCGCCTCGCGGTAGTCGGCACTGGCGGCGATGCCCAGGCGCGTGGCCTCCTGCGCGAAGATCTCGCGCAGCACCACCTGGTCGCGCGCCTGCTGCATCACCTCGGGGCCCACCTGCTGGCCGGCGCGCTGCGCCTGCTTCACCAGCGCATCGAGGCGCGCCTTGGGCACGGGCTTGCCGTTCACGATGGCCAGGTTCTGGGCCAGGGCGGCGGCGGGCAGCAGCAGCGCGGCGGCGCAGGCGATGACGGCGAGGCGGGCGAGGCCGCGCGCAGCATTCGGGGTGGGCTTCATGGGCAGGGGCATCCGCGGTGGGGGCAGGCCGGGGCCGCGCATGCGGCAAGGCCGGGGTGGAACGAAGGGAGGGACGGGAAGAGGGGGAACGAGGGGAACCGGCGGAGGGCCCGCTGGCATCCCAATGACCAGCCCGGGACGCTTCAGCTCGCCTCGCGGGGCTCGTCGGGCGCCTTCGCCTCGATGGCCAGCGCGTGGATGCGCTGAGAGGCCAGACTCCCCAGGGAATCATACACGAGGCGATGCCTCGCCACCCTCGTGAGACCGGTGAAACGGGGGCTCGTGATGCGCACCGTGAAGTGGCCGCCTTCGCGCGCACCGGCATGGCCGACATGGCGATGTCCGTCGTCTTCCACCTCGAGTTGCGTGGGGGCCAGCGCGGCGCGCAGGCG
>Ga0268299_1004760_pt1 | contig 10144 bp, 6 predicted proteins | sample NOBtaG_FD_193484 | JGI IMG/M metagenome (GOLD analysis project Ga0268299, IMG submission 193484) | Activated sludge microbial communities from bioreactor in Nijmegen, Gelderland, Netherland - NOB reactor | ecosystem: Engineered > Bioreactor > Aerobic > Activated sludge | place: Netherlands... | reverse complement strand
GCGCGGGGGGGGGGGGGGGGGGGCGGGTGCGGGCGGGTGCGGGCGGGTGCGACGGGACCTCAGCCCGGTCGATCACGCACGATCGCGTCGCCCCCTCAGAACAGCGGGTGGACGTTGGTGAACAGCACCAGGCCCAGGGCGTAGAGCATGGCGGCGGCGCTGATCAGCACGACGTGCCGGGTCTCGCCCGCGAGTGAGCCGAGGTAGAGCGGCAGGGGGAACAGCACGGCGACGTACCGCCCCAGACCCTCGAACTGGCCGGACGAGAGCGGCAGGACGAGCCCCAGCACGATCACCGCGGCGTAGCCGACACCGAACCGTCGCCAGACGAGCGGGATCAGCGCCAGCGCTGCGGTGGCCGAAAGGGCGTTCATCGTGTCGTACGGCGCCATCGCCTCGGTGGAGAGGAACTGATAGGGCCGCGACGCGAGCGCCCGCGCGATCGCGAGCAGCCCCGAGGCGGGGTTCCCGCCCGGGTGGTAGCCCCAGCGCTCGATGCTGGCGTACCACGCGAGCGGATCACCGCTCAGGACGTAGTTGTAGACACAGTACCCGCCGATGCCACCCACGGCCGAGGCCGCGGCCAGCACGCCCAGCACGCGCTCGCGTCCCGGCGGGTTCGCCCGCCAGGCCAGCCACACGAGGGCCGGGACGAACATCACCCCGTTGACGCGCGTCGCGGTCATCGCGGCCCCGGCCACCGCGCTCCACACCCATCGCCGCTCCCGCGCGGCGAGGGCCGCGCCCACCAGGCCCAGGAGAAACAGACCTTCGGAGTACACGACGCCGAAGAAGTACGCACCCGGGAAGACGGATGCATAGAGGACGGTCCGGACCGCCGGCGCGTGCGCCATGTCGAGGCGCGCAAGCCGGTAGAGGCACACCATCGCCAGAGCGAAGGCGACCCACGAGATCACGATGCCGGCGAAGTAGAAGTCCGACTGGTGGCCGCCGAGCAGCCTCCCGCCCCACCCCATCAGCGTCGGATAGAGCGGAAAGAACGCGAGGTTGCTGCGCCCCCCCTCGACGTACGCGTACCCCTGCGACGCGATGCCGTGGTACCACCCCGAGTCGTAGCGGGCGAACGTGTCCCAGAACGCGTGCGGCCGCTCCAGCACCGAGTAGCGCTGGTCGACGTGTGTCGGCAGGGTGACGTTGGCGAGGAACGCAATGAGGGCGGAGAACACCCGGAGCGCGAGTGCTCCGATGACGAGCCGCGACTCGATGGGCAACCACGACGCCTGCGAGGCGGGGGGCGCCGGCGGCATGCCGCCCATGCTACCTCATCCGCATGGGACTCCCTCCCACCGCCTCGATCGTGAAGGCCTGCGCCGCACCCTCCGGTGCGGCACGCACCTCGATGCCGGCCTCCAGCAGCGTCGCGCCGCTCATCCGCTCACGCCGGTTGGAGTCGACCTGGCGGAGTTCGTAGACGCGGCCGGGATCGAGGCCACGGAGACGCACCTGCACCCGGGACGCTCCGCCGTCGCCCTGGAACACCCACAGCACGCCCTGCTCCCGGGCGGCCGACCACTGCTGCACCACCTCCCACGCCGGACGGGTGCGCGCCTGATCCGACAGCAGATAGGTCGAGGCGCCCGACTGATACTCGCGCAGCGCGTGCGCGAGGCGCACCTCCTGCATCAGCTGATTCGTGTCCCGCTCGCCGATGGCGTGGAAGTTCACCGCCACGCCGAGCGTGCCCACCATCCGGCTGCGCGCCAGACCAGGAAGATCGGCTGCACCGCTCATCGGCTCGTCCGCGTGTGGCAGGACGTACGAGAGCAGGTACGACGCAGGGAACACCGCGGTCAGGCCCTCCAGGTTGTGGCGCACGTGCGCGGACGGGGCGGTCATGTCGTCCATCCAGCCGGCCTCGGTCAGCCGCGCCAGCCCGAGGTCCAGGCGATGCCCGCCGCTCGAGCAGTTCTCGATCACGAGCGCGGGAAATCGCTGGCGCAGCGCCTCCAGCACGGCATATAGGCCCCGCACGTGCGCGAAGCTCCCGCCATCAACGCTGTGGCCATGGTCGGCGCGATTGCAGATCATCCAGCGGTTGTAGTCCCACTTCAGATAGTCGGGCCGCGCGTCCTCGATGAACGCCGTAAGACGAGCGAGCACCCACTCCCTCGCCTCGCGATCGCCGAGGCAGATCAGCCCGTCTGGAACCTCGTCGTTGGTGCGACTCGCGTCGTAGGCGCCGTCCGACCTGGCCAGGAATCGCTCCTGGGCCATGCCGGGCTGCCCCACGGTGTCGATCGATACGCGTTCTGGCTCGACCCACACGCCGAACCGCATGCCGTGCTCGCGGGCGTGGTCCCCGATCGGCCCCAACCCCTGTGGAAACCGCGTGCGATCGACCTGCCAGCTCCCCAGGCCGTCCGTGAAGTCCCAGATCGACGAGGGCCGCCGCTGTGGATACCAGCCGGCGTCGAGCTGGAACAGCTCAATCCCCACGCGGGCGGCCTGCTCGATGGCCTCGCGCATGTTCGAGTCGTTGATGCGTGTCCCGTAGACGAACCACGAGTTGAACGTCGACCACGACGGAAAGGTGCCCCGGCCCGACAGCACCGATTGCTGCATCGCCGCCGACGCGTCCAGTTCGTCACCGGAGACGACCCCGACAAACGCGTGCGGCCCCTCCACCGGGTCCTCTGGCCTCACCTCCACGGACATGTCGGGCAGTCCCAGTCGGACGACGAGGTGCTCGTCGGCCCGATCCACGACGGCCGACCACGTGCCCGACCATGCGAGCGCCACGGCGATGGTGCCGTCCGGCCCCGCCACCGCCAGGTACGGCACCGCGTGGCTGGACGACACCACCGGGCTGCCAATGGTGAGCGAGTCGCCGGGCGCGAGCTCTCGAGCGCGACGCGTGAAGGAGCCGCCCTCACCGGGCTCCGCGTCGAGCCCCGTGACCCAATGCACGCGGCCAGCCGGCACGGTCAGCGCCAGGGCGCTGAGGTCCGCCGCCGCCGCGGCCGTGTCTCCAGCGACGGACAGGTCGGTCCACACCTCGATGGTGGCCGCGCCTGGCCGCGCCCGGTAGTGCCGCGTCGCGAGGAGCGGGCCCCGCTCCTGCCGCAACCGCACGCGCACCTCGACGAACCCCTCACCACCGGCCGTGTCCACGCCGTCCACGACGAAGCCGCTACGGGCGCTGCCCAGCGGGCCGGAGCGCCCATCCGCGGTGACGAGGCCGTCCGCGTCGGTGCTTCTTGACAGGTTGGGCCCGGCAGGCCACCGCAAGCCCGCCAGCTTCAGTTCCCCGGCGCCGGTGACCGACAACTCCAGCTCGATCCGGCTGGAACCAATGGTCCACCGCCCGGCCTCCCGGTCGCCCTCGACGAACGCATCGGCGTGCTCGAGGAGGCGTTCCGGGCTGCCGGCGGCAAGCTCCCACCCAGGGCAGAGAAACAGCAGCGCGACGGCCGCCAGCCGCATGGCCCTCATCAAACTCACCCTCTCACCGGCTGATGCATGCCCCACTCACGTGCACTGAGAGGCTTAGACGGAGCTGGCGCGAAGAAGTGACATCCGACGGGGACATGTCGCACACAGGACGACGGGCCAAGCAAGGCCTGTGCCTGATCGGAGCTATGCTCGAAGGCGCGGATCGACGATGGCCTTCGGCAGACGCATGGCTTCCGCGTCGGCGAGCGCCTCGTTCAGGCGGTTCAGGGCGTACACGCGCGCGCCGATGGCGCGCCACGGCAGCGTCGGTGCGTGCTGTTCGAGCACCGTCAGGGCACGCAGGAAGTGCCCTGCCTCGCTGCCCCAGCACCCGCGTATCTCGAGGTGCTTCCGGTTGATGTGCTCGTGGGCGTTGATGGTGCTCGGCCCGGCATTGGTGTAGTGGCCCGCCACCACGTAGCGACCGCCGTCGGCGACGAGCGCCAGCGCCTCTTCGATGGCGCGCGCCGATCCCGACGCCTCGAGGATGATGTCCGGCCCACGCCCGCCGGTGATGCCGGCCACGAGTGCGTGTCGCTCCTCGGGTGTGGTCTTGGCAATGTCCAGGGTGAGGTCCGCGCCCATCTGACGCGCCAGGTCCAGTCGGTCGGCGGGTGCGCCGACGGCAATGACCGTCGAGGCCCCCGACAGCCGCGCGAGCGCGACGACACTGAGCCCCACCGCGCCGGTGCCCTGCACCAGCACGCGATCCCCGAGGCGAATCGCGGCCCGGTCGATGGCGTGAACGGCGGTGATGAGGCCGCACCCGCCGCCGATGTAGTCCTCGGCAGCCACTGAATCCGGCAGCACGGCAGCCACGACGCCGGGCTCGAGGTAGATGGCCTCGCTCCACCCACCGAACAACCCATCCGCGGCGGCGTCGGTGATGCCGTAGACCTTGCGCTGTGGGCACCGGGTCGGCGTGCCGCGGACGGTGCACGCAACGCAGCGACCGCAGGTGCGATGGACGTCGAAGAACACGAGGCGATCGCCCTCGCGGGCCTGCCGCCCGTCCGCCAGCACGATCGGTCCACGCATCTTCGCGACCGTCCCGACCGCCACGTGCCCGGGAATGATCGGATAGGGGACGCCGCTCAACCGGCCGTGCCAGAGGTGCACGTCGGTGCCGCAGACCTCGGAGTAGACGGTCTTCAGCAGAATGCCGCCGCGCTCGATCTCGGGCTCGGGAAACTCGCGCAGCTCGATCGGCGTGAACGGCGCCGGCATCACGGCGGCAAGGACGGGCACGGTCGGATTGTAGTCGAGTGCAGGGCGCACGGGCGCACGGGCGCACGGGTGCAGGGGTGCACGGGTGCACGGGTGCAGGGGTGCACGGGTGCAGGGGCGCACAGGCGCACGGGTGCAGGGGTGCACGGGTGCACGGGTGCAGGGGTGCACGGGTGCACGGGTGCAGGGGTGCACGGGTGCACGGGTGCAGGGGTGCAAGGGTGCAGGGGTGCAAGGGTGCAGCGGTGCAAGGGTGCAGCGGTGCAGCGGTGCAGGTGCGGGGTGCGGTGCGGGGTGCCGGGTGCCGGGTGCCGGGTGCAGGGTGCCGGTACCGAGGTCTGCTCGGCACTCGGCACTCCGCACTCCGCACCCCGCACTCCGCACTCCGCACCCCGCACTCCGCAGCCCGCACTCCGCACTCCGCACCCCGCACCCGGCAGCGCACCCGGCACTCCGCACTCGGCACCCCGTACCGCACCCTGCACCCCTGCACCCCTGCACCCTGCACCCCTGCACCCCTGCACCCCTGCTATCCTGTCTGTATGCCGTTGTACGAGTACGAGTGCCGCAGCTGCCATCATCACTTCGAGTTGCTGGTCCGTGAGTCCACCGAGCTGCAGTGCCCGGCGTGTCACGGCCAGGAGCTGGAGAAACAGCTGTCGGTCTTCGCGGTCAGTGCGCCGGCGGGCGATCGCGGGGCGATGCCGGCCATGGGCCCGTGCGGCAGTTGCGGCCACCCGGACGGCCCGGGCTCCTGCAGCATGAACTGAGCGCCCGGCCGCCTCATGTCCAGCCTCGACGTGCTCTTCCGCCCGCGTGCGGTGGCCGTCATCGGCGCCTCGCGCGACCGGCGGAGTGTCGGCGGCGCCATCCTGCACAACCTGCTCACCTTCGAGTTCCAGGGACAGGTCTTCCCCGTCAACCCGAAGGCGTCGGTCGTGCACAGCCTGAAGTGCTATCCGACCGTCGAGGCCATCCCCGATCCGGTGGACCTCGCGGTGATCGCCGTGCCCAGACCGCACGTCCTCTCCGCGATTGAGTCGTGCGGGCGCAAGGGTGTCGGCGCCGTCGTCATCATCACCGCTGGTTTCAAGGAGACCGGCGACGCCGGCCTCGCGCTCGAGCGCGACGTCGTGCGCCTCGTCAAGCAGCACGGCATGCGGCTGGTCGGCCCCAACTGCATGGGGATCATCAACATGGACCCGGCGGTCCGGCTCCAGGCGTCGTTCTCGGCCAACGAGCCGGTGCCGGGCACGGTGGCCTTCTCGTCACAGTCCGGCGCGCTCGGCGAAGCGATCCTCGCGCTGTTGCGCGAGCGCGGCCTCGGCCTGTCGATGTTCGTCTCGCTGGGCAACAAGGCCGATGTGTCGGGCAACGACCTCCTGGAGTACTGGGAGGAAGACCCGCAGACACACGTCATCCTCATGTATCTCGAGAGCTTCGGCAACCCGCAGCGCTTCCTCGAGATCTGCCAGCGCGTCTCCAAGAAGAAGCCCATCATCGCCGTCAAGTCGGGGCGTACGGCGGCCGGCGCCCGGGCGGCGGCCTCGCACACCGGGTCGCTGGCCGGCGCCGACAACGCCGTCGAGTCGCTGTTCGCGCAGGCCGGCGTAATTCGGGCGACGAGCATCGAGGAGCTGTTCGTCTTCGCGTCGGCGTTCGCCAGCCAGCCGATTCCCGCCGGCACCCGTGTGGCCATCGTGACGAACTCCGGCGGGCCGGCCATTCTCGCCACCGATGCGTGCATCGAGCTCGGCTTGCAGATCCCGACGCTCTCGCCAGCCACCCAGGACCGCATCCGCCTGGCCGTCGCGCCGGAGGCCAGCGTCACCAATCCCGTGGACATGATTGCCACCGCCGCGGCCGCGCAGTACGAGGCGACGATGCGCGCAGTGGCCGGGGACGCGGGCATCGATGCCATCATCGCGATCTTCACGTCGCTCGAGATGATCGACGGGCCGGAGGTGGCCCAGGGCATCGTCCGCGGTGCCGCGGGGTGCCAGAAGCCCGTGCTGGTCTGCTTCATGGGCAACGTGAGATCGCGCGAAGCAATCGACCTGATGCGCGAGGCCGGCCTCGCCGTCTATACCTTCCCCGAGGACGCCGCGCGGGCGCTGGCCGCGATGGTGCGCTACGGCCACTGGCTGGCCCGGCCCGCAGGGCGGCGGCGCACGTTCGACGACATGGACGGCGGTGCCATTCACGGCGTGATCGCGGCCGCCCGGGCGCAGGGACGCCGCCAGTTGACGCTCGTCGAGGCGCAGCGGGTGCTCGAGCACGGAGGCATCCCCGTCCTCCCCTGGCGCGAGGTGAGGAGCCGCGCCGAGGCCGTCGCCGCGGCGGCGGACCTGGGCCTGCCATTGGTGGCCAAGGTGAGCTCGTCGGTCATCGTGCACAAGTCCGAGGTCGGCGGCGTCCGCGTCGGCCTCGCGACGACCGCGGCGGTGGGCACCGCGTTCGACGAGATGCTGCAGGCGGCCCGAGCGCGCGACCCCGAGGCGACGCTCGTGCTCCAGCAACAGGCCGCGCAGGGGACGGAGGTCATCCTCGGCGCCACGCGCGACCCGAAGTTCGGTCCCCTGCTGATGTTCGGCCTGGGCGGCATCTTCGTGGAAGTGATGAAGGACGTGGTCTTCCGCGTCCATCCGCTGTCTGACACGGATGCCCACGAGATGGTCCGAGCGGTCAAGGGATTCCCGTTGCTGGACGGGGTGCGCGGCCGCCCGCGGACGGACCTGGCCGCCCTCGAGGCCGTCCTGCTTCGGCTCGACCACCTGATGGCCCTGTGCCCGGACATCGTCGAGCTGGATGTGAACCCGCTGTTTGCGGCCCCGGCGGGGTCGCCGACCGCCGCGGCAGACGCCCGCATCACCTTGGGGCCGCCAGAAATTTGAGTTATCAAAATAATTTGACAAGACAACGTCAAATGAATTTTGATAACTCAAAATGCGGCCGGCCCTTCTCACGCTTCTCTGCCTGATCGGCCACGACTGGGCCCTGGCCCAATCGCCCTCGACCCTGCGCGGCGTCGTCCAGGACGAGCTGGGCGGCATCATGCCCGGCGTGAGCGTCGCCGTCAGCCGCGGACTGAGCGGGCTGGCTCGCGATACGATCAGCGGGCCGGATGGGCGGTTCGAGATCACGAACCTGCCCCCTGACCTCTACACCCTCACCGCTCTCGTCGACGGCTTCGAGCCGTATTCCGCATCGGTGACGCTGCGCACGAGCGTACCCCTCGAGGTCACGATCGTCCTCCGCGTGGCCGGGCAGGCCACGGTCGTGGAGGTCAGGCCGGAGGCGCCGCTGGTCGATCCCACCCTCACGGGCACACGCGCCCAGGTGAGCTTCGTTGGCCTCGAGCAGCTGCCGGCCCCCGTGGGCAGCCGCGGCATCGAGTCGGCCCTGGTCTCGCTCCCCGGCTTCGCGCAGAACGCCAACGGCGCCATCCACCCACGCGGCGCGCACAACCAGATGACCTTCGTCGTCGACGGCCTGCCGATCAGCGACCAGCTCACCGGGGCCTTTGCCAACGCGCTCGATGGCGGGCTGGTGCAGGCCGCCGAACTGTGGACGGGCAATGTGCCGGCGGAGTATGGCGCGAAGGTCTCGGGCGTGGTCGTCATCACGAGCCGGAGCGGCGTGGGCGCTCGGCGCCCGGCGACGGGCGACCTCACGCTGGCGGCCTCCGGCTTTGGCACCTGGCACGGCTCGGTCCAGGGCGGGGGCGAACGCGGTCGCGTCGGCTACTTCGGTTCCGCAACGGCAATGCGGACCGACCGCTTTCTCGACCAGGTGTCGCTCGACAACCTGCACAACGGCGGTGCCTTCGGCCGCGCCTTCGCCCGGGCGGACGTCCGGCTGGGAGATGGCCAGACACTCCGCGGCCACCTCATGGGAGGGCGATCGGAGTTCGAGCTGGCCAATCTCCGCTCGCAGCACGCCAACGGCCAGGACCAGGAGCAGCACCTCGGGGACATCGCCGGCTGGGCGGGCTACACCGCCATGCTGGGCCCGACGTCCACGCTGGAGGTGGTTGGCGGCCGTCGCCGAACGACGGGGCTCCTCCTGCCGAGCGCGGGAGACACGCCGGTGACCGCGGCGCAGGACCGGCGGCTCCTCACATCCACGCTGACGGCGCGCGTGAGCCGGATGTTTGGAGGCCAGACGCTGCGTGCCGGTGTGGATGCCCTGGCCTTCGATGTGGACGAGGCCTTCTCGATGGCGCTCACTGACAGCGATTTCAATCGACCGGGCTCACCCGGCTACAACGAGTCGCTGTTCCCCTACGACATCACGCGAGGAGGCGTGCCGTTCGTGTTCGCCGACCGTCGTGAGGGCCGCCACCTGAGCGCATTTGCCCAGGCGCAACTGCAGCGTGGGCCGCTGTCGATGACGCTGGGCGCGCGGTACGATGCGTACTCGCTGCTGGTGACCGACAGCGCCACCCAGCCGAGAGTCGGCATGGCGTGGGCCCTGCCGGGCGAAGCCGGCGTCGCCCGACTGTCCTACAACTACAACTTCCAGACGCCGCCGCTCGAGAACCTGCTGCTCTCGAGCTCGCCCGACGCGGCGGCCCTGGCCCCGCAGTCGGTCAAGGACGCGCTCGGAGGGACCGTACAGCCCATTCGCCCGGAGCGACAGCACGTCATTGAAGTCGGCTACCAGCGCGGGCTCGGGCGCCTGGCGAGCCTGGACGTCGCGGGCTACTGGAAACACTCGCGCGATCAGCAGGACAACAACAACTTCTTCGACACGGGCATCATCTTTCCGACCAGCCTGGCGGAGATCGACGTGAAGGGCGCCGAGGCGCGCCTCGTGTTCCCCGAGCGCCCCGGGCTTGGTGGAACGCTGTCGGTGACCACGAGCCGGGCCATCTCGACGCCGCCCTTCACGGGTGGGCTGTTCCTGGGACAGGACGCGATCGACGCGCTCTCCGCGGGCCCCTTCTACATCGACCACGACCAGCGGCTGAGCGTGCACGGCACGGCCCAGTGGCGAACCCGGTTCGGGGCGTGGCTGGGTACCGCCGCCCGCTACGACAGCGGCCTCGTCGCGAACCCGTCGGACCCGGTGGAGGTGGCCGCCGACCCGGACTTCTCCGACCTGCTGCCGTACGTCGACCTCGCGGCCGAGGTGCCGCGCGTCCGCCCTCGAACCATCATCGACCTGCTCGCGGGCTTCGACATCCGCCGCGCAGGCGAACGCGTGTGGTCGCTGCAACTGCAGGTGACCAACCTCACGAACCAGACCGCCCTGTACAACTTCCAGTCGGTCTTCGTCGGCACGCGGCTGGTGCAGCCTCGAACGCTGGCGGTCAAGGTCAAGCGCTCGTTCTAAGGAAGCTCTGCACAGGTCGATGTTGAGACGGTTCTCAGTGCACACGTCATGACAATCGCGTCGCGTTCGCGAGGGAGACCGGCGCCGCGGGGCCGCGCACGGCCCGCGGAGCGGCCTCGGGGCCGCG
>Ga0268299_1004759_pt1 | contig 10145 bp, 9 predicted proteins | sample NOBtaG_FD_193484 | JGI IMG/M metagenome (GOLD analysis project Ga0268299, IMG submission 193484) | Activated sludge microbial communities from bioreactor in Nijmegen, Gelderland, Netherland - NOB reactor | ecosystem: Engineered > Bioreactor > Aerobic > Activated sludge | place: Netherlands... | reverse complement strand
GACCGGTTGTCAAACCAATCCGTACACGGGACGTTGGCAGCTGATGATGATGCCGATGTCGCAGGAAGTGCAGATGGGGGCGCAGGCCTATGCCGAGGTTAAAAACGACCCGAAAATGAAACCGTCGACCGATCCGCGTGAGATCGAGCCGGTCAAGCGGGTGGCAGCGAGAGTGATCGAGGCCGCCAAACGATCCCAATACAGTGAGATGGCCAACCAGTTCGAGTGGGAAGTGACGGTCATCAAGGACGACAAGACCATGAACGCGTTTGCCCTGCCTGGCGGAAAAATCGCCGTCTACACCGGCATTTTCCCGGTCGCGAAGACGGAATCGGGGCTTGCGGCAGTGATGGGCCATGAGGTTGTGCATGCGTTGGCCCGGCATGGCGGAGAGCGCATGAGTCAGAATACGTTGGCGCAGACCACGTTGCAAGCGATCGGCATAGCGCTTGGGGTGAGTGGGGCCAATCCGGTTGTCTCCCAGGCAGGGATGGCGGCGTTGGGTGTGGGGGCTCAAGTCGGGGTGTTGCTCCCGTTCAGCCGGAAACACGAGTCGGAGGCGGACTACGTGGGCGTGTTGCTGGCGGCGGATGCCGGTTACGACCCGCGTGAGGCCATTCACTTGTGGCAGAGAATGGGCGAGTTGTCCGGCGGGAAATCGCCGTCCGAATTCATGTCCACTCACCCCAGCCATGAAACCAGAATTCAGCAGCTTGAAGAATGGATGGCCGAAGCGATGCCGATCTACCAGTCCAAGCCGCCTGCACCGAACAGCGAGTTGCCGGCACTCCGCTGAGGCGTACCTCGACTCAAGTGTCCGACGGGTCGCGGGGTACGCGTCGCCGAAGGTCCGTGCCGGGGCATGCCTTGAGACGCATACCCCGGCACAATCTAAAAGTAGGTGGCGGCCGATACCACCACCGCATTGTCGTGAATGCGCTGACTGGTATTGGGATTGAACGCACGCATACCGAATTGATATGAGACCTTGAACACCGTGTCTTCGATCGGGCGGAAATTCAGTCCGAGACTCAGCTGTTCGAGATCGCCGAATCCTCCGATGGCATCCCGGTTGGTGTCCACCTTGTCCCACCGAACCACCGCCGTCAGGGTGGATCCCTCCGAAAAACGTCGCGGCAACATCCGCCGCAGCATCTCCGGCATAAAGTGATAATTCCCCTGGATGTAGTACCCACTCATTCGCTGCGGTCGCAGGCGTCCTGTGTCGGGATCGATGGCCGGACTGCCGTCCAGATTCCGGGAATTGTTCTTCACATAGGCCCACGCGGCTTCGCCGATCAGTTCAAAGGGACCTCGTTGCATTGTCCAATCCAGGACAAAGATCGACAGCGACCGTTTGCTCTCCGGATCATAGGTGCCATGGTATCCGGATCCGGCGATTTCGACCCCTAACACTGGGCTATAGGCCACGCGTCCGACTATGGCCTTACCGCGGTTGTTGTCGAACCCGTCGTCCGTCAAGGATTTGCGTTGCCTTGAGTTTTTTAACCCACTGGCCTCTCCAATCCTGGCCGTCCCATCCGGTTGAAAACCGTTCGGTCCTTGCGTGATATAGAACTCGTAATCCATCTTGGCGTAGCGGCCTGGATAGAACGTACCGTAGAAGCCGGCGCCGGCTTCGGACATGGTGGTCGGGATGATGAGTTGGTTGACCAATGGGCGATCGGTGAGATCGTTCAAGGGAGAGTCGTGCAAGAGGTTGAACTTGCCCACGGGTAAAAGAATGATGCCTGCGCGGAGGTTGAGTGGCTCGTGGATGAGGTAGTCGACGTGGGCGAACTCCAGGCTGACCTCTGTCTCGGTTCCTTCGCGTATGCCATGTTCGATTTCGAGCTCGGAGGCGAATTTCACATGCTCCGTAATGTCGGCGTAAATAAAGGGGACGAAGCGTTGCTGGTCGAACGAGCTGTTCGTACTGCCGATACCGGGATTGCTGCCGGCCGCTCCCGCGCCATTGTCGATTACGTCTCTTCGGTGATTGCGGTATTGGAGGTCGAAGTACCCGCCGACAAAGGCTTTGGGGGCGTTGACGAAGGGTTTGGCATAGATCATGGTTCCGGAGCCGGACGTGCCAAAGGAAAGGGGCGCTTGTGTATTTTTCCGAGAATCCCGCGCGATATCCGGGAGGACCGTCCCGGCCGGAGACCCGGATGAATCGGGCGGAGTGGCCGACTCGGGCGACTCGATCGGTGGGAGCGCGCGCTGAAGTTGGCGATTGTGCTGCTCGAGTTCTTGCAGACGTTGCTCCAGTTTACGCATGCGGGTATCGACGCGTTCGTCGTCTGCGAGGGCGTTGGTAGCGACCAGAACACTGAAAAAAATCATCCAGAGCGATGCCAGAGTGCGCATCATCATTCTCCTAACTGTTTACGAGGTGAATACTAATGACTCGGGACTCTGGATGGTCTCTGGCCTGGAAGACGTTGGGCAGTTGGGTTGGATTGTCGGTGCTGAGCCTCCTTTCTTTCTCTCCGGCAGCAAGCCGATACACTACTCACGGTGCTTGGGCAAAACGATCACACCATACGCAAAAGCCGGGCCGGAGTCGGTGGGGGAGCGAGGCGACATGGCGAAACAATTGGTGCAGGATTTTGGGGACAGATCGGGAGACGAACCAAGAGCGATGGAGGAATCGTGCGATCGTGCTGCGTGCAGACTGTGCGGGAACGCTCAGGTTGGCACGAAGATCGGTGGCTTGAATCGTCCGGCCTACGAACTTTATACTGAACTGGCGCGCTGGGGGGACACGGGTGATCGCTCGTCGAGCAGGCTCGGCGGGAGGAAAGTCCGGACTCCAAGGGCAAGGACGCTGGATAACATCCAGGCGGAGCGATCCGACACCAGCACCACAGAAAACAAACCGCCGATGGCCGCTGTTGGAGACCTTGGTTTCTTCCGGCGGCTCAGGTAAGGGTGAAACGGCGGGGTAAGAGCCCACCGCGGTGATGGCGACATCAACGGCACGGTAAGCGTCGTCCGGAGCAAGACCAAATAGGGAGACGCCCGCGGGCTCGTAGAGCTCAGCGGAAAGGCCGGCCCGGCCGAAGTCTCCGGGTAGGTTGCTTGAGGCTTGAGGTAACTCGAGTCCCAGAGAAATGATCATCCCCGGGTGAGCGCAAGCTTCACGCGGGACAGAATCCGGCTTATAGGGTTTCTCCAACGCGCCCTTTTTATCGCTTTGCGCAGCTCTCCCCCGGTGACTTTGCCGGAAAGAATTTCCCGGTCGTCCAGCAGTATCACGGGTATCCGATCACCATAGTGCAGACGCAGGTGTTCGTCGTTGTCGACGTCGACGATGGTCAGTTGAAAGGCGAGATCCTCTTGCACCTGGGCAGCCACGCGGGCTACCACATGGCACAAGTGGCATTCTCGGCGGGACATGATGGTGACGCGCATGGGGCTCATCGGGAGTCGGCTCCACAGTCCGAGCACGTTCGTATAACACGGGGCGGTGATCGAGACCAGTCTGTTGCGCAGAGGATCCGCTTCTCGGCTCTCTTGACCTCACTTGCGGGCTGGTGATACGATCCGCCATCTTACCCGTTGATTTTTCAGAAAGATCGTAGCAGTCTGTGTCGCGAATGTGTCGTAGCGCGGCGGTGTTGTTCGTTCAGACATCACGTCCTTCGCCTCGATGCGCGAAGGGGAGGTTGATATGAAGTTGACAGGGTCTGAAATCCTCATCGAGTGCTTAAAGGCGGAAGGCGTGAAAACGATTTTCGCTCTGCCGGGTGGCGTCGTGCTGAAGATTTTCGACATGCTCCACCAGCAGAAGGACATCGAGGTCGTCTTGACCCGGCACGAACAGGGCGCCGGGCATATGGCGGAAGGGTATGCCAAGGCCACGGGGAAGGCTGGTGTCTGCTTAGTAACGTCCGGACCCGGCATGACGAATGTGATTACCGCGTTGGCTGACGCCTATATGGATTCGGTTCCGCTTGTGTGTATCAGCGGGCAGGTGTCGACGAGTTTGATCGGAAATGATGCGTTTCAGGAAGCGGATAACATCGGCCTGAGTCGCCCCTGCACGAAGTACAACTTCCTTGTGAAAGATGTGAATGACCTGGCCACGACCATCAAGGAAGCGTTCTACATTGCGACGACCGGGCGTCCCGGGCCCGTGCTGGTAGACATACCGAAAGATGTGTCCATGGCCAAAGCCGAGTTCACCTATCCCAGCTCCGTGGCGATTCGCGGGTATAACCCGACGTACGAGGGCAATAAGTGGCAGATCAAGCAGGCCGCTGAAGCGATCATGAAGGCAAAGAAGCCGATTCTCTATGTCGGCGGTGGCGTGGTGTTCTCTCAGGCGGCCAAGGAATTGCTGGAATTGGCGGAGATGACGCAGATTCCTGTGGACATGACGCTGATGGGGCTCGGGGCCTTCCCCGGGGAACATCCCTTGTCGATGGGCATGATGGGCATGCATGGGACCTACTGTGCCAACATGGCCGTCCACTATTCTGATCTGGTCATTGCAGTGGGGGCGCGTTTCGATGATCGAGTGACGGGCAAGGTGTCGGAGTTCTGTCCGTTCGCGAAGGTGATTCACATCGATATCGACCCGACCTCGATCCGGAAGAATATTCATGTCGACATCCCGATTGTGGGTGATTGCAAAGCCGTGTTGCGGGAGTTGAACCAAATTCTCCGCGCCACGGTGAACGGCAATCAAAAAGATCTGCGTAAGCCCTGGTGGAATCAAATCCGTGAGTGGCAGCAGGCCCACCCGCTGGCCTACCAACAGGACCCCGATGGTGCGATTAAGCCGCAACACGTCGTCAAAAGGCTGTATGAATTGACCAAGGATCGAGACCCGATCGTGGCGACAGACGTGGGGCAACATCAGATGTGGACGGCCCAATACTTTAAGCTTGCCAGGCCGAATCGCTGGTTGACCTCGGGTGGGTTGGGCACGATGGGGTTCGGCCTCCCTGCGGCGATGGGCGCACAGGCGGCGTTTAGAGATCGTCTGGTGCTCTGCGTCGCCGGAGACGGCAGCATCCAAATGAATATGCAGGAAATGGCCACCGCGGTGGTGTCGAAGCTGCCGGTCAAGGTCATCATCCTGAACAACCGGTTCCATGGCATGGTGCGTCAGTGGCAGGACCTGTTCTACGAGGGGCGGTATGCCTCCAGTTATCTGGAGACAACGCCGGATTTTGTGAAATTGGCCGAAGCCTACGGCGCGGTTGGTTTGCGCGCCAGCAAGTTGGGGGATCTCGACGCAGTGTTGAAAGAAGCCGTCAGCACTGAGAAGCCGGTGATCGTGGATGTTCCGACCTATCCCTTCGAGAATTGTTACCCGATGATTCCTGCCGGCGGTTGCAATCACGAGATGATTCTCGAAGATCCGCCGGAATTAAAACAACGAATGGCAGGTGGACCCAGTGTCGGGTCCGACGAAAATAAAGATACTATTCTGACTGCGTAGGAGAAGGGGCTGCAGGCCGGTAGTGCCGTGTATCATTGATGACCGGAGAGACGGCCCTTTTGGGGCGGACGCTCCGAGGCTACCGGGTGTGCGCTCGTGGGAATGCCATGGAACATATTATCTCAGTAACCGTAGAGAATAAATTTGGCGTGTTGTCCCGCGTGGCGGGATTGTTCAGCGGACGCGGGTTCAATATCGAGAGTCTGTCCGTTGCTCCGACCCTCGATCCCTCGATGTCGCAGATGACGATTGTCACGTCAGGCGATGAGCGGATCGTGGAGCAAATCGTCAAACAACTTAACAAGCTGATCGATGTGATCAAAGTCGTGGACCTCAATGAAAGCGACTTCGTTTCACGGGAGACGGCGTTGATCAAGGTGCATACGAAGGCAGAGGACCGTGCCGAAGCGCTGCGAATCGCCGATATTTTCCGGGCCAACGTGATCGACTCGACGCCATCGACCTATACCATTGAGGTCACCGGCGATCCCAAGAAGCTCGAGGCCATCATCAACCTGCTCCAGCCCCTCGGCATTAAGGAGCTGATTCGGACGGGGCGAGTGGCGATTGCGCGTGAGGCGATCCGGCCGGCCGTCAGCCAACCGAAGAAGCTCGCACGCGAATAGCGCGCATCCTCTCTGTGCAGCTGTCGTTTCCATCCATGTGCCCTATGAACATTCAGGAGTGATGTATGAAGATCTATTACGACAAGGACGCCGATTTACAGCTCATTCGCGGAAAGAAAGTGGCCGTGATCGGCTATGGGAGCCAAGGCCATGCCCATTCGCTCAATCTCAAAGACAGCGGCGCCACTGTCGTCGTGGGTCTGCGTGAGGGGAGTTCGTGGAAAAAGGCCGAGGCGAGCGGGTTGAAAGTCATGCCGGTGGCGGATGCCGTCAAGGCGTCGGATGTCATCATGATCCTGGCCCCCGATGAGGCACAGGCGGCGATTTACCGGCAGGAGATCGCGCCGAATCTGAAGCCTGGTTCCTACCTGGCCTTCGGTCATGGGTTCAATATTCATTTCGGTCAAATTGTGCCGCCGGCGAATGTCAATGTCTTCATGGTGGCGCCCAAAGGGCCAGGCCATCTGGTCCGGTCCGAATACACCAAGGGCAGCGGTGTGCCATGCCTATTGGCCGTGCACCAGGATCCCAGCGGTAATACCCGCCAAGTGGGCTTAGCCTATGCCAGCGCGGTCGGCGGGGGGCGGGCCGGGATCATTGAGACGAATTTCAAAGAAGAGACGGAAACGGACCTGTTCGGTGAACAGGCGGTGCTGTGCGGTGGGTTGACCTCGTTGATTCAGGCCGGGTTCGAGACCCTGGTCGAGGCGGGGTACTCGCCGGAAATGGCCTATTTTGAGTGTTTGCACGAGGTGAAGCTGATCGTGGATCTGATCTACCAGGGCGGCATTGCCAACATGCGCTATTCGATCAGCACGACGGCAAAATACGGCGACATTACTCGTGGCCCGCGCGTCGTGACCGATGAGACCAAGAAGGAGATGAAGAAGATCCTGGGCGAGATTCAGAGCGGGCAGTTTGCCAGGGAATGGGTGCTCGAGAATCAGGCCAATCGGCCGGTCTACAATGCTCTGCTGAAAAAGGGCGAAGGTCATCCAATCGAAGAAGTCGGTTCCCGACTCCGGTCCATGATGCCTTGGCTCAAGAAGGATCAACTCGTCGATAAGAACAAAAACTAACCCTGTGGACGGGTTCCTCGTGGTAGCATGGTAAAGGGCCTGGAGGTGTATGGCTGATCGAGCGGTCGGGATCCCGATCGTGAAAGAAGGATTGCCGTTTGTCGGTGGTCTGGCTGGTGCCACTCTGCTGTGCGGATTGGCGGGATGGACTGTTCCCGCGGTGGTGAGCGGCGGATTTCTGCTGTTCACCGGATGGTTCTTTCGAAATCCAAGCCGAACCATTCCTCAACAACCCAATGTGGTGGTTTCGTCCGGGGACGGTAAGGTCATTGCGATCGAGGAAGAGTTCGAACCGCGGTATTTGAAGGAAAAAAGCATCCGCGTGACGGTGTTTCTGAACGTGTTCGACGTGCATGTGAACCGAATGCCTTGCGCCGGAACCGTCGAGGGAGTGAGTTATCAGCCCGGACAGTTTCTCGTCGCAAGCAAGCCGGAGGCAACGCTCCGGAATGAACAGAATGCCGTGATGCTGAAGACTGAGTCCGGTGTCAAGGTTCTCTGCGTGCAGGTAGCCGGGTTGATTGCTCGCCGGATCGTGTGCTGGGTCGGGCAGGGTGATCGCGTGCAGCGCGGCGAACGGTTTGGACTGATCAGGTTCGGTTCGCGGATGGACACGTTCCTTCCGCTGGGCTCGAAGATTTGTGTGTCGCTCGGTGACCGGGTCAAGGGGGGCGAAACCATCGTGGGGGAACTCCGATGAAATCACCAACTATGAGACCTCCGTTCGCGAGGGGGAATCGGAAGCGACAGGCGATGTACCTGATCCCCAACCTCTGTACCACGGGAAATCTCTTCTGCGGCGTGTTTGCGATCCTGTCGGTATTTAACGGGCAGCATCTGTCGGCTGCCATCGCCATCCTGGTGGGCATGATTTTCGACATGCTGGACGGAAAGCTGGCGCGGCTAACGAACAGTACGGGGCAGTTCGGCATTGAGTACGATTCCCTGTCCGATGTCGTGTCGTTCGGTGTCGCTCCAGGGCTGCTGATCTATTCATACGCGTTGAGCGGACAGGGTACCTTCGGTGTGGCGGTGATGTTCGCCTATGTCGCCATGGGTGCGGTCCGGCTGGCTCGATTCAACGCCACGGTGAGCAACGCCGACAGCAAATACTTCACTGGGTTGGCCATCCCGGCGGCGGCCGGGGTAATTGCCTCGCTGGTGATCTTTGACTTGCACATCACGCAACTGGGCTCGGAACTCAAACCGCTGCTCATCTTGGTGATTACGTTTGCCCTGGCGTTCTTGATGGTCAGTACGATCAAGTATCGCAGTTTCAAGGACCTCAAATTCCGGCGGGGTGATCACTTTACGTATCTGGTCTGGGGCATTCTGGCGTTGATGTTGATTGTCGCGTGGCCTCAGGCTATGCTGTTTGTGGCGTTCGGTGGTTACGCCATGTCCGGCCCGGTGTCACGCGTCTGGACGATGGTTGCTAAGGGCGCCGGTAAACCGGTTACGAAAATCGATGGACCGGTGTTGGATTCGAAAGAGTAGCATTGGCGTTGACGAGGAGTAGTAGGGAGCGTCAACCGAACTGAGAGAGCTGGTGGACGGTGCAAACCAGCCGGTTGCCTTCTGAACTCACCTCTGAGCCGGATTCGTGAACCCCGTATCGACGGGTGGTAATGAGTCCCGACTGATCCCCGTTATGGATCGTATGAGGGTGTCGGATGAAGAGGGCTTCATCCGGTGCTGAATCAGGGTGGTACCACGAGGCTCGCAAGGCCTTCGTCCCTGTCCAGGGGCGGAGGCTTTTTTATTGCCCGGATGCGGAAACGGGCTTCCAACTGTGTTCTCGGCTTGAAAACATCCTCAACGTACCCGAGAGGGTACGCCACCGGTGTTTTCGCCGCCTGTGGCCGCGTTGGAAAGCCCGTTTGAGCATGCGGGAGATCAGGAGGAGGTTGCCATGACTCGGATGATCAGAATATTCGATACGACGTTACGGGACGGCGAGCAATCGCCGGGAGCGAGCATGAACGTCGAAGAGAAGCTGATGATCGCCAAGCAATTGGCACGCCTCGGCGTGGATATTATCGAGGCGGGGTTTGCCTACAGTTCACCGGGAGACTTCGAGGCCGTGCGACGGATCGCTTTGGAGGTTGAGGGCCCGGTGGTCTGTAGTCTTGCGCGAGCAAGGCCGGAGGATATCACCAGGGCGTCGGAAGCGTTGAAAGGGGCCCCGCGCGTCAGGATCCACACGTTCTTGTCTACGTCCGACATCCACTTGAAGCATCAATTCCGGATGACGCGCGACGAGGCCAAGAAGCGGGCGGTGGACATGGTGCAGTTGGCGCGCACCTATGTGGACGACGTGGAGTTTTCTCCTATGGATGCCAGCCGTTCCGATCCCGCGTACTTGTGTGAGGTGATTGAAGCGGTGATTGCGGCCGGAGCAGGCACGATCAATATTCCCGATACGGTCGGCTACGCCGTGCCTCAGGAGTTCGGTGAGCTGATTCAACGCATCAGGGACAGGGTGCCGAATAGCGGACAGGCCGTGATTTCAGTGCATTGCCACAACGATTTGGGCTTGGCGGTGGCGAATAGTCTGGCGGCGGTGGTGGCAGGCGCGGGGCAGGTGGAGTGCACCATCAATGGCATCGGCGAGCGGGCCGGGAACACCTCGCTGGAAGAAGTGGTCATGGGACTCCGGACCCGCAAGGATTGGTATGGGGCCGATACCAAGGTCGTGACGGAGGAAATTGCCAAAACGAGTCGTCTGGTGAGCAAGATCACGGGGATGGTCATTCAGCCGAACAAAGCGATTGTCGGTGCCAATGCGTTTGCCCACACGTCAGGGATTCATCAAGACGGGTTGCTGAAGGATAAAACCACCTATGAAATCATGCGACCGGAGTCGGTGGGGCTGGAACAGGTCAAATTGGTGATGGGCAAGTTGTCCGGGCGTCATGCGTTCCGCCAACGGTTGGAGGATCTTGGCTACAAGTTGAGCGAGGAAGAGGTCAATCACGCCTTTGA
>Ga0268299_1004757_pt1 | contig 10149 bp, 6 predicted proteins | sample NOBtaG_FD_193484 | JGI IMG/M metagenome (GOLD analysis project Ga0268299, IMG submission 193484) | Activated sludge microbial communities from bioreactor in Nijmegen, Gelderland, Netherland - NOB reactor | ecosystem: Engineered > Bioreactor > Aerobic > Activated sludge | place: Netherlands... | reverse complement strand
CCGACGGCGTGAAATTGATCTTTAAAGAAGATATCATGCCTGCGGGCGCGGATCGTCCGGTTTATTTGATCGCGCCGCTGCTCAAAACCGTGCCTGTACTGGTGATTCTTGCGGTTTTGCCGCTTGGCCCGAACATCCTGATCCCCTGGTTTGGCCCAACGCTCGGCGACGTATGGTTCGAAGTGCCGTTAGCGCTGTCTGACCCGAATGTCGGCGTGTTGTGGCTGCTGGCGATCACCAGCCTGGGAACATACGGCGTCGCATTAGCTGGCTGGGCGAGCGATAACAAATATGCCATGCTGGGCGGCCTGCGCGCATCGGCACAGATGATTAGCTATGAATTGAGCCTCGGCCTCGCGATTGTCGTGCCGATTTTGCTGGCGGGCAGCCTGAGCGTAATGGATATTGTCAGCCAGCAGAAGATGATCTGGGAGTGGTATGTGTTCCAGAATCCGCTGGCGGCAGCTATTTTGTTGGTGGCGCTGCTGGCAGAAGTCAACCGCGCGCCGTTCGACCTGCCGGAAGCTGAACAGGAACTCACCGCCGGGTTCATGACCGAATACAGCGGCATGAAATTCGCGATGTTCATGATGGGTGAATACCTGGGCATGATCGCCGTGAGCTGGATCGCGGTTTCGATGTTCTTTGGCGGCTATCAGGATGGCTTCGGCCTGGTGGACAGTGTACCGATCCTGGGGCCGCTGGTCGTCATCGGTAAAATCGTTCTGATGCTGATGGCGATGATCTGGATTCGTGCGACGCTGCCTCGTATCCGTTATGACCGCCTGATGCACTTTGGCTGGAAAGTTTTACTTCCGCTGGCGCTGGTCGCGGTCTGCTGGACGGCGATTGCGGTGGTGGTAGGCGAAGTATCGCAAAGCACAACAGCTTACGCAGTAGTGTCCGGCATTATTTTCGCGATTGTCCTCATTGGCGGCTACATCTTCCTGCGCCGTGCCGGGGAATCCGACGATGAAGATGACCTCGACCCGATGATTACGGGCGAACGCCGGGGCATTGGCTACGCGGCGCTGCAAGTGGTGGGCGGCATCGTTGCGGGGCCGTTCGTGCTGTATAACACGACGCTCAAAATTCTGGACGGCCTGGCGGCAATTGATCCAGATCCAGAGCCAACGACAACCGCGATTGAAGAAGCTAAACCGTCTGATAACAAACCGGCAAAATAATCCCGCGCGGATTTAAGGGTGAAGGATTTCAGTTATGAATGTCATTAAGGGATTTCGAACAACATTTAAGCACGTGCTGCAAGAGCCGGTCACGATTCAGTACCCGGAACAGGAAAAGGAATTTCAGGAACGTTGGAAAGGCCGTCATGAATTGAAACGCTATGACAACGGCCTGGAAAAGTGCATTGGCTGTTCGCTGTGCGCTGCATCCTGCCCCGCAGATGCCATCTGGGTTGAGGCAGCGGAAAATACCGATGAAGAACGCTACAGCCCTGGCGAACGCTATGCCAAGACCTATGAAATTAACATGCTGCGCTGCATTTTCTGCGGCTACTGCGAAGATGCCTGCCCGACAGAGGCCATTGTGCTGACTCGTGAGCATCGTCTCAGCTTTACCAACCGCCGCGACGCGATCTACACCAAAGACATGCTGATCGAGCCGCCGAAGGAAGGCACACCGGGATCACCGCAGGAGGTTGAACCGGGTAAATTCAACCGCCCGATTCCTGACATGGAAAATCCAAAATAAAGGGTGGATTGAAAATTCGAGAGGGGAATTGTAGCGCCGGACGTTTGACTCTGGCGCTATTTGCGCTAAAATCCACAAAGTCATTTTCAAGCGCCCATAATCTAGGACTATCGCAATGACAGAAGTGAACTTGTTTCTTTTAGTAGGCATTATCAGCGTGGTTTCCGCTGTGATGATGCTGTTAAGTGAAAACGCCGTACACAGCGCGCTTTTCCTGATCCTCATCATGGTGTGTATCGCGTTTTTGTTCCTGATGCTGAACGCGCCCTTCCTGGCAATGATACAAATCACGGTCTACGCCGGGGCGATTATGGTGCTATTTTTATTTGTGATTATGCTTCTTGGCGCGGAAAAACTTGGCACACGGGCGACTCGGCTGCGCTGGATGACCCCTGTCGCGGTCTTTCTTTCCATTCTGTTTCTGATTACCGCAGGGCTGGCGATTGGGCAAGGACAGGTTAACCTGAACGCCGCCCCCAGCACCGAGCCGATTTTGCGCGTTGCCCATTTTGCGCCGGAAGCAGGCAGCGTCGATGTTTATGCTAATGGGGAAATGATCGCGTCCAATGTTGAATATCGCACCAGCACCGATTTTGTCACGCTGCCAGCCGGTGAATATAATCTGGCGCTTTTCGCCGCAGGGACGCAGGACGCGCTGACAGCCACGACGGTTACGCTCGACCCCGGCTTTACAGGGACGGCAATTGCCTATGGCACAGACCCCATACCGCAGGTCGCGCTCGAAACAGAAGATTTAAGCACCGTGCCGGAACGCAGTGGTCGCCTGACCGTTTTTAACGGCTTCAGTGGTGTTCCCGCCATCAGCCTGGTTGATTTTGGCTCGGATTTCAACGACGAAGATACGCAAACGATTATCGCGGAAATCCCCCAAAACAGCATTTCGGAGCCGATTACGGTGAGAGAAGCGACTGATCTGCGCAGTTGGGCGCTGGTCGAGGCTGGAAATACCAGCAATGTGCTGTTCCGACTGAATAATCCTGAGATGTTTGATGTCGAGCGCGATAGTTCGAAATTTGTGATTGTCTCCACGGAACCGCAGCTTGATGGCACGGTTCGCGCACAGACGATGGCGCTGGACACAACCACAGCCGCCAGTTTTGGCGGGCCTCTGGCGATGGGGCAGTCGCTTTTTACGCGCTACATGCTGCCGATGCAGATGGTCGCGGTACTGCTTCTGGTGGCGATGATCGGCGCGATTGTGCTGACCCACAAGCCAAAAGAAGTTTCGAGTATCGAGCGCCGTGCGATGGGCCGCCGCAAGGTGAGCCGTCCGCTGACCAGCGTCTTGAGCGCGCAGACTGGACACGATGTTTATACGCCGGATACCAATGGCGCTTCTGAGGAAGCTCTGCCGGATGCAGTTGGCGAAGAAGAAAAAGTTTAAGCGGTTTCAAGGGTTGGCTTTGTAGGGGTGCAGCGCGCTGTACCCCTACAGATGTCAAAACCCTGAAGCGGCTTGTCAGAATCAGGGCGCACGGCTGTGCGCCCCTACTAGGGGAGAATATGGCTGATGGTTGGAACTGAAGCCTACGTTGTTTTGAGCATGGTGCTGTTTATCCTGGGCGCGATGGGTGTTCTCCTGCGCCGCAACGCTATCCTGGTGTTTATGTCGGTAGAGTTGATGCTGAACGCTGCAAATCTGGCGCTGGTCGCGTTTGCACGACAGTGGGGCGCATCGGATGGTCACTTATTTGTGTTTTTCGTCATCACCGTCGCTGCCGCCGAGGTCGCGGTTGGGCTGGCGTTGATCGTTGCCATTTTCCGCACCAAAAAGAGCATCGATATTGACGAACTGCACCAGATGGAAGGCTAGAGGTTTTCATGCAAACTTATGCACAGCTTGTACCGTTAATGATCCTCATCCCCTCCATCGGGGCGTTCATTAACTTTTTTTGGGGCGCGCGGGTGGGCGAAAAGTGGTCGAGCCGAATCGGGATCGTCGCCTCGGCTTTGACCTTTGTCGTCGCCTTTTTGCTGTTTAGCTATCTGACCAATAATCATAATGAAGCCGTGATCGTCAACCCGGCCTTCTTGGATGGCTGGATTCGCATCGGCAACAGCGTGGAAATCCCCTGGCAGATGCGTGTCGATACGCTCAGTGTGACGATGATGATGTTCGTGTCGTTTGTCGCGACGCTCATCCACATCTACGCGGGTGGTTACATGCATGGCGACCCGCGTTTTACACGCTTTTTCGCTTATTTGAATATGTTCCTTGCGTTCATGTTCGTGCTGGTTTCCGGCAATAATTATTTGATGCTTTTCGTCGGCTGGGAAGGCGTGGGCGTCTGCTCGTTCCTGCTCATCGGCTTCTGGTTCGATAAACCCGATGGTGTCGGTTGGAAAAACAGCAATGCCGCGCGCAAAGCCATGATCGCCAACCGTGTCGGCGACTTCGGCATGTTGATGGCGATTTTCCTGATCTTCTGGACATTCGGTACGCTGGATTACTACAAACCCGGCGAGATCGCGAATGTCGAATTAGCCGAAGAACAGGCAGAGGAAGCCGCCGCCGAACCTTCTGAAGCGGTTGTTACAGAAGGTGAAGCGGTTGTCGCGGAAGGTGAAGCGGTTGTCGCGGAAGCCGTTGTCGAAGGCGAAGAAAACGTTGAAACGGCTGCTGAGGAAACCGGAGAGGGTGAAGCGGCTGCCCCAAGTTACACCAATAACGATCACATTGAAACCGCGCAGCTTGGCGTTTTCGGTCAGGCTGAACGGATGATTGAAGAAGGGTATGAGGTCGATTTTGGCCCGTTCTCGCTGCCGATTCAAACCGTAATAGTTCTGATTACGCTGTTTCTGCTGCTGGGTGCAACCGGTAAATCGGCGCAAATTCCGCTGTTTGTCTGGCTGCCGGACGCGATGGCTGGCCCAACCCCCGTTAGCGCGCTGATCCACGCCGCGACGATGGTTACGGCGGGCGTTTACATGATGGTGCGCTCGAACGTACTGTTCGTGAATGCGCCGCTGACCTCGTTTATCGTGACAATGATCGGCGCGGCAACAGCCATTATCGCCGGGTTTATCGCGATGGGTCAGTGGGATATTAAACGTGTTCTGGCTTACAGCACGATCAGCCAGCTAGGGTTCATGGTGGCGGCAGTCGGCGTCGGCGCATTCGGTGCGGCGATGTTCCACATGGTCACACACGCTTTCTTCAAAGCGCTCCTGTTCCTGGGCAGCGGCTCGGTCATTCACGGTATGGAACATGGTCATCACCACGTCCACGCGCACGGCCACGATGACCACCATGACGGGCATGACGACCATCACGACGATCACCACGAAGAAGAATTTGACCCGCAGGACATGCGCAACATGGGCGGCCTGCGAAGCAAGATGCCGATCACGTACTGGACGTATTTATTTGGAACGCTGGCGCTGGCAGGCATCGTACCGTTCGCCGGGTTCTGGTCGAAAGACGAAATTCTGGCGGACTCCTGGCTGGCAGGGCTGTATGGCACGACGGGCTTGCAGCAGTTCGCCGGGTTTATCGCCCTCGGTATTCTGATTGCCGCCGCCGGGTTCACGGCCTTCTATATGTGGCGGCAGATGGAATTGGTTTTCTACGGCAAGCCGCGCACCAAAGCTGCTGAGGCGGTTGAGGAAAGTGTGCCGTCGATGACAATCCCGCTGGTCATCCTGGGCTTTTTCAGCATCTTTGTCGGCTTTATCAACACACCTTCGGAATTTTTGGGGCTGTCTAATATTTTCGGCAAGGGCAACCTGATCCATTTCCTGGAATACTCGCTGGTCAATGTCCATCCTTACGCACCGCTGGGTGGTATTTTTAACCCGCTCATCGGTTTTGCCGCGCTTGGCTTGGGCGTGACGGCGATCTTCCTGGCGCGCTCGATCTATGGTCATGGTCATGCGCTGACGCCAAACACAGCAGACGGCAAAGACCCGTTGGCGGCAAATCCCGATACTGGCGCGGTCTGGAATCTGGCGAATGCGCGCATGTACTGGGACGAAACGTATTATCGCCTGTTCGAAGGGCCGTTTAACCGTTTGTCGCGATTCCTGGCGGACACGCTCGATTGGGATTTCTGGCATGATTATGTCCATAACGTCGTCATCGCCAAAGGCTTTAACGCGATTGGCAATTTGTTGAGTCAGCCAGTTGACCTGGGGCTGATTGATGGCATCGTGAACGGCGTTGGTCGCCTTGCCACCTGGATCAGTGGACGTTTGCGTCGTGCGCAAACCGGGTATGTCCGCACCTATGCGATCACGCTGCTGCTCGGCGTGGTATTTGTGATTATTGTCTTGCTGCTGCCGATGCTTCAGCGCAACGGTTAAAGCTTTATCATTGAGGAGAGCGTACTACTTATGGATACTTCTGCACTCTCGCTCATCACGGTAGTTCTGTTTCTACCAGTGGTCGGGCTTATCGTTTTGTTATTTATGCGTGAAGAACAGGCCGAAAATATTAAGTGGACGGCGTTCGGTTTCAGCCTTGCCACATTTATTGCCTCGCTGCTGCTGTGGATCGGCTTCGACAACAGCGCGCCAGGGCTGCAAATGGTGCAGCGGTTCGATTTCCTGCCCACCTATGGCATCAGCTATTACGTCGGCGTTGACGGCCTCAGCCTGCTGCTGGTCATCCTGACGACGTTTATCATGCCGCTGGGGATTCTCTCCTCATTCCGCGCACATGTGCTTCATGAACGTGGACGTGTCAAACTCTATTTCATGTTCATGCTGCTGCTGGAATGGGCGATGATCGGCGTTTTCGTCGCGCAGGACTTGTTTATTTTCTACGTGTTCTGGGAAGTAACTCTGGTGCCGATGTATTTCCTAATCGGTATCTGGGGCGCGGAACAGCGTGTGTATGCCGCCGTCAAATTCTTCCTGTACACGATGGCTGGCTCGATCCTGATGCTGCTGGCAATTTTGTATGTCGGCAATGCCGCCGGGACGTTTGCCGTGCCGGAGATCGTCGCTGCTGTAAATGATGGATCGTTGGTGTTCCCGTTCAGTGGCCTGCTGTCGCTTGATCCTGCCAGCGTACAATCCTTCCTGTTCCTCGGCTTCCTGATCGCCTTCGCCATCAAAGTTCCGCTGTGGCCTCTGCATAGCTGGCTGCCAGATGCCCACGTACAAGCGCCAACCGCAGGATCGGTCATTCTGGCGGGTGTTCTGCTGAAAATGGGTACTTACGGCATTGTGCGTTTCTGCCTGCCAATGTTCCCGGAAGCCAGTGTCGCCTGGGCACCCTATGTCGCGCTGCTGGCGGTGATCGGCATCATCTACGGCGCGTGGGTGAGCTATGCTCAAAAAGACGTGAAAAAGCTGGTTGCTTACTCCTCAGTCAGCCATCTTGGTTTCGTCGTGCTGGGCATTTTCGCGCTGAACGCCGCAGGTATCCAGGGCGGTATTCTGCAAATGGTGAATCACGGCATCAGCACAGGCGGCCTGTTCTTGCTCGTCGGTATGCTTTATGAACGCCGCCACACCAAAGCTATTGACGCTTTCGGGGGAATCTGGAAAGCGCTGCCGCTGTTTGGTGCCATCAGCCTGATCGTTACGCTCAGCAGCATGGGTTTGCCAGGACTAAACGGCTTCGTCGGCGAATTCACAATTCTGCTTGGCTCGTTCGGCAGCCAGGTGCTTGGCTTCTTCTTCACACTGTTCGCGACGCTCGGCGTCATCCTGGCGGCGGTCTACATGCTGTATATGTTCCAGAAAGTCTATATGGGCGAACTGGATAAAGAAGAAAACAAAAATCTCGAACCGCTGCATTGGCAGGAAATCGCCGTGATGATCCCCATTTTGATCGCGATTTTCTGGATTGGTTTACAGCCTGCGCCGTTCTTCCGCACGATGGACGCCAGCGTAAACAAAGTCGTTCGTGATGTGGAAGTCTACTTTCCCGAAGGTGCGGATACCGTTGCCCTGAGCATGGGCGAGAAATAAAGGGACACGGCATGTTTGAAGCACCCGTTTTAGCCGATCTCAACCTGGGGGTCACGTTACCCTCTATCTTTTTGGCGTTGTACGCGACCATCCTCTTGATCGTGGACATTTTTACGCCCCGTGAACACAAAACACGCATTGCGATATTGGCGCTTGCGGGGGTTGTCATCAGCTTTGTGCTGAATCTGGCGACCTACAATACCGTCGATCATGCCTTTTTTGATATGTACACGGCGGATGCGTTCAGCGCGTTTTTGAATATTGTGTCGTTGGTAACGGCATTCATCAGCATTTTGTTGAGCATCGATTACCTCAAACGCACTGGAATCGAGCGTGGTGAGTTTTATACGCTCATTCTGTTTACGACCAGCGGGATCATGTTCATGGGACACGCCAATGATCTGGTGGTCATTTTCGTTGGCCTGGAACTGCTCAGTATTCCGCTGTACGTGATGGCAGCGCTGCGCTATCCCGACCTGAAGTCCGAAGAAAGCGGTATGAAATATTTCATCCTGGGGGCGTTTGCCAGCGCGTTTTTTGTCTACGGTGCGGCGTTAATTTATGGCGCAACCGGGACGACCAATCTGCCGGAAATTTTCCAATCGGTCAGCGTGATTACGGCCTCAGAAGGCAATTCGTCGATGATGATTTTGCTCATGGGCGCGGGCTTAGTGATTGTTGGGCTGGGCTTTAAAGTCGCCGCTGTGCCTTTCCATATGTGGACTCCTGATGTCTATGAAGGTGCGCCCACTCCGGTGACGGCGTTCATGAGCGTCGGCGCAAAAATCGGCGGTTTTGCGGCGCTGCTGCGCATCATGATTATCGCGCTGCCTGCTCTCGTCGTTATCGATGGTCAGACCACAGCCGCGTGGCAGCAAACTATTGCCTTGATCGCCGCCGCGACGCTGATTATTGGTAATTTCGTGGCAATCGCGCAGACGAATATCAAGCGTATGCTGGCCTATTCGTCCATTGCTCATGCCGGATATATCCTCATGGCGGTAGCGGCGGCAGGGACGGCTGGCGTCGGCGACAAAGCGGCGCAGTCGGCGGTGGTTTACCTGATGGCCTATATGTTCACCAATCTCGGCGCGTTCGCTGTGGCGCTGGCGATTGAAAAGAATGATGGCACGGGGACGAATCTCAGCGATTTTGTCGGGCTGGGAAAAAGTAAACCTGCGCTCGCGCTCATGATGGCTGTATTTATGCTCAGCTTGACAGGTATTCCACTCACGGCGGGCTTTATCGGCAAATGGATGGTTTTCCAGGCCACGATGCAGGCAGGCCTGGTGGGTCTGGCGATTGTCGGCGTGTTGACGAGTGTCGCAAGTGCCTTTTACTATGTGCGGATTATCGTCAATATGTTCCTCCGTGATGGTGAAGGTGATCCAGCGGAAGGCGCGACGCGCTACGTCAACTGGGCGGTCTATTTGACGTTTGCCGGGACTCTGCTGCTTGGCATTTTCCCATTCCTGATGCTGAACCTCGCCAACCCGATCACGTTAGCGGTGATCGCTCCATAAAATATTGCGATTGTAAGGGTCGATCTTGGATCGTCCCTTTTTGAATCCCCCGAAGGCTTATTCATGAATCGCACCCAACGCGATGGCTTGATTTTTGTTGTAATTGCTGCTGCTGGCTATTCCTGCCTGCCGATTTTAGTCAAATTCATCCGTGATGCTGGCCTACCGCCGCTGGATATTGCGACGTGGCGCTTTACGTTTGCCATGCCGATTTTCTGGTTGATGATTGCGCTGCGCCGCTCACCCGCCCCGGCTAAACCGCTTCCACGCCCCGGCCTCCTGGCGCTTGGTGTCCTTTTTACCTCGGCGACCATCACGGCTTTCTGGGGGCTGGAACGCCTGCCTGCGGGGACGTTCATTATTTTGTTTTATACTTATCCAGCAATGGTGGCGCTGCTTTCGCTGGCGATGGGGGAGCGGCTGTCTGGTCAAAGTTGGTTAGCGCTGGTGCTGACGCTGATCGGCACGGTGCTGACGGTTCCCGATCTTCGTTCGGGCTTGAGCGCCGATGATTCGATGGGCGTGATTCTGGCAATCGTCAATGCCTTGATCGTCTCAGTTTACTTTATTTTCAATAACCGTCTCTTGAAAGGGCATACAGCGTTGGCGCAGGCCAGTGCGTGGTCTGTGACTGGATCATTTCTCGTTTTTTTGACTCTAGCGCTTTTCCGCCCGATAACCTGGCCTTCGGAATTATGGACATGGGTGCTGCTGTTGGTGCTGGCAGTGGTCAGCACGGTGATGCCAATATTCTGTTTGACGACAGGGCTGAGCAAGCTGGGTGCCTCGAAAGCGGCGATTGTCAGCACCGTTGAGCCAATTCTGACGACCATTCTGGCGATGATATTTCTCGGCGAACAGATGCAGCCCCTACAACTGCTTGGCGGAACGCTGGTACTCATCAGCGTGGTACTGCTTCAAATCCCGCGCCGAAATGCCGCAGGCACACCCCCCATAGAAGCAGTCGCCG
>Ga0268299_1004756_pt1 | contig 10149 bp, 8 predicted proteins | sample NOBtaG_FD_193484 | JGI IMG/M metagenome (GOLD analysis project Ga0268299, IMG submission 193484) | Activated sludge microbial communities from bioreactor in Nijmegen, Gelderland, Netherland - NOB reactor | ecosystem: Engineered > Bioreactor > Aerobic > Activated sludge | place: Netherlands... | reverse complement strand
CATTGCCTTCGCCTCTTTCGCTATCTGCCGTTCGAGACTTCTCACCCGTCGACCGATAGCCGGCTAAGGCGGACATCCTTAAGTGCTTATGACCCGGACATTTCGAGTGTCTGTCACACGCCGGCGCGCGCGAGCTTTCCAAGCGCCGGGCGAGGTGATACGAGCCGCGCATGCCCGAAGGCCTGACGGGTCGCGCGGGAACGGCGGACGAGAAGAGCGGTGCGGGTGGTGCGGATCTGACCTCCTCGGCGCGCGTGCGCGCGGCGAGCCCGGCGCCCGCGGGCGGCCGGGTGCGGCTGCTGCCGAAGGCGGTGGCCGAGCAGATCGCCGCCGGCGAGGTGGTCGAGCGGCCGGCGTCGGTGGTGAAGGAGCTGGTCGAGAACTCGATCGACGCCGGCGCCCGCCAGATCACCGTCGAGCTGGTCGACGGCGGCGTCGCCTGCATCGTCGTGCTCGACGACGGCGAGGGCATGTCGCCCGAGGACGCCGTGCTCGCCTTCCGCCGCCACGCCACCAGCAAGATCGCCGCGGCCGAAGATCTGCTCCGCATCCGCACCCTCGGCTTCCGCGGTGAAGCGCTGGCCGCGATCGGCGCGGTCGCCGAGGTGCTCGTGGTCACGCGCCCGCGCGCGAGCGAGGTCGGCACCTCGGTGCAGATCCACGCCGGCGAGGTGGTCGACGTGCGCGAGACCGGCGCGCCGGTCGGCACCCGCTTCGAGGTGCGCGACCTGTTCTTCAACACGCCCGCGCGCCGCAGCTTCCTGAAGCAGCCCGGCACCGAGGTGGGCCAGGTGACCGAGCTGGTCGTGCGGCTGGCGCTGTCCTATCCCGCCATCGGTTTCACCCTGCGCCACGCCGGCCGGGTGCTGGTCGACCATGCCGCCGTCTCCCGCCCGGAGGAGCGGCTGGCGCAGGTCTTCGGCCGCGAGCGCGCCGCCGCCATGCAGCCGTTCGCCGGCCGCACCGCCGCCGGCTCGGTGCACGGCTGGATCGGCGATCCGCACCTCAACTTCCCCACCGCGCGCAACGTCTACACCTACGTCAACGGCCGCTTCGTCAAGGACAAGCTGGTGACGCACGCCCTGATGGCGGGCTACAGCACGCTGCTGATGCAGGGGCGCTACCCCGGTGCGGTGGTCTTCCTGGCGGTGCCGCCGGAGGAGGTCGACGTCAACGTCCACCCCGCCAAGGCCGAGGTGCGCTTCCGCCGCAGCGGCCTGGTGCACGAGCTGATCACGCGCAACGTCTCCGAGGCGTTGCGCGCGCGCGGCTCGGCACCCGCGGCGAGCGGGGCCGAGGGCTCGCCGGCGGCCGCCGGGGCCGCGCCGCAACGCGAGGGCTTCGTCCTGCCGCTGCCGTTGCCGCCGACCGCGCCGCCGCCGCTGCGGCTGGTGCCGATGCCCTCGGCGCGCGCCTTCGGCGAGCCGCAGCGCGGCGGCTTGCCGCTGGCCGACTTCGAAGCACCGGCGGCGGCGCCGGCGGTGCAGAGCGGCTTCTTCTCCTCGCTGCGGGTCGTGGGGCAGGTGTTCGAGGGCTATCTCGTCTGCCAGAGCGGCGACGCGATGGTGCTGATCGACCAGCACGCCGCCCACGAGCGGGTCGCCTTCGAGCGCCTGCGGCGCGCCTGGGCCGAGGGCGGGGTCGCGCGCCAGCCGCTGTTGGTGCCGGCGATCGTCGAGCTGCGCCCGCGCGAGGCCGGCCTGATGGCGGAGCTGGTCGCCGAGCTCGAGCGCATCGGCTTCGAGCTCGAGCCCTTCGGCAAGGACAGCTTCGCGGTGCGCGCCGTGCCGGCGCTGCTCGCCGACGACGATCCGGTCGCGCTGGTGCGCGACCTGGCGGAGGAGATCGGCGAGATCGGTAGCTCGCGGCGGCTGATCGACGCGGCCGAGGACGTGCTCGCGACGCTCGCCTGCCACAGCGTCGTGCGCATCGGCCAGCGGCTGCGGGCGGAGGAGGTCCAGGCGCTGCTCAACGCGATGGACGCGATCGACTTCGCCGGCAACTGTCCCCACGGCCGGCCCGCCTACATCGTCTTCCCGCGCGGGGAGATCGAGAGGAGGTTCCGGAGAACCTGAGCGCGAGGGCCACACGGGCACCGCCGATCCCTCCGGCAAACCTCCGTGCCTCCGTGGCGAGAGTCTCCGGTCTTTGGGCTCGACCTGATCACAGCTCCCTCGTGGCACGTTCCCTCGAAAGCTCCCCCGCCGAGATCATCGCCCTGGTCGGCCCGACCGCGAGCGGCAAGACGGCGATTGCGATCGAGCTGGCGCGCCGCCTCGATGCCGAGATCGTGGGCGCCGATTCGCGCCAGGTCTACCGCCGTCTCGACATCGGCAGCGCCAAGCCGACGCCGGCGCAGCGCGCCGCCGTGCCCCATCATCTCCTCGACGTCGCTGAGCCGGACGAGGACTTCGACTGCGCCCGCTACCGCGCCCTCGCCAGCGCCGCGATCGAGGAGATCCACGGCCGCGGCCGTCGCGTGCTGGTCGTCGGCGGCACCGGCCTCTACGTCAAGGTGTTGCGCCAGGGCCTCTTCCCCGGGCCGGCGCGCGACCAGGCGCTGCGCGCCCGCCTGAAGGCCGAGGAGGAGCAGCAGCCGGGTTCGTTGCACCGGCGCCTGGCCGAGGTCGACCCGGCGTCGGCTGCGCGCCTGCATCCGCGCGACCGCGTGCGCCTGGTGCGCGCTCTCGAGGTGCACGCACTCAGCGGCCGGCCGATCAGCGCCTGGCAGGAGGAACATCGCTTCGAGCGGGGCGGGATCGCGATGCGCGTCATCGCGCTCGAGGTGCCGCGCGAAGAACTGGCGCGCCGCATCGAGGCGCGCTGTCAGGCGATGGTGAAGGAGGGCCTGGTGGCCGAGGTGGAAGGTCTGTTCGCCGCCGGCCTCGACCCGACTCTGCCGTCGCTGCGCAGCCCCGGCTACGCCGAGATCGGCGAGTTCGTGCGCGGCCTCTGCTCGCGCGAGGACGCGGTCGCGCGCATGGCGCAGGCGACCCGTCGACTCGCGAAGCGCCAGGCCACCTGGTGGCGCGGACACCCGCCCGACGCGCGCGTCGCCGCCGACCTCGCCGCCGTGCTGGCGGCGCTCTGACCCGGAGTGCGGCGTGAAGCGCCGCTCTGGATGGCTGCGCGAGCACTCCAGAGCGGCGCTTCACGCCGCACTCCAGACGCTTCGCGGTGTGGCCACGGGACGTTCGCGGCGGAGCCGCGTCTGGAGAGCGGCGCTTCGCGCCGCACTCCAGATCACAGCGCCGCGGCGATGCGCTCGACTGCGTCCTCGTGGCCGAGGCCGCCGGTGTCGACGACGACGTCGGCCCAGCGGCGGTAGAGCGGCTCGCGCTCGGCGTAGAGGCTCTCGAAGCTCTGGCCGGGGGCGCGCACGACGCCGCGGTCGCCGAAGTCGCGCAGGCGCTCGTGCCAGCGCGCCAGGCTGAGGAAGAGGTAGAGGGTCGTGCCGCCGCGCTTCAGGTGCGCCATCGCCGCCTCGCTGTAGACCACGCTGCCGCCGGTCGCGACCACGGTCGCCGAGGGCCGAAGGGACAGGATCTGCTCCTCCTCCAGCCGCCGGAAGGCGTCGACCCCGTCGCGGTCGAGGATGTCCTGCAGCCGCCGCCCCGTGCGCGCCTGCAACGCCACGTCGGTGTCGACGAAGTCGAGCGACAGCCGCTTGGCGAGCAGGACCCCGAGCGTGCTCTTGCCGGCCGCCGGCAGACCGATCAGGACGACGTTGGGGCGCATGCCCGGCCTCTACTCCTGCCCGGCGGAAAAGGGGAGCATCGGGAGCGCCGCCCGTGCAGTGCGGCGCGGCCGCTCCTCTTGGGCGCGCTCCCGTACCGGTGTCGCGGGCGCAGAGCTCCCCAATCCCGCGTTGCAAAGGCACAGGCCATGGGTTAACAGGTCGCACTCCAGTCACTCCCCATGCCGCGCGTCCGCTCGCTCGAACAACTGCGCGCCGAGATCGACGCCATCGACAACCAGCTCCTCTCCCTGCTGAACCAGCGGGCGGGTCTGGCGGTCGAGGTCGGCCAGCGCAAGATGAAGGAGGCGAAGCGGGTCTTCGCCCCGGAGCGCGAAAAGCGCATCCTGCAGCGCCTGGAGAAGCTCAACGAGGGGCCGCTGCGGCGCGACATGCTGCGGCCGATCTACCGCGAGATCATCTCCGCCTGCCGCTCGCTCGAGCACCGGCTGCGGGTCGGCTTCCTCGGGCCCGAGGGCACCTTCTCGCACCAGGCGGCGCGCGAGCAGTTCGGCCAGAGCAGCGAGCTCCACCCGGTGCCGACGATCAGCGCGGTGTTCGACGACGTCGAGCACGGGCGCGCCGACTACGGCATCGTGCCGGTGGAGAACTCGACCGAGGGCGCGGTGACCGCGACCCTCGACCGGTTGGTGAACACCAGCCTGACGATCAAGGCCGAGTCCTATCTCAAGGTGAACCTGCTGCTGTTGTCGCGCAGCGGCCGCAGGGACCGGGTCAAGCGCATCCTCTCGATGCCGCAGCCGCTCGGCCAGTGCCGCGAGTGGCTCAAGCTGCACTTCCCGGCGGTGCCGGTGGAGGAGATGTCGAGCACCGCCAAGGCGGCGGAGCGCGCCGCCGAGGACGATCGCGTCGCCGCCATCGCCGGCATCATGGCGCAGGAGCGCCACGGCCTGAAGGTGGTGGCGGCCGGCATCCAGGACCAGCCGCGCAACGTCACCCGCTTTCTCGTCATCGGCGACGACGGCATCGGCCGGCGCACCGGCGACGACAAGACCTCGATCCTGTTCTCCGTCCGCCACGAGCCGGGGGCCCTGTATCGCGTCCTGCGGCCGTTCGCGGACAATCGCATCAACATGCTGACGATCGAGTCCCGCCCGCTGAAGGGGCGCCCGTGGGAGTACGTCTTCTTCCTCGACGTTGCCGGTCACGTCAGCGAGCCGCGCATGGAGCGCGCCCTCGACGCGCTGCGGCCGCGCTGCGTCTCGCTGCGGGTTCTCGGCACGTATCCCGTGTGCCGCACCCTGGAGTAGTCATGGACGTCAAGTCGCTGGTTCCCGAGTGGGTCCGGTCGTTGGCGCCGTACCCGCCCGGCATGCCCGTGGAGGAGCTCGAGCGCGAGTACGGCATCCACGACTCGATCAAGATCGCCTCGAACGAGAACCCCCTCGGGCCGTCGCCGCGTGCGGTCGCGGCGGTGATCGAGGCGGCGAAGAACATGCACCGCTACCCGGACGGCGCGGCCTTCTATCTGCGGCGCGCCCTGGCGCAGCGGCTGGGTGTCTCGCCCGAGACGCTGATCTTCGGCAACGGCTCGAACGAGATCATCGAGCTGGCGGCGCGCACCTTCCTGCGCCCCGGCGACGAGGCGGTGATGGCGGCGCAGACGTTCGTCATCTACCGCTCGGTGGTGCAGGCGGTTGGCGGCTCACCCAAGGAGGTGCCGCTGCGCAACTTCACCCACGACCTCGAGGGCTTCGCCGAGGCGATCGGGCCGCGCACCCGGATGGTGTTCCTCGCCAACCCCAACAACCCCACCGGCACGATCTTCAAGCGGCACGACTGGGAGGAGTTCCTCGCCGCGGTGCCGCCCAAGGTGGTGATCGTGATGGACGAGGCCTACGCCGAGTACGTCGACGATCCCGCCTACCCGAACTCGCTCGACGATCACAGCTCCAACCATCTGATCCTCACGCTGCGGACGTTCTCGAAGATCTACGGCCTGGCGGCGCTGCGGATCGGCTACGGCGTCTCGTCGCCGGAGGTGATCGACCTGATGAACCGGGTGCGCCAGCCGTTCAACGTCAGCTCGCTGGCGCAGGCGGCGGCGCTGGCCGCGCTCGACGACGCCGGCCACGTCGAGGCGACGCGCAAGGTCAATCGCGAGGGCATGGCCTACCTGAAGCGCGAGTGCGACCGGCTCGGGCTGCAATGGGTGCCGAGCTGGGCCAACTTCCTGCTGGTCCAGGTGGGCAGCGGGGCGCAGACCTACGAGCGCCTGCTGCGCCAGGGGGTGATCGTCCGGCCGATGGGGTTCTACGGCTTCCCCGACCACGTGCGCGTCACCGTCGGTACGCAGACCGAGAACGAACGCTTCGTCGTCGCGCTGGAGCGCGCGCTGGCGGCGCGGGAGACGCGTGACCAGGCTTTTTGAGCGGGTCGTCGTCGCCGGCGTCGGCCTCATCGGCGGCTCCCTCGCCCTGGCGGCGAAACAGGCCGGTCTGGTCGGCGAGATCGTCGGCCTCGGACGCACGCGCGACAATCTCGAGGTGGCGCGGGCGCGCGGCGCGATCGACCGCTTCAGCCAGGATCCGCTCGAGGCGGCGCGCGGCGCCGACCTGGCGATCCTGGCGGCGCCGGTGGCGGCGCTGGCCGACCTGGCGCGCGCGCTCGGCCCGGCGCTGGCGCCCGGCGCGGTGGTGAGCGACGTCGGCAGCGTCAAGGCGCGCGTCGTGAGCGAGGTCGCGGCGGCGCTGCCCGCCGGCGTCCACTTCGTCGGCGCCCACCCGATCGCGGGCACGGAGGAGTCGGGGGCGGCGGCGGCACGCGCCGACCTGTACCGCGGCGCGCGCTGCATCCTGACGCCGGTGGCGGACACCGACCCGGCGGCGCTGACGCGCGTCGAGGCGCTCTGGCGCGGCGTCGGGGCGCGGGTCGAGACGATGGCGCCCGAACGGCACGACCGGATCCTCGCCTGGGTGAGCCACGTGCCGCACATGCTCGCCTACGCGCTGATGGACGTCGCCCCGGCCGAGACGCACGCCTATGCCGGGCCGAGCTTCCGCGGCATCACCCGCGTCGCCGCCAGCCCGGTGGAGATGTGGCGCGACATCGTCGCCTACAACGCCGAGGCCATCGGCGTCGGCCTGGACGCCGTGCTGGACGAGCTGAGCACCCTGCGCGACGCCATCCGGCGCGGCGACGGCGAGGCGGTGAGCGCGCTGCTGGCGCGTGCCCGCGCCGCCCGCCGCCGCCTCGACGAGGGCGGCTCGTGAGCGGCGACGCGATCGAGATCCGCCCGCTCGAGCGGCCGCCCGAGGCGGTGGTCGAGGTGCCGGGGTCGAAGAGCCTGACCAACCGCGCCTTGCTGGCGGCGGCGCTGGCCGACGGCGATTCGACGCTCGAGCGCGCGCTCTTCAGCGACGATTCGATCCGCATGGCGGAGGCGCTGCGACAGCTCGGCGCCGGGGTCGACGAGGACCGCGTCGCGGCGCGCATCCGCGTGCGCGGCACGGCCGGGCGCTGGCGCGCGGCGGAGGCGACGCTGTACGCCGGCAACGCCGGCACGGCGGCGCGCTTCCTGGTCGCGGCCGTCGCTCTCGGTCACGGGCGCTACGTGGTCGACGGCAACGAGCGCATGCGCAAGCGCCCGATCGGCGACCTGGTCGACGCCCTGCGGGCGCTGGGGGTGAGAGTCGACTGCCCGAGCGGCTGTCCGCCGGTGACGGTGCACGCCGCCGGCCTGCCCGGCGGCACGGTCGAGGTCGCGGGTGCTCGCAGCAGCCAGTTCCTCTCCGGCCTGCTGCTGGCCGCCCCCTACGCCGACGCCGATCTCGAGATCCGTGTCCGCGACGACCTGATCGCCAAGCCCTACGTCGACATGACGCTGGCGCTGATGGCGCAGTTCGGCGTGGGGGTGGAGCGCGACGGCTACCGCCGCTTCCGCGTCGCCAGCGGCCAGCGCTATCGCGGCCGCGCCTACGCGGTCGAAGCCGACGCCTCGAGCGCGCACTACTTCCTGGCGGCGGCGGCGCTGACCGGCGGCACGGTGCGGGTGCCGGGGGTGGGGCGGGCGTCGCTCCAGGGCGACGTCCACTTCGCCGACGTGCTCGAGCGCCTGGGCGCGCAGGTGCGCTGGGAGGACGATGCGATCACCGTGCGCGGTGGCACCGGGCTCGCCGGCGGCGACGTCGACATGAACGCGATCTCGGACACCTCGATGACGCTGGCGACGCTGGCGCCGTTCGCGCGCGCGCCCCTGCGGATCCGCAACGTCGCCCACATCCGGCTGCAGGAGAGCGACCGCATCGCGGCGGTGACGACCGAGCTGCGCAAGCTCGGCGGCGACGTCGTCGAGCACGACGACGGCTGGGAGATCCGGCCCGCGGCGCTGCACGGCGGCGAGGTCGACACCTACGACGACCATCGTATCGCCATGGCCTTCGCGCTGGTGGGCCTGCGCGTGCCCGGGGTGGTCATCCGCGATCCGCGCTGCGTCGACAAGACCTTCCCCGAGTTCTTCGAGCGGCTGGAGAGTCTGAGAAGATGAGAGAGGTGGTGGCGATCGACGGGCCCGCCGGCGCGGGCAAGAGCTCGGTGAGCCGCGCCGTCGCCCGCGAGCTCGGCTGGGAGTACGTCGACACCGGCGCGATGTACCGCGTCATCGGCGTGCTGGCGGCCGAGCGCGGACTGGCGCTCGACGATGCCGAGGCACTGGCTGCGCTGTGCGACGAGACCGAGATCCGCTTCGAGGAGGAGGGCGGCGCGCTGCGGGTGCTGGCCGGTGGGCGCGACGTCAGCCGGGAGATCCGCACGGCGGACGCCGGGCAACTCGCCTCGAAGGTGTCGGCCGTGCCGGCGGTGCGGGAGAGGCTGGTGGCGCGGCAGCGCCGCCTGTGCGCCGGCGGTCGGGTGGTCATGGAGGGGCGCGACATCGGCACGGTGGTGTGCCCGGACGCCGGCCTCAAGATCTATCTCGACGCCTCGCCACGGGAGCGGGCCGAGCGCCGCGCGCTGGAGCTGCAGGGCCGCGGCGAGCCGGTCGACGTCGACCGCATGGAGCACGACATCCGCGAGCGCGACGAGCGCGACCGGGGCCGCGCCCACTCGCCCCTGCGGCCGGCCGACGACGCCGTCCTGGTCGACACCACCGGGGTTGCATTGGCCGCGGTGATCGGCGAGATTGTGCAGCTCGCACGCCGACGTGCTCGCCCTTGAATCTGGGTGCGTGCGGGGTTAATGGAGCACAGATCAAAACCCTAGGGGGTCAGTCCGTAATGGTGGATGAACATCAGCAGAACACAGGGAGGGCCGAAGAAGAGAACTTCCAAGAGATGTTCGAGCAGAGCATGCGCTCTCTGCGTCCCGGCGACGTGGTTCGCGGCCGCGTCGTGTTGGTCGGCAAGGACAACGTCGTCGTCGACATCGGGTACAAGTCGGAAGGCCACATCCCGGTTCACGAGTTCATCGAGCGCGACGGGACGGTCGCGGTTCACGAAGGCGATACGATCGAGGTCTACTTCGACGGCACCGACACCGAGCACGGTGGCGTCGTGCTGTCGCGTGCGAAGGCCGAGCAGTTCAAGGTCTGGCACGAGATCGAGGAGGCGTTCAACGCCGGCGGCGCCGTCGAGGGAACGATCGTCGGCAAGGTCAAGGGCGGGCTCAAGGTGGACGTCGGCGTGCCGGCGTTCCTGCCTGGATCGCACGCCGACCTGCGCCCGGTCCGCAACCTCGACCGCTTCATCGGCCAGCGCGCCCGTTTCGCGGTGCTGAAGTTCAATCGCGCCCGCGGCAACGTGGTGGTGTCGCGCCGCTCCATCATGGAGCGCGAGCGCGAGGCGATGAAGGAGCAGACGCTCAAGGTGCTCGAAGAGGGCGTGATCCTCGAGGGCACGGTGAAGAACATCACCGACTACGGCGCCTTCGTCGACCTGGGCGGCCTCGACGGCCTGCTGCACGTGACCGACATGTCCTGGGGGCGGGTCAACAAGCCCTCCGACGTCGTCAACGTCGGCGACACCCTGCGGGTGGTGGTGCTCAAGTACGACCCCGAGCGCGCGCGCGTCTCGCTCGGCATGAAGCAGATCATGCCGGATCCGTGGTCGACGGTGCACGAGCACTTCCCGATCGGCACGCGAGTGCACGGCAAGGTCGTCAGCGTCACCGACTACGGCGCCTTCGTCGAGCTCGAGCGCGGCATCGAGGGCCTGGTGCACGTCTCCGAGATGTCGTGGACCAAGCGCGTCACCCACCCGTCGAAGATCGTCCAGCCCGGGCAGGACGTCGACGTGGTCGTGCTGGACGTCGACTCGGCCAACCGCCGCATCTCCCTCGGCCTCAAGCAGGCCGAGCCGAATCCCTGGGAGACGGTGAAGGCGAACCATCCGGTCGGCACGCGCATCCAGGGCAAGGTCAAGAACATCACCGACTTCGGCATGTTCGTCGGCGTCACC
>Ga0268299_1004755_pt1 | contig 10150 bp, 11 predicted proteins | sample NOBtaG_FD_193484 | JGI IMG/M metagenome (GOLD analysis project Ga0268299, IMG submission 193484) | Activated sludge microbial communities from bioreactor in Nijmegen, Gelderland, Netherland - NOB reactor | ecosystem: Engineered > Bioreactor > Aerobic > Activated sludge | place: Netherlands... | reverse complement strand
GGCGGTCGGTGCGTCGGGGTTGATCGGACTCCCCGAACGATAGCGCCTGCGCGTGGGTGTGGGAGCGGCGTCCGCTCAGCCGCGCGGGTGGAACTGGCGATGCACCTGGCGCAGGTGTTCGCGATCCACGTGGGTGTAGATCTGGGTGGTGGAGATGTCGGCGTGCCCCAGCATCTCCTGGACCGCGCGCAGGTCGGCGCCGCCCTCGAGCAGGTGCGTGGCGAACGAGTGCCGCAGCGTGTGGGGCGTGACCGCCTTGGTGAGGCCGGACGCCTCCACGTACTTGCGCAGGATCTTCCAGGCTCCCATGCGCGTGAGCGGCGTGCCCCGTGCGTTCAGGAACAGGTGCCCGGCCCCGGCTCCCTTCTCCAGTACCGGTCGCAGTTCACGCAGGTACACGGCGAGCGCCCCGGCAGCCTTCCGCCCGATCGGTACGAGCCGCTCCTTGCCGCCCTTGCCGAAGACCCGCACCACCATGTCCTCGAGCAGGACGTCCTTGGTGCCGATGCCGAGCCACTCGCTCACGCGGAGGCCGGCCGCATACGCGAGCTCGAGCATCGCGCGGTCGCGGAAGGCCAGCGGTTCGTCCAAGGTCACGGCGCCGATCAGGCGATCCACCTCGTCCGCGGTGAGCACGTCGGGCAGCACGCGCCATCGCTTGGGGGTCTCCAGGCGCTCGCTGGGGTCCTTGCTCACGATCCCCTCGGCCAGCAGGAACCGGTACCAGGTGCGCAGAGCCGATATCCCGCGCCGGATGGAGCTCGGTGCGAGGCCCAGGTCCTTGAGGTGGTAGACGAACTCGCGCAGGTGCGCCGCCGTCAGGCCCTCCGGACCGCTGACCCCCTTGACCGTCGCCCAGGTCGCGAGCCGGGCCAGGTCGCGGCCGTAGGCTTCGTTGGTGCGGAGGCTCGCGCCCTGCTCCAGCGAGAGGAACTCGTCGAAGCGTTCGAGCTGGAACGCGCGGGCGACGGCATCGGCGGGCGTGGACACGCCGGAAAGCTAGCGTCGATCGGTGTCGGACTCGGCGGCCACCGTGGCGCGGCGCTTCCGCCAGAGGCGCCAGCCCACCAGCACCAGCACGCCCGCGACCGCCACGGCACCCAAGCCGACGTCGCGCGCGACGACCTCGATCGAGCGGCGCACGGACGCCCAGTCCTCGCCCACGCGGAACGCCAACCAGGCGATGGTCCCGTACCAGATGCCCGAGGCGACGGTGAAGATGAGCGTCACTTCCCAGAACGGCACGCGGAGCGCACCCGCCGCGGCCGGCACGACGGCACGCAGGCCGGGCACGAAGCGGCTCACGAAGAGGGCCACCCAGCCGTACTGCTGGTACGCGTCCTCGATCCGATGTTCGGCCTTCTCCAACTGCGACTCGGCGCGCAGCAGGCCGAAGCGGCCGAGTTGGTGGGTCATCCAGTCGGCCCCGAAGCGGCGCCCCAGCCACCACATGATGAGCGAGCCGCCGATGCTCCCGGCCGTGACCATCACGATGGTCGGGAACAACTGGCCCCCCGCGCGCGCCGCGAGGAACGCGAGCAGTGCGGCGGCGACGTCGCCCGGCATGATGGGCAGCACGCCCTCGACGAGTGACGCGAGGAAGATCAGCCCGTAGAGTGCCCCGAGCGGGACACCCGAGAGCCAGCCCATGAAGCCCTCCACGCTACCGTCCTGGCGTGCGCGTGAGCATCGCGACCGCGATGACGGCGATGCCTTCGCCGCGGCCGATCCACCCCATGCCTTCGTTGGTCTTGCCCTTCACCATGACGTCCTCGGCATCGATGCCGAGGGCCATCGCGAGGCGTTCACGGATGGCCGGCCGGTGCGGACCGATCTTGGGCGTCTCTGCGATCACCGTGAGGTCCGCCTGCGCCGGCGCCCAGCCGGCGGCACGGACGCGGGCGACGGCCAGGCGCAGCATCTCGATGCTGTCGCGCCCGGCGTTCTCCGCCTTGGTGTCCGGGAACATCTCGCCGATGTCGCCGAGTCCGGCGCCGCCGAGCACTGCGTCGGTGAGCGCATGGCAGACGGCGTCGGCATCGCTGTGCCCCGTGCAGCGCACTGCAGCGGGGATCATGACGCCGCCCAGCAGGACGCCGTGTCCCTCGGCGAAGCGATGGGAGTCATACCCGATGCCGACCCGCATGGTGAGGCTCACGACGGACGCCTCACGCAGCGACGGTCGAGGGCGACTCGTCGAGCAGGCGGTAGTCCTGGCGGCGCTTGCGCGGCGTGAAGCCCGCCTCGCGGATGAGCTGCTCCATCTCGTCGATGCTCGTCCGGTGCGTGGTGTTGGCGGCCGAGACGACGTTCTCCTCGAGCATCAGCGACCCGAAGTCGTTGCAGCCGTAGTGCAGCGCGGTCTGGCCGACCTTCATCCCCATCGTGACCCAACTCGCCTGGATGTTGGGGATGTTGTCGAGCACGGTGCGCGCGAAGGCCGTCGTGCGGAGGTACTCCACCGCGTCGGTCTTCTGCATGTGGCTCATGGTCGGCGTGTTCTCGGGCTGGAGCGGCCAGCAGATGAACGCGGTGAAGCCCTTGGTCCGGTCCTGCAGCGCCTTGAGCCGCAACAGGTGTTCCACCCGCTCGGCCTTGGTCTCCCCGATGCCGTACATCATGGTGCACGAGGTCTTGAGGCCCTCGGTGTGGGCGATCTCCATGACCTCGAGCCAGCGGTCCGCACCGGCCTTCTTCTTCGCCACGTTGTCCCGCACGCGCTGCACGAGGATCTCGCCCCCGCCGCCGGGGATGGAGTCGAGCCCGGCCTTCACCAGTTCCTGGATCACGGTGCGCGCGTCCATCCGGTACAGCGTGCTCCAGAAGTCCACCTCGCTGGGCGAGAACCCGTGGATGTGGATCGGATGGTTGCGCTTGATGTAGCGCAGCAACTCGAGGTACCACTCGAACGGGATGTACGGGTTGTGCCCACCCTGGATGAGGATCTGCACCCCGCCCAGCGCCTTCACCTCGTCGATCTTGGCACCGATCTGCTCGTAGCTGAGCGTCCAGCCTTCGCCGTCCTTGGGGCGGCGGTAGAAGGCGCAGAAGCCACAGTCGGCCACGCAGACATTGGTGTAGTTGATGTTGCGGTCGACGATGTACGTGACGATCGGCTCAGGGTGCAGCCGACGCCGCACCGCATCCGCCTCGGCTCCCAGTTCGAGCAGCGGCGCGGCGGTGTAGTGGCGAAGGAGGTCGGATTCGAGGGACACGGTAACGGCAGGTAGGAGGTGTGAGGTGGGAGGTGAGAGGAACAACCACTCATCCCCTCCCGCCAACCGCAGGGAGGAACGCAAGCTTGCCGCGCGGGACGCGACCGGCGAGCTCGAGACGGCGGAAGAACTCGGTGAGGCCCTCGAGCTCGGCCAGCCCGAGGCGCCAATCCAACCCGTCGAAGTAATGCCGGCACGCGGCGACCGGCACCCCGGTGGAACGCGCGGCCTGCGCGGAGAGTTCGCCGAGGTGCTGCAGCCCCCAGTCACGGGACGCGATGAGGGAGGCGTGTACGCCGAGTGCCTCGCCCACCGCCGTGCTGCGTTGCGCGACCCATACGGCGAAGACGAACGGGAGGCCGGTCCACTCCTTCCAGGTCTCCCCGAGGTCGTAGACGTACGGGTAGTCGGCGCCGTGTGCGATGCTGAGCGGATGGCTGGCGCTCTGGAGCATGAGTGCCGCGTCCCCGATCACGAGGCGGGCGGCCACGTCGGTCTCTCCTTCGCGGGCGAGCGCGTCGGCCTCGGCATCGCCGGGCACGAACTCCGGCCGGGCGTGCCAGACGTGTTCGAAGAGCAGTTCGAGCAGGTGCACGCTGGTCATCGACGACCGGGACACGAGCACGCGCTTTCCGCCCAGGGACTCGGCCGGCTCGTGCGAGAACAGCATCACGCTGCGCACGGGTCCGTTGCAGGAGATCGCGAGATCCGGCAACAGCAGGTAGCGCTCGCTGTCGCGCGCGTACTCCACGGCGGAGACCACGGACACGTCGAGTGTGCCTTGCGCCATCATGCGATTGAGCGCCGTGGGCACGCCGTCCACCAGCGTCGCCCGCAGCGGCACGATCCCGCGGTCGACCGCCCCGTAGACCGGGAAGCAGTTGATGTACGGGATGCGGCCGAGGCGCACGAGAGGGCTACGCCCCGACGGTGGAGGGGAGCTCGCGGACGGCAGACGGAAGGGCTTCCCCACCATCCGTTCCCTGCCCTCCAGCATCGAACGTGCGCAGCACGTTGTAGAAGCTGTCCCGCTCGGCCGGGATCTTGCCCGCCCCGCGGATGAGCCGGAGGAGGTCGTCGAGCGTCATCGACTGCTGCGTGGTCGCGCCCACCGCGTGGTAGATCTTCTCGCGCACCACGGTGCCTTCGAGGTCGTTGACGCCGTAGTGCAGCGCGATCTGCGAGAGGGACGGCGTGACCATGATCCAGTGCGACTTCACGTGCGCGAAGTTGTCGAGGAAGAGCCGGCCGACCGCGAGGTTCTTGAGGTCGTCCACGCCCGACGTCGCGATGCCCTGCCGCCCGAGCTTCTTGCCCAGCTCGTTGTCGTCGGGATGGTACGCGAGCGGGATGTACGCGAGGAACCCGCCGGTCTCGTCCTGCAGGTCGCGGAGCATCTGCAGGTGCTCCATCCGGTCGGCGAACGACTCCACGTGGCCGTAGAGCATGGTGCTGTTGGAGCGGATCCCGAGCTGGTGCGCCGTGCGGTGCACGCCGATGTAGTCCGCCGCCCCGAGCTTCTTGCGCGCGATCTCCTCGCGCACCGCGGCCGAGAAGGTCTCGGCACCGCCGCCGGGCATGGTGTCGAGGCCGGCCTCCCGGAGCGCGATGAGCACCTCCGCCCAGGGCTTCTTCTCGATCCGCGCGATGTGCGCGATCTCGACGGCCGTGAGCGCCTTGATGTGCACTTGCGGCAGCTCCGCCTTGAGCGCGCGGAACATCGTCGTGTAGTACTCGAGGCCGGCTTCCATATCGAGGCCCCCGACGATGTGGAACTCGCGGGTCATGCCGTTGTTGCCGGTCTTGGCCTCCGCCAGCACCTGCTCGAGCGTGTAGCGGTACGCCCCGGCTTCCTTGGGCAAGCGCGCGTAGCCGCAGAACACGCAGGTGGTGCGCAGCGTGCAGATGTTGGTCGGATTGATGTGCTGGTTGGACGCGAAGGTGACCCGGTCCCCGTGCCGCGCACGGTTCACCGCGTCGGCGAGCACGCCCACGCCGGTGAGGTCCGGGGTCTCGAAGAGCGTCACGCCGTCCGCCTGCGTGAGCCGCGTGCCGGCGGCGACCTTCTCCGCGATGGCGCGCACCGCGGGGTCGGCGATGCGCTCGAAGGGGATCGTCAGCGCGTTCGCCGTCATGGGATCACCCCGTGACGCGGCGGAGCGCGATACTGACGTTGTGGCCGCCGAAGCCGGACGAGTTGGACAGGGCCGCGTGCACCTCGCGCTTCACCGGGACGTTCGCGGTGCAGTCGAGGTCGCACTCCGGGTCCGGGGTCGTGAGGTTGATCGTCGGCGGGATGATCCCGTGCCGGATCGCCATCGCCGTGAAGATGGCTTCCACCGCGCCCGCCGCTCCGAGCATGTGGCCGGTGGAGGACTTGGTGGAACTCACGTTGAGTCCGGTCGCGTGCGGTCCGAAGACCTTCTTGATGGCCCGGATCTCGTTGGGATCGTTCAGCGGCGTCGAGGTGCCGTGGGCGTTCACGTACTGCACGTCCGCCGGCGACAGCGCCGCATCCTCGAGGGCCCGGCGCATGGCGCGCTGCAGGCCTTCGTGGTCCTCGGGCTGCCCCGTCAGGTGGTACGCGTCGCCGGTCGCGCCGTAACCGACGATCTCGCAGTAGATCGTCGCGCCGCGCGCCTTGGCATGCTCGTACTCCTCGAGCACCACCGAGGCCGAGCCCTCGCCGAGCACGAAGCCGTCGCGGGTCTGGTCGAACGGCCGCGATGCGGTGGTGGGCGAGTCGTTGCGCGTCGACAGCGCCTGCATGTTGCCGAAGCCGCCGATCGACATCGGCGACACCGCCGCCTCGGAGCCGCCGGCGATGATCACGTCGGCGTCGCCGTACGCGATCATGCGGAAGGCATCACCGATCGCGTGCGCGCTGGTGGCGCAGGCCGACTGCGTGGCGTAGTTGGGGCCCTTCGCCTTGAAGCGCATGGAGACCACACCCGCCGCGATGTCGCCGATGAACATCGGCACGAAGAACGGCGAGATGCGGTTGGGGCCCGACGTGAAGTACGTGTGGCACTGCTCCTCGAACGTCGCGATCCCGCCGATGCCGGACCCGATGATCACGCCGGTGCGCTCGGGGACGTACCCCGTGCCGTCGCCGAAGCCGGCATCCTGCATCGCCTGCACCGACGCCGCCATCGCGTACTGCGTGTACAGGTCCGCGCGCTTGGCTTCCTTGCGGTCCATGTACTGCGTGACGTCGAATCCCTTGACCTCGTGCGCGAACTTGACCTTGAAGGCCGAGGCATCGAACCGCGTGATCGGACCGCCCCCCGACTTGCCGTCGAGGAGGGCCTGCCACGACGTCGCCACGTCATTGCCCACCGACGTGACGCACCCCGCTCCCGTGATGACCACCCGGCGCTTCAAGGATCCCATCTCAGCCGCCGATCTTGCCGTTCAGGTAGCTGATCGCGTCGCCCACCGTCCGGAGCTTCTCCGCATCCTCGTCCGGGATGTCGATGTTGAACTCCTTCTCGAACTCCATCACGAGCTCGACGATGTCGAGCGAGTCAGCGCCGAGGTCCTCGATGAAGCTCGCGCCATCCGTGAGCTTCTCCCGCTCGACGCCCAGCTCCTTCTCGATGATGTCCTTGACCTTCGCGGAATGGTCGGCCATGCGAAAAGACTCCGTAGGGGTGGAACTGCGGTGGTGCTCGGAAATATAAGCGGGACAACGCGCAAGCACACGTCGGTCACGGGGGTGCAACACCCCCGTCCGCGCCACTACATGACCATGCCGCCGTCCACCGGGATGACCTGCCCGGTGAGGTACGCGGCGTGCTCCGAACAGAGGAAGGCGACCACGCCGGCGATGTCCTCCGGCGTGCCGAACCGCTCGAGCGGGATCTGCGCCGACAGGGCCGCGACGGCTTCGGGTGTCATCGCGTCGGTCATGTCGGTCTTGATGAAGCCCGGCGCGACCACGTTGCACAGGATGTTGCGGCTGGCCAGCTCCTTGGCGACCGATTTGCTCAAGCCGATCAGGCCGGCCTTGCTGGCCGCGTAGTTCGCCTGCCCCTTGTTGCCGATGATCCCCACCACCGACGCGATGTTGATGATCCGGCCCCACCGCCGCTTCATCATGCCGCGCTGCGCGGCCCGGATGGCGATGAAGGCCGAGCGCAGGTTCGTCTCGAGGACCGCGTCCCAGTCGTCGTCCTTCATGCGCAGCATCAGGTTGTCCTTGGTGATGCCAGCATTGTTCACCAGGATGTCGAGCGACCCGAACGCGTCCTCGACGGTCTGCACCAGCATGGTGACGTCGGCCGGCACGCTGATGTCGCAGGCGAACCCGCGCGCCTCGCCCAGCTCCTCGGCCACGGCCTCGGCCTTCGCGAGGTCCCGGCCCACCACCGCGACCTTCGCCCCGGACGCGACGAGCTGCTTGGCGATCGCCTTGCCGATCCCGCGGGTGGATCCAGTGACGAGGGCCACGCGGCCCGACAGGTTGAAAGTCATCGACGGCTGCCTGGGTTGGCGTTCACAGCTGGGAAAGGAGTCCTTCGACTTCGGCGACGGTTCCACAGGTCAACGACCGGCAGTCGGGGGCGAGCCGCTTCACCAGTCCACTCAGCACGGCCCCGGGGCCCATCTCGACGAAGGTGACACCCGGGAACCGCTGCGCGATGCTCCGGACCACGTCCACCCAGCGTACGGGCGAGGTCAGCTGGCGCAGCAGCAGGTCCCTCGCGCCGGCTGCCGTCGAGTTCGCCTCGGCCGTGACGTTGCTCCACACGGGGATGATGGGTTCGCTCCAGCCGGCGTCGGAGAGGGCCGCCGCGAGGCCGGGCGCCGCCGGCTGCATGAGCGGGCTGTGAAAAGCGCCGCTGACCTGCAGGCGCATGGCGCGCTTGGCCCCGGCGGCCTTGGCGAGCTGCATCGCCGCCTCGACGGCCACGACCTCGCCGGAGATCACGATCTGCTCGGTGTTGTTGTAGTTGGCGGGCACGCAGACCCCCTGCGCCGAGGCCTCGCGGCAGATGTCCTCGATGGGCCGCTGCAACTCGCCGAGGATCGCGGCCATCGCACCCGGCACCTGCACACCGGTCTCGTACATCAGTTCGCCGCGGCGCCGCACGAGGCGCACCGCGTCCTCGAGCGACAGGGCGCCGGCGGCGTGATAGGCGGAGAACTCCCCGAGCGAATGCCCGGCGGCCCCCTGCACCTTGCCACGCATCGCCGTGCCGACCAGGGCCCACACGGCGGCCCCGTGCGTCAGCAGCGCGGGCTGCGCGTTGTGCGTCAGCGTCAGTTCCTCCGCCGGGCCATCGAAGCAGAGCGTGCTGAGGGCCGCACCGAGGGCCGCGTCGGCGCGCGCGAACGTCTCGCGGGCGGCCGGGAATGCCGCGGCGAGATCCTTCGCCATGCCAGGCTTCTGCGATCCTTGGCCAGGAAAGAGCAGGAAGAACATGTCGGGATGGGTGAGAAGTGACGGGGGGCGCGGGCCGCTCGCGGTGGACGGTACGCCCGGACGCGCCGCAGGGCCCCCTCCCGCGAGCCGATCCTAGAACCGGACGACCATCGAACCCCAGGTGAAGCCGGCACCGAACGCCACGAACATGACGTGCATGCCGTCCTTGATCAGGCCCTGCTCCTGCGCCTCGCTCAAGGCGATCGGGATGGATGCCGCGGACGTGTTCCCGAACCGGTCGACGTTCACGTACACCTTCTCCATCGGGATGCCCGCGTGTTTCGCGGTGGCTTCGATGATCCGGATGTTCGCCTGATGGGGGATCAGCAGGTCGATGTCGCTGGCCGAGAGCTTGGCGCCGTCGAGGGCGCGGTCGGCGGCATCGGCCATGGAGCGCACGGCGTTCTTGAACACCTCGCGACCCGCCATCGTGATGAAGTGCGAGCCCTCGGCCAGCACCTGGGCGTCCATGGGGTGGCTGCCCGCCCCCTTGGGCCGCTGCAGCAGGTCCGCGAGCGTGCCGTCGGAGCGCATGTAGGCGGAGAGCACGCCGCGCCCCTTGGTGCTGCGCTTGACCACCGTCGCCCCCGCCCCGTCGCCGAAGAGCACGCAGGTGTTGCGGTCCTTCCAGTTGATGATCCGCGAGAGCACCTCGCCGCCGATCACGAGGATGGTCTCGTAGCCGCCCGTGGCCATGAGCCCCTCGGCCACCTGGATGCCGTAGAGCCACCCGGAGCAGGCCGCGTCGATGTCGAACGCCACCGCGCGGGTCGCGCCCAGCGCGGCCTGCACCTCCACGGCCGTCGCCGGCAGCAGCCGGTCGGGACTCGCGGTGCCCAGGATGATCGCGTCGAGTTCCGCGGCGGTCACGCCGGCGCGCTGCAGTGCGATGCGGGCGGCCTCGGTGCAGATGGTCGTGAGGTTCTCGCCGTCGCCCGCGACGTACCGCTGCCCGATCCCCGTGCGCTCCCGGATCCACTCGTCCGAGGTCTCCACGCCGATCGACGCGAAGTCGGCGTTGGTGAAGGCGCGCTTCGGGACGGCGTGTCCCGTGGCGGCGAGCATCGCGACCGGGCGTTTCACTTGGCGAGTTGCTCCCCGATGTGGTGGCTCATGCGCGACTCGACGGCGCGGATGCCGGCGAGCACCCCGTTCTTGATGGCCTCGGGGCTGGACTTGCCGTGGCAGATGATGCTCACGCCCTTGACGCCGAGGAGCGGCGCCCCGCCGTACTTCGCGTAGTCGAGGGAGTGCACGAGCGCCCCGATCTGCTCCTTGGTGACGCCGTTCTTCATCATCATGCCGAACAGCATGGGGGCGACGGACTCGTAGAACTTGAGCAGCACGTTCCCGGTGAAGCCGTCGCAGACCACCACGTCGATGGGGCCGCGGTCGCAGGCCCCGGCCGGGATGTCCCGGCCTTCGACGTTGCCGATGAAGTTGAGGCCCGCGCCGAGGAGGAGCTGGTGCGCCTCCTTCACGGCCGCGTTGCCCTTCTCCGGCTCCT
>Ga0268299_1004754_pt1 | contig 10154 bp, 4 predicted proteins | sample NOBtaG_FD_193484 | JGI IMG/M metagenome (GOLD analysis project Ga0268299, IMG submission 193484) | Activated sludge microbial communities from bioreactor in Nijmegen, Gelderland, Netherland - NOB reactor | ecosystem: Engineered > Bioreactor > Aerobic > Activated sludge | place: Netherlands... | reverse complement strand
CGCCGAGAATCGTGGTGATTTTGGTGATTCTGCGAATTTCGTCCACGCGGCCGGTGGCGATGGAGGACACCTGTTCTGACAATGCGACGACGCGTTCGGGCATGAGAGGTTGTGAGCCGTCCTTCTTCTGCGCGAGCGGCTTGGCTCTTGCTTTAGGAGTTATCGGCAAGAACTGGCGCTTCTTGTGGAATTGTCCGGCGGCCGCGGGAGCGGCAAACCGCGAAGCTCGGAATCGGGCCGCTCACTCGATCGGCAAATAACGGTGCGTTACGTATTGCACGTGCCGGACCTGGTCGTCCTTGCCTTCCACTTCGAGAAGCACCTGAAAGTAGGGGGACTTCTTACCCCTCGGACCGTCCGCTGGGTCCGCCGCAAGCCGGCGGTCCAGGTTCGCCAGATGGTTCGCGCCGATCGCGTACTGTGCGACGCCGTTGGTCGTCCAGGAATGCATGCCCGTGAGATAGAGGATGCGCGTTCCCGGCTCCTGGCCGGGATAAACAGTGAGCAGGCCGTGAACGGTATCCACGCCCATCCCGCCCCGCGGCACGTAGCGCTGGGGTTCGCCGGGAAGCGGCCGGAGGTTAATAAGAGCGCCGCTGCCCGCGGGAACGAACTGAAACGCTTCTGGCAGCTTTCGCTGATGCAGCAGCGTTTGGAACCGCATGGAGGAGATCACCACGAGATTCTTCCCTTTTAGATCCGATTCGCCGAGGAAGTGCGAGTTCGCCACGGAGACTTCGAGTCCAAAGCGGTCCAGCCAGCGGCTGACGCGCGCCATGCCCATGGCCTCGCCAACGCCGGTGTAGACATCCTCGTGGACGCGGAATCGGGCGCCCAACGCGGCCTCAATCTTGCGGACCGCTTCGCTTGGCTCCTCGCCGCGGTTCGCCTGCACGTCGCGCACGTAAAGCCCGCCGCCCCCATTGTAGAAAAGCGGCACCCCCAGGCTCACCACTACCGGCCGTTTCGGTTCGAGGAATCCGCTCCACACCACCTCGCCCGACGACAACGCGGCCTTCCGTTCCGGCCAACGCATGAGCCCGACGGCGGCGAGCGCGGCCAGCACCCCCAAAGCGAACGCCCGCCAGTCGAAGCGCTTTCGTTCGAACACCACCTCCGCCGGGCGCGGCGCCAGGGCCTGTCCGCCGGTGCGGCCCACGCGCGCCGTTTGTCCCTCCGCCAGCGCGATTGCGGAGGGATCTCGGGGAGTGAATTGCGGAACGTAACCGCCGCGCGGCAGCTCGATCAGCAGCGCCGACTCCCGGCCTTCGTGCTCGTAATACGCCGCCAGTTTCTTCCTCAACTGGCTGGCTTGCACACGCACGATGGCGTCGTTCCGCGGATCGTAATCCCCGGGGCGGTGAAACACGGCCAACCCGAGCGCGTACTCTTTCAACCCCGTCTGGCGGCCTGCAAGTGTCTCCTCCACGACATAGCGGAGAAGCGCCTTTAGCGCCGCCGACTCACGTAGCCAGGGGCTTTCGAGAATCCGTTCCAACTCGGAGTGGATCTCTGAAACATTTGAAACCAAAGCTTTTTAACCGTTAACTGACCCCATTCTATCCCTCCTGAAACGAAATGCAAGTACAGAATACGTGGTGTAGGAAATCTCCATGTTGAACCGGACACGTTTACTCCCCCTCCTTTTATGCGCCCCGATGCTGTTTGCACAGTCTCCGTTGGGCACAATCACTGGAACCATAACAGACACGACAGGCGCGGGCGTTCCGGGCGTGACGGTGACGGTGAGAGCCATAGCGACATCGCTCGACTACCGCGCCACAAGCTCGACCGATGGTGTTTACGTCATTCCCAACCTCCCTGTGGGGGGATACGAACTCACGGCGTCGGCGGCCGGCTTCAAGGGATTTCGCCAAACCGGACTGAACCTGGAAGTTTCCCAACGGTTGCGCGTCGACATCCCGCTGCAGGTGGGCGACGTCGCCGAGAGCGTCAACGTCACGGCTGAGATTCCCCGCGTGCAGACGGAGGATTCCAACGTCGGCACCGTCGTCGAGAAGCGCCGCATCGAGGATCTTCCTCTCAACGGACGCCACGTGTTCAACCTGGTAAAGATTGTCACCGGCGTTCAGCCCCGCTCGAACGCCACGGACGGCTTCGCCGAGGTATCCAACCAGACCTTTTCGCAGATGCGAATCAATGGTGGACCGGCCTACGGGAATCAGTTCTTCCTGGACGGCGTCTCGAACTCGGCGGCCGTACACAACGAGATCAGCGTCGTGCCACAGGCCGACATCGTGGAAGAGTTCCGCGTGGAGACCAACGCGCTGAAGGCGGAATACGGCCAGACGGCAGGCGGCGTGGTGAACGTGGTGACGAAGTCGGGCGGCAATGAATTCCACGGTTCTCTATATGAGTTCTTCCGCAACGACGCCCTCGACTCGCGAAACGCCTTTTCGACGCAGCCGGACCCCAGAACGGGGCGTATTAAACAAGTGCTCCGCTTCAATCAGTTCGGCGGAACGATCGGCGGTCCGGTGCTCATTCCGAAGCTCTACGACGGCCGCAACCGAACGTTCTTCTACGCCGGCTATGAACAGTGGCGGTGGAGGTCGTCGGGTGCGCCGCGCATCGGCACGGTCGCGCGTCCCGACTGGCGTGAAGGAAACTTCTCGGACCTTCGCGACGGTAACGGTCTGTTCATTCCGATCTACGATCCGGCGTCGACAAGGGCCAACCCGGCAGGCTCCGGCTTTGTGCGCGAGCTCTTCCCGGGCAACGTCGTTCCACGAGCCCGCATGGACCCGCTGGCGCTCCGCGTTCTGCCATATCACCCAGTCGCAAACGCCACGCCGACCAACGAGTTCACCGGCGCCAACAACTACGTCGCGCTGGTGCCGTCGATTTCCGACCAAGGGGTCACCAACCTCCGCGTGGACCACCGCATCAACAACAACAACTCGCTCTTTTTCCGCTACTCGTCGACGCGCAATACTTTGCTCAACCGGGGATGGGGCCTGGAGGCGGCGGACCCGGCGGCGCGCAACGACCAGCGCGATAATCACAACGCCGTGGTGAACTATACCCGCCTTTTCGGTTCGTCGATTCTGAACGATCTCCGCGTGGGCGTCACAAGGCAGTATCTGCCGTTCCTGCATCCATCCTTCGACGAAGGCTGGCCCGCCAAGCTCGGCTTTCCGTCGCAGATACCGCAGGATCAATTCCCGCCTGTTCAGATTTCCGGCTTGCTCGCCATTGGCTCCACCGGCTTCTCCGGCGGATTGCGCGCGCAGAACATTACGCAGATCACCGACAACGTGATCATTACCCGCGGCCGCCACAACTTCAAAACGGGCTTCGATCTTCGGTGGTGGCACCTGAGCTTCATCAACCGGTTGCAGCCGTCCGGGCTGTTCAACTTCACCGGTTCGCTTACGAATAATCCGCAGCGGCCGGCGGGCACGGGATCGGGCACTGCCGATTTTCTACTTGGCGAGGTGGCCTCGGGCAATCTCGGCGTGCGTCCGTTTTTCCAGTTCCGCGCGATCCCGCTTGGTCTGTTCTTCCAGGACGACTGGAAGGTTTCCCGCACGCTGACTCTGAACCTCGGGATCCGCTACGACGTCAGCTTCGGCCCGCGCGAGATGCATAACCGGTATTCGAGCTTCGATCCGTATCTCCCGAACTCGGCGACGGGAACGTCCGGGCAACTGCGTTATGCGGGCAGCGGCGGATATCCGGAGACTTTCGTCGACCGCGACAACAACAATATCGGCCCGCGCGTAGGCTTTGCGTGGGATCCACGCGGTAACGGCAAGACGGCTATCCGAGGCGGATACGGCCTGATCTACCTGATGCTGGAAAGCGGCAACGCGGTGCCCGACAATGCGTCGGCGTTCGGATTCTCCGTGGACACTCCGTTTGTCGCGCCCGGCGCCGGCCCGTTCAAGGCGTTCCAGTTCAGCCAGGGCCCGAGCTTCCTTCTGCAACCGCTGGGAGCCGCCGGCGGGCCGGACGCTTTCCGCGGCTTCGGCGTCCGCTATCAGGACCGCAACGCACCTGCCGGCTATATGCAGCAGTGGAACTTCGCCATTCAGCAGTCCATCGGCAAGGGCGTGGTCGTGAGCGCGATCTATGCCGGATCGAAAGGTACGAAGCTGTTCGGCTCGAATTACAACGTCAATCAACTCGATCCGGCCAACTTCCGGCTCGGACTGGCGCTGCAGGATCTGGTGCCCAATCCGTTCTTCGGCCAGATCACGACCGGAGCCCTTTCGGCGGCCACGATCTCGCGTTCGCAGCTGCTGCGGCCCTTCCCGGACTACCTGAACATCGACACCTGGGGAGCCAATGCCCTTTCCACCTCCTACCATTCGTTCCAGATGGTGGTGGAGAAGCGCTTCTCCAACGGCATCTCGGCGCTGCTCAGCTACACAAACGGCAAGCTGATCAGCGAAAGCTTCGCCATCGGCGGAGGCAACTCCGGCAATTCCGGCGTGGGCGACTTCCGAATCGGCGCATACAACCGCAGGCTCGATCGCGCGATCGACAACGACGACATCAGCCAGCGGCTCGTGATGAGCGGACTGTGGGAACTGCCGGTCGGCAAAGGCCGCACGCTCGGACGCGACATGAACAGCGTGCTGAACGCTTTCATCGGCGGCTGGCAGCTTAACGGCATCTGGACGCTGCAGTCCGGTCTTCCGCTCTCGGTGCGCGGATCGAACAACTTCACCGGCATCAGCTACCCCGATCTGGTGGCGGACCCGACGCTGCCCTCCGACCAGCGCACAGTAGCGCGCTGGTTCAACACCGACGCGTTCCGCAACCCCGCCGATTTCGTGATCGGCAACGGTCCCCGCACGCTGCCGTCCACGCGCGGACCAGGCCTGAACGACTTGAGCTTCTCGATCTTCAAGACGTTCAGGTTCGCCGAGCGCTTCCGTTTGGAGGCGCGCGGCGAGTTGTTCAACGCCCTCAACAAGGTGAACTACAACCTACCCAACGTTTCGTTCACTCCGAACCGGCAGGGCGTGAACTCGAACGCCAACTTCGGCCGCATTACCAGCGCACTGGAAGCGCGCCGCGCGCAGCTTGGCCTGCGCCTGGCCTTCTAGGCGGCATCTATCGGGGACAAGCCTCCGCGGCCTGTCCCCACCCGCGCCAGCCTTTCATAGAATCGGAGATTCGACATGAGCAAACTGGCCCTTTTGCTGGCCTCGGCGGTCAGCCTCACTGCCGCCACGCATGAGTTTGACCTCGTGGTCTACGGCGGCACGGCGGGCGGAGTAGCCACTGCCATCGCCGGCGCCCGCCATGGATTGAAGACCGCGCTTCTGGAGCCCCGCCGCCACGTGGGCGGCATGGCCACAGGCGGTCTTTCGCGCACCGACACCGGGACGCGCGAGGTGATTGGCGGGCTTGCGCTCGAGTTCTACTATCGCGTGGGCAACGAGTACGATATCCGCCGGTTCAAGAATCCCGTCGCCTGGTTCTATGAGCCGAAGGTGGGCGAAAAGGTGATGGTGAACATGCTCGCCGAAGCGGGCGTGACGCTCCTCTACCACCACCGGTTGCAGGAGAGGAACGGCGTGGTGAAGCAGGGATTGCGCGTCACCGAGATCGTCGCCGAAAACGGGGACCGCTTCCGCGCGAAGGTGTTCGCCGATTGCTCCTACGAAGGCGACCTGATGGCGCAGGCAAAGGTGAGCTACACCTTCGGCCGCGAATCGTCGGCGCAGTACGGCGAAGCGCTGGGTGGAGTTCGCGACCGGACGCCGCTGCACCAGTTCCTGTTCGACGTGCCGGCGCTGGACGCCAACGGCAAGCCGCTACCGGAAATCACGGCGGAGAAGCCGCAAGCCCCCGGCACGGCCGACAAGGGCGTGCAGTCCTACAACTTCCGCATCATCACCACGAACGTTGCGCACAACCGGGTTCCGTGGCCGCGCCCGAAAGGCTACACGGCGGCGCGCTACGAACTGCTGGCGCGCTATCTCGAAGCCTTTGTGAAGAACCGGGGCCGCTCGCCCGTGTTCCACGAATTGACGCTCATCGCGCCCATTCCCAACGGCAAGGCTGATTTCAACAACAACGGCCCATTTTCCACCGACTACATCGGCAAGAACTACGCCTATCCCGACGCAACGTACGCCGAACGCGACCGCATCTGGCAGGATCACGTCGACTATGTGCAAGGCTTCTACTATTTCCTCGCCAACGATCCGCGCGTGCCCAAGGATCTTCAGGCGGAGGTGAACGAATGGGGACTCTGCAAGGACGAATACACCGACACCGCGCACTGGCCGCATCAGCTTTACGTGCGGGAAGCGCGCCGCATGGTGGGTGAGTTCGTCGCCTCGCAGAAGGACCTGCAAACCGACCTCACGAAGCCCGACGTAATCGGGATGGGCAGCTACAATTCCGATTCTCACAACATACGGCGCTTCGTGAACGCCCGCGGCATGGCGGAAAACGAAGGCGACATGCAGGTGTCCGTGAAGCCGTACCAGATTCCGTTCCGCGTGATGCTGCCCAAGCGAGCGGAGGCGTCGAACCTGCTGAACCCGGTCACGTTTTCCGCGTCGCACGTCGCCTACAGCTCCATGCGCATGGAGCCTCAGTACATGATTCTCGGCCACGCCGCCGGGGTCGCCGCCGCGCTGGCGGTTCGGAAATCGCAGCCCGTTCAGGACGTTTCCGTGCCCGAACTGCAGAAGATCCTGAAAAGCGAAGCGGCAGTGTTCGAGTATGTCCGGACGCCGCAGGCCGACGCGCTGTCGATCATCCATCGCAAGATGGCTCCCAAGCCTCCTCTTAAATACAACTGGGAATACTAATGAACATCCAACTCATGCGGCAGGTCTCCGTCGCTCTGGCCGCGCTCTTTACACTCTCCTGCTCCAATCCTCGCAAGGCCGACATAGTCGTCTACGGCGCCACATCGGGGGGCATCGCCGCCGCCCTACAAGCCGCGCGCATGGGCAAGAGCGTCATCCTGCTCGATCCCGGCACGCACGTCGGGGGCCTCACCACGGGGGGGCTTTCGTGGACCGACATCGGCAACAAGGTGGTGGTAGGCGGCATCGCGCGCGAGTTCTACCAGCGCATCAAGAAGAAGTATGAAGACCCGAAGCTGTGGACGTCGGAGACGCGCGACGACTACTTTGTCCGCCGCCGCGGGCCGAATCAAAAAGACGAAGACGCGATGTGGACGTTCGAGCCGAAGGTCGCCAGCGCAGTCTATGGCGAGATGCTGGCCGAGGCGAAGATACAGGTGATCACCAAGGCGCGGCTCGATCTCGCTCCCGGCAAAGGCGTGGAGAAGCAGGGCAGCCGCATCACGGCCATCGTGATGGAAGGCGGAGCGCGCTATGAAGGCCGAATGTTCATCGACGCCACTTACGAAGGCGACCTGATGGCCAAGGCCGGGGCGTCGTACACGGTGGGCCGCGAATCCAACGCCACGTACAGCGAAACCTGGAACGGCTCGCAGGCCGCGCACTTCCATCTGCACCAGTTCCCGGAAGGAGCGAACGTCGATCCCTACGTTGTCCCCGGCAAGCCCGAGTCCGGTGTGCTCCCGATCATCGATACAACGGGTCCAGGGGACGAAGGCGCCGGCGACAAGCGCATCCAGGCGTACTGCTTCCGCATGTGCCTGACGAGCGATCCGAAGAACTCGCTGTCCATCGACAAGCCCGAAGGATACGACGAGAAGGACCACGAACTGCTGCTTCGCTTCGCCGAAACGGGCAAGTACCACGAACCTTCGCGCAAGTACGATCCGATTCCGAACCTGAAGACCGACACCAACAATCACGGCGCCGTTTCCACCGATTACATGGGCGCCAACTACGACTATCCAGAGGCGGACTACGCCACGCGCGAGCGCATCGTCAAGCGACACGAGGTCTACCAGAAGGGCTACATGTGGACCCTGCAGAACCACCCGCGCATCCCAGAAAAGATTCGCGCGTACTACCGCCAGTGGGGCCTGCCGAAGGACGAGTTTACGTCGAACGGCGGCTGGCCGGCGCAACTCTACATTCGCGAGGCGCGCCGCCTCACCGGGCCCGTCGTCATGACCGAGCACCACGTGATGGGCCGGTTGCTGGCGAAGGACTCCATCGGCATGGGCGCCTATGGAATGGATTCGCACAACGTGCAGCGCTATATCACCAAGCAGGGATTCGTCCGCAACGAAGGCAACGTGCAGGTGGGCGGGTTTCCGCCCTATCCGGTGAGCTACCAGTCGATCGTGCCGAAGAAGGGCGAAGCGGACAACCTGCTGGTGCCCGTGTGTCTGTCGGCGTCGCATATCGCCTATGGCTCGATTCGCATGGAGCCGGTGTTCATGGTGCTGGGGCAGTCCGCCGCCACCGCCGCCGCGCAGGCTATCGACGCGGGCTCGGCCGTTCAGGACGTCGACTATGCGAAGCTTCGCGCGCGTCTTCTGGCGGACAAGCAGGTGCTGGAGGCGCCGGCGAATCTGTCAAAAGGCGACCTCGACCCGGCGCAACTGGAGGGCATCGTCATCGACAATCAGTTCGCCACGGTCAGCCCGGCCTGGAAAGGCGCGCGAGCCGGTTCGCCGCGGCTCGGACCGGCGTACTTTTACGACCTAGACGCCCGCGACGGCCGCGCAACCGCGCGCTTTGACGTCGATGTGAAGCAGGCGGGACGCTATCGCGTGAAACTGCTGCACCCAGTAGACGCGAAGAACGCGAGCAACGTGCCCGTCGAGATCTCCGCGGAGGGCAAGACCTTTCGCGCCACGGTCAATGAGCGGAAGCCGGCCGATTGGCTCGGCCCATTCGACCTGCCCGCGCACTTCACCGTAACCATCGCGAACAAGGCGGCCAACGGAATCGTCACCGTGGATGGCCTGCAGGTCGCTCCCGAAGCGAGGGACTGAGGGGCAGCCCTACTTCCCCACAGCCTCCACCCAAACCTGCAGGGCCGAAGGCCCGCGATTCAGGAATGAGTAGTAGGGCGTGAAGACCAACTCGGCCGGTTGGCCCACGCGCGGCTCCTTGGGATCGTAGCGGCGGTAGAGCGGCAGTCCCTCGTGAGTGCGTGCGGCGTACGCGCCGTTGTGGTGGAGAGTGACGACGCCGCCGAGAAGGCCCGGCTCCCATTTGACGGTAAAGTCCTTCGCGCCGTCTCCGGTGAGGAGGAGCTTGCTTTCGAGGACATTGACGCCGCGGGCTTGGCCCTCCTGCTCGAGGACGTAGACGATGGGTCCGCGCTGGATGGCGACGCGGCCCTGGTTTTCCAGGGCGCGGGGGTGTGCGGCGATTTCGCGGGGCGGCATGGCGAATTCGATGCGGACCTTGTCGCCGGGTTTCCAATCGCGCTTCACGGCCAGGTAGCGGCCGGCTTCCACCTTGGAGGCGAAGGAGGCGCCGTTGACGCTGACGCGGGTGGAATCGCTCCAGGCGGGGATGCGGAGGAAGAGCGTGAAGGCGCGGGCGGCGCGCGGAGAAACAGTCATCTCCACGACGCCTTCCCAGGGGTACTTAGTTTCCATCTTCACGGCGAGCGGCGTGCCGTCGGCCAGTTTCCAATCGAGCGTATTGCGGTCGTAGAGGTGCACCCAGAGGCCGTCGGCGCTGGAACCATAGAAATAGCCGGGCAGGGAGGCGAACATGCGCTCGATGTTGGGGGGGCAGCACGTGGTGCTGTACCAGGGGTTGCGGATCTTCTCGCTGGCCTCGCGCGTCAGCTCCAGCGGATTGCGATAGCAGTACATCGTTCCACTGAGGGACATGCCGGAGTTGATGGAGTTGTATAGCGCCGTCTCCATCACGTCGGCGAAGCGGGCTTCGCCGGTGGCTTGCAGCATGCGCCAGTTCCACATCAGGTTGGCGATGGCCGCGCAGCTTTCCGTGTAGGCCTTGGCGTTGGGCAACTCGTAGGGGTCGCCGAAAGCCTCACCCGCGCTTCGCGATCCGATGCCGCCGGTGATGTACATCTTCGACCGCGTCATGTCCCGCCAGAGGCGTTCGAGCGTGGCGCCATAGGCGGCGTCTCCGGTCTCCATCCAATAGTCGGCGGCGCCCGATGCGGCGTAACCGGCGCGGACGGAGTGGCCTTCCATGATGGTCCGCTCGGTGAAGGGGCGGCCACTGAACATATAGGTGAGCTGTCCGGGAGTGAGCTTCAGCCGTTCGCGTTCGCCGGTGAAGAGG
>Ga0268299_1004753_pt1 | contig 10157 bp, 12 predicted proteins | sample NOBtaG_FD_193484 | JGI IMG/M metagenome (GOLD analysis project Ga0268299, IMG submission 193484) | Activated sludge microbial communities from bioreactor in Nijmegen, Gelderland, Netherland - NOB reactor | ecosystem: Engineered > Bioreactor > Aerobic > Activated sludge | place: Netherlands... | reverse complement strand
CATATCGATCCAGCCTGCGCACGGCAGGCCTCCGGCGATTCAACCGGTCCAAAGGTCGATCTGTCTCATCGCCTCCTCCGGAACCGGCTTGCCGTTGGCGATGTCGGCGAATTGCAGGACCCCGCCGGGTCGCAACACCCGCCACACTTCACCGAACACGGCGGCCTTGTCGGCACAGAGATTGAACACACCGTTCGAGATGACGACATCGGCCCAGCGGTCCTCGACCGGGAGCGCTTCGGCCAGGCCCTCCCGGAACTCGACGTGGTCCAGGCCGAGCTGGCCGACGGTGGCCCGTGCTTTGGCCAGCATGGCGGCGGTCATGTCGACGCCGACCACCCTGCCGTCCGGTCCAACGTGGCGGGCGGCGACGAAGCTGTCGAACCCCGCTCCCGAACCGATGTCCACGACACGCTCGCCGAGCGCGAGGCGCCGGAGACTGAAGGGGTCTGCGACTCCGGCGAACGACTCAACCGCCGGATCCGGAAGCGAGTCCACGATCGTCTGGTCGTAGCCGAGACGCGCGGCGAGAGGCCGCCCGGTGTGGAAGTGGAACTCCGTGTGCGGTTGCTCAGCGACTTCCTCGTACTTGTGGCGCACCTCGGCGCGTAAAACCTCGGCGTCCACGATCAGGTCGTTGCTCATCGGTACTCCTTCTCGTCTCCGAGTGGCTCACACGTAGGTGGCACCTTCCAGATCTCCGGCCCGTATCGCGTCGATAACGCCGCTCCATCCGTCGTCGGTCGCGGGGAGCCAGCGGGTGACATGCTCGAGGCGCATTGCCTCCTCGATCCCGGGATCGGCGGCGGGATCCATGGCCGTGAGCACCTCCACGAACCGGGCCGCGACTTCGGGGGGAAGGTCGGGCCGGGCCGTCATGGCGCAGTGGCAGAACGGCTCGCTCCTCCACACGACAGTCATGTCCTGCGGGCTGAGGTTCCGTTTGCGGATGAGATGATCGAGCATGGGGCCGAAGATGATGCCCGCGTCCGCTCGCCCGTCGCGCACGGCGTCGAAGATCAGGAAATCATCGATCCAGCGGATCCCGTTCGACGCAGGCCGCGGTTCGATCTCGGCGTGCACGCAGTCCGTTTCCAGCTCGAAGCCCGTGCTGCGCAGCTGGTGGGCGGGAATGAGGCGTAGCTCGGTTGAGGTGGGCACACCGACGGCGACGGTCCGGCCCCTCAGATCGTCGACGGTGGCGATACCCGAGTCAGTCAGAGCGATGATCACCGACGTCACATCCTGGTCAGTGTCGCGCATGGCCAACGTCTGACACGCACCACCGCTCGTCATCAGGCTCTGGGCGTGGGCCATGGGGGCATTCCAGGCGACGTCGACAGTCCCGTCACTCAACGCCTGGCAGAGCGCGTCATAGGTCGAGAACAGCGCATACTCGAACGGCATGCCGTGCTGGTTGAACCACCGGCGCATGGCGTTCCAAATCACCACCACATTGCGTGGATCGGCCGCCGTGGCCCCCACAAGCAGCGGCCGACTGGGTCCGTCGGAGCCGGCGGCAGTCGACTCCGAAGTCGTCGTGCGACGATCATCGCTCATGGGAAAGCCTCCTCAGCGGTCGGCGGCCCACTCCAGCGAGTCTGCCCCGCTGGTCAAGCTCGCACATTCCATAGAACAGGAGAATAGTCCTAGACTGCTGCCTGTGTCCCCCAAGTCGGAGATCTTCGAGGCGGTTGCCCGTACCGGAAACGCCCTGCGTAGCGGCAAGCGGCTCGAGCTGCTCGACCTGCTCGCGCAACTGGAACGGCCGGTGCAGGATCTGGCCGACGCAGCCGGGTTGAGCATCACAACCGCCTCCGCTCACCTCCAGGTGCTGCGCGAGGCCGGACTCGTGGTCTCTCGTCGGGAGGGCACCCGGATCTTCTACCGTCTCTCCGGGCCCGGGGTAGCTAACCTCGTAGCCGACCTGTGTCGACTGGCCGAGACCTACCGCCCCGACGTTCGGGCGGCGGTCAGACAACTCACGGTAGATGATGATGTGCGGGTGCTTTCCCGCTCCGAGTTGTTGAAGGCGTGCGCCAGCGGGCATGTGGTCGTGCTCGACGTTCGGCCGGGCGAAGAGTACGCGGCCGGGCACCTGCGGGGCGCCCGATCGATCCCGCTCGACCAGCTCCCGGATCGGCTATCGGAGATCCCGCTGGACGTCGAGGTTGTTGCGTACTGCAGGGGCCGCTACTGCGTGCTATCCCACGAGGCGGTGCGTATCCTGCTCGCTTCCGGCCGCCGCACCGCACTCAGTGCCGAAGGCATCCTGGAATGGCTCGACACCGAGATGCCGCTCGAAGCCGGCACCACCTCACACATGGGCCCGATGAGGCCCAGATCGTCCACCCCGGGAGGCACGTCCCAATGAACCGCAACCCGACCGGTTCCACAATCACCGTCGCATCGAGCGCCAGCGACATCGCCCACGTTCGCCGACTCTTCGGCGCTTACCAGCGCGCCGTGGCTTCGTTCGCCGACGCCGCAGACATCTGCGCCTGATTCGATGACATGAGCACGGAGCTCGTGCAGCTCCCGACGTTCTACTCAGCCCCGGGGGTACTGCTCCTCGCCCGCCTCGACGACTCCCCGATAGGGTGCATCGGGCTGCGCGCCCTCGCCGAGGGAGTCGGTGAAATCCGCCGACTCTTTGTCCAACCGACCATGCGCAGCACCGGCCTCGGACGAGCCCTCGTCGAGCGGACCATCGCACACGCCCACGGCCAGCGTGTCGGCCGCCTCGTACTCAACACCCTCCCAACGATGACGCGCGCCATCAACCTCTACGAGGCGCTGGGCTTCAGGCCAATCGACCCATACGTCCCCAACCCAACCGAGGGCGTGCGCTACTACGCCCTCGACCTGCCTTCAGTCGAGACCCCCGCTGACCGACTCTGAGCAGGCCGTCCCGTGCCAACCCAACAACGACGATGTCGGCGCCCACGGCCTCTCCTCGTGGGAGCAGACGGGCTGAGAACTCGGTCATGCCGGTGCCGACGGCATGGACGCTGCTAGCAGAGCAACTCGAACGCCCGGTCGATCGAGGCCCCTGACGTGGCGCCCGTCGCCCAGGCGGCAACTGCCTATCACCTCAGGTCGTCGGCTCTGAGCGCCGGCTGCCGGGAGCGCTTCGGTTGCCTCCAGGATGGCGCCAGGTCGACCTGAGGCGGCCATGTTGACGGCCCCGCTCACCGCCTCGGGGGTCACGAGAGTGCACCAGGTTTGTTGGCCTCAGCAACGTACTTCACGTGGACAAGGTCGCGTCGTTGACTCACGTCTCACACCGGGCATGCCGGCGCCCTCAGCTCCCTGTCCGAGCACATCGTGAGAGGGATAGTCCTCATTGGGCGTCAATAGTGGTTCGCACGTACGCTTCCTCCGTCTTGCACACACCAGGCAGCGTCGTCACCAGTCGTCCCCCAGCGAGAGGCGCTACGAAGGTCACTCGCTCAAGTGGACCTCGGCCGTGACCCCTCAGCAGGGGGGATCTCCCGCCGATAACAAGTCGTACAGGAGAACGCAACAGTGAACGAGGGGCGCGGCCCTTCGGCGGCAACTGCCGTGTACGACAAGGTGCCTCATCGTGACCACCTCTTGCTGGGACCTCGATGAGCGGGTGGGGAGACGGTGCATATGAGCAGGCTCGAGCGGATACCCCTGCGGGTCAAGCTGTTGATGCTGCTAGTTATGCCGCTGTTGACGGTGGCCTACTTCGGCGCTGCGGACGCCCTCGACCTGCGTAGGGCGCACCGCGAGGCCGAACGGCTGGGCCTAATGGTGGAGCTGTCGGTCCGGGCCGGTGTCCTTGTTCACGAGACCCAGAAGGAGCGCGGCGCCACCGCCGTCTTCATGGGCTCGCAGGGCGCCGAGTTCGGGGATGGGATGGTGGCTCAGCGGTTGGCGACCGATAACGCCAGGGCCGAGTTCCTGTCGTTCATCGACGACTATCGCGACAGCCTGCCAGCGACAGTGGTGGAGGATCTGGGCCCTGCAGTCGCCGACCTGGCCCGGCTCGACGAGCTACGCGACCAAGCGTCGGCTCTGTCGGCGCCGCCCGGCGACGTGATCGGCTACTTCACCACCATGCACGGTAAGTTCCTGGTGGGGATCGGATCCATCGCCTCAGCCAGCTCGGACGCGAGGCTCCGGGGGGACATCACGGCCTACCTGATCTTCCTGCACGCCAAAGAGAAGACTGGGGTGGAACGGGCCCAGCTGGCGGCCGCTTTCTCGTCCGACGCCTACTCACCGGGCCAATACCGAACCGTTGCCTCGCTGATCGGTGCCAGGGCGACCCTTGTGCAGTTGTTTGAACAGCTCGCCAACCCGGAGGCCCTGGAGTTCTTCCAGGCCAAGCAGTCCGACCCCCTGGTCGCAGAGGTGGCCCGCTTCGAGGAGATCGCCCTGGAGAACAGCGAGGGTGGCTTTGGCGTGAACGGCAGCGAGTGGTACGAGACGATGACGGCGCGCATCAACCTCCTCAAGGAGGTGGAAGACCTTCAGGAGGAGCAACTCGCCACAACAGCGGCCCGTCAGGCCGCCGACGCCGCCAGCGCGTTTGATCGCTCGCTCTTGCTGCTGGGGCTCATAGCTGGGGGGTCGGTTGTCCTGGGGTTGGTCCTTCTGTCGCTGAACACCATGGTCGACCAGATGAAGGCAGGCTCGACCGAGCTGGCTCGTGCAGCCAGCGATCTCGACGCCACGTCCGCTTCCCTCCACGAGCGGGCCAACGACGCATCCGCTCAAACCGCCACTGCCACCTCATCGGTGAACGGCGTTACGGCTGAGATCACGACGGTCGCTGCGGCCATCGACGAGTTCAATGTCACCCTCACCGAGATCGAGAAGAACACCCGCTCGGCTTCCGAGCTGTCGCAGGAAGCCGTCGGGATGGCGGATGAGACGTCGGCCGTGATCACCCGACTGCTCGAGGCCAGCGAACGGATCGGCAGCGTGGTGTCGGTGATCAGCTCGATCGCAGCGCAGACGAACCTTCTGGCGCTCAATGCGACGATCGAGGCCGCCCATGCGGGGGAAGCGGGGAAGGGCTTCTCAGTCGTGGCCAATGAGGTGAAGCAGCTGGCGGCGGAGACGACGAAAGCCACCGACGAGATCTCCCTCAGCATCCTGGAGATCCAGCAGGACATGGATCGCGCCGTCGAGGCGAACAGTCGGATCTCTTCGATGATCGCGTCGATGAGCACCATCTCCACGATGATCGCCGCAACGGTGCGGCAGCAGTCGGCGACGAGCAACGAGATCTCGGCCAGTGTGGACGGGGTTGCGTTCGGGGCCGGGGCGATCTCGGCGACCGTCGGCCAGATCGCACAGCTCATCGATGCCAACCAGGCGGCCAGCACCAGCGTCAACCAGGCAGTAGCCCGAATGACGGACCTGGCACGCCGTCTGGATGCCCTCGTCGGGGGCCGTTCCCTGGGAGCTTGAACCGACTACCATGGTCCAGTGACAGGCCGGGCAGCACCGTATCTGGGCTGACCGGCTGTGGCGGTAGTTTCGGCTGGTCAGGGGCGGGCGGCTATGTGCGTTGGTTCGAGGTGAGGCGGCGGGGGAGGTAACGGGTGTGGGCGGCCCAATTGAAGCCTTCGGTGACGACGGGATCGCGGTTATAGTTCAGTTGTAGGCGCCGGTTGTTCATAAGCCAGAGCCAGGTTCGCTCGACGATCCACCGCTTGGGGAGAGCGACGATCTGATGGGGATGGATCCGGTTCACGACCTCGACGCCGACGTGATGGTGACGGCGTGTTTGATGAACGTGGCCTTGAGCCCGGGGTCGCACCACGGACGGCCGAACCGCGACGACCGGTCCCGGGCCCCGGTTGGCGACTTCGATCCCGCCGGTGTTGTCCGAGGTGCTGGCAGCGACCACGGTGACGGCGATGAATAGGCCGAGGGTGTCGACGATGCCGAACGTCTTGCGCCCGGAGATCTTCTTTGCCGGCGTCGTATCCCCTGGTCTGGCTGGTGACGGTCGACGCTCCTCGGACACTGCGAGCATCGACGCAGACGGCTCGGGCCGGCCTCACGGCCGTCCCGCTGGCGGACCGCTTCGGCCCGGCGCTGGGCATCCGCTCCCAGGTCCCTTCCCTCGACCACGCCAGGTGTTGACGATGCACGGTGCTCCAGTTCGGGTACTCCGCCGGGCTCCCACTCCTCATCACTCATGTCCCCATGGCTCGTCCGCCAGGTCCGCCCATGTGCGATCTGATCAGGGTCCAGCAATTGACTCCAACTACTACGAATCAGGACCCGACCCTGACCAGGTAGGCCTGCCCGCTGATCAGCACACACTTTAGAGGCTGTCGCGGTAGTTTGGGCTGGTCCGGGACCTGCGGCTATGTACGTTAGTTCGCGGTGAGGCGGCGAAGCAGGTGGCGGGTCTGGGCGGCCCATATGAAGCCTTCGGTGACAATGGGATCGCGTTCATAGTCGAGTTGTAAGCGTCGGTTGTTCATCAGCCAGGACCAGGTTCGCTCGACGATCCACCGCTTGGGTAGAGCGACGAACTGGTGGGGATGGATCCGGTTCACGACCTCGACACCGACGTGATGGTCACGACAGTGCTTGATGAACGTGGTCTTGAACCCGGAGTCGCACCACAGACGCTCGAACCGCGACGACCGGGCCCGGGCCCGATCAGCGACCTCGATCCCGCCGGTGTTGTCCGAGGTGCTGGCGGCCACCACGGCCACGGCGATCAGGAGGCCGAGAGTGTCGACGATGCCGAACGTCTTACGCCCAGAGATCTTCTTGCCGGCGTCGTATCCCCTGGTTTCGCCGGTGACAGTGGATGCCCCTCGGACACTGCGGGCGTCCACGATCCCCGCTGAGGGCTCCGAGTCTCGGCCTTCGCGCTGTCGCACTGCTTCGGCCAGGCGCTGGGCGATCCGCTCCCAGGTCCCGTCCCTCGACCACGCCAGGTGTTGGCGGTGCACGGTGTTCCAGTTCGGGTACTCCTTGGGCAGGGCCCGCCACTGGCACCCTGTGGCCGCCACGTAAAAGATGGCATCGACCACTCGACGCCGGTCGACCTTCGGAGGACGGCCCATCCCGCCAGCGACCCAGTAGTGACCGACCAGATCAGCGATGAGCTCCCACTCCTCATCACTCATGTCCCCATGGGTTGTCCGCCAGGTTTGCGCATGTGCAATCTGCTCAGAGTCCACCAATTGATTCTAACGAATCAGGACTCAACCGAGTCCGATTGGCCATCTGATCAGCACAAACTTTCAGAACAGCCTCTTAGAACAACCTCACACGCCGCCTGCGGCGAAGGCGTCGCCTGCTGGCCTTGATGTCAGCAGCGCGGACGGTCTGATGAATGAACTCCAAGATTCGAAGATGCTTGTCCGTATCCCGCTGCATGATCTCGACAAGAAGCAGCCAGAGTGGGTCCGTCGCTTGTCTCCGCAGATCGTTTGCAAGCTCGACGAGCTCTTGTCGATCTGCCCTCTCGAATCTGATGAAGTTGCCAAGCTTCTGACGTAACGCGTCCGCCTCTGGCACCGGCGATACCTCGGGAACAGCGAAGCCAACATCGGCGGATCCCCCGCGTTCCAGTGAACCGATAAGGTCTCGGAAGATCTCGTGGTGCCGCTCCTCGTCCTTCATCACGAAGTCGAGCAGATAGCCAACATGGGTCGATGAATCGAACTGCTGGAGTATCTCCTGATACCCGTCGAACGCGATGCTCTCGCTGGCCAAATGCTCGGTTAGATGATGGTAGAGCTTTGCCTCCGCCGGCCCGAGGCGATCTAGCACTGGAACGGTGATGTTGAGAGCTCGCAACATGGCCGCGGCGGCCACGACGTCCAGCTTGTGATCGAGCTCATTGAAGATGAGTCGCTCCTCTCTTTCGAAATGCAGCCTCATGAGAGCCATGAGTCCCCATAGGTCAGGGAGAGAGGCGCCCGCATCCATCACCTCCGAAGCCGGAGTGAGCGGAAGCCCGGCATTGCCCGTGAGCCGATTGATGTAGAGCAGTATCTCGCGATTGTCCGACTTCATTGACTCGGTCAAACCCGGAGAGTTCAGCAGGCGATCAACGTAGGGATAGACAATCCCCTCCTCTGCTTCGAGATGGGGGGTCAGGTTCTCACCCAACATGCGAATGGCCTCGCGGTATTGGGCGTTGGGGAAGGCCGGTTCAATCCTGTGTGGACTCTCGAAGCGGTCGGCTATCGAATGCAGCTGTGCGAGCAGCCGCTGATGCTCAACAGCCAAGGCCCTTGTTACGCTCAGAACCATGGGGCCCCCTTGCAACGTCAGGCCCAGCACTCCAGCACAATGAGAGTTGCAGACTGACTCGTGGTCCGCTAGAGTCGAAGGTCCCCCGGATCAAGCCCACGTCGTGACAATGGGGCAATCGACCTTGTCGCGAGATGGTGAATCATCCCAGCGAAGGTGAGCGCCCAGGCGGCACCTGCGACGCCGAGAACCATCTTCGGCAGCAGGTCGAGCTGGTGAAGGTTGATGGCAAGGAGCATCCGGTATGTTGCCGCACCGTACATCCCCAATGGGAAGACCATTGCCCAGTAGCTGGGGTGGTAACGGAGCGGCACGCGGCGGACGATGTGCCTCCAGGCACCGATCGCGATCATCAGCGGGCACCAGAAGGTAGCGGTGGCCCATGCGGTGACGACGAGACCCTCGATGAGCGGGGCCACCCGCTGTAGGCGAACGCTACCGGCGCCGCCGGCGATCAAGAGGTTCGAACCGGCGAGGACGGTTATGGCGACAGCGCCGGCCGCGATCCATGCGGGCGGGTCGGCCTCCGTTGGCTGCAGAGGGTGGAAGGTCCAGCGGAGGAACACCATGGTCGTAACGATCAGATAGAGCGTGACGCCGAGGCCGAAGGCGCTCAGAGCGGTGAAGGCGAGGAAGTCGTTGGGACGGTTGGTGAGAAGCAAGCCGGCGGTGACCGCCACGGACTGGGTAGCCACCGTGAGTAGGAACCAGGTGCCGTTGATGCCGCCGGCGAGCCCTGGCTTATCGGGCCGGATCACAACGGCGATCAGCGTCGGATAGAGCAGCACTACCCAGAGCACAAGGCTGGCCCACCACAGGACCCGCGCGAGGCCCCACCACTGGAGTATGACGATCGATGCCGACGCGAGCACGTTCGTACCGGCCACGGTGGTGAGGAAGGCGAAGCCGCGTGCATGGTTCGTGAGATCGGCGAAGAACAGCTTCGGGTAGCGAGCTATCCGGACCATCAGCAGCACGGCAAGCGTCACGTAGCTGAGCGCAGCGAGCGCGTACAGGGCATCCGCGGTTAGATCAAGACTCTGCTGCTTCGCTGCCACGGCGATGATGCCGGTGGCCATGACGAGCGCGAAATAGCCGGGGAAGAGCGTCGACAACCAGGAACCAGACGTTGTGGATCGAGCGGGCGTGTTCATGGACGTAGATACCGGAGGAACAGCGCGGCGACTGCGAACAACACCATCGATACAATGGCGGTGGCCCAGGCCAGGCCGCGCTCGTAAGCCTGAAACGCCTCAGCGGCGACCGTGACCAGAAACACCTGCATGGCCATCAGAATGATCACGTAGATCAGCACTGCCGAGGAGGAACGGCGACCTCGTCGAGAGACTGTCACCCTTCACGCTCCCGCCCGACAGCCCAGATCATGCCATCGCTCCGTATCTCGACGTCGATGCGGCCAAGCCGCCGGGTGGGTGGCCCGGAGAGGACCGCGCCTGTGGTGGCCTCGAAGTTGCCTTCGTGGCACGGGCAGTGCCAGCGGTCTTCAGTGGGCTCGAAGTAGACGACGCAGCCGAGATGGGTGCATTTCTGACTGAATGCCACCACGGAGTCGGCGCTGACCCGTAGCAGGACAGCTGGATCGTCGTCAGCGGGATAACGGAACAGATGCGTCTCCCCCACCCCGACCGTATCGGCAGCGACGATCGGGCGCGGTTCACCCTGGTTGATGGTGCGCAGCTGGGTCCAGGCCGCCAGCCCGAGATTCCCGACGGCCAGAGTGCCGGCGCCGAGGACCAGGTAGCGGGCGAACTCGCGTCGGGTCACCTCCTCCTCCCCCGCTGCCTGGTAGGGGAAGTCGCGCCTCCAGCCTGGTGGTGAGCTCGGGCCGTCGGCCGGCTGGTCGGTCATAGCGGTTCTCCGTCGAGCGC
>Ga0268299_1004752_pt1 | contig 10158 bp, 7 predicted proteins | sample NOBtaG_FD_193484 | JGI IMG/M metagenome (GOLD analysis project Ga0268299, IMG submission 193484) | Activated sludge microbial communities from bioreactor in Nijmegen, Gelderland, Netherland - NOB reactor | ecosystem: Engineered > Bioreactor > Aerobic > Activated sludge | place: Netherlands... | reverse complement strand
TTGACGTTCGCACAAAGATCGTCGAGGCCGGGGGTGACCAGACGAAACGGCCCGCCTTTCGATTCGGGGATAGGCTCACCGTCGAGCTCGTAGAGGACGAGCCCGTGCTCTTTTGCCTGTGGCAACGTGAGCGTCGCCGCGTAGTTGCCGTCGAACGAGTGGAAGGTGACGTGATCGGCCTCCAGCGCGAGCGCCGGCAACTCAAGCAATCCGTTGACTCGAATTGCCCGGCCGCGCATGCCGGGCATGATCGTGCCGATGTCTTCCACCTGGTGCTCCGCCGGCAACTGACGCAGAACCGAGCGCTCCAAAGACACGGTCTGGACCACGGCACCGTCGATACGGACGATCTCCGGGCCGGTTTTCGCCTTCTCGGTAACGGTTTTGATCATGGCGGTCAACGCTTCATTGACGGGCGTGGGGATGCCCAGCTTCCGGCCTTGCTCGACAATGTAGCCGTTCAAATTACGAATTTCCGTGCGCCGACCGGCTTTCCAATCGTCGTACATCGAGGTATGGATGTCGCGAATCTCCTGCGTCCATTTGATGACCCGCTCCGCCATATCCGCAGGGAGCGGCACCTTCAACGTCGCCGAGACCGCCGCGACCTCTCCCACGATTTGGCGGATGACGCCCGTCATTTCCGGATGATCCAAGGCCTGCGCGACCTTGTCGTCGATCAAGACGGTGATCGGATTGAAGACACAATTCCAACACATCTTCTCCCACTTGCTCCGCCGAATATCCTTGGACAGCTGACAAGGGACACCGGCCGCCGCGAAGAGATCGCGAATGCGGAGCAGACGTTCACTTTCGTGTCCCATCAACTCCCCGATGGCGACGGCGCCTTTCTTATAGTGGTCGATCACACCGGGCTCGGCGATCTTGGAATAAATGAACGCTACACCGCCGACCACGCAGTCCCTCTTGAGACGAGCAAGAATGCGGTCTTCTGTGTCGATTCCGTTTTGGAGCGTGAGCAGCACCGTGCGATCGTCAATCGCGGGCTCGATTTGATCCATTACCTCATCGAGGTCGTACGCCTTTACACCGAGAATCACGAGATCTGGCTTTGGAAGATCCCGGGGATTGGCAGATGCCGGAGGGTGTACCGTGACGGCGCCCGTCGCACTGCGCACGGTCAGTCCCCGTTGTCTGACGGCGGCGAGCGTTTTGGGACGCAGAAGGAACGAAACGTCTGGGTTCGCCTTGGCCAGCTGGACACCGAAATAGCCTCCGACCGAACCAGCGCCGACTACCATGATCTGTTTCATGCGGTCCTCGGTAATTGCCTTCACAGCGCCGCTACTATAGCATGGCGCGCGCGATGACGCAGAGAGCCGCCTCCGGAACGAGAACGATCCCTTGAAGTCGGACCTCGCAATCCTGAAATCCACCCTCGACGCGGCCGGCGCCGTGACGGTGCTGACCGGCGCCGGCATCTCGTCGGACAGCGGCGTGCCGACGTTTCGCGGGACCGACGGATTGTGGCGCAACTTCCGCGCGGAGGATCTCGCAACACCTCAGGCGTTTTCCCGTGACCCGCGACTGGTATGGGAATGGTACAACTGGCGCAGAGAACTCATCGCCTCCAAACAGCCTAACCCGGCTCACCATGCCATTGTGGAGCTCGAACGCCGGACCGGCCGTTTTTGGCTCATCACACAGAACGTCGACGGACTCCATCGATCGGCCGGGTCGGAGAAGCTTTCCGAAATCCACGGAAACATTTGGATGGTGCGCTGCACCGCGTGCGGGCGGATTGAGGAAAACCGCGATGTCCCAATCCCGTTTCTTCCCTCATGCCGACAATGCGGCGGTCTTCTCCGCCCGCATATCATCTGGTTCGGCGAATCGCTCGGCCATGAGGATCTCATGCGATCCACCGCGGCGCTCAAGCAATGCGATGTCCTGCTCGTCATCGGAACATCCGGAGTCGTCTATCCGGCGGCCGGCTTCGCCGCAGTAGCCAAGGAGGCCGGCGCATTCGTGGCAGAAATCAATCCTGAACCGACGCCGCAATCCGAGCTTGTCGACCTGGTTCTGCGCGGGCGCGCCAAGGAAATCATGCCGCTTCTGCTATAGGTCCGTCAGATAGGGTGGAATTTCGTCGAGTGTCCGAATCGCCCGCACGTTCGATCCTTCGCGCCGGCCGCACCGGTCAAGGAGAAGCGCGTGCAACCCTGCCTTCACCGCACCCTCCGCGTCGTCCCTCGGACTGTCTCCCACATGAAGAGCCTCTCCCGGATCCACTGCGTGCTTGTCCAGGGCAATTTGAAAAATCTTGGTGGAGGGCTTTGCCGCCCGCGCCAAACTGGAGATCGTCACCGTGTCGAAGCACTGCGCGATATCAAGCCCACGCAAGACGGCAAAGAGGCGGGAGTCAAAATTGGAGATGACGCCAAGCTCGACGCCATGCGCCCGCAGCCGATCCAACGTGGCCCGCGTCTCTGGAAACAGTCTCCAAGAGGCCGGATCTTCGAATACGCCAAAGACCCGATCGAAAAAATCGTCGAACCGATCAAAAATCCCTACCCGATAGAACACACTGTGGACGATGTCGAACCACCAGAGTCGTTCACTTTGCTTGATCTGCGCCGGCTCAGTGGCTGCGAAGACCGGGGGCGGCGCTTCTCGAAACGCCCGGCCAAACGCCTGTTTGATCGCCGCCAGCGAATTCTTCCTTTCCTTGAAGCCGAACTCCACCGCATGGCGAAGATAAATTTCCTCCACGGCTCCGTTCACGTGGAACAGAGTGTCGGCTGCATCAAAGAACACGACACGTACTCGCGTACTCATCGGCACTTCCCAGCAGAGTATGGAGCAAAAGCCCGCATCGATCGGCCATTTTCTTGACAAAGGGTACCCCCCCTGCTAGCTTCGATATAGTTCAATAAAATTGGAGGGTTGTGTGCCATCAACTATCTTTATTATCGACAGCAGCCCTGCCGTGCGCCGCATGGTCGAACAGATTTCCGCGCCGGAAGGCTATGAGGTCATCGGTTTCCAGGACGGCCCGACGGCGCTGGAAGCCGCCCGCAAGCAAGGCCCCAATCTGATCATCGCGGATTATCACCTCGACAACATGACCTTTTCGGGCTTCTGCAAGGAAGTGCACAAGCTGGACACGCTCTCCGAGACCTTCATTATTTCCCTTGTCGGTGCCGCCGATCGGCTTGATGAATCCCATTTGCGGGCATTAGGAGTCAAGGCCTTCCTCAAGAAGCCGTTTCAAACCGAGCACTTGCTCGACCTCATCAAAGATCTCGATCGTCCCAAACCGGCACAGGCGAACGGAGCAAACAAGAAGCGGCGCGTGTGGCCGCCTGTCTCAAGCGCTACCGATTCAGATGACGATGATGTCGACTCCGTGGCCGACTACGAGCAGACCGGGGAAATCGAAGCCCAGATGATACCGCCCCCAACGCAGAAGGAACCAGTCATGACGCCCACGCCATCCGTCAAAACGCCAGCTGCCGAGCCGGAAGATGCGATCAAGGGATTGTTCGGACACCTCATGCAATCCATGACCGAAAAGGCGGAGAAAAAAATTGCCGAGGTGCTACCGGACATGATTGCCAAAGATCTGGCCGCGCAGATATCCAAGGCGGTCGAGGCAGAAACGAAACAACAGCTGGGGACCACGCTCACCCAAGAACGGCTGGCCGCGTTCCTCGAACCTTTACTCAAGAAGGAATTGCCCAATGTGCTGGTCAGAGAGCTGCCGGCGCTCGAGCCGGTTCTCCGAAAAGACATCGTCGAAATTGCGATGCCGCTGATCAAAGACCAGGTCGATCTGCTCGCTCGTGAACAGGCTGAAGCGATCAAGGTCGCCGTGCCGGCGGCCGTGCGGGAGCACCTGAAATCGATCGACGACGAGATCACGCAAGAGATACGCAAGGCCGCAACCGCAAAGGCGGAAGCGTTGGCCGAGGACTTGGTACGCGCCGCGGCGAACAACCAGGTTCAGCAAACGGTGTTGGAGCTGGTTCCGGGAATTGCCGAAGAGCAGGTCAAGAACGAACTCAAACGACTGACTGAAGCCGCATGACGGTGCGAAACGCCGGCTACCCCCTCTTTCCCTTTTTCCCCCGCCGCGCCTGAGCCAATGCCTTCATCCGCTTCACGTTCTTGCGATGCTTCTTCCTCGTCTTCCGATCTTTTTCCCGACCAGTCGCCATGGATGTTCTCCCCACTGATGAGATATGTAGTCCCCGACCGGAACTCTGTCCGGCTCATTGCGCGACTGTATAGCACACAGACATCGGCTCCTCAAGCATGCGCTGCCGAATCTTGAGAGGCGTCCATCCGCGTGCTAAGATGCGTGCCCATTGCAACGGCATGCATGACGACCCGCCAACTCGACAAGACCTACGACCCCAAAGCGGTGGAGTCACGGTGGTACCAAACATGGATCGACCGGGGCTACTTCCACGCGTCGGCTGAGCGGCCCGGCCTTCCCTATTCCATCGTCATCCCCCCGCCGAACGTCACAGGCTCACTGCACGTCGGCCACGCGCTGAACCATTCCTTGCAAGACATTCTGGTCCGTTGGCGGCGGATGCAGGGACGCAATACGCTCTGGCTTCCTGGAACCGATCATGCCGGCATCGCCACTCAAAACGTCGTCGAAAAGCAACTGCTGGCCGAAGGATCGTCCAGGGAAGCGCTCGGACGCGACCGCTTCATCGAGCGAGTTTGGCAATGGAAGGCGATGTCGGGAAACAAGATCATCAGCCAGCAAAAACAACTTGGCGAATCCTGCGATTGGGACCGCCTCCGTTTCACGATGGACGACGGCCTCTCGAAAGCCGTGATCGAAGTGTTTGTCCGGCTTCATGGGGACGGGCTGATGTACAGAGGCGAGCGGCTTATCAACTGGTGTCCGCGTTGTCTGACCGCTCTGTCGGACATCGAAGTCGAGCACGAGGAGACCAAGGGGAAGCTCTATCACATCCGCTACCCTTTGGCCGACGAGCCCGCTGTGCATTTGACAGTCGCCACGACAAGACCCGAAACACTGTTGGGCGACATGGCGGTGGCAGTCCATCCCGAAGATCCTCGTTTTCGTGGATTGGTCGGGCGTCACGTGCTGCTCCCGTTGACCACCCGGACAATTCCCATCGTCGCCGACCCCATGCTGGTCGATTTGGAGTTTGGAACCGGTGCGGTGAAAATCACTCCCGCGCACGACTTCAACGACTTCGAGGCAGGTGAGCGCCATCGGCTCCCACGGCTCTCGCTGTACGATGAACAGGCTAGGATGGCCCCTTCCGCGTTGCAGGCTGCCGAAGTGGAAGACGCCCTCCGAGGGCAACTGGAAACGAAGCCGGTGCAGAAAGCAAGGCCGCTCATCGTCGCCGCGCTCACCGAGCGAGGCCTCCTGGAGAAAACCGAGGACCACAAAATGGCCCTCGGACATTGCTATCGCTGTAAGACGGTCGTCGAGCCCTATCTCTCTCCCCAATGGTTTGTGAAGATCCAGCCTCTCGCGGCACCGGCCATCCAGGCCGTCGAAACGGGGAAAATTCGGATTATCCCGGAAGGATGGAAAAACAATTATCTCGGCTGGATGAGAGAGATCAAGGACTGGTGCGTCTCGCGGCAAATCTGGTGGGGACATCAGATCCCGGCCTGGTACTGCCTGGCATGCAATGGCGACTCGGTGCTCATGCATCAAACACAAGGGCCTTCCGGCGAGGCAGGCAACCATGAGCGAATCGTCATCACCAAGACGGCGCGCCCGATCGTCGCGCGCTCCGCTCCCGCAAGCTGTCCGACCTGCGGCGGCGTCAAGCTGCTGCGCGACCCCGACGTACTCGACACATGGTTCTCATCCGGTCTGTGGCCGTTCTCGACATTGGGATGGCCCGATCACACGCCTGAGCTGAAGACCTACTACCCCACTTCAACGCTGGTGACCGGCCTCGATATCCTCTTTTTCTGGGTCGCCCGCATGATCATGCTGGGGTTGAAATTCATGGGAGAGGTGCCCTTTCGCGACGTATATATTCATGCTCTCGTGCGGGACGCCGAGGGCCAGAAGATGAGCAAGTCGAAAGGCAACGTGATCGATCCTCTCCACGTCATGGACCAATTCGGCACCGATGCGCTGCGCTTTACGTTGGCTTCGATGGCCTCCCCGGGACGGGACGTGCGGCTCGCCGAGGACCGGATCGAAGGATACCGGAATTTCGCGAACAAGATCTGGAATGCGGCTCGCTTCGCCCATATGCATCTCGACAAGCCTCGCTTGTCAAAACCCGTTTCTGAGCGATCCTTCCCCGATCGCTGGATCATGAGCCGTCTGAACCACACGGTGGAGCTCGTCAACGATGAACTCGAAGCATACCGTTTCGACCGTGCTTCCCTGGCCCTCTACCAATTCATCTGGCACGAGTACTGTGATTGGTATCTTGAGCTGATCAAACCGGTGCTCCAAGGCCAGGAGACGGAAGAGGCGCGAGCGACCAGACAGACGCTCGTCGATACGCTCGAAACGATTATGCGTCTCCTTCATCCCTTCATGCCGTTCATCACGGAGGAGATTTGGCAGGCCCTTCCCCACGACGGGGACAGTGTCATGGTAAGGTCCTATCCGGTTCCCGACGCCTCTTGGACGGCGCCGGACATGGAAGAACGCTTCGCGCTGCTTGATCGGACCGTGAGTTTGCTTCGCACCGCGCGGGTGTTGTTGAACTATCCACCCGCCCAGCCGATTCAATTTGCCATCGCACACGACGACACGGCCCATCGAGGACAGGTGGAAGCTCTTCATCCTCACATCGCCCATCTGGGCCGAGGAACGATCGAGCGGGAGTCAGACCGTTCCACGGTCAAACGGCTGCGGATGGTCACGGAAGGTCTCACCGTCGCCGTCACCGTTGCCGACGATGTCGACGTTCAGAAAGCCCTCGATCGCCTCGTCAAGCAACAGGACGAACAGGCCAAGGAGATCAATAGGCTGGAAGGCAAATTGGGCAACGCGGAGTTCACCGCCAAGGCCCCGCCCGAGGTGATTGCCGACCACCAGCAGCGTCTCCGCACGCTCCGCGGCGACCAGTCTATCCTCGGCAGCAGCGCCGCTCAGCTGCGGGCGATGCTGGGAACCTGACCTGGAAGCCTTACGATGGTTCCTTTGCCGGCTGCAGATATCAGACGGGCGGTCCGCATGGGACTCGCCGAAGATCTTTCTCATGGAGACGCCACGACGACCGCGCTGTTCTCCACCCCGATTCGAGCCTGCGCGCAGATCGTGGCTCAAGAAGACCTCGTGGTTGCCGGCATGACCCCGGCCGTGCAAACGTTTCTGGCCGTCGATCCCTCTCTTGTATTGACCGTGGTCAGACGGGACGGGGCCTCTGCGACGACCGGCGACGTCCTGATGACCATCACCGGCGACGGCCGGTCGATTCTCATGGCAGAACGAGTCGCCCTGAATTTTCTTCAACACCTCTCTGGAATCGCCACGCTGACCCGCCTGTTCTGCCGCGCCGTTCATGGCTATTCCGTCAGCATCATGGACACACGCAAGACGCTCCCGGGATGGCGAGCGATCCAGAAATGGGCGGTGGCACTCGGGGGCGGAGTCAACCACCGCAGCTCTCTTGCGGACGGCCTGCTGGTCAAGGACAATCATCTGGCACTCTTGCGCGACAAACAAGCGCCCATCTTGAGCGCCTGCCGCGCCGCGAGATCCAGGGCACCACACATCAAACGCCCGCTGATTGTGGAAGTGGAATCGATCCGTGAAGCCAAACAAGCCCTGCGAGGCAAAGCCGAAATCATTCTGCTGGATAACATGACCGTCGCAGAAGTCCGACAAGCCGTCAAGCTGATCGCCGGGCGCGCTGTGGTCGAAGTTTCGGGCGGGATCACCCTGAAAAACGTGCGCGCCATGGCGGCGGCCGGAGCCGATCGTATCTCAATCGGAGCGCTCACCCACTCAGCTCCCGCCGCGACGTTGAGCCTGGAGTTGAAGGTCGCGTCACACACGAAAAGGCGATCCTAACCGGTCATGTCCCTCTCGCCTCCGTTGACTCGAGACAGCGTCCGAAGCCTCCTCGCCACCAAGACCTTGGGCGCGAGAATCGAAGTCCATCAGCGGCTGGATTCGACGAACCGGGAGGCGTTCGCGCTGGCTCAAGCGGGAGCGGAACACGGGACGGTCGTCGTGGCCGAAGGGCAGACACACGGGCGCGGTCGCCTGGGGCGCAGTTGGTTTTCTCCTCCCGGAATCAATCTCTATTGTTCGATCATCGTCAAAACCTCAGCGTCGTCGATGCCGTTTTCCCAATGGCTATCCTGGCTACCGCTTGCGACGGCCCTCGGTGTGGCCGAGGCGATTGAAAAATCCGCCGGGCTTTCGACGGCTCTCAAATGGCCCAACGACCTGTTGGTCCGAGAACGCAAGATCGGAGGAATCCTGTGCGAAAGCGGCACGACCGTCTCTTCAGGCCCGTTTCAGGTGATCGGAGTCGGGATCAACGTCAACGGCACGAGCGATGACTTTCCTCCGGACCTTCGGGATTCATCCACGACGATCCATCAGGAAACCGGTCGTTTACTGGATCGCAATCATCTATTGAGTCGGCTTCTGCTGGAAGTCGAGGATTGCCTGACTGAATTGGCGACCGAGGGCAATCAACAGATTTCCATCGCCTACGCTCGCCGATGCGTCACGTTGGGGCGCCCCGTCCGGGTTTCGCTCGCCGGGGGGGAAGAATTCACCGGAATCGCGAAATCCGTCGAATGGGACGGCTCCCTGCAAGTTGCCAGAAACCCTGCATCCGGAAGCAAACGACCTGCCGACATTCGCTTCCTTCGCGCGGCGGACATCGTCCACGTGCGGCCTGGAGAAAGTGAGGACTAGTGCCGTACAATAGCCCCATGCTTCTCGTCGTCGACATCGGCAATACCAATATCGTCTGGGGCGTTTACGACGGGCCTCGGCTTATCGCTCACTGGCGTCTGGCGACCGAGGCGAAAAAAACCTCCGACGAGTACGGCATCCTGTTCACCAGTTTGCTCGCGTCCGTGGCCATTCCCTCTGAACGCATGACCGGAGCGATCATTTCGAGTGTCGTTCCGGCCTTGACGGGAACCTTCGAGGAGTTGATCGGTGTCTATTTTCGCCAGCGGGCGCTGGTCGTGGGTGCGGACATGAATCTAGGCTTGACCCTTCGCTACGCCAATCCCCGGGAAATCGGGAGTGATCGGCTGGTGAACGCCGCGGCGGCCTATCACAAATATGGGCGCGACCTGATCGTGGTCGACTTCGGAACGGCCACGACCTTCTGCGTAGTTACAGCGGGGGGTGAGTATCTGGGCGGTGTGATCGCCCCGGGGTTGAGTATTTCCGCAGAAGCCCTGTTCACCCGGGCGGCAAAGTTGTCCAAAGTGGAGCTGATCAAGCCCAAGACCGTCATCGGGACGGACACAACGGCGAGCATTCAATCCGGCCTGCTGTTCGGCTATGCAGGTCTGGTCGATGCGCTCGTGCGGCGCATTGAACAGGAGCTCGGACATCAAGCGCTGGTCATTGCAACCGGAGGGTTGAGCGCCATCGTTGCACCAGAAACCGTTTCCATTCATAAGGTGGAACCGCTTCTAACCCTGGAAGGGCTGCGCCTGCTGTATGATCGCGCGCAGGGAGCCTCCCCGTCGATCGAAGTCTAACGGCAAAGTCCAGCCGTGCGAGAATCCAAGTAATTTTTTCAGGTGCCTGTTGACTTTATGTCTTCGGTGTCTACCTGTTAGCGGCAAGAGGTGCACCAGTGTCTGAAAAAGACAAGAACGCCAATACAATTGACAACTTAGACGAAGATGCCATGGCAGACTCCTCTACGGAATCTGGAGAGTCGTCCGAAGCGGCATTCCAAAAAGCGCTGGCGGTAAAGTCCGAAGAGCTGAAAGCGCTCAACGATAAATACCTGCGGCACGCTGCCGAGTTCGACAATTATAAACGTCTGGCCCAACGGGATCAGCGGGAACAAATCAAGTTCGGCAACGAACAGCTGCTGAAGGAACTCTTGCCGACGGTCGACAATTTGGAGCGGGCCATCAAGGCGGCCAAAGCCGACGGGAGCAACGATTCTCTGATTCAAGGCGTCGATTTGACTCTGAAGCAATTGCTCACGGTGCTCGGGAGGTTCGGAG
>Ga0268299_1004751_pt1 | contig 10159 bp, 7 predicted proteins | sample NOBtaG_FD_193484 | JGI IMG/M metagenome (GOLD analysis project Ga0268299, IMG submission 193484) | Activated sludge microbial communities from bioreactor in Nijmegen, Gelderland, Netherland - NOB reactor | ecosystem: Engineered > Bioreactor > Aerobic > Activated sludge | place: Netherlands... | reverse complement strand
GCTTCGCCGTCGGGTTGCTCAACGCGCTGCATGCGTATAGAGGTGAGCGGGTGACCGCAGGCCAACTTGCCGAGGAAGCGTCCTACATTGAAATCGAACGGCTGAACCAGCCGATCGGGAAACAAGATCAGTATGCGGCGGCATTCGGCGGCTTGAACCTGTTCTGCTTCAAGCCGGGAGGCGCCGTCAGCGTCGAGCCGCAGCGACTGGCGAGCGGATCACTGGCGAAGCTCTTCAGGAATTTCTTGGCGTTTTGGACCGGGCATCAACGGGATGCAAGCACCGTCTTGACCGAGCAGAAGGCCAACACGCTGAAAAAGATGGACGCGCTGGCACAGATGCGGGAGCACGCGTATCGACTGCAAAAGCTGCTCAGCAACGGACATTGCGACCTCAAAGCTTTCGGCGATCTGCTGGATGAAGGGTGGATTCTGAAACGGCAGTTGGCCAGCACAATTACGACCGCCGAGATCGACGATTGGTATGGCAAGGCCAAGGAGGCCGGCGCTCTTGGCGGAAAGCTGTGCGGGGCCGGCGGCGGCGGATTCCTGCTGTTCGTCGTGCCATCGGGCCGTCAATCCACCGTGAGGCAAGCCCTTTCAACCTTGCGAGAAGTGAAAGTCGGGCCGGAGGCTCATGGATCGCAAGTCCTTTTCCGGGAGTAACTGCTATGTCATTGGCGAAGGGTGTGACCAACTGCATCGTGTGTGACAAGACAACGGTCGAAGAGTTCCTCGACCTGGGCAGCACCGCACTGGCGAACAAGTTTCTCTCAAAGGATGAGTTGAGCCGGCCTGAGGAAACGTATCCACTCACCGTGGGTTTTTGCCATACCTGCGGTCATGTTCAGCTCATGCAGGCGGTTCCGCCGAAGGCCATGTTTCAGGACTACCTCTATGTCTCCTCGGCATCGGATACCCTCAAGCGGCACCTCTTCGATCTCAGCGATGTGCTGGTGAAACGACGTCACCTAGGCGCGGAACACCTCGTCATCGATATCGGCTGCAACGACGGAACCCTGTTGAAAGGCTTTGCTCGGCATGGGGTCAAGACACTCGGCGTTGACCCGGCAGAAAACCTGGCGGTCTTCACGCGTGACAGCAAGATCGACCGGTATGTCGGGTTCTTCAATTTCAAAACTGCTCACGAGATTGTGGAGCGGTGGGGGCAAGCGGCGCTGATCACGGCGACCAACACGTTCCCCCATATTCCCGAGCTCCGTGACTTTGTGGCCGGGATCAAACGGGTGCTCGCGCCGGGCGGCGCGTTCGTGCTGGAGGCGCACTACCTTGTGGACTTGCTGGAGCAGGGCGCCTTCGACACGGTCTACCATGAGCACATTTCCTACTGGGCCCTAGGTCCCATGATCCGTCTTTTCAACGAAAATGGTATGGAAGTTGTCGATGCGGAACGATTGCCGCTCCACCATGGGCAGCTACGCGTGACCGTGCAACGAAAGGGAGAGGCTGACCCGAAACCGTCCGTTCAGGAAATTCTGAACATGGAACGAGCCATGGGCATCGATCAGTTTGCGACCTATGCAAGGTTCAACGAGAAGACGCAAGGCATTAAGGCCGCAGTCCGGAAGACGTTGACGGAATTGACGACCATCGGGAAGCGAGTGGTCGGATACGGCGCTCCTGCAAAAGGCAATACACTGCTGAGCTTTCTCGAGCTGGGACCGTCCCTTATTCCATACATCGCGGATCGCAGCACACTGAAGCAGGGACGATACACCCCGGGAGCGCATATCCCTGTCGTGGCGCCGGCCCGTCTGCTGGAAGATCAGCCGGACTATGTCCTGGTCTTGGCTTGGAACTTCCTCGATGAAGTGATGGAACAACAGGCTGAATACAGGAAACGCGGCGGGAAATTTATCGTGCCTGTGCCGGACGTCAAGATCCTGGCATAACGGAGGTAGCGATCCCGCCATGACCGAGCCGACTCGAAACAGCAGGACCGAGGCCATGACCGCCGATACCGGAAAAGAAATGTATCGTCTGATGGAAGAGCTGTATCCCATCTGCCGGAGCATTACGGGAAACGGTGTGCGGGACACGCTCCGGATCGTCGGTCGCCAGATTCCGCTGGAAATTCATGAAGTGCCGTCGGGGACTCAAGTATTCGATTGGACTGTTCCGAAAGAGTGGAACATCGCCGATGCCTATGTCAAAGATGCCGGTGGAAACAAGGTGATAGATTTTCAAAAGTCCAATCTGCACGTGGTCAACTATAGCCGGCCGGTCAGAGCCTCATTGCCTCTCTCGGAGCTCAAGTCGCATTTATTCACGATTCCCGATCATCCCGATTGGATTCCCTATCGGACGTCGTACTACAGCGAGAAGTGGGGATTCTGCCTCTCGCACAGACAGTTCATGGGCTTGAAGGACGAGCAGTATGAGGTGGTCATCGACTCCCGGTTGGAAAACGGGCACCTCACCTACGGGGAGTACTATCTTCCCGGTGCGACCACCGATGAAGTGCTGATTTCCACTCATGTCTGTCATCCCTCGCTCTGTAACGACAATCTGTCCGGGATTGCCGTTGCCACATTCCTCGCAAAGGCGATGGGAACCGTCCGGCGGAGGTTCTCCTATCGTTTTCTCTTCGTGCCCGGAACAATCGGTCCGATCACCTGGCTCGCTCTCAATAGGGCACGGGTGTCACGGATCAAATGTGGCCTTGTCTTGACCGGCGTGGGCGACGGCGGGAGATTCACGTACAAGAAATCACGGCAAGGCAACGCCCTGATCGACCAGGTGATGAGCCATCTTCTGCGTCATTCAGGGAAGGCCTATGACGTGATCGACTTCTTTCCCTACGGTTACGACGAACGGCAATACTGCTCCCCCGGTTTCGATCTGCCGGTCGGCTGCCTCATGCGGACACCGCACGGTCAATACCCGGAGTATCACACGTCGGCGGACAATTTGGCCTTCGTCCAACCGGAATACCTCGGCGAGACCTTCAATCACTGCCGGAGTGTTTTGTGGACATTGGAGACGAACAGCATATGCGTCAATCAGAATCCCCACTGTGAACCACAACTGGGGAAGCGCGGGCTGTATCGACCCATCGGGGGAGATTCAGATAGGGCCGGAAAAGAAATGGCGTTGTTGTGGGTGTTGAACTTGTCCGACGGGCGTCACAGTCTCCTGGAGATTGCCGAAAGGTCTGGCATAAAGTTTGAGACGATCCACGCCGCAGCCGAACGCCTTCTCGAACAAGGACTTCTCACAATCGTTGATGCTGTCGGTCAGGGAAGTTCCCGGGAATCCGATCTGTCCTAGCTCTAATGAAGTCTGTCATTCCCGCGGAAGCGGGAATCCAGTCAAGGCCTGCTCCTCAGCATGGAGTCTTGATCGAGGAGTGGATGCCCGCTCCCCGCTTAAAACATGCGGGGACAAGCTTCGCGGGCATGACGCAAGAGAAAATTGACCCGCTACCCGGTTCCCCGACGATACCGACTGTCGTGCATCCCTGCGGCCGATCAACTCGCGCGACACCACTCTGGAGGTCTTGATGAACACCGTCTATATCGATTCCCCCGTCACTGATGCGGAGAGAAGGAGGCTGCTCTATCAGGGACACATCTTTGTCTATTCTCCACGGCCGAGCACGGTTGCGTTGTGCGATTTTGCCAGGGGGCTGATCAAGGAGGCCTTCGGATCATTGGATCCGGAAAGGGCACAGTACTGCCTGCCTGTCGCCGAGTATGCCGCGCTCTTGGCAAAGTTGAAGCCCTACTTTATTCACCACCCCAAATCCAAAGAGTTGCTTCAGTCGATCTTCGTGGAAATGAGTTGTGACCTGAGCAAGACCTATTTCGATGTGCCGAAGATGAGAAGCTCGACAAGCAGCGGCTATCTCACCACTGGAATTGCCTATGCGTGGCATCCCCATCGGGATACCTGGTACTCGGCTCCGCCTTGCCAGGTGAATTGGTGGATCCCCATCTATGAAATTGAATCAGAGAATGCGATGGGGTTTCACCCGCGCTACTGGAGCGAACCGGTGCGGAATAATTCGGGCGAATACAACCGCTATGTCGAGAACCAGGTCGGTAGAGGAGATCATGTCGCGGCTTATACGAAGGAAGACCCGCGTACTCTGCCGAAGCCGCTTGATCCCCTCGACCGTGATCCGGAAATCCGTCTGATCTGCCCCGTTGGCGGATTGATCCTGTTCTCAGCCGCGCAGATGCATTCGAGCGTGCCGAACACGTCGGGAAAGACGAGATTCAGCATCGATTTCAGAACCTTCCACGTGGATGATGTCGTCGCCAAGAGGGGAGCGCCGAATATCGATTCGGCCTGCACCGGAACCACCGTGCGGGAGTTTCTCCGCGGGACCGATCTTTCGCGAATACCCGAGGAGATCGCCTCGCTCTATAGCGACGGAACCGAGAACCTGGGAAGTTTGGTGTATGAGCCGAAGGATCTGGATGCCTCGTCGCTTCGAAAGTAGAGAGGAGCTTATGCGCGTGAATCGAGGAACTGCTGAAGCGGGGGGCTCGCCGGACGTTCAAGCCGGTCCGCATGCCGATCGAGACCGGTGTGGCGCCACAAATGGAACGCACTCTGGTGAAGTCGTTGTGGCGTCGTGAAAGTGCGGAGCAGACATACCGCTGGTCTGCCGGATCTATGGCATTCCTTGCCCTGGGAACATTGCTTGGAACAGGAGCCACGCAGTCGACGCCGGCGCATGCGGAAACGAGATTCACGCCTTCAGCCACGTTGTCCGAGCGATACGATTCCAATGTTTGGTACAGTCCCAAAGACACCATCCCGCCCGGAAACCAACAATGGGATTTCGTCACGTCCCTTGGCGCGCAGGCGCAAGTGGAGAATAAGAGTCGCCTCGGCGATTCGATGATCAACGCCGGAGTGAATGCCAGCGCGTTCGCCTACAATCACAACCTGGCGTTCGTCTCGACAAACATCGCCGCCGCGTCCGATTTAAGTGATTGGGCGAAGGAACTGCTTCCGGGCCTGAAATTCAACGTCAACGATGCGTTTCTTTACACACCTGAGACTCCGGCCTTTCTGTCCGGAGGGAACTTGGCCACCTCGTCGGACATCTTCAGTCGCGGCCTCCAGGCTGTGCGGGCCGATACCTACTCGAACATCTTCCGTGCTCATGCCGAATACAATCTGGCGCGTCCACTGGATATTCGAGCAGACTATGCCTTTTCGATTTTTCGCTTGGGGCAACTGGTGTTCAACCCTACGGGTACGGATTTCACAGCCATGTTCTTCAATAGCACGGTGCATACGGCATCGGGAGGTCCGGTCTATCGTCTCGAGGGAGGCGATACACTCTACTTCAAGTATCAATACATGACGGCTAGCAGCGTGCCGGCATCGGGAGAAGGCAACTCAATCGCTTTCTCTGGGCAAACCTTCACTCCTGAGTATGTAACACATTATTTCAGAGGTTGGACGCTGACCATGAATGCGGGGGTGACGTTGGTCGAGCAGGCGGGTAATAGGGCGTTCTTTTCCGGCAAATTCGGGGTCGGTACGGACCTGTTGGATCGGGCCTTACGAGTGCAGGCAGCAGTCTCAAGACAAGTCGCTCCGGCGTTCTTCGGGACCGGCGGAGCGCTGATCAGCAACGTGGCGCAACTCTATGTCACTCGGAAGTTTACAAAAACGTTAGCCCTGACCGTCAGCGGGAACTTCGCGTATAACGAATCGGCGCCGGTTGCATCGTTCACCTTCGAAAGCATTACCGGATTGGCGGCTCTCGAGTACAAGATCACACGGACCTACAAGGTGTCGCTCTCGCAAGAATACAATCGGATCACGTACACGGGAACGCCCACCTTTGACCGGTACGCCACGATGCTCATCCTTGGCGCCGAATGGAAATAGCAGGTGCGCAACACAGGCAATGGGATTGAAATGGAACTCGCGCCGGCAGTGAAAACTTCAGGGGCGGAAATAACACGCATACGGCCGAGAAAAGGTTGGCGGGAGCTCAACCTGAAGGAGATATGGCAGCATCGAGAACTCCTCTACTTTTTGAGCTGGCGAGACGTGAAGGTTCGCTACAAGCAAACGGCTTTAGGGGCCGCCTGGGCCATTCTCCAACCCCTGATGACGATGTTGGTCTTCAGCTTGTTTTTCGGGAAGCTGGGGAAAATCCCTTCCGATGGGCTGCCCTATCCGCTCTTCGTCTTTGCAGCGCTTGTCCCCTGGATGTTCTTCGCCAACGGACTCACCCAAGCGTCCAACAGTCTGGTTCAGAACGCCGCAATGCTGAAGAAGATCTATTTCCCTCGTCTGATTATTCCCCTCTCGAATGTGGCAGCGGGGGCGGTGGATTTCATGGTGGCCTTTGCCGTGCTACTCGGAATGATGCTGTACTACGGCATTCTTCCGACCGCCAACGTCGTCTGGCTGCCGTTGTTCTTGATTCTGGAGATTGCGACGGCCCTGGGCATCGGGCTCTGGCTCGCTGCGATGAATGTACAGTTTCGAGATATACGGTATCTTCTGCCGTTTCTGACACAATTCTGGCTCTTCGCAACTCCGATCGCGTACCCGAGCAGTCTGCTGGGAGAACCCTGGCGGACGGTGTACGGGGTGAATCCGATGGTGGGGGTCATCGAAGGATTTCGATGGGCCCTGCTGGGAACTCGAACATCGCCTGGTCCGATCATCGCCGTGTCGTCGCTGGTCGCCTTGCTCGTCCTTGTCACCGGCGCCTACTACTTCAAGCGGATGGAAAAAACCTTCGCCGACGTCGTGTGAGAATGGCATGACCGACTTGGCGATTCATGTAGAGGACCTCGGCAAGCGATACTCGATAGGTGCGGCTCAGCCCGGTTACAGGACCCTCCGCGACTCCATCATGGACGGTCTCTCCGGGCCCCTGCGCCGAATGAGATCGTTCTGTCAACGCAATCCTGTGAATTCTTCCGACAGCGGTGCATCGATCTGGGCGCTGAAAGATGTCTCATTCGAGATCAATCGCGGCGAAGTCGTCGGGATCATCGGGCGTAACGGCGCAGGAAAAAGCACCCTTCTGAAGATCCTGTCCCAGATCACAGATCCCACGGAAGGCAAAGTGGACATCTACGGCCGGGTCGGCTCACTGTTGGAAGTGGGGACGGGCTTCCATCCTGAGCTGACCGGAAGAGAGAACGTGTATTTGAACGGCGCCATCCTGGGCATGAAACGAGCGGAGATCAGCAGGAAATTCGGCCAAATCGTGGCCTTTGCAGAAGTGGAAACGTTCATCGATACGCCGGTCAAACATTATTCGAGCGGCATGTACCTGAGATTGGCATTCGCGGTCGCGGCGCACTTGGATCCGGAGATTCTGATCGTGGATGAAGTGCTGGCCGTCGGTGATGCGCGATTTCAACGCCGATGCCTCGACAAGATGCGCGAAGTCAGCCACCAGGGACGGACGGTGCTGTTTGTGTCTCACAATATGCCGGCCGTGAGCCGCCTGTGTGATCGAGCGATCCTCCTCGATGACGGGAAAATCGCGCTGGACGGATCCACACATCGGGTGGTTAGCAGTTATCTCAACACAGGTCGCGCCACGGCCGGGTCACGAGAATGGAACGACCCGGCGAAAGCCCCCTCAGGAGAAATAGCCAGACTGTGCGCCGTACGGATCAGGACCGAAGATGGTCGGATAACCGAGAATGTGGATATTCGACATCCAGTCGGATTGGAGGTGGAGTATGAGGTTCTCCGTCCGGGATCTGTGCTGCTCGCCTTCATCAATGTATTCAACGACTCGGGAATTCACGTGCTGGAATTGGTCGACCTTGATCCGGAATGGCGCCGGCGGCCCCGTCCGGTGGGGAGATATGTCGTGACAACCTGGATCCCCGGAAATTTGCTTTCAGAAGGATTGTTTCTGGTTTCTCCCGGAGCGACGACCCTGGACCCTCGTATTCTTCAGTTCAACGAACCGGATGCGGCCTCCTTTCAGGTCTTCGACAGTCTGGATGGAAATTCCGCCCGGGGCGACTGGGCCGGAACAATGACATCGGTGGTGCGTCCTCTCCTGCGGTGGACGACTCAATACAAACCACGCTTCGAGGACATGCGAGGATCTTCGATCACCGCATGCGAAGATTGCGGTAGCCGGCCGACAGCATGACCTCTCCCGGACAATCGGAACAGTCTACCGGCGGACCTGCTCTGTCTTCCATGAAGCCCGGGCGGGATCTGAAGCTCCTGGTCAAACGGCACGTACCGTTCGCTCCCGCTGTTGCCCGGGCCATTCGGTCGCTGTTGGCCGGGAAAACGGAGGATCAGCGCGTCGACGAGCTCTGGGCTAAGATTCTCGACCGGCTATCTACGTCGGTCTCCGATGTATTTTTTGTGGAAATAGGGGCGAATGATGGAATCTCCTTTGATCCGATCCACAGTCACGTCGTCAGACACCGATGGAAAGGTCTCTTAGTCGAGCCCCTGCCTGATTTTTTCCATCAACTCACGCAAACGTATCAATCGTATCCGGGACTCATTCTCGAGAATGTGGCCATTGCGGAAACGCCCGGCTATCGGGACATGTACCGAGTGTCTTCGGGAGGGCTCGCGAACGGAACGCTGCCCGACTGGGCAAAGGGCATTGCCTCCTTTTTCAACGACAGAAACGCGTTGGGCGGCTGCCGGATCCCGGAAAAACTCTTTGAACGGATTCGACCCTATATAACGATTCAAAAAGTACGGTGCGAAACGCTCGACGATCTTCTCCGCAAGCACCACGTCGCCAAGATCGACCTGCTCCAGATCGACGTCGAGGGGTATGACTACCAAATTTTGAAGCAGTTGGATTTTGGTCGATTCCGACCCAGAGTGATCAGGATGGAGTGGTTCAACTTGCCGGAGGATGAGAAACGTCTGGCGCTGGAGATGTTGAGGCCGCAAGGGTATCGAATCCGTTTGTCGAAGATGGATCTGATTGCTTGGCGAGACCTTGGAATGGTTGCGCATCTCGTCCGTTCCGCGGGCCTTCATCCGAGGTCAATGGCGTGAGGGTGTTGTTCGTTTCGAGGGAGTATCCGCCCTCTCCCGCAGGCGGCATTGGCTCGTATGTGGCATCGATGGCGGCATCCCTTGCGGCACGCGGCCATGATGTTCACGTGCTGTCCTGTTGGGGAACCCAGGACATCCGGGACTATGTCGATCGGGGAGTTCACATTCACCGGCGCAAGGAACGCACCATTCGGGGACTCTGGCGAGTCAGACGGTGGGCACGGAAGACCGTGACGGCGTTCCTCGCGGGCCTCTCAACATATTCCGCCTTTCGAGAACTCCAATTGTCCTTCGATGTCGTCGAATATCCTGACATCGCGGCAGAGGGATGGGTTTTCGGCCTTCTTCGTCCCAAGCCGTTGGTCGCGCATGTGCACAGCCCGCTCGATCTGTACTGCAAGGTCAATGACATTCCTTCAACGTTGGACATCAGACTGACATCCCTGCTGGAGCGGTTCGCGGTCCGTCGGGCCCACGTGGCAACGACGCCCTCTCACCTGATGATGAAGGAACTGAAGGGAATGGGTTGGTTGCCTCGTCTGCGCCCTCGAGTCATCCCTCATCCGATCAAGAGTGAGGACAGTTCGGAAGGACAATCGATTGAGGAAACCAATCCCACGATCCTTTTCATGAACCGGCTGGAACGAAACAAGGCGCCGGAGATTCTCGTACAGGCGATGGCGAGCTTGCGAAAAGCGGTTCCGGGCGCCAAAGCGTTGTTCGTCGGATCGGGCGGGAAACGCAACAACGGGATGCCCTATCTGGACTGGCTTCGAGAATCCTTTCCGGATCTGACCTCCTGTGAGTTCATCGACGAAGTACCCCGCGATGCGCTGAGGAGTTATCTGTCGGCGAGTCGAGTCGTGGTGATTCCTTCGTGGTTTGAGAGTTTTTCGATGTCGGCCGTGGAGGCCATGGCGGCCGGTCGGCCGGTTGTCGTCACAAGGACGACCGGAGTGTCGGAGTTGATCGGTCAAACGGGCGGAGGGACGGTCATTCCGCCCGGAGATCCCCAAGCGCTGGTTGAGGCGGTGTTGCCGTTTCTGCTGGAGGTCTCTCATGCGAAACAGGCGGGACAGAGAGGGCGGGCAGCGGTCCGACAGTATCTTGCCCCTGAGACGGTCGCCATCCAACGCGAGTTGGCCTATCAG
>Ga0268299_1004750_pt1 | contig 10160 bp, 10 predicted proteins | sample NOBtaG_FD_193484 | JGI IMG/M metagenome (GOLD analysis project Ga0268299, IMG submission 193484) | Activated sludge microbial communities from bioreactor in Nijmegen, Gelderland, Netherland - NOB reactor | ecosystem: Engineered > Bioreactor > Aerobic > Activated sludge | place: Netherlands... | reverse complement strand
ACCTTACGAATGCGGGTGGACGGCATCGTCGAGGCCTACCCGGCCGAGTTTTTCGAGGAACGCCGCCATTTGGGAGTTGGTACGGATCAACCCGTCTTCATCGTCGGGCTCCCTCGCTCCGGAACGACCTTGGTCGAGCAGATTCTTGCCGCTCATCCATTGATGCAGGGAGCCGGTGAGCTCCCCGATTTGTCCAGACTCGCCAGACAATCGCTGGCCGATCAGGAAGTCGCCCCCTGGCAGGCAGCTCGACAGTTAACGGATGAGATGACCAGCCGGCGACTGGCGCATGAATATCTGCAGGCACTCCGCCGCAACGCTCCGCCGGACTGTCCCCGTATCAGCGACAAGCAGCCGCTCAACTTTTTCCATTTGACCTTTGCCGCCCTGCTGTTTCCTAACGCTCGCGTCATCCATTGCCGGCGCGAGGCGCGCGACAATGCGCTCTCAATCTGGATGGAAAACTTCAACCCGGATCAGCACTATGCGACCGACTTTGCAGATCTGGCGTTCTTCCGCTCCCAATACGAACGGCTGATGACCCACTGGCAGGCCGTTCTGCCATTGCCGATCCTGGACGTGCAGTACGAAGACGTGGTGGCCGATCTGGAAGGTCAGGCCAAGCGGTTGATGGCCTTTCTCAAGGTGCCCTGGGACGAGCGCTGTTTGAATTTCCATCAGCAGGAGCGCGCCGTCCAGACGCCCAGCCGCTGGCAGGTCCGCCAGCCGATCTATACGAAATCCGTCGGCCGCTGGCACCACTACGCCCCTTACTTGCCCGAGCTGACTGAGGCTTTTTCGCAACAGTCCCCTGACTCTTCTGCCATTCCTCGGTGAGATCCCACCTCCTTCACGTCCAAACGGAAACTAATTCGCCAAGCATATCGGGATTTTGGTCTTCTCATTCGTCTTACTCAATGGATGGATACTCATCCGGGCTACCCTTGCGTTTGGAGCCCTTGCTATATGAGCATAGGCCCATCCTTCGACTAGATATCTATGAATCATCTCATGCTGCTCGTGCATCGATGGGCTGGGTTGGTCATGGCGGGATTTCTCGTCATGTCCGGACTGACCGGTGCGGTGATCTGCTGGGATCACGAACTGGACGATTTCCTCAATCCACATCTCACGCACGTCACGAGCCAGGGACCGACCATCCCGATCCTCGACCTCGTGAAGACCATCGAGTCGCGTGATCCCCGGGCACAAGTCACGTTCATTCCGCTGGCCCACGAGGCGGGTGATTCCTTAGTTTTTGGCGTCGATTCCCGCGTCGATCCGCAGACGGGCCGGCTGTACGAACTTGGCTATAACCAAGTATTCATCGACCCGGTCACGGGGCGGGAGCTGGGCCGGCGCGAGTGGGGCGCGGTCTGGCCGGTCACAAAGGAGACGTTCGTCTCGTTTCTCTACCGCCTGCATTACACGCTGCACCTTCCCGAACTATGGGGCATCGACCGGTGGGGCATCTGGCTGATGGGCGGCATCGCCATCTTGTGGGCGCTGGATTGCTTCGTGGGGTTGTATCTGACTCTTCCGAACCGCATGTCCAAAGAAACCGTTCATGCCCATCCAAGTTGGTGGACGAGATGGAAACCGTCCTGGATGGTCAAACTGTCGGGCACGCTCAGACGAATCAATTTCGACCTCCATCGCGCGTTCGGTCTCTGGGCGTGGGGCCTGTTGTTCATGCTGGCCTTCACGGCGTTCTCGCTCAATCTCTACCGGGAGATGTTCTATCCACTCATGTCGCTGGTCAGTGAGGTGACGCCGTCTCCATTCGACTTGCGGGAGCCGAGCGACAAACATCATCCCATTGTGCCGGTGGTCGGCTACGAATCGATTCTCGACCGGGCAAGGCAGGAAGGGCTCCAACGGGGCTGGGAGGAGCCGCTTGGCGAGATCTTCTACAGCCAGGAATTCTGCATATACGGAGTCAGCTTCTTCCATCCCGGCGATGATCACGGCGCGGCGGGCGTGGGTCCCAGCGCGTTGTATTTCGACGGGAGCGACGGCCGATACCTCGGCGATCGCCGACCGTGGAAAGGCACGGCGGCAGACATTTTCGTCCAAGCCCAGTTCCCCATGCACTCCGGCCGCATCCTTGGTCTGCCGGGCCGGATCCTTGTGTCGTTCCTCGGACTGGGAACCGCCGTCCTCTCCGTGACCGGCGTCATCATCTGGTGGTGCAAGCACGGGGCCTATAGCCGGCGGGCCCAGCGCCAGGCCGATCATCTCAATCTCATTCCCACGGGATAACGCGCCGTGACCGAGCAGACCGCGAACGGATTCGTCGTCTGGCTGACTGGACTGCCTGGAGCGGGGAAGAGCACATTGGCTCGCTTGTTGGAATCGGAGCTTCGAGGGTTCGGCCTGGCGGTCGAACGGCTCGACGGCGACGAAGTCCGACAACATCTCACCAAGGACCTGGGGTTCTCCAAGGAAGACCGTCTGGAGAACGTCCGACGCATCGTCTATGTCGCCAAACTTCTCGCACGAATCGGAGGCGTCGTCATTGTGGCGGCCATTGCTCCCTACGCCGCGGCAAGAGAGGCGGCCAGAGCCGAGATCGACAGCTTCGTCGAAGTCTTCGTTCGATGCCCGCTTGAGGTGTGCGTGAAACGGGATGTGAAGGGTTTGTACGCCAAGGCTTATCGTGGCGAGATTGCCCATATGACCGGCGTGTCAGCCCCCTACGAGGCACCGGTCAATCCCGAAGTGATCGTGGATACAGACCGGGAACTTCCCGATCAAAGCCTCAAGAAAATCCTGCATCAGCTACAAGTCATGAACCTCATCCCATGACCAAATCTGATAGGGCGTTGGGACCTCACCGCTTTGATCGCTCCCGAGGCCGCCGACGCAGCCGTGCCTAAGGTCAGTCAACTGTCTCGGGGTCTTGCGGACAGATTGGCCATCCTGAATTTCAAAGTACTCACGGGAGAGCCAACACTCCACTTGGTCATATATGGTCCCATCAAGATTTACGACTTCGGGAAGCAGTGGGTTGAAAGTTCGCGGCGAAGAATCGAGTCCCGTTTGGGAAAGCGAAGGTTCAGCGGGCGCGCGCGGCAGCGAGGCGCGAACCATCCGATCTCGCTCGCAGTCCACGGCATTCAAGATATCCGATTGTGCTGGTACACGATTGTGGGGAAAGTACTGGAGCTGGCGAGAGGAATTGAATTTCCAACCGTCGCCGGATCGGCGCTGACTCTTGCCTCCCGGAGAGGGCCCACTACCACAAAAGAATCACTTGTGGGGTTTATCCCGTCGCCAAGAATATCCGTACGGCTCCGGGGCGGGGCAAGCATGGTATGGAGCTGGCGAGAGGAATTGAACCTCCAACCGGTGGTTTACAAAACTAGGACAAGGGTTGCTCAAGTCTTTGACGACTTGGGCAGCCCCTTCATTTTCCTGCGGATAACCCAAGGTGTAGTCAGTTCGACCTTGCCTCCATTCCTCTCTGTTCAGTCTGACTTGTCGCTCTGATTAACACCTCCAATAACACCTACCATCGATGGCGCACCCCCCGGCGTCATCGTCCTAGCATGGGACCCTGGAATGTACGGGAAAGCCAAAAAGGAGTCTCAGAGCACCGAGAAGTGACTACACCACCGAAGCAGGTAGTCAGATGGGTAATCAACGTATAAGCATCCCGAGGCACACTCAGACCGTACCTTTCATGACACGATTACTTTAACGGGTGAGTGAGACGCCACTTTAACCTCTGAGGGGGTAGTCACCCCTTTTCGGACGCATCGTATTAATCCCCTGGACAATCGCGCTATCTCGCTCCAGCACGTATCCGCTATCCTATCATCCGCATGTTTACTCAGGATGCCCCGGCCATTCCCATCGCTTTTCACCACCACATTCCCCGCTTGTTGTGTCTTTAACAATGAAAGGGCAAGATAGGCTTAGGTTTGTACAGACTATGATGCGCCAACATCCTATCCGTATCATCTGAGGTTGATAGGGAGTCTTGTATGATCCTCAACCGAAAATATCTTATTACTGAGTTCTTTGCGCCGAGAGTTCATGGGGCTCCGTTCTTTTCTATACTTCTTGCCGTAGCTCAGTTCTTGTTCTTGGGAGCAGAAGTAAAGGAAATGAAGTTGCTAGCGATAGTGTTTTGTGTCTTTCTCTTTTTATATTCGATAGTAGCCAAAGAGTCCATGAAAGCTGCCGGGGAATATAACTGGGTGGACACTGTCATCGATTTAGCTGAATTGCTCCTGCTCTTTGGGATCTATTTCTTTCTCGGTCTGACCGGCATTCCGCCAATCTGTTGTCTTGGAATGGGAGAAAACCAAATCTGTTCTTTACAGAATGAGGCTAGCCGTCATTATGCCTGCTTCACAGGAGTGTATTCCTGCATTGTAGGAATCGCGTTATTATCAGTGTGGTATAGGAAGCGTATCGTCTCGCCGACTGCACCCTGGAACCAAATTATGATTCCACTTTATTTTTTGTTTGGTGTAGCTGGAATAGCCATTTCCGAGAAGGGTGCATCCTTAAATGCACATTGGATTCTTGCCATATTGATGACCATCGTCATGGGTGTCTACCTATTGAAGGTAAAGACAAGCGTCTCTTCAAAGTAGAAGATAAGTGCCAGGAAGAAGACCGCCTAGGAAGAATGGAGGGATCTTTTTTTGCGACATAAAATGATCGGGCAAACGAGCCCTGGCATGCGACTTCCCCTCATATGTGGGCAGTGCGAAAAGGGCACCAGGCTTCTCTACTTACATGAACTTCGGGATGCTGGCGTGTATGAGTTTATATGCAAGAACGGGCATTCCAGCGTTACCGTCCTGCAGGAGGAAAGGTTCGAAGTTCTCTTTCAACTTGCCGCCAATGCGATCCTAGACGGCTATTACCGAGAAGCTATCGCTTCGTTTACTTCTTCATTTGAAACATTTTGCGAATTTTATCTTAAAGTCATGGGCCACAAACAGGACGTAGAACCATCCTCGTTTGAAAAAGGCCTGAGGATAATTGTAGATCGATCGGAGCGTATCCTGGGTGCGTACACGATGGTTTACGTTTTAGAGCATAAAATGCCACCACCAACTATGCCTGACGATATGGTTAAGCTGAGAAACAAAGTGGTCCATCGTGGCAGGATTCCGAACCGTGAAGAAGCAGAAAAGTATGGGCAAGCTGTCTTTAATATTATTAAGCCCGTGCTCGCCCATTTGAAGTTAGAGGAGAATGAACATTTGCAGAGCGTTATTTCCGTAAGATTGAATCAAGTGTACGCTGGTCTAGCTAAGCCACCCATGACCTTCACAAATCCAGGCATCATTAGCATCGTGCGAACCGACCCAAAGGAGCAAGGCTTCATGGATGGCCTATCTGAACTTGAAAAGAATAGGAAGACCCGAGGTTGGTAGATGTCCAAAACCAAGCCGATAGTCTCGTGATTGCCTATTGTACCTACTCCTGCATGGCGACCGCAGATTTTGCGGAACTGACCGAAGGCCGCTGGTCATCGGGGAGGACAAAGGGGACGTCCTCGGGCTTTGGGTCTCTAAAGGCCGCTGAAAGCAGTTTCTTACACTGTTATCTGAACCGAGCCCAACTATCTTCCATGATGGCAAACCTCCGCTGGCCATGCCTAGAGCCTGAAGGCCTGGGATGCATGCGGAGGACAAAAGGCAGGGGTAGTCTTCCCAGTGGGGCTCGCGAATGCATTGAACTTACTTAAAATCACCCTACTCAACGAAGGATCTGGGACCTGCCTCCCCCTGACCCATACCTACAATGGGTTTGAGTTTACAATGGCTCCAATCGGGCAGTGAGTTGGACTACCACCCACCCAATTGTCCCCAAAGCCATCAATTCTCCCTGAGGGTGTATGACTGGAGGATGTCATGGATGAAAAGACGCTGACCGCTGTTTCTACGACCCTGGCTTTATTTCAGATCCAGTTAAACGCCCTGCTGCTGCTATTAGAGCGAAACGCGCCTGATGCCCAAGTAAAAGTTGAGTTTCAGCGCTTGGTAAGTGAAGGTGTTCAGTTCGCGGGTATGGAGACGATGCAGAGGTTTAGGGATAGGATTCGAGAGGGGATCATTCAGCAAGACATTGAAGGGTTGGGTTTATAGGAGGGATGACTCCAAGGAAACGAAGGTTGACCAACGGATACGGCTAACATTCTAACTCTACTCCCAGACCTGACAAGTTCCGTGATACTGACTTGGAAGCGGCTTATCAACAATGGTGACATGGCGAGATGTGACTGCGGCGAAATTATGAGTACCTTTCTCGTAGAATGGAAAGACAGTGGTGAAGTTCAAGTTTCCCACATCAGTCTTTTCAATGAAGGACAGGTGTGAGGAAGTCAACACCGTGCTCACATCAGCGGCTCCTGCGCCTCCGATTAGGCGAGCGACTCCTTTTTTCAGGTCTATTGAATCAAAGTGAAGGACCATATTATCTGAGGACAGCTTCGAGGTTTTGACTTTGCCACTTTCCCAGTCTGCTGCCAAGCCGACTTGGAATGTACACTTCAGCGAACGTACCTGGATGAGTCTCCTGAAGGTGGACACTAGGTCGTCGGCCACTGCATTTTCAAATATGAGAAAGGTGGAGATCAAAATGGCACACTTCACGATTGCTTTGTGATTCATGATCCTGACTCCCTGTTCATCGAATTACTTCCTCGGCAATTTGCGGCGGCTGCCTAAAGTATCATTGAGCAGCTTTGCTAATCTGACTCCCCCCTTTGCCAACTGTTGCTCAACCACAGCAACGTTCGCGTGATAATAGTCATCCCGCAGTTTTCGATCTTCAGGAAGTTTGTATGCATGGTGTTTCGCAATATCATGCGACTCCATAGCCCAGTCCATCACAGAGCCGGTCCCGAAAGAACCTTCTGGCTGTGAGTTCAACCAGCGGTTCAGGCGCTCTGCATAGACCTGTGCGTCACGTTCTTCGAGCATACCGCTATCCCACACCGCATGGAGATTCCACGGCTTGTTTCTGTGCCGATCAGTTTTCTCTCCAAAGAACTCCACAAAGACATCGTTTCCTCCACGATCACCGTTATCGGCAGCATGGAGCGGCTGGTGGAGGTCGGCTACGAAATGGATGAGATACTTGAGTGCCTTTTGACGTTTCTTAAAGTCGGCTGTAGGGTTAGCAAGCACTTCACGAAGGCGTTCTATTTGACCAATCACACATTGTTGCTTGGGACAATACATGTCAGAGTCGTAGGTCTCTTGATCAATCGGGATGTTCACATAATGCCACGGGGCGGTCTCTTTGGTCCGTACGTGGTCTGCCCACATAGACACTTCGACAAATGACGCTGCGTCCAATAGTGTAGTGACTGCTTCGCGTACTTCGGGTTGAAGTCGGTGCTCTGCGAGTATGGCTACAATCTCGTGACCTTCGCGGCCCCATGCGTGCAGGGTAGATGGCACACATAACAAAGCAAGAGTGAAAGCTATTTTACCGTTCAAGCGTGTCACCGCAGACGATTTTCTGTGTGATCTTCTCGCGAATACAGGTCTCTATTCCTCCATGGCTAGATGATGGCGGAATTAGTTCCTTTCGCTTTGGAAGTGATTTCTTTTGACCCGTGCTTTCCTTTAGCTGGTCCATCATCTCCGACTTGGAATTGAAACCCTGTCCGGCGAGCGGGCCTTGGTGGCAGTGGTATCCCCCGTGTTTCCGGTCGTTATGGCAACCGAAGGAATCTAGGCCACCACCATGCGGCCACACTGGGGATGCGAAAACGAAGCATCCAGCGAAAATAACAACCGTCGGTTGAAGCAGAATCCACCTAACTCCTTCAACATGCATGCTTTTATGGCCATGCGCGTATCACATGACCTTCGTCGTTGAAAAGCACAATGGATGACAGTGGTCGATGAGAGGTAACTCCATTTGCCTCTCCTAACACCGTCTGTCCTAGTGCGAGGCGAGGGACGTTATTTTCAGAAAGGCTAAATTGAGCTTGATCTTCTGTTGCAAATAGGCGCACCTGCTTTCTTGGTGGTGTTTTCAACAAATGTGCCTCTTCCCTTTCCTTCGATGACTTAGCTGAATTGAACTTCTTCCTGCTCGCTTCAGCTTCTATGGCACCCTGCTCATGAGTAATGGCTGAAGCTCTCATGTCTAGATCAACATAGGATCCACCTGCACTAAGATCTATCCGACTTTCAGTCGTCATGTCTCGGATGATAAGCCAACCATTGTCAGTCGTTGTCCCATCACTAACCTTGGTTAGCCCAATAGTCTTTAGCCCAGCCAAATATGTTCCATCAGTTGCAAAAAGATGCACTCCCCAGGGTTTGTCACGCGCTGGCAGAGGGAAACTAAGGTCTTCATATCTCGGTTCTCCAGGCATGGGGATGGAATCCGTGCCCCATCCCCAATCACCAATAAATACCCTAACTCTCCCTTCACTATCTTTTAGAAGAATGCGCTGTCCCTCAAATACGTTGCCTCCTTGGAAGACTGAGCCGATAAGAGTTGCAACCGTCAGTAAAAGTAACAAGAGCACGGTTCCTCTTTTCCACCAACGCATTTCTCGTTCAAGTATCAATAGCCGATCAGTTAAAGTTCCATCGTCTTGTCGCATAGCGTTCTCCTCAGAGGCGAATCCATGTAAGAGAGATATTCTTCACTTCATTCACAAATCTGCTTCCACTCATATTGTCCAGAGCGATTACTGTAGACCTGTTTCATCGTACAGTTGGTTGTGCCGACTGGTGGAACTGTTAGCGGATTTACTGGAGCTATAGATGGTGGAACAATCGGGCAGATTTTTGGAGGACAAATAGGCTGTACATCCAGCGTGCTAGAACACAGAGGAGTAACAGTGCCATTTATGCATTGGCAGGTGCATCCCGCATAACCAAGTCGGAAACTTAATAGTAATAGAACTGCTGTCGATGTGTAGAGCAGACATCTAATAGGTAGTAATACTTTATAAGGCATAACGCCTCAGGGAGCTGTATTGTAGGAGGATGGGGCAAGGAGGAACAAGAGCTAACTAGGGGAATGGTCTAATTACCAGCGCTCCATTCTGCTAAGTTGTAGCGCCGCTTTTGCGGCAGGTACATGATCCTTACTGAACTGGATAAGGGGAAAAGGTTATGGCGCATAAAGAACGTGGAGCTTCCACGCCTAAAGAGCTGTTTCTGCCCGGATTCGCTGAGACATTCGAACGAGTTGGACAGTATGCAGAACCGCACGATTCTTATATGTGGACGATGGAACATAAGACTATGACACGCAGTCACATAGATAAATGGTTTAGAACTGGTGACTTCAACGAACTCGCCTTCTTGCTCAAGCATGATCCAAGCGCGCTTATTCATCCAGTGATTAACTTGGAAATGAAGCACCTGGCAGGTTTGATCAGAAAGACCACAGTTGAGGAAATGAAGAAAGACCCAGACGCACCTTATGAGCAGGAAGATATTGTTTCATCAAATGTAAGAGTCGCTGCAGAGAAAGCTTTGCAAACTATGTTTACAGGCCTTTGGGAGGCCTTCGCACCGAGATGGCAGCTTAAGTTTAGCCCGAAGACTCGCAGAGGTACCAAGAAGGGGTACAGACCATTCTTTGTACACGAGGTAACGTGCGATGTTAAGGACCTAAAGGAAGAGTTTGAGAGGCTTCGGGACGAAAATCCAATATGTGCCGAAAGGAAGAAAGGAGAATCACTTGAACAGTTCCGAGTTCGCCTTGTGGAACTTGTCCAGCAACTGCACCTGAGTACCAAGTATGCCTTTGGTGTCGTTGCCGGTAAGTGGACTTGGCAGCAACGGCTCGATCCACCTGTGGCACTCCAAATTGCTACCCAGGCTGTTAGATCGCGTCTAGACCAAACAAAGTTAATCTGCGGTCTCGTTGCTTTTCATCATCTGGGGAATCCAGCCTACTGGAAACGAATCGAAGGCATCCACTACCGCCATTCGTAGTTCTTACCACGCAATTCGCCTCGAATTCCGTGGAGAAACTCCTCTCCTCTGGTGAAACCTAGTATCCTTCCATTCAATAGCTGACCGCATTTCATAACTTATCCTGCTCCCCTTGAAATTGAGACCACTGCTACGACATGGTCCTGCGATGGACCAAGGAGGTGGAGATGGCAGCAGAATCAGCAGAACCGATTGAACGATGGACGGCGAAGCGGC
>Ga0268299_1004748_pt1 | contig 10166 bp, 5 predicted proteins | sample NOBtaG_FD_193484 | JGI IMG/M metagenome (GOLD analysis project Ga0268299, IMG submission 193484) | Activated sludge microbial communities from bioreactor in Nijmegen, Gelderland, Netherland - NOB reactor | ecosystem: Engineered > Bioreactor > Aerobic > Activated sludge | place: Netherlands... | reverse complement strand
GACAGCGAATGAGCATGAACAACAAAGAAAACATTATCTTAGAAGTAAAAAATCTTAAACTCCATTTTCCGATCTATCGAGGCATTTTTCGGCGTGTCGTTGGACAGGTTCGGGCGGTGGATGGGGTGAATTTTAAACTGCGCGAGGGGGAAGTGCTGGGGCTGGTGGGCGAGAGCGGCTGTGGCAAAACCACCGTAGGCCGCACCATTCTCCGGTTGTATGACCCCACCAGCGGCGAAATTCTGTACCACAAGGCCTCTGGTGAGCAAATTGATCTCGCACCCCTGACCTATCGAGAAATGAAGCCGCTTCGCCGCGAAATGCGGATGATTTTTCAAGACCCGTTTAGCTCGCTCAACCCGCGCCTGACGGTACGAGATATTATTGGCGAACCGCTGGAAATTCATGGCGTGGCACGTGGCAAAAAAGCCGAAGAGCGCGTGGCGGAATTAATGGAATCGGTAGGGCTGAATCCACGATTGATGAATCGCTATCCGCACGAGTTTTCCGGCGGGCAGCGGCAGCGTATCGGCCTCGCGCGCACCCTTTCGCTGAATCCGCGTCTGGTTGTCGCCGATGAGCCTGTTTCGGCTTTGGATGTTTCGGTGCAGGCGCAGGTGTTGAATTTGCTCGAAGAACTGCGGGATCGCCTGGGGCTGACGCTGATTTTTATCGCCCATGACCTTTCGGTAGTCGAGCACATTTCGGATCGGATCGCCGTCATGTACGTGGGTAAGATTGTCGAAATGGCGGAAACGGGTGAACTTCTGAACCACCCCCTGCATCCCTACACGGAAGCGCTGCTCTCGGCTATTCCGCCGCCTGACCCCGATATAAAGACGAACCGCATCCAGCTACAGGGCGAAGTCCCCAGCCCAGCGCACCCGCCTTCCGGCTGTATCTTTCATCCTCGCTGTCGTTATGCAAAGGAAATATGCAGCCAGACCGAGCCGAGTCTGGAAGAAGGCGCACCCGGACATTATGTAAGCTGCCATTTTGCGAAAGAATTACAACTGAAAGGTATTGGAGCACCAGCATGAGTAGCTCATCCCGTGCGCCCGCTGTGATCGCTTACCTGATTCCCATTGTTGGTTGGGTTTATGTGCTTGTTTTTCAACGCAAAAATGCCTTCGCGGTCTACCATGCTCGACAGGCGATTGGGCTGGGACTTATTCTGATCGCCACCTTTATTGGCTGGGTGGTGGTGGCCTGGGTATTGGCCTGGATTCCCTACATGTCTGTTTTCAGCGTTGCCCTGTTTGGATTGGTTATCGGCATCTACTTTTTTGGCTTTATCGCGTGGATAATCGGCCTGATTAATGCGCTGACAAACCGATCAACGCCGCTGCCCGGATTTGGAAAATGGGCGAACCGCCTGCCGATTCAAGCCGAATAAAGCCTATATCCGTAATCTGGGCTTGTAAGGTTATAGCCCAGGTTTATCGGTGTTTTTACAAATCCCAAAATAGAATTTGACCTCTCCAATGCTTTGATTTATGAGGGCGCAACCGCCGCGTTAACGCCCTGCGTGGAATTGCTGGTAGATGAATAAGTACCATAGCTGCCCCATAAGCTGATAGATAAAAAGGGGTATAGGGCAGCATGTTTCGATTTGATGAGAGCGATTCGCAATTTTTGATTATTTTCACGGGAAATGAACACGCTTTGCCGGATGATTATCGCGATCTTGGGAGTCGTTGGATTGCGCGGTTGGAGAGGGAAGAACGATTTGGCATCATCCTTGTCAGCGAACCGCACGAGCATCATGACGACGAAGATGAGGAAGAACATCGTCAGAATGAAGCGGAAATCATGCGGCTGGTTAACGATTTCCGCCGCGATTACCGCGATAAAACCTCACGACTCAACGTGGGCTACGCGCGGGTAATACCGAAAGAATGGATCGAAGCTTATTATTCTCAACCGGGCGCATGGGAGCAGGCATTAGAGCATAATGACCGTCAGGCGCAGTACAATTGGGGCATCCCAGGCGGTGGGTTTACCAGCCTGGACGACGCGAAGGATTGGATTCGCGCCCAGTTCAATCGCCAGCCGAATGAAATTTCGCCGCCGCCCGTCGCAGCCGATAAGCGGAATCAGCGTATCGGGCTGTTCTATGGCAGCAGCACGGGTATTACCGAATATGTCGCCGATGAAATTGCCGACGTGTGGAAAGCATCTGGTATAGAACCTGTGCAGGCGATCAATATCGGCGACACGAAGGATTTGGCGCAGTTTTTAGCCTTTGACTGCCTGATTCTGGGGATTCCGACCTGGAATATCGGCCAGTTGCAGGACGATTGGGATATTTTATTCCCGCAGCTTGATTCGCTGGATTTCAACGGCAAGAAGGTCGCGATCTTTGGTGTTGGCGACCAGTACGGCTACCCGGACAATTTCCTGGATGCGGTGGGCATCCTGGGCGATAAACTGCGTGAACGCGGCGCGGAGTTAATCGGCCACTGGTATGATGAACATTATGAATTTGCCGAGTCGAAAGCCTTTGTCGATGGCAAGTTCATGGGGCTGGGCATCGATGAAACGCATCAATCCAAGCTGACCACTGGTCGCATTAAAGGGTGGGTGGCGCAGATTATCCGCGAATTTGCCCTACAGCCAAGTGCTGTTTCCTGAGCCTGCGTTAGAAAACTTATTCGTAGGCTAGTTGCGTATTAACGCTTTGCCTGTTATCATGAGCAAACAACTCAATGCCTGTAGAGTGATCCCATCGTGGGGTCACTGAAACACCAGGGGAAGTCCGGCGAAATTCCGGCACTGTCGCGCAACGGTTATAGTCCGAATGCCTGTCTATAAGCACAAAAGTGTGATCGCCCTTCGCGTCAAAGGGTTGAGCAGCCAAAGCGTTTTCATCTCGCTTTGCAGATCGATTATTCGATGCTCATCCTGATTTCGGGGTGAGCATTTTTTATTTTATTGTTCGGGGAGGCGCTGTGTTAACCAAAACTGATTCAATTGTGACATCCTCATCACTGGAGTTATCCGCCATTCGTGACCAGCTTCGGGATGCCTGTCTTGGCCTACCTGTGCGGGTTTCGCTGGATCAACTGGGAGAGGAAGCGCTTGCCAGTTTGTATAGTGGTGCTTCCAACCGCGAAGTTGCTTCGGCGATGATTCTGTCCATACGCGCTCATATCGAGCAAGAGCCGGCTCTTGCTTTTGTTGCGGCACGGCTGCTGCTGACTCTCATTTACAGCGAGGTGCTTGGAGAGTCGGTCACTTTCCGGCAGGCCGATGAAGTTTATGCCCGTTGTTTTTATGCTTATTTCGAGACTGGAATCCGCGCCGAGCGTTTAGCCCCTGCGCTGCAAACATTTGATCTGGAACGCTTAAAAAGTTATCTGCGGCCTGAGCGCGATCTCCAATTTCAATATGCGGGTTTGCAGACCCTCTATGACCGTTATCTGCTGCACGAAAACGAACGGCGCTTTGAGCTGCCGCAGTTGATGTGGCTGCGCGTGGCGATGGGGTTGGCACTCAACGAGTCGGATCGGGAAACGCGAACCGGACAATTTTACGATCTGCTGTCGCAATTTCATTTTGTCAGTTCTACGCCGACTTTGTTTAATGCCGGAACACCTCACTCCCAGCTTTCGTCGTGCTTCCTGACGACGGTGGACGATGACCTCGGACATATTTTTAAATCGATTCGTGATAACGCGCTCCTCTCGAAATGGTCGGGCGGGCTGGGTAACGACTGGACGCGCGTCCGGGGGATGGGCGCGCATATTAAAGGCACGAACGGCAAGAGCCTGGGGACAGTGCCGTTTCTCAAAGTCGCCAACGACGCTGCCGTAGCGGTCAATCAGTGTTTTGCGCCAGACACATTTGTGTTTACCTCAGATGGTGCGAAACCGATATGCAAGATTGAAGCGGGGAACATGGTATTGGGGATCAGCGGGACATACCGTGAAGTCAGGGAAAAATTCGTTTACGATCAACATGAGCCGATGGTGGGGATTGATATTAAGCACTCTATCACCCCCTTGCGTGTGACATCAGGACATCCCCTTTATGTTATTCAGGGGGTGCCGATGGAACAATCTTGCACACGAACGATGCGGCAGTTAGAGAAAAGAAAATTTACGCCAGCATGGGTTGATGCAGGAGACCTTAAAGCAGGTGATTATGTTGCCCAGGTGATTCCCACAGAAATCATCCCTGTCTCCGATTTTACGGACGATGATGCACGACTTTATGGGATTTTACTTGGTGATGGACATATTCATAAGAGCCAATGGGGTGTGTCGGGACATCCTGAGAGAGATTTGCATATTGCATTTGTGCGTGAATATCTACAACGACGGGGTATCCATTTTTGGGAAAACCAACGCGGCAATACTTACACACAAATTAACTGGTCAGCAGGGAATGGCCCCAATCATGATGTGATTACTGGACGCTTTACCCCAGGAGCCTCTTTTACGCTGCCTTTTAGAGCAGATGATCTTTATGATGAGTGTCATCGCAAGCACATAGCACAACGTTTCAGTCATTTACCCCCATCACAAACGTTGGCGTTGATACAAGGGCTTTTAGAAACTGATGGAGGTGTATCCAGAGGTAAGGAGATTTATTTTACCAATACCTCTCAACCACTTGTTGAGGGATTGCGGTATCAACTCTTAAGACTCGGGATTCCATGTGCAGGACAGTTTCGAATCCGTAAAAATAGTCATCTAGGGCGGCGCAGCGATGGTACGCAGATTTGGTTCACCGGAGAAACTGCTGCTTATGATCTTCGTGTTCCGGCTGTCCCCGAAGTTGCGGCATTGATTGGTTGTCAAACTTTGACCAAACGCAATTGGCTTACTTACAAGGGCAAAATTTATTCCCGCATTCGATCTATAAAAGAAATAGCAACTGTACCCATTGTCTACGATTTGGAGGTTGAAGGCGACGAGTCCTACATGACAACCGCCGGACTTGCTCATAATGGTGGAAAGCGGGCGGGAGCGGTCTGCGCCTATCTGGAAACGTGGCACATCGATATCGATGAATTTCTCGATCTGCGAAAAAACACGGGTGATGAACGCCGCCGCACCCACGATATGCACACCGCCAACTGGATTCCTGACCTGTTTATGAAGCGGGTACTGGAAGCCGGAGAATGGACGTTATTCAGCCCGGACGAAGCGCCGGATTTGCATGAACTGTATGGGCAGGCGTTCGAACGGCGCTATCTCGACTATGAACGCAGGGCAGACGCGGGTGAAATCAAACTCTGGCGGCGCGTTTCGGCGGTTGAACTCTGGCGCAAAATGATTACCCGCCTGTTTGAAACCGGGCATCCCTGGCTGACCTGGAAGGACCCGGCGAATGTGCGTTCGGCGCAGGATCACGCCGGGACGATCCACAACAGCAATTTGTGTACCGAGATTCTGCTGAACACGTCGAATGATGAAACGGCGGTCTGCAACCTCGGCTCGGTCAACCTCGCGGCGCACATTCACGATGGCCGATTGGATTTGGAGCGGCTGTCGCATACCGTCAAAGTGGCGGTGCGAATGCTGGATAACGTCATCGATCTGAATTTTTATCCCACGCCGGAAGCCGAAAACGCCAACCAGCGCCATCGCCCGATTGGATTGGGCTTGATGGGCTTTCAGGACGCGCTGCACCAATTGGGCATCAGTTATGCCAGCGAGGCAGGCGTAAATTTTGCCGACAGCAGCATGGAGGCTGTCAGTTACTACGCGCTGCTGGCATCGGCTGAACTGGCGCAGGAACGCGGGCGCTATGCCAGCTATGACGGCTCGAAATGGAGTCGCGGCTTGCTGCCAATCGACACGATTGACCTGCTGGAAAATGAGCGTGGCCTGCCTGTAGAAATGGATCGCTCCGCCCGCATGGACTGGCAGCCTGTCCGCGAAGCGATTGCCCAATACGGGATGCGGAACAGCCAGGTTTTAGCGATTGCACCCACCGCGACGATTGCCAATATCGTGGGCGTGAGCCAGTCGATTGAGCCGGATTACAAACTGCTGCACGTCAAGAGCAATATGTCGGGCGACTTCACCGAGATCAACGAATTTTTAATCGCGGATTTGCAAGCGCTGGGCTTATGGGACACCGACATGCTAGCCGATTTGAAATATTTTGACGGCTCGATTCAGTCGATTGAGCGCATTCCCGATGACCTGAAGCAGCGTTATAAAACGGCTTTCGAGCTTGAACCTGAATGGCTGATTCAGGCTGCCAGCCGCCGCCAGAAATGGATCGATATGGCGCAGTCGCTCAACCTGTATGTGCATGAGCCGAATGGACGCAAACTCAGCGACCTGTATCTGATGGCATGGCGCAGCGGCTTAAAAACCACCTATTACCTGCGAACACTGGCTGCCACCCAGGTCGAAAAATCGACGCTGGATGTCAACCGCTATGGCGTACAGCCGCGCTGGATGAAAAATGAGAGCGCCTCCAGTCTGATCCAGGTGGAACGCGGAAATTCTGAAATGAACGGGGCGGTGTGTAACGTGGATGACGAAAACTGCGAAGCGTGCCAGTAGGAACAGATGAAAACTGTGAAGCGTGCCAGTAGAAACAGACGATGAAGCAGTCAGTAGGAGAAGCGATGGATAAAACAAGAGTGAGCGCGGCAGAAAAGCGGCTGTTGAACTGTGAACACGTCGATGTGAATCAAATCATGCCGCTGAAATATCGTTGGGCGTGGGAGCATTACCGAAACGGCTTGGCGAATCATTGGATTCCCGATGAAGTGCCGATGCAGGCCGATATTCAACTCTGGAAATCGAACCGCCTGACTGCCGACGAAAGGCTGGTGATTAAGCGTACACTCGGTTTTTTTGCGACAGCCGAAAGCCTGGTCGCCAATAATCTGACACTGGCGATTTTTAACTACGTGACGAATGCCGAATGCCGCCAATATCTGCTGCGGCAGGCATTTGAGGAAGCCGTTCACACCCATACTTTTCTGTACGTGGTCGAAAGCCTGGGGCTGGACGAAGGCGAAATTTTTAATATGTACCGCGAAATCCCGGCTGTCGCCCGCAAAGACGAGTTCGAGATGCGCTATACACGCAGCCTGAACGACGCGGCTTTCTCCACCGAAACCGCGGAGGGCTTGCAGCAGTTCATCGAAAATCTCACCGCCTTTTACATCATTATGGAGGGCATTTTCTTCTACAGCGGCTTTGCCATAATGCTGTCGTTTCACCGCCGCAACATGATGACGGGTATCGGGACGCAGTTTCAATACATCCTGCGCGACGAAACCATTCACCTGAATTTCGGCATCGACCTCATCAACGGCATCAAAGCTGAAAATCCTGAAATCTGGACGCCAGCTTTACAGCAGAAGCTCGTCGGCATGATTCGCGAAGGCGTTGAACTTGAAATCGCCTTTGCCGAGGACTGTCTGCCGCGCGGTGTGCTGGGGTTGAATGCCACTTTATTTCGCAATTACGTGCAGTACATCGCGGATCGCCGCCTGGAACGCATCGGACTTGCGCCGCAGTATGCGTCAGCCAATCCGTTCCCCTGGATGAGCGAGACGATTGACCTGACCAAAGAGAAAAATTTCTTCGAAACCCGCGTGACCGAATACCAGTCCGGCGGGCTGAACTGGGATTAACACGTCTGAATTTCAGGTGAGGAGTGATGGATATGATACACGCAGCGAATCTAGGGTATCCGCGCTTTGGCGCAAAACGGGAATTAAAAAAAGCGCTCGAAAGCTATTGGTCGGGCAAAATCACGGAGGCGGAACTGCTGGAAACGGGCAAACAACTGCGCCGGACTCACTGGCAGCTTCAACAGTCGGCGGGCATTGACGTGATTCCATCCAATGATTTTTCGTTTTACGATCAGGTGTTGGACACGACATGGATGGTCGGGGCGATGCCTGCGCGTTATCAAGAACTGAATCCGGCTTCGCTGGAAAGCTATTTTGCGATGGCGCGCGGTTTCCAGCAGCGCGGACTCGACATCCCGGCGATGGAGATGACCAAGTGGTTCGACACCAATTATCATTACATCGTGCCGGAAATCGCGCCGGGGCAGCCCTTCAAGCTGACTTCGACCAAAATTGCCGATGAATTTTTTGAGGCAAAAGCACTCGGCATTCATACCCGCCCGGTACTGCTTGGCCCGGTCTCCTATCTGCTGCTCAGTAAAACGGTGAGCGGCGTTATCCCGGTTGAGCAAATTGGCGCGCCGATTCAGGAAGTGAGGCCGCTGGATGAACTGCCCACTTTGCTGCCTGTTTATGTCGAAGTTTTGCAGCGCTTGCTGGCGGCTGGCGCGGATTGGGTGCAGGTGGACGAGCCGTGTCTGGTGCTGGACTTGGACGAAAAGGCACGTAATGCTTACCGCAGCGCCTACGCCGCGTTGAGTCAGGTTCAGGGGTTGAAAATTATGCTGGCGACCTATTTTGGCGCGCTGGCGGATAATCTGAAACTGACGATTGACCTGCCTGTCGCCGGATTGCATATCGATCTGGTACGCGCGCCGGGGCAGCTTGGCGACGTGCTGGCGATTCTGCCTGACGACAAAATTCTGTCAGTGGGGGTGGTCGATGGGCGCAATATCTGGCGCACCGACCTGGATGCAGCGCTGGCAAAAGTGCAGCAGGCCGCCGCACTTGGCACGGATCGCGTTCAGATTGCGCCAAGCTGCTCGTTGATGTTCAGCCCACATGATCTGGCGCTCGAAACCGAACTGGATGCCGAACTGAAATCCTGGCTGGCGTTTGCCCAGCAAAAATTGGCCGAACTGGTGCTGCTCAAGCGGGTGGTCAACGAAGGCGTTGAAGCTGTCGCTGAATCGTTCGCGACCAGCCGTGAAGCGGTCTCAAGCCGCCGAAATTCCCCGCGCACCCATCATCCACAGGTGCGGGATCGCCAGCATCAAGTGGATGATTCCATGTTGAGCCGCCGCAGCGCTTACCCATCGCGCAAGGCGCAGCAAGCCGGTGCAATCCCGCTGCCGCCCTTGCCGACGACGACGATTGGCTCATTTCCGCAAACTGCCGAGGTGCGCGCCCAACGGACCGCCTTCAACAAAGGGACGATCACGCAGGCGCAGTATGACGACTTTCTGAAAGCCGAAATTGAGCGCACGATTCGCCTGCAAGAAGACATCGGCCTGGATGTGCTGGTACATGGCGAATTTGAACGCACGGATATGGTCGAATATTTTGGAGAGCAGTTGACGGGGATCGCTTTTACGCAGCACGGTTGGGTGCAAAGTTATGGTTCACGCGGGGTTCGCCCGCCCATCATTTATGGTGATGTCGCCCGTCCCGCGCCGATGACGGTGGCGTGGTCAGCTTATGCGCAGTCGCTCACGCAGCGCCCGATGAAAGGGATGCTGACTGGCCCGGTGACGATTTTGCAATGGTCGTTCGTGCGCGACGACCAGCCGCGTTCGCTGACCTGCCAACAGCTCGCGCTGGCGCTGCGGGATGAGGTGGTTGACCTGCAAAACGCGGGCATCCGTATCATCCAGATTGACGAGCCTGCGCTGCGTGAAGGGCTGCCGCTGCGAAAGGCGGAACAGGCGGATTATCTGCAATGGGCAGTCGATAATTTCCGGCTTACGGCTTCGGGCGTGGAGGATGAAACCCAGATTCATACGCATATGTGCTATGCCGAATTTAACGATATTCTGGATTCGATTGCCCACATGGACGCCGATGTCATTTCGATTGAGGCCTCGCGCTCGAAGCTGGAACTGCTGGAAGCCTTCCAGATTTATCAGTATCCCAACGATATTGGCCCTGGGACATATGATATTCACTCGCCGCGTGTGCCGTCCGAGCCAGAAATCGAGGCGCTGATTACACGGGTAGCGGGTGTTATTCCGCTGTCGCACCTCTGGGTGAATCCGGACTGCGGCTTAAAAACGCGCCGTTGGGAGGAAGTTGTTCCGGCGCTGCGCAATATGGTCGAAGCCGCTCGTAAGGCGCGCGAGGTGCTGGTGCGCGAACCGAGTCTACCCGATGCGTGATTTCCGACCACAGGGGCAGGTGACGGGCATCGGCAGCCTGCCTCATGGTGACGCTGACGATGCCGTCCGTTTTGTCGCGGCATACAGCCCTGCGATTCCGTTCTGGCCGCAGCTTCCGCAGCGTTCGGAAGACGAAATGATGATCCCGCAAATGCTTGCACCGCTGCATGAGCTTCTAG
>Ga0268299_1004747_pt1 | contig 10171 bp, 3 predicted proteins | sample NOBtaG_FD_193484 | JGI IMG/M metagenome (GOLD analysis project Ga0268299, IMG submission 193484) | Activated sludge microbial communities from bioreactor in Nijmegen, Gelderland, Netherland - NOB reactor | ecosystem: Engineered > Bioreactor > Aerobic > Activated sludge | place: Netherlands... | reverse complement strand
GAGAGCACGCTGCGCCTGGTATGGGGACGGGGCGTCGAATCGATCTCAGGCGTGGCGGCGCAGTCCGACCAGACCCTGGCGTTCAACGTCCGCCCGCCTTTCTCCGCCACATTGTCCTGCCCGCGCGCAGCGAGGGACGGAGGCTGCCTGCCGTTCGCGCCGATGTCGCTCAATCTTTCCGCTCCAATCGCGCGGGCGGCCGCCGCGAAGATCGCCTTGCGCGGTCCCGATCGCGTGCATGCGCCACGCCTGCCCGAGCCGGACGATGATGGCCAGTGGCTGAACTCCGTGCAGTTCGAGGGGCCGTTTCCGGAGCAGGCGCAGTTCACGCTGGAGATTCCCGCCGACTTGCGCGACGACGCAGGACGCAAGCTCGTCAACCAGCAACGCTTTCCGCTCACGGTGAAGACCGATGCCGCGCCGCCGCTGGCGAAGTTTCCGGCGCGCTTCGGCATCATCGAGGCAAAGACCTCGGGCGTGCTGCCGGTCACGTTGCGCAACGTCGAGTCCCGGGTTCGCGGGCGCATGCTCGCGTTCGGCGCGGGCAAGGCCATTCCCGGCGGCGTTCTGCGCCTGGGAAACGCGGACGCACGCACCATCGTGGCCTGGATGAAGCGCGTGCAGGAGCACCAGGACGCCGAGTGGATCGAAGGCGAGGGGGACGAGCCGGGCGGACGCATCTTCGCAGCGGAGCGTTCGATACTCGGTGCAACCAAGGGCGTGCGCAGGATCGAGGTGCCCAAGACCGAGGGCGCGCGCACGTTCGAGGTGGTCGGCATACCGCTGCGACAGCCCGGCTTCTACGTGATCGAACTGGCCAGTCCGAAGCTGGGGGCTGCGTTGCTGACCGGCTCGCACAAGGGCGCAAAGGGCGGCGAGGTCTACCACGTCTCCACTGCCGCGCTGGTGACCAATCTGGCGGTGCATTTCAAGCAGGGCCGCGAGTCGTCGCTGGTATGGGTGACGGCCCTGGATACGGGAAAACCGGTGCCGGGGGCGCAGGTCTCGGTGCAGGACTGTGGCGGGAAGGCTTACTGGAAAGGCACGACCGATGCGCGCGGCATCGCGCGCAGCACGGCGGTGCTGCCCGCGCGCGACACACTGCCCGGCTGCATGGGCGACTGGGACCGCCAGTACATCGTGCTCGCAGCGCGAAGCGGCGATGTCAGCTTCGTGATGTCGGAATGGAACGAAGGCATCTCGCGCTGGCGTTTCAACCTGCCGGGCGGCAGCTATCAGGGACCCTACATCGCTACCACCGTGTTCGACCGCACCCTGGTCCGCGCGGGCGAGACCGTGCACATGAAGCACGTGTATCGAGAGCACGTGCGCAGCGGCCTGCGTCTCGTGGACAGGGCGCGCCTTCCAGCGAGCGTGACCGTCGAACATCAGGGCAGCGAAGAGCGCTACACGCTGCCGCTCGAATGGGCGGACGGGGGCGCGGCAAGCGACTGGCAGGTGCCCAAGAACGCGAAGACGGGAACCTGGCGGGTCATCTTCGAGGACAGCCTGGCTGGCGAGACGAGGCAGCGCCTGTCGGGTACGTTGCGTGTCGAGGAGTTCCGCGTGCCGTTGATGCGCGCGTCGGTGGAGCCGCCGGCTCAGCCGCAGGTGCAGTCGAGGGAAGTGCCGGTCGGTGTGCAGGTGAGTTATCTCGCAGGCGGTGGGGCGGCCAATGCCGCGGTCAAGCTGCGCGGGCTGGTGCGTCCACGCACGGTGCGTTTCGCCGACCGCGACGAATTCGCATTCCTGCAGGGCGCGGTGCGCGAAGGCGTGCAGGACACGCGCCGCTACGAGTGGCTGAGCGCGGAGTTCGGGCTGGACGAAACGCAAGAGGGCGCCGCGCGCAGCGGCGCCGGCGGCGACACCCGCGCGCTGGCCACGCGCGCCTTCAACCTCGACGGTGCCGGCGGCGGCAAGGCCGTGCTTGGGGAGGTGGCGGCCTACGACACGCCGCAGGAGGTGGTGGCGGAACTCGAGTATCGCGATCCCAATGGCGAGGTGTTGACCACGGCCACGCGCATCCCGTTGTGGCCTGCGCAGGTCGTGGTGGGCATCAAGGCCGGCGGCTGGGCGCAGGCGGACGACGAAGACGTGCGTGTGCAGGCGCTCGCGCTGGACCTGAACGGCCAGCCGCTGGCAGGCGTGGCGGTGACCTTCGACCTGTTCGAACGCAAGCGCTACGCACACCGCAAGCGGCTGCTGGGCGGCTTCTACGCCTACGAGAGCGGCTCGGAAGTCGTGCGCGTTCGAACCGTGTGCGAAGGGGTGAGCGACGATACCGGTCTGGTCGAGTGCCGCTTCGCCTCACCCGTGTCCGGCGAGATGCTGGTCCAGGCCAGCGCGCGCGATGCGCAGGGACGGCCGGCAGCCAGCCACACCAGTGTGTGGGTTGCGGGCGCGGACGACTGGTGGTTCGATGCATCCGACGACGACCGCATGGATGTGCTGCCGGAGCGCAAGCGCTACGAGCCGGGCGAACGCGCGCGGTTGCAGGTGCGCATGCCGTTTCGCAGCGCCACCGCGCTGGTGACCGTGGAGCGCGAAGGCGTCATCGACGCGTTCGTCACCCGGTTGTCGGGGAAGTCGCCGGTGGTCGAGGTGCCGCTGAAGGGGGCGTACGCGCCGAACGTGTTCGTCTCCGTCCTGGCGGTGCGTGGACGCGCCGCCCAGGTGCAGCCCACTGCCCTGGTCGATCTGGGCAAGCCGGCATTCAAGATGGGCATCGCCGAGCTCCAGGTCGGCTGGCGTGCGTTCGAACTGGACGTGAAGGTGAGCACGGACAAGACGCTCTACCGTACCCGCGAGAAAGCGAAGGTTTCGGTGCAGGTGCGGCGCGCAGCCGATGGCACGCCCCTGCCCAAGGGCGGCGAAGTGACGCTGGTCGTGGTGGATGAAGGGCTGCTGGAACTGGCGGCCAACGACAGCTGGGATGTGCTCGCGCGCATGATGCAGCAGCGCGGCCTGGAGGTGGACACCGCCACGGCATCGATGCAGGTGGTGGGCAAGCGCCACTACGGGCGCAAGGCGCGCGAGGCGGGCGGCGGAGGCGGGCGGCAGACCGCGCGCGAGCTGTTCGACACGCTGCTGTTCTGGAAGGCGCGCGTGAAGCTCGATGCACAGGGACGCGCAAGCGCCGAAGTGCCGCTGAACGATTCGCTGACCTCGTTTCGCATCGTCGCCGTTGCCACGGTGGGCGCGGCGCTGTTCGGTAACGGCCAGGCGAGCATCCGTTCCACGCGCGAGTTGATGCTGTTCTCCGGCCTGCCGCCGTTGCTGCGCGAGCAGGACCAGTTCCGCGCGCTGTTCACCGTGCGCAATGCCTCCGATGCGGCGATCCAGGCGAGCGTCGCCGCCCGGGTGACGCCGGAGCCGGGCAAGACGCAGGCGCTGGCGCCGCAGAGCGTGACCCTCGCGCCGGGCGCATCGCAGGAAGTGTCGTGGCGCTTCCAGGCCCCGGTGGGCGTGTCGAACATGCGCTGGGAGGTGACGGCGCAGGCCACGACCGCCGATGGGATCGAAGTCCGGGATGCCCTGCGGGCCTCGCAGCAGGTGATCCCTGCGGTGCCGGTGCGTACGTTGCAGGCTGCGCTCGCCCAGATCGATGGCAGCCTGGACGTTCCGATCGAGACCCCGCAGGGTGCGATCCCCGGGCGCGGAGGCGTGCAGGTGAGCCTGCAGCCCCGGCTCGCGGGCGATCTGCCCGGGGTGCAGGAATACATGGCCGCCTATCCCTACACCTGCCTGGAACAGCAGAGCTCGCGCGCCCTGGCGTTGCGTGATCGCAAGCAGTGGGACGCGGTGATGGCGGTCCTGCCCTCCTACCTGGATCGCGATGGCTTCGCCAAGTACTTCAGCTCCATGCGCGAAGGCAGCGACGCGCTGACGGTCTACCTGCTGAGCGTCGCCGACGAGAGCCGGTGGGGCATTCCCGATGCCACGCGCGCGCGCATGCTCGGCGCGCTGGAACGCTTCGTCGCCGGCCAGGTGATGCGCGATTCAGGATGGACGGCAGCCGACCTGTCCGTGCGCAAGGTCGCGGCATTGCAGGCGCTTGCCCGCTGGGGCAGGCAGACGCAGGACAACGACCTCGCCTCGCTGTCGATCGAGCCGGCGCTGTGGCCGAGCTCCGCGTTGATCGACTGGATCGATCTGCTCAAGCGCGCCTCCCAGTTGAGCGAGCGGGATGCACGCCTGCGCGAAGCCTCGCAGCTGCTGCGCGCGCGGCTAAACTTTCAGGGCAGCACGATGACCTTCTCGAACGAACGCGCGGACCACCTCTGGTGGTTGATGGTCTCCGGCGACGTCAACGCCAACCGCATGGTGTTGTCGACGCTCGACCTGCCGGCGTGGCGCGAGGATCTCGCGCGGCTGGTGCGTGGCGCCCTGGGCCGTCAGCAGCGCGGCCACTGGGACACGACGGTGGCGAACGCGTGGGGCGTGATCGCGCTGGACAGGTTCAGCGCCGCGTTCGAATCCACACCGATGGGTGGCAGCACGCGCGGTGTGCTCGGCAAGCAGTCGCAGACAATGGACTGGAGCGCGCAACCCCTCGGCGCGACCTGGTCGTTCGCCTGGCCGGAGGGAACGGCCGGTCTGGCGCTGAGGCAGGAAGGTCAAGGCCGGCCGTGGGCGATGGTGCGCAGCCAGGCCGCGGTGCCGCTGCAACAGCCGCTGTTCACAGGCTACCGCATCGAGCGAAAGGTGACACCCGTCGAGCATAAGGAGAAGGGACACTGGTCGCGCGGTGATGTGCTGCGCGTGCGGCTGGAACTCGATGCGCAATCGGACATGAGCTGGGTGGTGGTCAACGACCCGATTCCTGCGGGTGCGAGCGTGCTCGGCACCGGCTTGGGCGGCGACTCGCAGATCATGAGCCAGGGCGAGAAGCGCGAGGGCTGGGCCTGGCCCGCGTTCGAGGAGCGCAAGTTCGACTCGTTCCGCGCCTACTATCGCTTCGTGCCCAAGGGCTCCTGGGCGCTGGAGTACACCGTGCGGCTGAACAATCCCGGCGAGTTCTCGCTGCCGCCCGCGCGGGTGGAGGCGCTCTACGCGCCGGAGATGTTCGGGGCGTTGCCGGTGCCCGGCATGGTGGTGAAGCCCTGAAACCCCTCGCGCTTCGACATACCTCGCGAGATTGCGCAGTGCCGGGGACGCGTCGGCTCGGCCTTGCCCTCGCCGCGATGCTTTCCCTGGCCGCCGTCCCCGCGCTTGCGCTGCCCAGCTACGACGAGATCCGCAGGCAGCACTTGAGCAGCGAAGCCGTGCTGCTCGACCGCAATGGTCAGTTGCTGCACGAGATGCGCGTGGACATGCTCGGACGGCGCCTGGGCTGGGCCACGCTCGAACAGGTTTCGCCGAGCTTCCTGCGCGCAGTGGTGCGCGCGGAGGACAAGCGCTTCTACGAACACGCCGGCGTGGACTGGCTTGCGCTCACCGATGCGGTCATCGACGGCATGTTCTCCGACCGCCCGCGCGGTGCGAGCACGCTGTCGATGCAGGTCGCCGCGATGCTCGAGCAGAGCCTGCGGGCGCGCAAGCAGCGCCGCACCGTCGGGCAGAAATGGGATCAGATCCATGCCGCCCGTGAACTGGAGAAGCACTGGAGCAAGCGTCAGATCCTGGAGGCCTATCTCAACCTCTCGACCTTCCGCGGCGAAGTGCAAGGCATCGGCGCGGCAGCGCGCGCGCTGTTTGGCAAGGATGCGAGCGGGCTGGACGAACGCGAGTCGCTGATACTCGCGGTGCTGCTGCGCGGCCCGAACGCCAAGCCCGACATGGTGGCCAAGCGCGCCTGCACGCTCGCCTCGACGATGCAGGCAAGCACCGCATGCGAGACCCTCGAGACGCTGGCGCGCACGCACCTGGCCGGGGCGCCTGACATCGCACCGCGCGCGGCGCTGGCGCCGCACGTGGCGCGTCAGTTGTTGAGCAAGAAGGCCAGGCGCGTGGTCTCCACGCTCGACGCAGGCATCCAGGGGCTGACGGCCGAGGCGATAGAACGCCAGCTCTCGGCGCTGACAGGGCGCAACGTGTCCAATGCCGCCGCGTTGGTCGTGGACAATCGCAGCGGGGAAGTGCTCGCGTATGTCGGCAACGCCGGCACGGTGTCCAATGTGCGCTTCGTGGACGGCGCGCGCGCCCTGCGCCAGGCAGGCTCCACGCTCAAGCCGTTTCTCTACGAGCTCGCGATCGAGCAGAGGCTCCTGACAGCCGCATCGCTGCTGGACGATTCGGCCGTCAACATCGTCACGCCAGGCGGGCTGTATGTCCCGCAGAATTACGATCGCAGCTTCAAGGGGCTGGTGAGCTTGCGCACGGCGCTGGCCGGATCGCTCAATGTGCCGGCGGTGCGCACGCTCACGCTGATCGGGCCGGACGTGCTGGTCGAGCGGCTGCGCGCAATCGGCTTCGCCTCACTGCGCCGGGACGGCGACTACTACGGATATTCACTGGCGCTGGGTTCTGCCGAGGTGACGTTGTGGGAACTGGCGGGCGCGTATCGCACCCTGGCCGCCGGCGGGGTGAAGCGGCCACTGGTCCTCACCCCGGGCCGCAGTGGGCGGGGCGAGCGGGTGATCGAAGCCGCTGCAGCCCATATCATCACCGACATCCTCTCCGACCGCGTCGCACGCAGCACCAGCTTTGGCCTGGACAATCCGCTGGCGCCGCGGCACTGGGCGGCGGTCAAGACCGGTACCAGCAAGGACATGCGCGACAACTGGTGCGTCGGATTCACCTCTCGCTACACCATCGCGGTGTGGGTGGGCAACTTCGATGGCAGTCCCATGTGGGACGTGTCCGGCATCACCGGCGCGGCACCGCTGTGGCTGGAACTGGTGAATGCGCTGCACCGCGACCAGCCGAGCACGCCGCCTGCGCTGCCTGAAGGCATCGAGCGGGTGCGGGTGAGCTTCGACGCGGAACTCGAGCCAGAACGCGAAGAACTGTTCCTCGCCGGTACGGAGCTTCCCCGCGTGATCTACAAGGGCAACACCGCAGCGATGCAGGCGCGCATCGTGTACCCTGCCGATGGTCAGATCATCGCACTCGATCCGGACATCCCGCCGCACCTGCAGCGCGTGCGCTTCCTCGTCGAAGGCGGCGGGCGCGAAGCGCTGTACTGGCAGCTGAACGATCAACCGGCGCCGGCCGACGGACTGTGGGCCCCCGCGCCAGGGCGCTGGGAGCTGCGTCTGGCCGATGCCAATGGCAACGTGCTCGATAGCGTGCATTTCGAGGTGCGCGGCAACGCGGTCAACGCTGCGCAACACCCGCCCGTTGAGCACGGCCGGATCTCTACGCACCCCTGAAACCGACCTCCACACGGGAAACACTTCATGAAGCACACCATCGCTGCCACCTCCCTGCTGTGCGCGCTGCTGGCCGCCTCGTCCGGCTGGGCGCAGGAGCAAAGCGAAATTGCGATCCCGGTAAAGAAACAGAGCGGCATCCCCTACGTTTCAGGCGGGATGGACGCGGGCGAGAAGAAGGCCATGCAGAAGGTCGCGAACAAGTATCCGATGCAACTGGTCTTCACTGGCCCCGATCCGGTGCAGGAACTCAAGGGCGTGAAGATCACCGTGATCGACCTGCGCAAGGACAAGATCATCGAGGCAGTGGCCGATGGTCCCTGGTTCTACTTCAATCCGCCATCGGGGCGCTACACCATGCAGGCCGAGTTCGAAGGCGAAATGGTGGAGCGCACGGTGGACCTGGTCGGTCGCCGCTACATCGTGCTGGAGTTCCACTTCAAGGGCGCCGGGGGCTGACTCCGGCGTCGGGTCCCCGGCCGTTCGACGGCTCGATCCGGCACGAAGTCTTCCATCCTCTCATGGCATTAGCGATGCATGCCCGTGGCGCTGCTACAATCGCCGCCCGCAGGGCCAAAAAAACCAACTACACCAGCTAGAAGCGCCATAAAGGGGAGGAGATTCATGGCCACATCCGTAGCGTCACCAGCGTTCGAGAAGGCGACCTTCGACAAGGTCGCCTGGCGGTTGATACCGTTCCTGTTCCTGTGCTACATCGTCGCGTTCCTCGATCGCGTGAACGTGGGCTTCGCCAAGCTGCAGATGGCGCCCGATCTGGCGTTCAGCGACGTGGTGTACGGGTTCGGCGCAGGCGTGTTCTTCATCGGGTACTTCATCTTCGAGGTGCCCAGTAACGTCATTCTCGAGAAGGTTGGTGCGCGCATCTGGATTGCGCGCATCATGATCACGTGGGGGATCATCTCTTCTGGATTCATGTTCACGGGCGATGTGAAGTGGGGCTCCGTTGCCGCGGCCTTCAACTGCACGGACGCGGAATTCACCTTCTACGTGCTGCGCTTCCTGCTCGGCGTGGCCGAAGCGGGATTCTTCCCCGGCATCATCCTCTATGTGACGTACTGGTTTCCGGGGCCACGCCGGGCCAAGGTGATTGCCTTGTTCATGACTGCCATCGCCATGGCCAACGTGATCGGCTCGCCAATGTCCGGCGCGATCATGCAGTACATGGACGGCTACAACGGCTGGCGGGGCTGGCAGTGGATGTTCCTGCTAGAGGGAATTCCTTCGGTGATCATGGGTGTCCTGGTCTTCGCGCTGCTGCCCAACGGTCCGCGCAACGCCAACTGGCTGAGTCGGGAGGAACAGGACCTCATCGTCCACTCGGTGAAGGCGGACGAGGCGTCGAAGCAGGATCTGGGGCAGCGGCACAGCTTCGTCGACGCGTTCAAGGACGCTCGCGTATGGGCACTGGCCGTGGTTTACTTCTGCGGCGTCGTGTGCTTCTACGCGGTGAACTTCTGGATGCCCACGATCATCCAGGAACTGGGCGTCGACAAGCAGGACTTCCTCAAGGTCGGACTCATCAGCATGATCCCCTGGGGCATTGCGGCCATCGCGATGGTGTACTGGGGCGCGCACTCGGACCGCACCGGCGAGCGCCGCTGGCACGTCGCGTCCGCGCTGATCCTGGGGCTCGCGGGGTTGCTGGTGCTTGCCTCGGTGGGCCATGCGCCGATTCCCTCCATCATCGCGCTGACGATGGTGACCACGGGCCTGCTGTGCTGGGTGGCAACGTTCTGGTCCCTGCCGACCGCGTTCCTGTCGGGGACGGCTGCCGCGGCCGGCATTGCGTGGATCAACTCGGTGGGCAACCTTGGCGGGCACTTCGGGCCCGATCTGATCGGGCGCATTCGTGCCGCGAGCGGTGGTGCCAACGAGGTCGCGTTCTACGCGCTGGCGGCGGTCGCGACGCTCGGTGTGGTGATCGTGATCTTGCTGCCCAAGACACAGAAGCCCAAGACGGCCTGAGCGCGCTCGCATCTGGTCGGGGAGGGCGAGCATCCGCGCCGCCCTCCCAGCCTTCCGGCCGCCAGGCCGGTTTTCCCTTCCCGCCCAGCTTCCATCGCGCAACTGCTTGACTTGCGTCAAGCGCAGCGCTGCGTCCTTGGCTAGCATTCAGCGGTTCGGATCCGGTCCAATCGCAGGACAACCCATTGAGTGCAGGCGGCGACACCACCTCGGATTGCTACCATTGCGGCCTGCCGGTCCCCGCCGGCCGCCGCTTCAGCGCATTCATCGGCGGCGCGGATCGAGCCATGTGCTGTGCCGGCTGTCAGGCGGTGGCACAAACCATCGCCGGCGAAGACCTGGACGCGTACTACCGCAGCCGCACCGCGTTTGCTCCGACCACCGGCAGCGGAGCCGGCGAGGATGAGCGCCTGGCGCTCTACGACCTGGACGAGGTACAGGCCGATATCGTCCGCCGCGACGGCGACGCCCGTGAAGTGCACCTGCTGCTGGAAGGGATCACCTGTTCGGCCTGCGTGTGGCTGAACGAGCAGCACCTGTCGCGCTTGCCCGGTGTGCTGTCGGCCGAGGTGAACTACACCACGCATCGCGCGCGCGTGCGCTGGGATCCCGCGCAGGTGAAACTCTCGCAGATCCTGGCTGCGGTGCGTGCCATCGGTTACCGCGCCTTTCCCGCCAGCCCCGCTAATGCCGAGCAGGCGCGCAGGCGCGAGAACCGCGCCGCACTGTGGCGCGTGTTCGTGGCCGGCTTCGGCATGATGCAGGTGATGATGTACGCGCTGCCCGCCTACCTGGCCGGGGATGGCACCATGACCGCGGACATCGAGCGGCTCATGCGCATCGCGAGCTTCGTGCTGACGGTGCCGGTGGTG
>Ga0268299_1004745_pt1 | contig 10174 bp, 12 predicted proteins | sample NOBtaG_FD_193484 | JGI IMG/M metagenome (GOLD analysis project Ga0268299, IMG submission 193484) | Activated sludge microbial communities from bioreactor in Nijmegen, Gelderland, Netherland - NOB reactor | ecosystem: Engineered > Bioreactor > Aerobic > Activated sludge | place: Netherlands... | reverse complement strand
GTGAAGTGGTGGACTCACATGACCACCACCATGCCAAAGTTAGAGGGATGGGTCCATTCCATTAGGATAATCAGTTATGGCGTATTGTTCGCGAGCAGTAGCAGCGAGTTATACGGACAGGATTCGGCAGATCCGGTTCTTATGCGGATCGCCCTAAACATACTTAGAAGGCCATAAGCCAAACTAAAAAGATAAGGTCTTTAAGAAGTGCGTTAGATCAGCAATATCATCAAAAGAGAGAAAACCAACAGTGGTGGCTGTTTCAGAACTTAAGGCCATTCTCTTGTAAAACTCATGTCTTGTTAAAGCATCCACTGAGGACAGATTTGCGAGCCGAAGTGGGTCAAAGTGAGCAATTATCGCTTCCTCGATAGTCGCCAGTGATCCCGAGTGTCCATAGGGCGCTGTTTTCTGAACATTGTAAAGGAGTGGTGTTCTAAACTTGTAAAGATCCTTGGGATCTAGGGTCGCATTAAAACGCCCATAGTCCACTCCGAACCCGTTCTTGCCGAAACCAAGCTGAGGGAAGGGAACCGTATGGAACTTGAGGTCAGAAAAATGTGGCCCAGAGTGGCAGATAACACAACGTCCCTTCCCGTAAAAGACAAGGCCGCCACGTAACTCTTCTGAAGTCAGGCTCTCAGTCTTTTTCACAAATCTTTCTAATCGCGTCTCTTTAATCCTAAATTCTGACCGGATAAAGGACGCAATAGACCGCGCATAGTCTGCATAGGTAAGCTGTGAAACTGACTTTCTGAGATAGGATGCCAAGGTCTTGCTTGCTTGCGGCTCAAACTTCTTGAGATTGTTGGCTATTGCATCATAAACGTCCTTCGAACTGTCAACAGACTCCTGTTTGCGTGCTCGTACAAAATCATCCTCATCGAGCATTTCGCGTATTTCGACGACCGGGAGATGCACCGCGGTAATGAGTGGATCTTCTGAGGGCTGGTTGGAACCAAACTGACTGAAGCGTTTCGAGTCGCTGAAGTCGACCTTCCCATCCCAGAAAAATGTCGTAAACCCTTTGGCCCCTCTTCCCCAGAGCGGTAGGGTATTTCGCGCAAGCAGTTTGGCCCCGCTTAAGAGACGCTCGGGCCCCTCACCCTCTCCCGCAATCGCGGCCGCGTTGGGAATCCCGTCGGCCGAGCCAAACTTTGCCAAGTGACAAGTCTGACACGAGATGTTGCCGTTTAGGCTCAGTTTCTTGCTTTCGAAAATGACCTTGCCAATCGGCGCCAGCCCTTCATCGGGGTTGAGATACAGATCGTTGGCCGGTGTAAATCCATTATCCATAATGAGCTTTCGCAGAATCTGGGGAAACGCTGTTTCATCAGCGCCGAGCGCTGAGACACAGAGAGCGAAAATGATGAGAAGCAAACTAATAGCGAATTTCATGAGTTTCCACGAATGTCCGCACATCTTTAGCTCGCTCCTCGATGGCTTCCAACCCCATCTGGGCTAAGCGATTCTCGCTTAGCCCCAGCGCGATGAGCCTTTTCCTCAAGACGTCATAATCATGGCATGTCAGCAATCCCACTTCCGCCGCACGGAGCCGGCCAAATGACTCGGGGGACGGAGCAGTGAACACCTGGTTCTTGGCGATGAAATGATCACGCATGACGTTGTCACACTGAAAGACCAGCTCCACGTAGCGATCGCGGTATACCACCTCGGCCACGAACGGAACAGCCAGGTCCTTCGCCGTGTGGAAGAAGATAATGACCAAGGCCATGACATTGAGGACGTTTAACAGCTTGCTCCATCGCTGGCTCATAAGCATCCCATCGCGTTCATCGTGGCAGGATCCAGACGACCCGTTGCGGGCAGGTGCTGCTCGGTTTGAAAGTGATATACTGCTTCCACAAGCTGAACATTCAGCATTAGTCGTCTGTCCCCCAGCTCGTAGCCGAGGTCTTTGAGCCTCCCTGCACACTTCGCGATCTGTCCCTGATCAGCTCTCTCCGCAACCTGTCGTTCTTGTTCGAAGGCGATCCCCGGCGTCGCAGGCAGCACAAATGATCGAGGTGTGCTTCGTTCATTCCGTGCCGTATCATTAGCCTTAGATACCTCGACCCCGTGTTGATTTCCGCTCGGATTTGTCCACTTCATGAATAACAAAAGAGCCGCGGAGACGATGACTGTGGCTTGCAGGAAACTTCGCATGACGGAATCAGGAGCTTGATTCATAGATCCATATCCATCGCGTACCGGTTAGGTGAAGAGCCTAATGTGTGCGCTGTGTTTGTAGAGCTTTGACGAGCTAAAGAGCCCGCCACATTCATCCCGTTTGGTACAGGAGGTACATTCGTCTAGGTACTCATTCTTCCAATCACTGATCGACTTGCGATAATTCACGCGGACGTCAGTGTTTACCGTGCAGAGCTGGTGGTTGTACACCGAGGCAGCCATTCCATAAGCATTGAGCACGGCCATCGCCTCGCTGAGCACATCCTTGTAGTCAAACGGGTCGATCCAGAGCAGGCCCAGATTCGGGCGGGTAAACCCGGTGATCTCTAACCCCATGAGGGCAACATGATCGACAAACAACAAATTGCGCGCGATGAACTCGCAGGTGCGCACCAATCGGTCTACCGTTTGTCGATGAATAACAATGCGAATCTCGACTCGCTGCTCGACCGCCTTGAGGTTCAGAATCCCTTGGATGGTGTCATCGAAGGCGCCCCGGCTTTGCACGACATAATCGTGTCGGACCGGGTCATCGGAGTAGATCGGGATGCCGGTCAACAGGTCAGGATGCTGCACAGCGGCATACTGCTTCGCAAAGGCCATGTCCTTGAAGGCCCGTCCATTGGACAAGACATCGATCGCGGTCGTGGGCAACCGCGTTTTCGTGTGCCGGAGCAGTTCAACAAACCGATGGCCATACAGGGTCGGTTCGCCCCCAGAAAAGCCTAGCGCCTCAGTGTCAGGGGGGATCATTCCAATGAGTTCCATGGCCTCATCCATCAAACATGAGTCGTCAGCCTGTTTCGGAGGTTGGGAGCACATGAGACAATAGTGATTACACTGCTCCGTCAGCAGAATCGTGTTATGGATCGAGTTCCTTCGATACAGACAGCGCATGGACCCCGACGAGGGATCGACGCGTAGGATGTCGCCCTCATCGAGATATTCGTAGTCACCTGAGAGTTCAAAAACATCGCTCTCCGGACTCCCTGCGGGCTTCTCTCCCCCTCTGGTCAGGATGGTCTTGAACCCTGTCGGATCCATCCCGGGCTGCATCAACAAGGCACGGGCCTGTTTCAGATCGGGGGGAATTCGGGCATTCTTCGTCACGGTGACCAGGTACGGAGCCCTGGTCGCCGCATGTAAGATGGGTAACTGTCCGTGGAGTTTGAGCATCAGCGATTCGCCCATTTCATGAAAAGTTGCTTGACGAACGGATCGCTCTCCATTTTCCGAATCAGATAGCGAAACATCTCCATATTCCTGCGGCAAAACTCCGATTCCGGTTTGCGCCCCAGATAGTCCCCATACAGGGCATAGTGCAAGACGGGGTCCGCTCCACAGTAGGGTTCAAACGCGCAGTCGTGACACATCGGAGCACTATACGCGAAAGATTCTTCGAGCGGGTCGAGCAGGTTGGGCGACGAAATAATTTCCTCATAGCGATGTGTCAACACATGGCCCAGTTTGAATTGCTCCTGCCCCATTTCTGCCAGCATGCGACTTTCATCGGAGGCGTAGACAGACCCATCGTAGTTGTACACAAGAGCTCCGATCCCGATGCCGGCCGGACTCATGAGATCCACATACCCCGGATCCTCGCTGGTCAGCATCTTTTTCAGAATGATCGAAGCATAATATTCCGCGAAGTCCATGCCCTGGCGATTCAACTCGATGACGTAATCCACGCCTTGCTTGTAGAAATCCAGCCAGCGTTCCGCGTTATACGCCCGATACGAGCGCGTCTTGATGGCAAACCCGTACGGAGACAGGGGTCTCAAAAAGATGCCGGTGAAGCCCTGGGTCACATACTCATCGATAATGGCCCGCACGCGGGGCAAACTGGCCTCGGTCGTTGTCATCAAAGCGGACACCCGGTCGGAACCCAGCACCTGACGCGCACGAGCGATTCCCGCAATCGTCCTTTCGTAGCTATCTCCTCCTGGGCGTGGCCGATTGGCGTTATGCAGATCTCGTGGTCCATCGAGCGAGGTGGAGATCAAGATGGAATGGTCTCGGCAAAACCTCAAAATGTCGTCGTTGATTAACGCGAGGTTCGTAGCAATGACGAACGCCAAGTTCTTGCCCAGCCGTTGATTTCTCGCTTCTGCCTCCTGCACGAGGAATTGGATGAGGCCGAAGTTGAGCAGGGGCTCCCCTCCCTGAAATTCGATCTTAATGTGTTGGGATGGAGAGCGAAGGGCTAAATCGAGGGCAGCACTGGCTGTTTCAGGAGACATGCCATAGCGCAGGGTGTCCTCAGACTGCCGAGACACCTGACAATAGGGGCAGGCGTGTTCACATCGCAGGGTGACCACAAACAGATGGAGCCCCGTGAACTCGGCCAATCGGTGATAGCGTGTGCGCAGTTTGAGGCTGAGCAATGCAGGCCCGATCAAGGAACTCGCATCCATGAGGAAATGGCGTGCGCGCAAGTCACAGTACGCGGGATCAGTACTGCTTAGCTGATGCCGCTGTAATTCCACGAGCGTGCGTCGATCGACAATAAGGTATTCGCCCGCGAGGTTCGTAAGCACGTATTGATCCTGGTCGAGCGAGGTGAAGCGAAACGGGAGGAGTTGGTAGGCAGCCGTCGGCGCCTGGTACTGCTCAATCCCCTGAAAGAGACTCATCGGTGATTAGTCCTGTTTTGGAAAAAGCATGAGCCAAAATCACATTTCTTACGGCCTCGGTTTCCGCTTTCAATCGCTCCCTCAGATCTTGATCGAGCACTTCCTTCTTGAAGTCCTCGACGAGCCGTCCCCCCTCCTCCTCACTGACGGGAGAGGAGAAGGTGAGCTGACAATTAATCTGCTCACCCTGCATGGTGATATCAGCCGAGAATACCCGGATATACTTGTAGGCGGCCTTTTTAATCGCTATCAGGGTGAACACCTTGCTATCGAAGGTCGTCGCAAGACTCTTCGTTGGTTTGTCTAAATCCTTCACCGATAATTCCTGACTAAGGATGGAGCCAGACCCTTTTGAGTCGAAGCGCCCGTGTTAGCGCCCAGACCGATGTGATCGATGCGACGCGTGTGACTGGTGCGAACGATGGCCGACCCTCTCAACATTTGCTGATTTCTTTGCGAGCACAAGTGGTGCAATGGGTTCCGCAACAATGGTATCAAGGCGATGCAGCGATGCCGTTGCCTCAATCGAGGCGCGGCTAGAAGAGAAAACGTTTATGGCCGGAGCGATTGTAGCGGAAGTGTTTGAGTGAGGTAGAAGAGCTGCGAGTGCGGTGGCCAGAGGAATGAGAAATTTCTTCATCGGCCCCTCGAAACGCGAATGATGCTAAAACACGGCTCAATATCCCGAGCGATGAGATTGGTGAGACGCATGGGAACCATGTGACCTGTGTTGTGCATAGAGGATTTTAGAGGCTGGTTGACGAAGAAGCAACGAGTGCACCTCTGATCCGATCAGGTATTGTATGGTCTGAAAGACTGGATCACTCGTCTGAAGCCTAGACGCGGGCGAGGTTCTGTGGCCGAGCGCGACATCAGCGGTCTGTTGCGGGGTGGAGACAGCCTGTACCCCGACGGGCGTTAATGTAGCCACAGCTGCTCCAACTGGAATGAGGAATTTCTTAAAGCTCATACTTCTCGCTCCTTGAAGAACCCACAAGCGCCGACGCCTCGGAGCGAAATTATAGACCTCCTAGATTCTTATTTCCTACTATTCTTAGTGCGATAGGTGCTGAGTTGGTTAAAGACAGTCAAAGACTCCTACCATTTATCTCAAGTGGCAGTAACGAATCCAGAATGCTAGTATTGTCATCATCTTGAAGAACCTACCTCAGTTTCGTGGACGAAGCGAACCTATGAGCGGAGCAAATCTCTGACGAGGCACACATTCAAGAATCTATCTAGTAGGTTGTCTAAGGCGGGATTTACCAACGAGTTTTTCCGTTCAGCAATCCTTCCTGACTGGTGGGATGACGACTGCCGAGAGGATCCCAGGCTCCTGCAAGACATCGAGATCCGGGTTGCTCGTTTCCTAGGGCAATCTCTCGCTACGATTAAGGATCCAAGCATTCGGCTGGCGGCACCCACGTATCCAGAGGCGCAACTCCGACGCGTTCGGGATATAGACCGCGATAGGCTCGCCCCTGCGATTCATTCCGCCATGCGGATAGCCGCAGCAGTAGTTCGCAGCCTTCGAGCCACTGTCCCCAACGCTATCATTCCTCCTCCTGACGGCCTAGCTTGGCGCAATTCAATCCAGCACGCTGGCCCCTCGTTAACCTTAAAGGATGTCGTTCAGGACCTCTGGACCCGAGGGATTCCTGTGGTCTCGTTAGATATCCTTCCAGTTCCAAACTTTCAAGGACTTGTCGGGATTGTCGATGGGCGACCAGTCATATTATTGGGCCACAAGCATGATGAACCTGGTCGAGTAGCTTTCGTTGTTTCACATGAGGCCGGGCATTTGGCCGCAGGTGATTGTGCTCCTAACCAGCCAGTTGTCGATGAAGAAGAGGACGTTCAGGATGACTCGCCTATTGAGCGTCGTGCTGATCAATATGCCACGCAAGTCTTAGTCGGGAGGGACACGATCCCAAGTATCAACGGTACGACCTTCAAAGACCTTGCTCGTCAGGCTGCCAACGTCCAACGGCAGACTGGGGCTAACGCGAGCACGTTAATCTTTGCTTGGGCGAGAAGACTGGGTACCTCTGAAAGCTACCAGAAAGCCACGCTAGCTGTAAGAGCTTTATACCAAGACAATGGTGCACGAAAGCAATTGCGAGAACTATTCGACCACTATGTTGATATAACGGCTGCCACCGAGACTGACCGCGCACTGCTCCGCTGCGTTTACGGCGAGCCGGAGCGTCATGAAGCTGCTGTTTGATACGGATGCTTTCTGCAAAATTGGAATCGCCAACCTTCTTCCGGACGTAGCAGAGCTCTTTGGCGCGACATTGCAGGAGTGTAGAAGGCTCTATGCTCTTCCCTTCATGTTGCGGAAAGGGAGCCTTCGAAAGATGTATGGAGAATCTGCCTGTGACCGGTTGCTCCCTCTGGCTAACCTCGTGCCCGTGATGCCGGATTCGAGCGTCACTTGGCTTGAAAAGGTTGCAGGAGTTGAAGTCATTGACCCGGGAGAAGCCCAAGTGTTTGCGGTGGCTGCGGAATATGCAAAGCCATTCTTGTCAGGCGACAAGCGCGCCCTGAATGGACTCAAAAGTATCGGTGAATTTGTTCCGGCGGTAGGGGGGCGTGTGGTAACAATGGAGGCCGTGTTTTTGGCACTCTGTGACAGAATAGGACAAGACGAAATTCGTCGGAGAGTGGCTCCCTTACTCGCAATGGATCAGATGGTCGCGGTCTGTTTTTCTGATACCAATCCATGTCCCTCTGTTGCACTTGGCTCCTACCTTATGGACCTTCAGGCGAAACTTTCGCCGCTTCAACTGTGGAACCCTCTGGCTAGGCCATGAATTTTGGGCCGGACTATTATGTGCCAGTGCTCAAGGTCAAGCGTGGAGAGCGAAAAGCTCTCCAGCGTATTTCCCCAATCTATCATTCGCGGATTATCCCGCTTTTGGAGATTGTTAAGAGGAAACCTGGCAAGACCTTTCGTGAACATCTGGATACCGCTTTTGCCGATCTTTCTGGTACCGTTCGCCCATACTCCAGATGTCTCATTGATGCCCGTGAACTTTCTCCTGATGGGCAAGCAGGTGCGGAGGAAGTGTTTCGACGTGCGGCTGCTGAGAGAATTACATTCACGCCGGTCACAGGGGTGTCTCGAACAGCTGATCTCATTTCCGCTCTTTCCTATCGGGCGAATGGCCTAGCACTGCGAGTGACCCGAGCAGAATTTGAGCAGGGGGGGCTTACGAGACGGATCGATTCTTTTCTAGGCACACACGGGCTTATGCCCGAAGAGATTGATCTCATTGTCGACCTCGGAGGAGTAGAAGGTCTCATCGTTGAAGGGGTTGAGGCTCTAACGGACGCTTTTATGGCCGAAGTTCCTGTTCATCAAGGGTGGCGCACATTCACGATCTCATCCTGCTCGTTTCCTTTGAATATGAGTGTGGTTCCACGAAATTCCGAGCTCTCAGTCGAGCGTTCAGATTGGGTAGCTTGGCGAAATAATCTATATGGTCGGCGAAACAACCTCCAGCGCCTTCCGACTTTCAGTGATTGTGCCATCCAGCGTCCGGAAGGGGTTGAAGATTTTGACCCGATTAGAATGCAAGTATCCGCCTCAATTCGGTACACTCTAGAGGAAGAATGGTTGCTGATAAAAGGCCAAAGCACACGCTCAAGGCGTCCTGGCCAGCAATTCCCTGCATTGGCCCAGAAGCTCGTTTATGGCAGTCTTAGGTCACGATTTTATGGAGCGGCTCACTGCGATGGGTGTAGGTCGATGAAGGCGGCTGCGGATGGAGAGTCTGGTTTGGGATCTCCCGAGGTCTGGCGCCAACTCGGTACCATCCATCACATTTCAGTGGTTACACAGGCACTCGCTTCTTTGCCCTGGCCTTGAGTTGGGCCCGTACCGCTGCGCCAATCTCCTCAACACCACAGACTGTACAAATTCTGTCCCATGCCATCCAGCGAGGCTTTCCGCGCACACCTGTCGCAGCATCGAGCTTTTCCAATAACGCCATGGCAGCATCTCGCCAGAGTAACTCAACCAATGCACGGGGGTCTTTTTGGGGGTTATTGCGCGGGGAGCGTACAGTTTTGAGCTGTAACCCATTGGTCGATCGGCGAACAAGTAAGATTCCCCACCAGTCAGGCACACCTTGGCGCGCTTGAGCTAAATGGCGCTCACCTACCACTAGAGTTGCCCGATCAAACACTTTTCCGTAGATCTCTGCTTGGGCGGCCAACCGCCTCAGACTATCTCGATCTGATTTGATTTCGTATCCATGCAGCCTTCCGTTGACAACGGATAAGTCAACTCGCACAAGCCCTCGGCAGAGCACGAGTTCCTCGATGAGAATGGTACGAGACCTGTCCGTGGGTTTCGGGGAAAGCCTGGATCGAAGAAGTGAACGGATTTCGGAATCGCCGAGGACGATGTCCTTTAGATCAGAATTAGCAAAGGACACAGGGGGTAAGACCTCGGACAGCAACGGTACGTGATGTGGTTATGATGACACATTCTATTTGGAACCAAGTTGCCTGGCAAGACTGAACTATTTCAAGTGTCTGAAAGTCTGCTGGCGCACTTTCTAAAAGCAGGGGATTGAAACGCTTCCAATGCGACGCCATGAGATACGGTACGTGCGAATCAAACACCAGCCAGCCAGTTAAGGAGTCGATGAGGTTGCCTTGTCCGTCCTCTGCATGAATGGCTCATAGCGAATCGCCAGTTGATCGACCGCCCTCCGCAGTTTCTTCGCCCATCCTTTTGAACGCACCAGGTAGTGTTTCTCCAGCACATCTGCCGCCTGGTGGCCCATCAGATGCTTCACCACCTCGCGATTCACCGCCTCCTCTCCTTCTTCCGCGCCGAGGTCTTCCAGCGTGGAGGAAAACCAGCGGCGGAGGTCATGAAACCGGAGATCTCCACAGGACGCGTCCTCTGCCGCTCTGGCCCACGCTTTGGATAGGGCGCCCGGGGCCGCCCATTCGTGGAAAATGCGCTCGTCTGGTCCTATGGTCTCTCCTGCGATCAGGGCCGCATAGGCATGCGCATTCAAGGGGACCCGCGTCGGATTTCCTTTCTTCTTGCTGCGGGGCGCTGGCAGTTCAAGCCAGGGCCCGTCTGGCTCACAGACAATCGTAGAGGGTCGAATCATCCACACTTTTTCGCACCGGAGACCGGTGTTCATGGCGATGCATGCCGCTCGCTTCAAGCGCTCCGTCGCATGCTGTCCAATGGCCGCCATTTCTTCTGGGTTCGGCAGGCGATTTCGGGCTCCGCTCGTGGGGGCCGTGATGCCACTCAAGGGATTGGCATCCATTTCCCCGACCTGGGCCGCGAAGTTCAGCAATGAATTCAGAATCGACCA
>Ga0268299_1004744_pt1 | contig 10175 bp, 11 predicted proteins | sample NOBtaG_FD_193484 | JGI IMG/M metagenome (GOLD analysis project Ga0268299, IMG submission 193484) | Activated sludge microbial communities from bioreactor in Nijmegen, Gelderland, Netherland - NOB reactor | ecosystem: Engineered > Bioreactor > Aerobic > Activated sludge | place: Netherlands... | reverse complement strand
GCTCCGCATGGACTTACCCCGAAACGGGGGAATTCCAGACCGGCCCGGCAGGGGCCTTGGCATCGACTTCGCGCACGGAGTTTTGGCCGCCCGTTGGCTGCAGCATTCAAACTGAACGGGGCCGGAGTGCTGTCCGATTCGGCAATTAGATCTCGGCGGCCTTCGGATCCTCGGGGAAGCGGCCTTTGTCGTCGACATCGACGAGCCACTTGTCTAGCTTTGCGGCGAGCTCGGTCTGCACCTGCTTGTGCGCGGGGGCCCCGGCAAGATTCTTGACTTCGTGCGGGTCGGACTGGAGGTCGTAGAGTTCGACATCCGGTTTGCGCGGGGCCATGAAGAGGGATTGAGTGGCGTTGAGTTTGCCCGCGGCGTGGAGTTCCTTCATCACACCGAGCGTGGGGTAGCTGGTTTCGATGTATTGATTGAACTGTGTGTAGGGGCGGCCGGGCATGAAGTTGCGGATGTACTTGTAGCGCGAGGTTCGGACACAGCGGATGCGGTCGACAGTCATGTCGCAACGGTCGCGGGCGGCGTAGATTTCCGGGCGAGGCTGGGCGGCCGCGCCGAAGAGCGGGCGGCCGTGGAAGGGCTTGGGCGTCTCGATGCCGGCGGCGGCGAGCGAGGTGGCGTTGATGTCGAGGGAGACGCAGAGGTCGCGGCGCACCTGGCCGGAGCGGAGGCCAAACGATTTGGCGGCGTCGCCGGAGGCCCATGCGATAAGGGGCACGCTGATGCCGGAGTCGTAGAGCCACTGTTTGCCGCGAATCAGGCAGCGGCCGTTGTCGCCGAAGAAGAAGACGAGGGCGTTGTCGAGGAGGCCGTCCTTCTTGAGTTCCTCCCAGAGGGCGCCTGCGTCGGAATCGAGGAGGTTAACGGCGTCGAGGAAGTTGGCGTATTCGTCGCGGACGGTGGGGTGGTCGGGCCAATAGGGGGGCAGTTCGAGTTTGTTGGGATCGACGAGTTGTTTGTTTTCGCGGCGGGCGCGGGGGAACTGCGGGCCTTTGTGCGGCGCGGTGAAGTTGATCTGGGCGTATACCGGTTGGCCGGGTTTGCGGGTGCGCCAGTGGGGGGCGTCGAAGGCGTTTTCGACGGTGAAGTTGAAGTCGGTTTTGCCGGAGCCCTGAACGCCGGGGCGGATCTGCCGGACGTTGGTAGTGAAGTAGCCGGCCTCTTGCATGCGGTGGGAGATGAGTTCGACGCCGGACGGCAGGCGGAAGCCGTCCTTGCGATGGGAGCGATGGTGATGCGTGCCGGTGGCGATCTGATAGACCCCGGTGTTGAAGCCGCTGCGGGAGGCCGAACAGACAGGGGCGGTGGAGAAGCATTGGTCGAAGCGGACGCCTTCGGAGGCGAGGCGGTCGAGATTGGGTGTGTTGACGTGGGGCTGGCCGTAGCAGGAAAGTTGCTTGCCCATGTCTTCGCCGATGATCCAGACAATATTTGGTTTGGTGGACGCGGCGGCGCGGAGGGAGTGGGCGGAAACGAAGGCGGGCGCGGTGGCGCCGGCGAGGAAGGATCGGCGGTTCATCGAGTGCAGGATATCAGGGGGCCTCGCGGGTTGGCGGGGAGCGGCGGCTTGGCGGGGCTCGGGGCGGGCTCATTTGTTAGCATGAGAAATTCCCCTCATGCTGCAAACCGTGCCGGGTATTCTGTCGCGTATCGCGGAGCACAAGCGCTCCGAGTTGGCCGCGCGCGTATGGGATCGTGAGGGGTTGGAGCAAGTGGCGTGCGAGCGGACGGCGGGGCGGCGGGGATTCCGGAAGGCGCTGTTGGCGGAGGCGCCGGCGATCATTGCCGAGGCCAAGAAGGCTTCGCCGAGCAAAGGCGTGTTGCACGCCGGCTACGATGCGACGGCGATCGCGGCGCGATATGCGGAGGGCGGCGCGGCGGCGATGTCGGTGTTGACCGATGAGCGGTTTTTTCAGGGGTCGCTCGACGACTTGCGGCGGGCGCGGGCGGCGACGCACGTGCCTGTTTTACGCAAGGATTTCACGATCGACGAGTTGCATGTGACGGAAGCGGCGGCGGCAGGCGCGGACGCGATTCTGTTGATCGCGGCGATCCTGACCACGGAAGAGATGCGGCGGTTTCGCGAGATGGCGTCGGGCTACGGCATGGACTCGCTGGTGGAGGTTCACGATGGAGACGAGCTGGCGCGGGCGCTCGATTCGGGCGCCGAAATCGTGGGCGTGAACAACCGCGACCTGAACACGTTCGAGGTGCGGCTGGAGACTTCGCTGGGGCTGGCGGCGCGGATTCCGGAGAGCGTAGCGCGGGTGAGCGAGAGCGGCATCCATTCGGCGGCCGATGTGCGGTTGCTGATGGGTTCGGGTTACCAGGCGTTTCTGGTGGGCGAGCACCTGATGAAAGCGGACGATCCGGCGGCGGCGCTCCGAGCCCTGAGATGCTCATAAAAGTGTGCGGCATCACGGCGCCCGAGGATGCGCGCGACGCGGCGCTGGCCGGGGCGACGGCACTGGGGTTCAACTTCTTCCCGAAGAGTCCGCGGTACGTGGCGGCGGCCGAGTTGGCGACGTGGATCGGCGAGGTACCCGAGGGCGTGTTGAGAGTGGGCGTGTTTGTGAACGCGGCGGCGGACGAAGTGAGACGGGCGATGGAGTTGTGCCGGTTGGACGTGGCGCAGTTGCATGGACACGCCGCGGCGCCCGAGGGAGTGCGCACATGGCTGGCGCGCAACGTGGATGGGGCGTTTCGCGCGGAGGATTTGACGGATGGTCCGGAGGCGTGGCTGCTGGATGCGCCGGCGGGCGAGTTGCATGGCGGAACGGGGGTGACTTTCGATTGGCGCCTGGCGCGGGGGTTGGGACGGCGAATAGTGCTGGCGGGCGGATTGGATAGCGGCAACGTGGCGCGCGCGATCGAAGTAGCGCGGCCGTGGGGCGTGGATGCGTGCTCACGGTTGGAGTCGAGCCCTGGGCGGAAAGACAAGGCGCGCGTGGAAGCTTTTGTGGCGGCAGCGCAAATGGCTGCGCTTGAGGCGGCGAAAAGGACATGAGTGTGACGATTCTCGAACCAGACGCACAGGGGCATTTCGGTCCCTACGGCGGGCGTTATGTGCCCGAGACTTTGATGGCGCCGCTGGAGGATGTCGAGAAGGCGTGGCGGGAGTCGCGCGAAGATCCGGCGTTTCAAGCGGAGCTGAGCGATTTGCTGCGGAACTTCGCGGGACGGCCGACGGCGCTGTACGAAGCCAAACGGTTGAGCGCGGCGTTGGGAGGGGCTCGCATTTTCCTAAAGCGCGAAGACCTGCTGCACACAGGCGCGCACAAGATCAACAACTGCCTGGGGCAGGTGTTGCTTGCGCGGCGGATGGGCAAGCGCCGGATCATCGCCGAAACGGGGGCGGGACAGCACGGTGTAGCGACGGCGACGGTGTGCGCGCTGTTCGGCATGGAGTGCGTGGTGTACATGGGCGAGGAGGACATGCGGAGGCAGAAGTTGAATGTCTTCCGCATGCGGCTGCTGGGGGCGAAGGTGGTGGGAGTTTCGTACGGCTCGAAGACGCTGAAGGACGCCATCAGCGAGGCGATGCGGGACTGGGTGACCAATATCGGCACGACGCATTACCTTTTGGGGTCGGCTTTGGGGGCCCACCCCTACCCGGTGATGGTGCGCGATTTTCATCGCTGTATCGGCGAGGAGGCGCGCGGGCAGATGATGGAGCGCATTGGACGGTTGCCGGACACGGTGTTTGCGTGCGTGGGCGGCGGGAGCAATGCGATCGGGGCGTTTCATGCGTTCATACCGGACGAGAAGGTGGAGCTGGTGGGAGTTGAGGCGGGCGGACGCGGGATCACGCCGGGCGACCACGCGGCGCGGTTTTGCGGCGGGGCGCCGGGAGTGCTGCAAGGGGCGCGGAGCTACTTGCTGCAGAACGAAGACGGGCAGGTGCTGTTGACGCATTCGGTTTCGGCGGGCCTGGATTACGCCATGGTCGGGCCGGAGCACGCGTGGCTGCACGATCAGGGGCGGGCGCGGTATGTGTACTGCGAAGACAGCGCGGCGTTGCAGGCGGCGCTGCAGTTGAGCCGCACGGAGGGCATCATTCCCGCGCTGGAAAGCTCGCATGGGCTGGCGGAGGCGATCCGGCGGGCTCCGGGCGAGGCGGGCAAGGTGTTCCTGGTGAACCTTTCGGGGCGCGGCGATAAGGACATCGACATCTACCGGGCGAACTTTCCCGAGTTGGACATGGAAACGAACGAGGGAGACGCGGCATGAGCCGGATCGCGGAGCTGTTCGCGCGGAAGCGAGCGGAGAAGAAGGCGGTGCTGATCGCCTACATCACGGCGGGCGATCCAGCGCCGGGGCGGACGCCGGCGATGGTGGAGGCGTTGGAGCGGGGCGGAGTGGACTTGATCGAGTTGGGCGTGCCGTTTTCCGATCCGATCGCCGATGGGCCGGTGATTATGAAAGCAAGCGAGCGGGCGCTCAAGGCGGGAACGACGCTGGCGGGCGTGCTTGAGATCGCGCGGTCCGTGCGGGCGAAATCGGACATTCCGCTCCTCTTATTCAGTTATCTGAATCCGCTGATGCGCTACGGGTTCGACCGGCTGGCCATGGACGCGAAGGCGGCGGGGATCGACGGCTGTCTGCTGACGGACTTGAGCGTGGAAGAGGCGGGCGAATTCGTGGCGCCGATGCGGACGGCCGGGCTCGACAGCGTATTCCTGGCCGCGCCGACGTCGCCGCCTGAGCGGTTGAAGGCGGTGGCGGAGCACTCGTCGGGTTTCGTGTATCTTGTGTCGCGGACGGGCGTTACTGGCGAACAGGCGAAGCTGTCGGATTCGGTTGGGCCACTCGTCTCGGCCATGCGGGCGCAGACGGAGTTGCCGCTGGCGGTAGGCTTCGGCATTTCCAAGCCGGAGCAGGCGGGCGAGACGGCGCGGCTCGTGGAAGGCGTGGTAGTAGGCAGCGCGTTTGTGCGGGTGGTGGAACGGTATGGCGCAAGTCCGGATCTAGAGGCGAAACTGGAAGAGTTCGCGAGCCAATTGAAGGCCGGCATGGAGGGCTGATGGACCCCAAAGCAACGGAGATTCCCGCGTGGGCGAACCTGGCGTCGCCCGACCTGGCGCTGGAAACGCTGGACAAGGCGCGGCAGCGGATCGACGCGATCGACATCAGCATCACGCAATTGCTGAACGAGCGGGCGCACATCGTGGAAGTGATCGGCGAGGCCAAGCAGCGGCTGACCATGCGCGTCTACGAACCGAAGCGGGAGCAGGAGGTGATGGCGAACATCGGCAGGCACAATGGAGGACCGCTGTCGAACGAGGCGCTGAGCCGGGTGTACGAGCGGATCATGGATGAAATGCGCACGCTGCAACGGGATCGGATGCGGGGAAAAGAGGAGTCCGGAACATGATTGTCGTGATGGAAGAAGGCGCCAGCGAAGGGCTGGTGCAGAACGTAATCGACCGCATGGTGGAGATGGAGTTCACCGTGCACCGGTCGACGGGCGTCGTGCACACAGTGCTGGGCGGCGTTGGGCCCGAGGAGCGGATCGACCCGGCGGTATTCGAAGTGATGGAGGGGGTAAAGGAATGCCACCGCATCATGTCGCCGTACAAGCTGGCGAGCCGGCATTTCCGGCCGGCGGGCACGGTGGTGAAGGTGCGGGAAGTGGAGATCGGCGGGAACGAAGTGATTCTGATGGCCGGGCCGTGCAGCGTGGAGAGCCGGGAACAGATCACGAGGTGCGCGGAGATCGTGGCCGAGGCCGGGGGCAAAGTGATCCGGGGAGGAGCGTTCAAGCCGCGCTCGTCGCCCTACAGCTTTCAGGGCCTGGGCGAGGAAGGTTTGCAGATGATGCGCGAGGCCGCCGACGCGCACGGGCTACTGGTGATCAGCGAAGTGATGGACGCGGTGCAGATTCCGCTGATGGTGCGTTATTCCGACATTTTGCAGGTGGGCGCGCGCAATATGCAGAATTTCACGCTGCTGCGCGAGCTGAGCAAGATCCGCAAGCCAGTGCTGTTGAAGCGCGGCATCGCGGCGACGATCGAAGAACTGCTTCTATCGGCCGAGTACGTGCTGTCGGGCGGCAACTACGAGGTGATCCTGTGCGAGCGGGGCATCCGCACGTTTGAGAGCTACACGCGGAACACGATGGACTTGTCGGCGATTCCGGTGGTGCAGAAGCTTTCGCACCTGCCCATCGTGGCCGATCCGTCGCATGGCACGGGGCGACGGGACCAAGTGATCCCGATGGCGAGGGCAGCCGTGGCGGCGGGCGCGGACGGGCTGCTGGTGGAGATGCATCCAGACCCCGATCACGCGTTGAGCGACGGGGCGCAATCGCTGCGTCCGGAACAACTGGCGGACTTGTCGCGGCAGTTGCGCATGATCGCGCCAGCCGTTGGCCGGAGCATGTAACCGGCATCCACCATGAAGAGCGTCGCCATAATCGGCACCGGGCTCATCGGGGCCAGTTTCGGACTCGCGCTTCGCGAGGCGGGGTTCACGGGCGCCATTCTGGGGGTGAGTTCGGAACGCGCAATCGGGGATGCGCTGGAGCGCGGGGCGATCGACCGCGGCACGACGCTGGACGAGGCGTTGGAAACGGCGCAAGTGCTGTATCTGGCGCAGCCTATCTCGAGAATCCTGCAACTTATGCCGGAGTTGAGCCGGGCGCGAGCGGGGACGTTAGTAACCGACGCCGGGAGTACTAAAGCTGCCATTACGGAAAAAGCCCGCACTTGTATACGCGACGCACAATTCTTGGGCGGGCACCCGATGGCAGGTAAAGAAAGTCGCGGCGCCGGATCCGCCGAGGGCGGCTTGTTTCGAGGCAGGACATACTTTCTCACTCCCCGCGAGGTGGCGGAGTTGGAGACACCCGCGGCCGAGGAATTCGTCGGATGGCTGAGGCGCATTGGCTCGCAAGTTGTGACCATTTCGCCGGCGGCGCACGACCACCTTGTGGCTCATACGTCGCACTTACCACAGCTGTTATCGACGGCGCTCGCGGTAGCGGTGAGCGAGTCGCTAGGACCGGCGGCCAAAGCGGGAGCGGGTCCGGGACTGCTGGACATGACGAGGCTGGCGATGAGCTCGTTCGAGATCTGGGACGACATTCTCCGCACGAACCGGAAGGAAATCGACGGGGCGCTGGCGGCGATGCAAAGGACTCTCGATCAAGTCCGGGCGAGACTCGGTGAAGACTCGCTCCGCGATCCCTTCGAAATTGCCGACATTTTCGCAAAATCGTTGCGCAATACACGCCCGTAATCTAGAATTGCGGGTAACCATACTTTTCTCCGCTTGGCTGTTGAGCTAGTAACTGGGTGAGTCCGGCCGCCACCGCGGGGTTATGACTGCGAGACTCCGGCTTCGATGATGGCAGCCACTTACCCTGGAACTCCGGCTTCCCTACGCGAGTTTCAGGCACGTTTTCCCGCACAAGAGTTTGCCCGGCGCGCGCGGCTGTATTCGGCCGGGGACGACGCGACGCATATTTACCTGCTGGTGTCGGGGACGGCGAAATTAAGTAAGATTTCTTACACAAAGCAACCATTATTGAGTCTGGTTCAGTCGGGGGAATTGTGGGGAGAATCGCTGCTAACGGGTGAAGATTCGTGGACAACGAGCGCGGAGACGGCGACGGCGGCCCATATTCATTGCTTTCCGGCGAAGGAGTTCCACCGGCGCTCGCGGCGCGACGCGGAGTTGATGGGTTGGATCGCGTACAAGCTCCGCCAGCGGCTGCAGAAGGTGGAGCGCCATCTGGAGCTGATGCATTCGTTTCGAGTTGAGCAGCGGCTGCTGCTGACGCTTGCCGATCTGGCGGCTGTGAACGGCGGCGGCGATACGGAGTTGGCGGTGGAAATCCCGTTGACGCAAGGTGAGCTGGCGTCGCTGGTTGGCGCGACGCGGGAGACGACGTCGACCATCCTGAACCTGTTCGAGCGGAAGAGGTGGATTCAACTGCGGCGGGGCGCGGTGTACGTTCCCTCGGCTGAATCGCTGCTGCGGGCGGCGGAGACGCCGTGACAGGCACGCACACCTGTGACGGGATTTCACGGGAGAGCGGCGGTTAACAGCTTCATTTCACAGGACTCCACCGAGTGGCCTCTGGGGTGCAGCGGGAACGGCCATGCGGTTGGCGATGTACTTTCTGGTCTCCGGCACGTTCACGATGGGGTTCGCGCAAGGCGTGGACCAATCGAGCGGGACTGAACCGGCCGGGAACCAGCAACTGGCGGCGAACGTCAACTCCCGATACGTCGTGGAGCGCGCCGAGATTCATCCCGAGGGCCTGGAGCATCGTCTGGGCAACCCCCTTCTGACGCTTGTGAAGGCGTTGCCGGGGCAGGCGTTCGATTCGGCCGCCGTGGAAGAGCTTGCGCAGAAGATCCGACGGCAGCTTCCGGCGTATCAAGTGGTGCTCAAGGTGGCGCGCGGGGCCGAACGCGATCAATTGCGGGTGACGTTCGAGCTGATCCGCAAGGGCAATGGGACGGACGTGGTGGTGCCGCGATTCAGCTATCACAGCAAGCAGAATTTCACGTTTGGCGCCGATGCGAACCTCCGGCGGGGCGACTACACGGTGAGCGCCGGAGCGCTGACGGATCAGGATGAGCTGATGGAGCGGTATTCCGGAATCCGGTTCGGAGCGCAACGGCAGGCAGTGGGCGCCGGAAGGGTCCGTTTCGGGCTGGGCGTCGAACTCTGGCGCACACAGTGGAACCCGACGCTGGAGGCGGCTGTCACAGACGCCGTCGTCAATGATCCGGACGCCGCCGGGAATGTAGAAATTTACCGCACGCGGACGCAGTTTCGTCCGTTTGTCGCGGTCCGATTGTTCGAGCCGCTGGAGTGGGAGGCGGGCGTAAGCGCGCATCGTCTCCAGATGCAGTCTCCAGCGGCCCGGCACGAGCTATCCAACGCCGCCTATACATCTCTGCGCCTGGAGCGGCGTTGGAAAAGCTCGGAACGCGAACAGAAACTGACGGCCGACTACGAATTCCGCGTGGGCACGTCCACTCTGGGCAGCGACTTTCTTTACCGCCGTCATCTTGCGACGGCGGCATACCGGTACGAACACAACCACGACGTACTGATCGCCTCGGCCATGGCCGGCTGGATCAACGGACGCGCGCCGCTGTTCGAGCGTTTCGTTCTGGGCAACAGCCGGACGTTGCGGGGGTGGTCGAAGTGGGATGTGGCGCCGCTTGGGTCGGACCAGGTTGCGCATGGTTCGGTGGACTACTCATACCGGGAGTTCCGGGTTGTGTACGACGCGGGTTCGTCGCGCGCATTTGGAGGCGACCGCAAGCTGCGGCAGTCCGTGGCGGTGGGTTACGGCAGGGGCTTCGGATTCCTGATCGCGTTTCCGTTGCGGGAGGGGCGAATGGATCCAATTTTTATGTTGGGTATGAACTTTTAATCGGACTTGAACGACTGATGCCACGTTGGCCGATCGCATGGGTGGGTGTGACCTGTCTGACGGCGGGCTTGTTGTTGCCCGTCGAGCAGCCGCAACCGCTGCGTCCTAGGAGGTTGGCGGAGGAACTGTTCGTGAACGCGCCCGACTTGCGCGTCATCGATGGGCGCATCGCGGAGAAGCTGAAGAACGGCGCGGGCGTGGCGTTGGACTACCATCTGGCGTTGTTCAGCGGCAGCCGGACGATCGCGCGGCGGCGCACCTTTGAACGCTTCACCTTCAGCTACGATCTATGGGAGGAGAACTATACGGTCAGCACGTTGCGCAAGCCGCGTTCGGCCGCGTCGCGAATGAATGCGCGCGAGGCGGAACGGTGGTGCCTGGATCACCTGCCAATGAAGGTGACCGGACTGGGCGAGAACGACGAAATCTGGCTGCGGCTGGAGATTCGCGCGGCGCGCGACCATGGCGACTCGGAGTGGCTGAGCGAGCAGGGGTTGAACCTGGGACGGCTGATCGACGCGCTGGGTAAGATCGACGAGCGCAAACCCGATCAGTGGATGCGCGAGGCGGGACCGTTCCGGTTGCGCGACCTTGCGCCGGGACGAACGCCATGAAGACGTTGCGCGGGAAGCTGCTGGCGGTTTGGCTGACCGTGACGCTCCTGCCGCTGGGCCTGACGTTGTGGTTGGGACACCGGCTGATCGAGCACAGCATCGCACTGGCGCCCATCGCGGAGCTGGACCGGGTCTCTACGCAGATGCAGGCGGCG
>Ga0268299_1004743_pt1 | contig 10179 bp, 7 predicted proteins | sample NOBtaG_FD_193484 | JGI IMG/M metagenome (GOLD analysis project Ga0268299, IMG submission 193484) | Activated sludge microbial communities from bioreactor in Nijmegen, Gelderland, Netherland - NOB reactor | ecosystem: Engineered > Bioreactor > Aerobic > Activated sludge | place: Netherlands... | reverse complement strand
GTGACGATCGGCCGACGACGCCGCATCGCAGGGAGTCCGAGCAAGCGCGCCCGGCTGGACTCGAACCAGCAACCTTCGGCTTCGTAGGCCGACGCTCTCCGCTCGATTCTCCCGCGAATCCTGCAAACGGCGCCTGCGCTGTGGCCGGAAGTGTGCCACGTGCGGCGCTCGAGCTCGAAGAGCTCTCCCGGCTCTGGTCTGAGCTCTCGAGCGCCGTTCGATCCGGGCTCCTGATCATTGCCCGCGCGTCTGCTCTCGCGGACGCGACGGGAACCCCGAACCCTGGAAGCTCTCCCGGCGAAGCGCCAGTGTGGCGCAATGACTCCGCCGGCAAGCTTCCCCACGCGCACGCTGGCCGGCGTGCTGCGCGCGGTCACTCACTCACGCCGGACCAGGAACCCGAAGCATGAAGACGACGACCGACACGGCGGCAACGCGAACCAAGCGGAAGACGCGACGACCGACCAAGCGCGAAGAGGAAGAGAGAGCACGGCGGCAAGCTCTTCGCCTGCTCTTCCGCGAGCGCTTCGGAGAATGCTCGCTGAGAGAGACGGACCGGCGCGCCGCAAGCTTGGCCAAGGTGTTCGGCCAGCAATGGGCGCCGCAACTTGCCAAGGCGAAGGATCCGTTCCAGCTGCTCTGGATGCTCACGAATCGACTCGTCGCCTGCGGGACCATCCACGCGGTAACGGGGCGACTGCTGGTCGATCTTCTGAACGCGGCAGGTTCGGTCTATCGCGATGCGAAGAGTGGCGACCCCGCCAAGATCGTGGAAGGACTGGGGCTTCTGGTGCTCGCTGCAACCGAAGGCTTCAACGAAGCGATAGCGTCGATCGAGGACACGGAAGAGCTCATGCTCCCGCTGACCTGGGGCGACCTTGAGCGCGAGGACCTGGCCGCGGAAGCGATGGAAACCAACGGGCGGCAGACCCTCGGTGAAGGGGCCAGCGGCAACGGCGACTGACCGACCCGGCGGCGCGGCGAGCGGGCTCCTGGCATCGTGCCTTGGGCCCGCTCGCTGGCCGCATTTGCCGACACTGACGGGGCGGCATTTGCCGACACCGACAAGGTGGGAACCGCTACCGGTAGCGGTGACCTGCACTTTTTGGCGCATTCTGGCGGGAAAGTCCCGGTTGAAGGGGCGCGCCGGGTCGGTACCAAGTGGAAAGCTCGCACGCTCACCACGAACCGAGGAACCGACCATGCCCGACAAGGCGACGACCCGACACGCTGAAGACTTCCGCGCCAAGCTCTCCCTGGAAGTCGAGAGCCTGGAGCGCGAGAGCGAAGCGCGGTCCGCGCAGCTGCTCACCTGGCCAGTGACGACTTCACACGCGAGCATGATCCTCGAGCGCCTGGGCTACGACGGCTCGCATGCGAATCGGGACTACTGCACGCGGCACGCGAAGCGGATCGGCTTCAAGGCGCCGAAGGCTCGGCGCGGAGATCTCTCCTGGACCCGTGAGAACCTGATCGACTTCGCCATGCAGCTTGAGCGCATGCGCGCATGGCTCCCCGGCCGACACGATGAACGAAAGACCTGTTTCGAGCTCGATGCCGATGCCGCTGTGTTCGCGGAGTTCACGCCAGCATGGGAGACGCTCGCGAGCCTGCCCGCGTCAAAGCTCTTGGACGCGGCAGCTGGATTCGGCGCTCCTGAGACCGTGGCCGTTCGATCCGTGGCCGCGTCGCTCTACCTGACCAATGCCGACCTGGACCGACGCAAGGTCGAACCGCGGCTCCGCGCTGCGCTCGAGGCTGTGGCCGAGAATCGCGAGAGCACGAAGCTTCGGACACTGCTCGCAACGCTCCGCGCTGAGCTGCGCAAGGTCAAGCGTTGAAGCCTCTGATCCTGAGCGGCGCGGGCGTGGAGCTCGCAGCGGCCGACGGCGCGGGCAAGCTCCCGCGTATCGCGATCGTCGCCTACAACGGCGGCGTAATGAGCGTGCCGGGGTGGGGCCCCATTGCAATCGACCTGGCCGCGCTGAAGATCAACGCGACCACGCCGATTCTGGCCGACCATCGCACTGAAGTCGGCAGCATCATCGGCCACGGCGCCGCGACCACGAAGGGCGGCAAGCTCCTGGTGGATGGCGTCGTGAGCGGGACGACCGAAACGGCCAGGCAGGTTGTGAGTATGTCCGCGGGCGGCTTCCAGTTTCAGGCTTCCGTGGGCGTCATGCCGACCGCGCATCGCTTCGTGAAGCCTGGGGAAAAGGTGAATGTGAACGGCCGCGTACTGAGCTCCGATCGAGGCTTCGAGCTCGTGACCGCTGGCCAGCTTAAGGAAGTGACCGTTACGCCACTGGGCGCCGACGACGCTACGTCGGTTGCTATTGCAGCATCGCTGCGGAAGGGTTCGAACATGCCTGAAGACCTGAACACCGGCGCCGCTGGCGCCATTGAAACCACGCTTGACGAGAACGCGATCCGCGCGAGTGAGCGCGCACGCATTCGAGAGATCGACGCTATCTGCGCTGGGCTTGACCTTCCGCTGAGACTGCGGAACGGACTGGACGACATGCGGCAGATGGCGATCAATGGGCAGCTGTCTCTTGAGGCGCTCCGAGAGCACGCGCTCAATGCGATACGTGATTCGCGAGTTCTGGCGAACGTCAACGCCATTCGTCGCGACGCTCCGCCAGGCTTCGAATCCTGCGGAAGCAAGGGCGAGATCATCCAGGCGGCTCTGCTCTGTCGGATGGGTATGGAACGGCTGGCCGAGAAGAGCCTTGGCGCTGACGTGACTCAGCGAGCGTCGGACCTGCGATCAACGCACCTGCTGGACCTTTGCCGCGCAGCGCTCCAAGCAGACGGAAAGTCGGTCCCGCACGGCCGCGAAGACATGGTTCGCGCCGCATTCAGCACCGTTTCTCTTCCGACTGCCCTGGGCGAAGTCGCAAGGAAGGTGCTGCTGGACGCCTACAACGATGCCCCGGCAACGTGGCGCGGCTTTGCTGCGGTTCGCAGCGTGTCCGACTTCCGCGACACGAAGGCGCTTCGGCCGAGTTTCGGCGGCACACTGGACCAAGTGGCGCCTGCTGGCGAGTTGAAGCACACAACGCTTTCCGAGTTCACGGCCACGTTCCGCGCCGACACGTTCGGCAAGGTGCTCAGCATCGACCGTCGAGACTTCATCAACGACGATGCTGGCGTGTTCTCTGAAGCTGCAAGGGCCTTCGGTGCGATGGCGACACGCTCCGTGAATGACCTGATCTACGGCGTGATCCTGGCGAACGCCGGTAGCTTCTTCCATGCGAGCAACGGCAACCTGATCGAAGGTGCCGATTCGGCGCTGGGCGTCGAGTCTCTTTCGAACGCGATCAAGGCGATGCGAACGCAGCGCGATGCGCACGGCAATGACCTGGACATCGTGCCCGCGGTGCTCGTCGTCCCGCCAGCGCTCGAGACTGTGGCGAAGGAAGCGCTGGAGAGCGAGTTCATTCAGCGGACCTTCGAAGAGATGGCGGACGCCAAGTACCCGACCGGGAACGCGGTCCGCAATGCGGTCAAGCTGCTTGTGGAACCGCGGCTCAGTAACACGACCAAGTTCAGCGCCGCGAGCGCGAAGCACTGGTACCTGTTCGCTGGTCCGCTGGCGTCGCCCGTCATTGCCGCATTCCTGAACGGCCAGCAAGCGCCGACGGTCGAGTTCTTCGGGCTCTCCCAGGAGGTGAACCGGCTCGGCATGGGCTGGCGCGTCTACATGGACTATGGCGCCACGCTCGGTGATCCGAAGGCCGCTGTTCGATCGAAGGGCGAGGCGTAAACAAACCGCCAGGGTCCGCCGTGACTCGTGCCGAGGCGCGGCGGGCTCGCGTGTCGGGGCCCGGCAGGGTTGGGTGCCTCCTTCCCTGTCGGGCTCCGTTTCTCCAGTTCCATGCTCCGACCCCGCGACTTGCTCAGCTTGCCGCGGGGTTTTGGCTTTGCTGAAGTCGATACGATCCGCGTCAATGAGAGACTTCCTGAGAGTCACCGTCTATTGCAGTGTGGCGCTCGCTTGTCTGTTGACCCTGGCGACGGCGCTTGTCGTGTGCGCGCCGATTCTGACTGCCGATCAATGGGTCATTCTGGTGGCCGCGCTGCCGTCGGCGCTCGTTGCAGCGATTGCGATATTCGGATGGAAGCTTCAGGAGTGGTGGCAGCGGCCGTCGGTCGCCATTCGAATCGTCGATGAGACTGGCAGCGTTGTCGAGATGGGAGACGGGCGCGCCGTGCGCATGCTCTACCTCTCAGTGTCAATCTCGCGAGGCAAAACGGAAGGGAGCCCCGTCACGCTGTCAGTGCATCGAGTGACCATCGCAACGCCTGGCGAAAACGATCGGACGATTGCCCCGGCGGCGCCGTTTCCAGTGATGTGGTCCTATTTCAGTCCGACCCAACAGCCGCCGCGAGCGACCAGGCTACAGCCCGCTATCTTCGATCTGGTGCAATTCGCGCCCGACGATGGGACCATGCTCTTTCACTACTTCGTGTTCCGGCCGAAGGCGATGCCGACCGAGATCGGCCATCGAAGCACCGTTCGCATTGCGCTCAGAGCGACGGCGCCCGATGCAACTGCGGCGGCAGAGGTTGAGATTGCTATTGGCGTCCAACGGATTGAGGGAGAGGGCCTGCCGCGCCGGTTCCAGCCATACGCCCACCAAGTGCAATGAGATCATCCACGAGGTGTGAGCGGAGACACCAGCGACTCTAGGTCGAGCCTCCTGCACACTTGGCACGCTTGGCACACTTGGCAGCCTTCGCCGGATTCACGGGGAAAACGCGAACGTTGCCAAGTGGAGCTTGGCACGGTTCGACTTGGCACGGATGCAACCGGTTGCAACCAGAACATGATGCGGGCGGACGGGCGGCGCTCAGCTTGTGGCTGAGCGTCGGCCCGTTCCGCTTCACGGGTCCTACCTGGCGCTCTTCGCTTTCCATGGCCTAGCGGAACACCCTCAATAGGCGAGTGACTTTGTTGGCGACCCCTGAGCCTGGCCAGGCTGGGCCTGGAAGGAAGGTCGCTCGGCTCTTGCAGGTGTTCCGCTGGGCCCTGGGAGAGCTTCATTGGCTGGGGAGGACCCCACGCGGGACGGACGCGGCAGGGCGACTTGTGCGGGCCTGTGCGGGCTCGGTCCGAAGATGGCAGAATGATCTTGGGTAGCCGCCTGATCCGCGGCGAACGGACCCGGCGGCGCCGTGGTGGGCACCTTCCCCGCGGCGCCGTCGGGCCCGACCTGGCAAGGAAGGTGCTCGATGGCAAGGACGGACACACTCACCGCGCCACGCGCTCACGCGCGGCGCTCGCTCCCACGAACCAGGACGACGGCCGAGCCGACCCCGGCAGCTGACGACCTGCCGCGGATCGACCGCGCCAGGCTGGCGGACTTGCTGCGGACTGGCGCCGCGAGCTTGCGACGCATGGCCGAGATCGGCAGCGTGAACGTCGGCGCCGCGTTCGCTGCTCTCGATCGGCTGGGCCTGCTCGCTCTCGATGCCCTGCGGCTTGGCGCCATGCCTGAGGCGCGGACCGTGCTCGCGTGGTGGACCGGCCAGGCTGGCGCGGAGGAAGAGCTCTTCCCCGGCAGCGTGGCCAGGATTCCGCACGGGGCGAACGCGCTCGAGGGCTTGGCTCGCGTGCTGTTCCCGGAGAGCTTGACCGCGTGGCCGGACCTTGTGGGCGACGACCCCGGCAAACTGGCGCTGGCGTTGCTGCGCGGTGCTGACGCGGCCGATGCGGTGGCCGCTTCCATCGCAGCGAACAGCGCTCGAGGTGCTGAGCTCGAGCGCTCGGCCGTTCCGCTCGATGAAACGGATAGGCTGCTGCTCGATGCTCTTCGCAAGCATGGCGTGGGCTCGTGCGTGCTGCTGATCGAGCTCGCTAACGCCATAGGACGTGCACGGTCAAGCATCGGGCCACGCCTGGCCAGGCTTGCGGCTGTGGGGCTGGTCGATCGACCACGGGGTAAACGGGGCGGCTTCACACTGACGGACGCCGGACTTGCAACTGTTCGGCTCGCTCCGGCGCTGATCGGGCGCTGATCGGGCGCTAATCGGTCCCAAGCGTCTTCCGTGCTCGGCACGATGGGACGCATGACCGAGACACCTTCACTTTGCGACGCGCGGACATTGGGCCACGCTCTTCGTGTTCCCGCTTCATGGCTTCGTGCGGAAGCTGAGGCTGGCCGCATTCCGCACTTGCGCGCTGGCCGCGCAATGCTCTTCGATCGTGGGATAGTCGAGGCGCTGCTACGCGAGCGCGCTTCGGAGTTTCCCGGCGAGCGAAAGGCGGCGCGCCATGACTGACGCGACTTATCATCGGCGCCGCTTCCCGGAGTTCCTGACCGCTGACCAGGCGGCGGAATACCTGGGCATCGGAAGGACAACGCTCTATGAGCTTCACGCGATGGGTCGCATTCCGGCGCCCGTGTCGCTGAGTGATTCGCTCACTCGCTGGGCGAAGAGTGACCTTCGGCGCTGGGTGGATTGGGGCGCTCCCTGGCGTGCCGACTTCGAATCAATGCGCGTGACGCAAGCGCGAAGGGCGGGATTCTCCCTATGACCATTGCAACGCCATTGGACGGCGTGAAGGAAGCCCTGGCCGCGAAGGGGATCAAGCTCCGCAAGAGTGGCGACGCCTGGGCGTGCCGATGCCCAGCGCATGACGACCGCAAGCCGAGTCTGGGCGTGAGCGTGGGCGACGATAGCCGCGTGCTGTTTCATTGCCGCGCCGGATGCACGGTGGAAGCGATCGTGTCTGCGCTGGGCCTGAGCATGCGCGACTTGTACGCGAGCAACGGCGCCGCGGCTGAGACTCGGCCACGTTCCGAGGATCGACCCGGCGTGACCTGGCCGACGCTTGCGGACGCGCTCAAGGCGATGGACCGGCAGCACGGAAGCAATGAGCTCATATTCAGGCGCTGGGAATATCACGATGAAAGCGGCATCGTGATCGGGGTGGCGCTGCGCTGGGACCTTGCGGCTGGCGGGAAGCGCTGTCTTCCATTGTGCCGCGTCGAAAGCGGCGGCTGGACCAATCGAGCAATGCCGACGCCGCGGCCGCTCTACGGACTGCCTGGCCTGCTCGCGTCGCCTGCCGCGCCCGTCGTCGTCGTCGAGGGCGAACCATGCGTTGACGTGGTGCAAAGCCTGGGCATGCTCGCGACGACCAGCGCGGGCGGCGCGTCGGCGCCGCACCTTACGGACTGGTCCGCGATGGCTGGCCGCGAAGTTACCATTCTTCCAGACTGCGACGACGCCGGAGAAAAGTACGCGGCGACCGTGGCCAGGCTGGCGCAAGAGGCTGGCGCTCTCGCCGTTCGGATCGTGCGCTTGCCTGGGCTCACGAAGGGCGAGGACGTAGCCGACTTCCTGAGTGTGCATGGCGAGGAAGAGACAGCGGCAACGATTCACCGCTTGACCGCTGAAGCGGAGATCTGCGCGCCGACGGAGGAAGCCGCGTCGGCGCTTGAATGGATACCTGAGATCGTCTGTCTGGCGGACGTAGTGCGCGAGCGGGTTACTTGGCTCTGGCCGAACCGTGTGCCGCTAGGGAAGCTGACCATCTTCGCGGGAAACCCGAAACTCGGAAAGAGTCTGCTTGGAACATGGATGGCGGCATGCGTCAGTAGCGGCGCGAAGTGGCCGGACGTGGACGAGCGAGCCGAACGCGGTGGTGTGGTGATCCTGGCGGCGGAGGATGACCCCGGCGACACTGTCGGCCCGCGATGCGACGCAGCCGGCGCGGACTCCATCAAGATCAATCTCATTCGATCTGTGCGCAAGGCGAAAGACGAGAGCAACAAGCGAGAGTTTGAGATTGGCCGCGATCTTCCGGCGCTCGAGGAAGCGATCCGAAGAACGCCGCACTGTCGGCTCGTGGTGATCGACCCTGTGACTTCCTACCTTGGCGGGACCAAGATCAATGACGCTGGCGAGGTGCGTTCCGTGCTCACTCCACTGGTGACGCTCGCGGCAAAGCATCGCGTGGCCGTGGTCGCAATCACGCACCTACGGAAGAGTGAGGGCGTGGCGCTCTATCGAATGCTCGGTTCTATTTCGTTTGTCGCCATTGCTCGCATGGTCTGGGGCGTGGAAAAGGACAAAGAGAACCCGGCGCGGAGACTGCTCCTGCCGATCGGCGGCAACTTGGCGTCCGACGACGGAACGGGGCTCGCGTTCTCCGTTGTCCCGTCGCTTCATGATGCGGAGGTTCCCTGCGTGCGCTGGGAAGCTGGATCGGTGCGGCTGTCTGCTGACGACGCCATGAGTGGCGAGCCCAGCAAGGGCGGCGATCGTGACCGTGGAGCGCTCGCGGAAGCCCGCGAATGGTTGCGCGAACAGCTGGCAGCGGGTCCCGTTGCCGAGAAAGTGATCCGCGCAGATAGCAGAGCGAACGGCCACTCCTACCGAACCCTGCACCGCGCAAAGGCAGAGCTTGGCATCAAGTCAGAGAAGGACCGCGTGGCCGGACATTGGAGTTGGAAGCTCCCGACTTCGGAAGGATGCCAAGTCGGTGCTGAGAATGCCGAGACCCCGGACACTGGCACACTTGGCACACTTCAAGGTTCGCCCGAGGAAAACGCCGATCGATCCTCGAAGGATGCCAACATTGCCAAGTGTGCCAACGGTGCGGCACTTGACGGCTGGGAGCACTTCGGGGATCAATCCGCACCTGTGGACGCCGCTCCCGCTGGGCACTGAGGACGCACGGATGCGCACCTACCTGAAGTCGGGCGTTCACTGGACCGAGTTTCGCGACCATCGCGGGCGGCGCCTGCGGCTCTCTCTTCGGGTCCGCCACGCTGGCGCGGCGGCTCGGCTGGCCGAGCTCCTGGCGGACCTGATCGATTGCTACCGCGAAGGACGGGCTGGAAGCCCCCAGGCATCCAGGATCCTGGCGACGATGCCGCCGCGACTCGTGGCGTCCCTGGCGGCTCGCGGATTCGAGACCGGCGCGGCGAACGCTGACCGCGTGACCGTGGCCGCGCACCTGGACGCCTGGGCGGAGTGGCTGAAGGGATCGAAGGCGAGCCCCGAGGAACAAACCGCGCGGGTGCGAAAGGCTCGCGTGCTCCTGCTCGATCGGTGCTGCGCTGGCACGCCTGCGGTTCGGCTCGGCGAGCTTGCCAGGAGCGAGCTCGCGAAGCTGGCCGAAGAGCTCTCGCTTTCAACGGCGACAAGGAACAAGTACGCGGCCGCGTGCCGCGCTTTCGAGCGCTGGGGCGTCAAGCGGCGCCGCTTCGAACCGATGGGCCTGGAAGAGCTCTCCGACCTGAAGGCGACCGATGGCAAGCGCTACGGCGTGCTGACGCCTGACCAGGCCGCGCTGCTCCTGGCCAGCGTCGAGAGCGGACCGACTCGCGAAGGGCGCGCCGACGGCAACGGCTGGCGTCTGACCGGACCCCAGCGGGCGCTGCTCTATCGCGTGGCCATGCTGACGGGTCTTCGCGCGAATGAGCTTCGGACCCTGACGCGCTCGCACCTGGACCTGACGCCAGCGGCGCCGTGCGTTCGCCTGGCCGCAGCGAACACCAAGAGCAAGCGCGAGCAACGCGTACCGCTTCGCGAGGACCTGCGCGCGGCGCTCGAGGAACACACTCGCACGATGCACCCGGCCGCGCTTGTCTTCAGCATGCCGCCTGAGAACCTGGCCAAGCTGCTCATGCGCCCGGACCTGATCGGCGCCGGACTGCCGACCGAGGACGAAGCGGGAGAGCGGATCGTCTTTCACTCGCTGCGCCACTGTTTCGGCTCGTGGCTCGCGGGCAGCGGCGCCGCACCTTCGGACGCGCAATCGCTCATGCGCCATGCCGACCTTCGGACCACGCAGCGCTACATGCACGCGCTCGAGCGAGCGAAGCGCGCGGCCGTCGAAAGCCTGCCCGACCTGAGCCGACCGGCGAGCATGCGGCTCGCAGCTGGCGCGGAGACGACGCCGATGGAAGATCATGCACCGGCGCGGATAGCCGAAAAAGGTGGCCGCTTTTGTGGCACACTCGGCGCTCACGAGCGAACACCGGCGAACGCCTGCGGACACGACAACCCCGATCCTGAAGCGCAAGGGGCGATTCCAACGCGCCCGGCTGGACTCGAACCAGCAACCTTCGGCTTCGTAGGCCGACGCTCTATCCAATTGAGCTACGGGCGCTGCGGGGCGGAGATTGTAGCGGATCGCTCTCTGTTCGCTGTGCTCCG